>Ga0316206_1001106_pt1 | contig 26669 bp, 23 predicted proteins | sample 6monthpyrite_MG_FD_204942 | JGI IMG/M metagenome (GOLD analysis project Ga0316206, IMG submission 204942) | Microbial mat bacterial communities from mineral coupon in-situ incubated in ocean water Damariscotta River, Maine, United States -... | ecosystem: Environmental > Aquatic > Marine >... | reverse complement strand
TAATAATGCCACGTCTATCACTCCTGTTATCTCCTGCTAAAGGGTTAGCAAGAGAGGATTACACGTGGGTCAATTTTCGGTGCAAATAGTTGGGGTTAGTGGGTCAGTTTTGGGTGCAATCTAACAGACCAAGTGAAGCCGCAGGTGCTCAATGGAATGAAATAGATTTTGAGAATAACGTATGGGATATACCGGCAGAACGTATGAAAAGCAAAAAACCGCATACTATACCCCTATCAGATCAAGCCCTGAACTTGCTTGAATTAATGAAACCCATAAGCTCACACAGCAAATACATCTTTCCATCAAATAGCGATATAAAAAAACACACTAATTCCAGCACCGCAAATATGGCACTAAAACGCATGGGCTTTCAAAATAAACTGGTCGCACACGGCTTGCGATCAATCGCTAGTACCATTCTAAATGAGGAAGGATTTGACCCTGATGTTATCGAAGCCGCCCTTGCCCATACCGGTAAAAATGAAGTAAGAAATGCGTATAATCGAGCAATCTATTTAGAACGCCGTAAACTGATGATGCAATGGTGGAGTAATCATATTGATGAAGCTGCCACCGGCAATATAACTCTTGCAGGCAAGAAATCACTAAAACTAGTAAATACCCATTAACTAGCATTACTAATGACATGCCATTTCTTTAGCTAATTTTTTGAAACATCCTATGTAATAACTTGATTTGACTAGTGCAACAAGAAATAGAAAGCCAGATAATACGGCTTCCTATCTTACAACTTACATACGCTATTCATCACTGGAGTCACACTGTAAGTGTCACTAGCTGATTATTATAATATCTCGATCGGTTACACCATACGAGATTGATGGTGCGTGGAAATAGAATATTTAGAACAAATTTACCTATAATATACTGTCATCCTGCACCACTATGAAAAAGATCAGTAAGATTTAACTCACTAGCAATTCGCTTCCATTGCTCTTTAATGAGCTGGTGCTCCTCTTTAATAATTTCAGTATTCCGTAATACCTCTATTGGATACCAGGTTCCATTAGTTTCTTGATATAAAAAACGGTCGTATATGTTGCCAGTATGTGATTTTCGCCAGGGTTCATATTTTTCAGATAACAATGTAAAGGCATGGTTCAAACTAATAATTTCATCATCAAACACACCATCGGGTAATTTAATACTACTCGTTGTTATACTTTTTGGTTGCATCCCTTGTAACTCTAGCCAAATTCCTCCATCTTCTTTTGGATTGTCCTGTTTTTGCTTATCTGTTAGCGCACCAATTGAAATTTCAACGAACTGCGTATCATCTGAGCGTAACTTATAGTAGAAAGATGAGCCTAGTTTAATGCCTGATGAACTACGCTTCTTTAGATGTTTTTTCAGTTCAGGATCAAGTTCGGGCTTATCCTTGATAGTGAGTGCAACTAATAGCTTTACACCTTCCTCAATAATTTTGTGTTTACTCTTTCGTTTAAGTACCTTCAAGAAATCCTTATCAATAACTGCGCTTTCATCAACTAGCAAATCTGCTACTGCACCATTCTTTACAGGTAATGAAGCTCCATAGAAATATTCCCAGTTTCCATCTACAAGCTTAACTGGTATACGAATAGTCTTTGGGTTGTATATATCACTCATAATCTATACCAATTACCTTGTCTACATATACTCTGTTTTAACATCTACAAAACTCGCTAATTTAATACCTTTGCTTAATTCAGCAGCATAAGACTTATTGATATTTGCAGCTCTTATGATTTCAGTTGAAGTGTAACCATGATTTTTAATAATGACTGCGTATTTAATTCCGAATAAATGAATCATAGCTACAGCTTGACCATCCGGCGAGTTTGAATACATGTCATTTAGAATTACACCAAGTTCTTCTACTGTCATTTACTTACCTCCCTATTAATATAACCAATAGATAATCTTTAAAAAAACAAAACTTTCGCTCACAAATACGTTTAACTATTGATCCCAAATTAAGCGCGACAACGCAAACAATAGTTTGTGGCGATATTCCAATTCCTCGGAGCCAAATTTGTCTAGCGGATGAAAATCCAGATCGTGATTATTCTGAAATGCGGTGAAATCTAGTTTTGATTTGTAGGTATCAGCACGAAGTGTTTCGTTCCAGTAGAGAGTATTAGCGTAAGTTTTGAGTTTATCTGTATAAACTTCATTTGAGCTGGATATATTATCCTTCCCTTTAAGAAGCAATATACCACCGAGGCGATTTCGTTCAGAATCAAAACGTTCTTCATCGTCTCCAAATAACTTACGGTTAGTTTCGTTATGAGAAAGAATATGCTCAACATGAAACCCTGATACCACACCTCTTTTACTGACTAATTCTTGAATTGGATGCTTTGGACTAACCTTCATTCCATCAGCTAGAAAATCATCAATTCGTGCAAAGTAATAGCGTATAAAGCGTTTATTGAGCGAGACGATAGAGGCATTGCGGAAATATCCCCACTGAAAACTCTGGGTTACTGTGTCAGCACGTCGTTGTGCCAATATGGCTCGCAGATGATGATCAAATGCAGGGACAATTTTCTCAATGGATTGATCCCTTATCTCCTTTGCTACCAGGAATAATTCAGTAATTACCTGATTGCTATCGTAACTATTTTGTAACTGCAACAGAGTAAAGAAACGATCCAACTGCTGAGATACCAATGCGATCTTCTCTGTTTCATAGGAATCATCTTGCTGGCACGCAGCCATAATTAACATAAACTGCGTATCAAGTTCGTTGAGACTATTATAAAACACACAGGGGCAATCTACTGAGAAAACCTGTGTTGCCTGCCAGATGCGCGCATACAGATTGCTGTAGTAAGTAAAGGTTTCTTTTAGAAAGGGCTTTACCGCAACGGGATTATGATCCAGTTGCAGCAGATTATTCATGTCAGTGGTGAACATCTCACGGTGATAATCACCATCAAACCGTTGACCTTCCTTGCGACTATCGGAATATTTTGCTTTTAGCCAGGCACGAAAGAAATTATCGATCTCATTTTCACGGAAAGCATTCACCTGTTTTGTTTGTCTCTCCCACAGGCCATTGTAATCATCTTTATCTAGTTCAATCTTATCAATTTGACCCAGCAGTTTGCCTTTGAGAATTTCGTAAGGGTTTAGCCGCACGCCACGATCATTAATCACCTCAAATACCATCGGCACATCTGTCTGCTCGACTGCAAGGTTGATCAACACCAGACGACTTAGAAAATAGAAGACAAAGGTTTCCAGCTTGTGTTTACTGTCCAAACGCTTATCCAGCCACTGCTCGATTAATTGATAATTGCTCACCAAATTTACCGCCGTAATCCCTGCCGAAGTATCAATAGACTTGAGATCATCCTCGCCTTCAAATAGCGCATTCAGCACACCGGTATAACGCACATGGTTCATCCAAAACTCACGATCCATACCACTATAACCTGCAATCTTCTGCTCCAGCCAGTGCGCAGTTTTTGAGTCATTCTGTTTTGCTAGATGACGCAGTTTAATCAAAATCAGCGTCAAGGTGGTCAGGCGTTGCTGACCATCCACTACATACACCCTCCCCTCAATCACATTCGTGACGTAGGTGTTTAGGTAATACCATGGATATTTGTCAGTAACAGATTCTTTACCCGGATCAACATCGATATGTTTTTTATACTGCTCACCAAACGGATAGTAGATGTCGTCCAGCAGCCGCTGTACCGGCACCGCTGTCCATTTGTAATCGCGCTGATAAAAGTCGATGTGATATACGGCATTGGAAAATACTGAGTCGATGTTCTGCTTATCGGGTGAAATATCCATAGTTTATCCGGTTAAAGTTGTCCTTTGAAGGCGGCATCGAGTAGCGAAGCTTTGAGGGTGGTGAGGTCGTTGAGTTTTTCTTGAGTAGCAGCTCCTAGAGCGAGGGTACGTTCGGCGAGTGCATCGAGGTGAGTGACTATATTTTGCTGCTCCTCTATAGGCGGCACCGGGATTTTAATTGCTTTAAGTTTCCTCAGATTTGTCCTTGTAATGGCTGCTCCAGAAATATCACCAATCATCAGCTCTTGCCCTGTTGGACTCTGCAAAAAGTAGTTTAAAAAATATGGAATCATAAGTTCACGTTTTAACTTTACCAGAGCAACGCTAGACAACAATGAAAATTCTTCATCAAGTAAATTTAGACAACATGTTCCTGTCATAGCACCATCTTTCGTAATCAATTGATCAAGATACTCAGGATTACATCTCGCATAAATTTCATCATGTACATCTTTTCTAATATAGGTAATATTTTCTAATTTCATCCCACCAAATTTTATATTTTTTGATGTTATGTATTTAAAAAGTCCATCTTGTTTTTGATCAAACTGTTCTTTAGGCGAATGGTGAGTTCCATCAGACACGAGATTTGAGACTGTTGCCAGGGTTTGACACGACCATGTTTTTAGTGGATTTTCTATATCACCCGTTGGCACTAAAGAAGAATCCAGTTCACTCGCAAACAGGGCTTTTGAGAGCTTCAGGGTCTGCTGAAGGTGGTTAACGGCGGTGTCGATGCGAGTGAAAAGCGCGTCTAGCTTGGCGACGATGCGTTTTTGTTCGTTAAGGGGTGGGTGGGGGATATTAAACCCACGTAATACGCCCAAACCGACAAACTTTTGGGCTGCCCCTTTGCTTGAAGACATCATTCTTTCTATCGCATCAGGCGAAAGCAGGAAATAACGAAAATACTCCATGCACTGAGATATATCACGAGGCTTAAATAACGCGACGTTTTTTATCGCAAAATCTGGTTCTTTTTCAATAATAATCGGATTACCTATTGTTCCAATCATTGCAAACAGAATATCCCCTTTATCGACTCCACTTCTTTTTGAAATATGTCGAAAATCCTCATGTGAAATATATTTCACGTTCCCCATATCCAGACCAGTAGCTGTCAAATTTTTTGAAGTAACTAATGGATAACCAGTTTGTTGATATTTCGGAGAATCATGTGTGCCATCACGAACATCTAACACATCTCCAAGATTGTTCCACTCCCACCCCTCAGGTAATTCATACAACTGCTGTTCCATCCCCTACTTCTCCACCAATAGCGCATCAATTTCACCCAGCAAATTAGTCACAGCAGCCTCTTTCTCCTGAATCAACTCAAGTATCCTGCGTGGTGCGAGGTGTTCTACATCATTCTGCTTGGAGGGATTCTTCGCTGACAGGTCATAGTCTTTTTTCAACTTATCCACCGGCACAGTCCAGGAATTATCGGTGGTGCTGCGTTTGCCATAGAGTTCAACAAACTCGGCCAAATGTTCATCGTTCAGAGGTTTATTTTTGGTCAGTTTCTGTTCAGGTTCACATTCGTAAAACCAGGTTTCAGTAGTACCACCACTGCGCTCAAAAAACAGCACATTGGTCTTCACACCTGAATAGGGCAGAAACACACCTGCAGGCAGGCTGAGAATGGTATGCAGGTTGTAGTATTCCAGCAGTTCTTCTTTCACCTGTTTAAAGGCGCTATTGGTCTGGAACAGCACCCCTTCCGGAACTACGATGGCGGCCTTGCCATTGAGCTTGAGTGATTTCATAAAATGTTGAAGAAAAAGCAGCTCGGTGGCGTTGCTCTTGATAGGGAAGTTTTGCTGTATCTGCGCCTTCTCTTTACCACCAAAAGGTGGATTGGCAAGAATAATGTTATAGCGATTTTTTTCTTCAAATTTGCGTATATCTTCCGTCAAGGTATTCTTACGATAGAGGTTGGGCGACTCGATGCCGTGCAGGATCATGTTCATCATGCCCATGACATAGGCGAGCGAGGTTTTTTCAAAACCAAAAAATGTTTTCTGCTGGATAAAGTCCCACTGCTGGGTAGTGAGTTTGTTCTTGCTCAGTTTGATGTGTTCAAAGGCGTCGATTAAAAAGCCACATGAACCGGCAGCAGCATCATAGATGGTCTGCCCCGCTTGCGGATCGATCACATTGACAATAGTGCGAACCAAAGCACGAGGGGTGTAAAACTCTCCAGCATAACCACCGGCGTCCCCCATGTTCTGTAATAGCCCTTCATAAACTTGAGAGAGTTCAAATAGTTCTGTCTCTGACTGAAAATTGAGACTATCGATAATGTCCAGCACCTCACGCATGGTATGGCCTGAGGCGATTTTATTATCCAGATACTCGAAGGTTGCACCGATTTTATAACCGAAGGATTGTGGATCAGCCTGGGCGCTGGTACGAAAGGATTTGAGATAAGGAAATAGCTCCTCGTTTACATATTTACTCAGATCATCGCCAGTGCGAGCTTTTTGAATATCTAGCTTGCCATCTGCCGTTTTAGGACAGGCCCAATTTGACCAATGGTGTTCTTCATCCAACACCGGCGCATAGACTTTACCCGAGAGAACGGCGTCTTCGGCCTTTTCTGCTTCATAGTCATCGAGAAACTTTAGGAACAATATCCACGAAGTCTGCTCGGTGTAATGCATGGCACCAGAGATGCCATCATCACGGCGTAGGATGTCGGTAATACGGTCTATTTTTTGTTGTAATGACATAAGGGTTACAGTTTACTCAGGATAAAGTTATACATGTTTTCGATGTCCTCGCTGATTTCATCAGGTGGTATCAGGTCGATGTAGGTTTGTAGTTTTTCCATGCAAAATCCATCTGTGTTATTGATTAGTGGATTGATGGCGTCTTTTACCGCCAACCGACGGATACCGTCATTATCACCGGGATCATTAACAACCAGGTGATCAGCCTGAGCTAGATTGGCATTATTGATGTCGTCGAGCTTGCCATTGCGATTCAGTGCCGTATGAGAGAGCAGATAATTTTTAATCTCACGGCGTTTCCAGGCAAGAAGATGAACCGAGGCATTTGTCCCCTGCGGCCAGTTTATGGCATTGATTTGATCCCGATATTGCGCCCCTCTTACCTTAACACCTGATTGAGGATCTATATCGAGTGGCGCTTCATCCTTGTCGCAGATTAAAAATACCTGCGACGTGGCAAGGTCACACTCCACCTTGCTGAGATTTTGAGTCCATTGAATCTTGGCTTTGGCGAATGACTCGGTTGTGTTCGCATAGCTAGATGTCTTCTTGAATGAATAGACACTATCAAGCCGTGCAGTATCAAGCCCTTTGCGATCAGCCAGGCGGAGAAAAATCCCCCAATCATTACAATCATCAAGCAACGCCATGTTAGTGATTTTGGCACAAACCTCATACTCTACCGAAGAAGCACGAGATAAAACACTGAGGCGATTAATAAGTTGTTTTAACTTGTCTTCTTCGCAGATATATCCTTTCTCAACCACTTTGATGGAGTGAAAGTCATTAGCGGTTATGGAGTCAAGTAAATGAGTGGTAGTAATAGCACTACCCTCAATCTCGCCCAACATACGCCATAGATGCTCTATGTTCTTATAATGAAGATGGGAGTCAGCTTCATCAAGAAGAAATAATGTTTTATTATCATCAAACAAGTCGATTAGTGCATAGAGAAACAGCAACTGGTATTCGCCATCGCTTAGCTGGTCCAGTTCCAATCCATCTTTCAATTCAAGCCTTAAGTTAGTTTTATCGATGAAATAATCATTGTCGGCAGCCTGGGTAAAAAAGCCAACAGTAGGGTCATCATTGAGCTGTCGAACTCTCTCCTCTCCATCATACTCATCCTGAGCCGGTCGAGCCGATTCATAAGATGTATTAAATAAGGTATCAGAGGAAAGAACTACTAATCTCTTAGTTAAAGCCTTTTCAAACTCATAATTAGAATCAACATTCTTATCTATAAAGCTCGTAAGTGAACGAAAGTAAGGTGTGGCTCTTAAAGTATTTATTTCACCAGATGCTTCATCGTTAAGCGCTTTATCAACTTGATCAACATAGTTTTTTGCTACTTTAAATTTAATGGTTAGCCTTGATGAAACATCATCCTGCTGCGTATCGGTTACGGCACGCTCTTCGACATAACCATTATTGCGTAAGAACTCCCTCACCTTGCCGTTAGAGTGTAAGCAAGTAGCAAGGAATATCAGCAGTTTAGACCAGGATTTATCATAGTAGACGCACTCAAGGCTCAACGTTTCACCTGAGCGGCGTTCTCTTTTAAGGAAATCACTAAACCGTTGAGAGAAGTTTTCATTCTGACCTGACGAAAAACAAACAATCTGAAGGTCATCAAAATTTCTACCATCCAATTTTGCATCAAAAATAGACTGTAAAATACAAGACTTTCCAGATCCATTTTCACCGATCAAAGTTGCTATTTTATCGAAGCTAAGAATCTGTGGTTCTGTATGCAGCGGGTTTGGTGCGAGTGTTAATTCCATAATTTATGCACAGTGGTAGAGTTCATGTTGTAGTTGTCGAAAAGCCGTAAGCACATTAGATGCACTACCACCAAAGGCACGGGAGGCATCACGCGTTGTTCCCAGCCCTGACATTTTAATCAAGCCTGGCATTCGGTCCCTAGCAAGTTCAGAAACACCGGTTACTTCATAGCGTTTTAATACAAAATGAAGAAAATCACGCGCTGGCTGTTGTTCAAATTGATTGAAAAAAGCATTGTTAACGCGCGTAGCCTCGGCGCGTACTCGCCGAGTCTCCATAGGTTGTTCAAAAACGAGGAAAGCCAGTAGATCAAACAGATCACATGCCTCAGCCTCAAACATGCGTCGTAGAGTATTAATCTGTTCACTATCAAAACCTGCTTGGGCAAGCTGCTGAATGAGTGCTTCTCGCTTGTCGGGATCTGACCAAGTTTCGCGTAGCTCTTCGGCTGACGAGAATAGTCCCGGCAATTTTAACATCAAGCGTTCAATAAACTCTTGGGGTGAGAGGGGCCTACCTGTTTCATCGATGTAGCGAATTTCCACATCGATCACTTTCAGAACGCGTGAATTACTGAGTTTAACCGTGAGCTTCTCTTTTGGCTCGCCGGTATCACCACCCCCGGTTGGGCCTGGTTCACCCTCTCCCCCCCCTTCACCACCGTATGGAGGATGCGGAGGTTCACCTATCGTAGTACCTATATCAACTGGGTCACCATCCCATTCTTCATCATAAAACTTATTGGTTGCACCGCGAAAATCGACAATAGTGAAGTAGTCTTTACCATCAAATACTCGTGTACCGCGCCCTATGATTTGTTTAAATTCGACCATGGAGCCAATCGCACGATCCAGCACGATATTGCGTACATTTCTAGCATCTACGCCGGTGGTGAGCATTTGTGATGAAGTAAGGATAGTGGGGATGTCTCTATCGTTATCCTGAAAGCGTTCCAGCAAATCACGCCCTGCTTTTCCCTCATCGCTGGTTACTCGAACGCAATAGTATGGATCGGCAACTGTTTTGTGCTTATTGATCATATCCCGCATGGTTAGTGCATGATTCTGGTTAGTGCAAAATATAATGGTTTTTTCTAGTGGGTTGATGTTTTCCAGAATAGCTTTGGCAACCAGCTCTGTACGTTCATCGACGACGATTTTGTTGTCAAAATCCTCTGTTTCGTAAACGTCCTGATTCGATTCACCTTGGATAATGTGGTCATCACCGGTTAGCACTAGCTCATCAAGATTAGTGCGAATGCGTTTTACCCTGTACGGGGTGAGAAAGCCGTCGTTAATGCCTTCTTTTAGAGAGTATTCGTAAACCGGCTTACCAAAGTAGTTATAGGTATCGATGTTATCGGTGCGCTTAGGGGTAGCGGTAAGACCAACATGCACTGCAGATGAGAAGTGATCCAGAATAGCTCGCCATGAACCTTCATTATTTGCTGCGCCACGGTGACATTCGTCAATTAGAATTAAATCAAAAAAGTCATGAGGATATTCTTTGTAAAAGCCGCCAATATTTTCGCGTTCAGCTATGGCCTGATAGATCGCAAAAAATATGTGCGCATTTGTTGGCACAACACCGTTGCGTTTTCTAACCTCTTCTCCGTCTATCTTTATAAGATCATTCTCATAAGGATTAAAGGTATTGATAGCCTGATCAGCAAGGATATTTCGGTCAGCCAGAAACAAAATGCGTGGGCGACGTGACCCGGGTTGTTGGCGATTCCAGCGCGCCTGAAATAATTTATGGACAATCTGGAAGGCAATAAAAGTCTTTCCCGTGCCTGTCGCCAATGTCAGTAAGGCTCTGTCTTTGCCGCTGCCAATTGCATCCGTTGCAGCATGTACGGCTAGTTCCTGGTAATAACGTGGCCGCATTCCCCCTTCAAGATAAAAAGGGATATTCCGCAGCTCTCTCCCAAGGTCATTGGTCTTGCCTGCATAGCGTGCCAATAACTCATCTGCGTTTGGGTAGCTTTCTACATAGTCACCCTTACCGGTTTCAAGGTCGAACTCGTAGATTTGCTCACCATTGGTGGAGTATACAAAACGAACATTAAGCTTCTTAGCATAATCAATGGCTTGTTGAAGCCCCTGAGTGGGATGGGCGGATTGTTTCTTAGCCTCAATTATAGCGAGATGGCGGTTGTTACTATGTAGGAGGTAGTCAACAAAGCAACGAGTTCCTCGTTGACCGCCGGTAAGCTTTCGACCATCAGTGAAATAGTATTCGCGAACAATCTGACTGCTCTTCCAGCTTGTTGAAGCGAGTGCTGGATCGATGTAATTTGCTCTTGTATCTGCTTCAGAAGGCATAGTTAAACTATTTAAGTGGTGTTCATTTTCAAATAAGAATAGACCGATGCGGTCACTCCTTTGCTACACCAATTATCCCCTTCTAAAGTAATATGATAAGAATGCCCTGTAATGTACTGTAAAGTCCCATATAATCCAAGGGATTAATGTTTTAAACTAAAGAGCCCAGTAAATGTAACATAAGTCACTATTCCAATATGAAAGAACTCAGCATTGATAACAAACAAATAATTCCTGTACGACTGATTCCATTCGTAACTGGTTGGAAATTATCACCAGATGTTGTAGTAAAGATGCTTTCAAAATCTGATAAATGGAATCGTATTTACATCCCATCTTTTCATCTCAGTGCTGATAATTCATATCAGCCCATGCTACCCAAAGAATGGGACGTGTTTAATGATGACCTCGAAATATTGAGTGACACGCTTCATGCTAGCGATACAATAGAGGGTGAAAGCTATCCCACCTGGAGGAAACGCTCAATTGAAGTTATTCCAGAAAGTACATTTGTCTGGTTAGATGATTTAATAACAGCGTATAAAACAGTAAATTCACATATTATTTTCACAGACGAAAGAGCTGGGGATCGTGAGTTGAATTTACAACCTTACTTGATTCCCGAAATGCGAAAACTCGTTTTTGAAGGATTTGATCATGAATCGGAAACTCATAATCAAACTGATTTTATACCTCAACAAAATCAGCCTCAGGATATAAGCATCTCCTTTAATGAATTACATCACTATATGCAACTAGATCCTTTCTATGGAAACAACTCTATTGCTACTATGTCTATTGTTAATGGTTTACATAAAAAAAATAGTAATAACGACCTATATCAGCGATTCGATAAAAGATTTAATCAGTTACCGTGCAAAGGCGAACATGTCCGCCACTTAATTTACTACTGGTGCGGATTGATGCAATTACCCACCTACCTAAATAAAAGCCCTACAAACTGGCAAAGAGAAGATTTTCTTGATAACTGGATGAAAGACTTTGATCTTAACCTAGGTGAATTAAAAAATTTCCTTCGGGCAAATAACTGGCCATTACCAGTGAATATTTTTCCTAATGAAGTAGATAACACAGAAAATAAAGTATCAATGGACGAAACAGAATTTGAACGCGCCTTCAACGATTTCTCGGTGATACTCCCAAAATTAAAATATAAACTTGCAGAATTGTTAGATATTAAGCCAGAGAATATAAAGGCACTGAAATATAAAAATGCAGAAATCGAAAGGTTTAAACAGCAGATTGCAGAAATAATGGGCTCAAGTGATATTAGCCACAAACAAACTGCCAATAATTCCGGACATAAGCCGAAAACAAACGAGCGAGATGTGGCTTTGCAGCAAAGCGCCAATGCGCTCGCAGAGCAATTAAAGCAGGCCAATAGCCGAGTTATTATAACCAAGCGCGAAATTGCGAAAGCGCTTGCTGTCTCTGATGAATGGGACAGCATGACTGCAGATCGCATAGAGCGCATTATACTTAAGCAATGGTAACATCGCCTGCATTCGCCTACATTCGCTTAATTAATGACCCTATCTATATGATTACATAAACAATAAATTATATCAGGCGATTTCAAGCGATCTAATCGCCTTGCTTAACTAATGACCTCGGCCCGAATGGGCTTTATTAGTTAGGTATAAGACGATGCAAACAAAAATATTACGCTTACCCCACGTTAAGGCTCGCACGGGCTTATCACGTTCTACGATTTATCTCCGAATTTCAGAAGGCAAATTCCCCACGCCCGTATCACTTGGCGGAAGAGCGGTTGGCTGGGTTGAAGATGAAATTCAAACCTGGCTTGAGAAGCAGATTCAATCTAGTCGCAATACTAAATAATGGCAAAGCGCCGTTATAATCCACGGTTGGCAAAAATTCACCGCAGCTACACCGTGGAAGAAGTTGCTGTCTTATACAAAGCTCACAAAAATACTGTTCGTATATGGATAAAAAACGGTTTACTAACGTGTGATGGAAAAAGACCTACTTTGATACTTGGTTGTCACCTTCGCGAATATCTTGAGCAGCAACGAAAGAAAACTAAAAAGCCCTGCCCTCTAGGAACAATCTACTGCGTTAGTTGTAAAGTGCCGCAAAAACCTGCTGGAGATATGGTGGATTATCTACCCACGTCTGACACCAGGGGCAGACTTATTGGCATTTGCCCAAGCTGCAATCACATGATTAACCAGATAACGAGTTTTTCTAAATTGGAGCTGATTCGACCCCATTTGGATGTAACGATACGGCAAGTTGAATAACACATAAGTGAGAGTGGGCATCCCCTCTTAAACAGTGACTTCAACTAGTGAGTAAATATGATGGTAAAACACAACCCAAATAACGAACGTATTAAACGTAATTACCTCAGATTTCTAAAAGAATCTAGAGGACAAGATGAATCATCACTTGATGCTGTTGCAATGGCTTTAAGTCGATTTGAAATGTATACAAAACAACGAGATTTTAAAAAGTTTCATTATGAACTTGCCATAGGATTTAAAAATGATCTGACCAAACAGAATAGCAAGCAGTCAGGTAAAGCGTTAAGCAAATCAACATTAAATACAACGCTGAGACATTTAAAGGGATTCTTTCAATGGTTAGCTATGCAAAATGGCTACAGATCATTTCTTACATATACTGATGCCGACTATTTTAATCTATCCGAAAAAGATACTCGTATAGCCACAACGAATCATGCGAAGCCAGTTCCCACCATAGAACAAATCAAGCATGTCTTAGACACCATGCCATCATCTACGGATATTGAACAACGTAATAAGGCGCTTATAGCATTTACCTTACTGACTGGTGCGCGTGACAATGCTATTGCATCAATTAAACTCAAGCATGTAAACCTCGATGAAGGTCGGGTTTATCAGGATGCGCGTGAAGTAAACACAAAATTCAGCAAGTCATTTGAAACTTTCTTTTTCCCAGTTGGTGATGAGGTTCACCAGATTGTGATTGACTGGGTAAACCACCTTCAAAGTAAGTTGCTTTGGGGCAATGACGATCCGCTGTTCCCTAAAACAGAAATTACCTCAGATAAAGACCAGAGATTCAAAGCAACAGGCTTACTCAGAGAGCATTGGAGTAATGCGACACCTATTCGCAAAATATTCCGTAAAGCGTTCACAAACGCTGATTTGCCATACTTTAATCCACACAGCTTCCGAAATACTCTCTCTCGATTAGGACAAAGAACATGCTCAACAGCTGAATCATTTAAAGCGTGGAGTCAGAACTTAGGTCATGCAAATGTTTTAACAACTTTTACCAGTTACGGAGAAGTCCAAGTTGAAAGACAAGGGGAGTTAATTCGTGGCTTAGCATCGACTGAAAATACTCATCAACCAGACGTAAAAGAATTGGCAAAAGCTATTGCTTATGAAATGAAAAATTCAGTTAATTAACAATTTAGCCCCCCCTTATTGACTAACAGAGGCCATAGAGTTTAAAGTAAATATCCTCTTCAATTCGGTAGCGTATATTGGGATTGAATTAATCCCGAGCATGAATACCGCCTAAACAATTATTAATGACTTTAAGGTTTAGTAACACTCAAAGTAACACTACCAATATCAATAAGTAATTAAAGTTATATTTATCAGCAAGATAGCCGCCTAATTATGTTCCCGCCGTCCCACCAACACGAAAGCCACCTGATTATTCAGGTGGCTTTTTTATTTGTAGATTAATTTCTAAAATCAACTTCCATCACTGTTCAGCATTTCAATAATAAAAGCATCCAGCACATCCGGATGCACCCGATAAACGCCTTTCCGAATGCGAATTAAAAATTTTGTACCGGTCATAGTTTCCCGCCCCGGCTAAATAGTGCGGCGGGTAAAAAAGAATTAATGTAATCGGTTTTTATATCAGAAAAACGTCTTTAAATTCTTTTAAGGTAAATACAATTTTTCTAAGCTTCGCTTCGAAAAATTCCGCTAGCTAAGTCGTTTTGTAAAAAAGAAAATACACCAATATGAGTTATGAAAACATAAATGACCAGTCTAAAATTGAAAGAATTTTAAGCAATATAAACGGTCATCTTGACGAAGACAAGTATGACAAACTAATTGAGACACCCACCACAAGAATCTTATAAAAACAATTAGCTATAATTTTGATAAGAGCATTCTTAGCTTGTATGTCCTGTTATAATTTTTAAAGCAGCAACAATGCATTGACGACCTTGTGCGATAATATAACGAAACAACTCATAGCCATAGAGCCATGCTTCGTAACATGAAGAATAGAGACTTACCTACTGATACCGGTTATGCCGCATTTTTTTTAAAATCAGTCAGTGTGCCGCCTATTCAGCCATAACCACGTACTTCGCTTCTGTCATCGTCTGCTAATGATACAACGATAGATTCTTTGTGGACGTCCATGCCGATAATAAAGTATATTAGATTATGTCATTTTTATCTCCGATCCTGTTAATGAATGTTTGGCTTTCATATTATGGCACTGGCTATTAATTAGCTAACCCACGTAGGATGGGGCCAGAACCCTTAAGGGTAATCATTATGTCTAGGAAAATAAAATCATGAAAAATTATCTTCTACTACTTATATTCTTAACGCCAGTATGTTCGGCTGAAATTTACCAGTGGGTAGATAGTAATGGCTCTGTAAATTATAGTGATGCAAAACCAGATATTGATAATGTAAAAACAATAAAACTAAAAGAGCCAATTTTCATTAATAGTAAGCCTACTACTAAAATGGACGAGACAAGAATAATATCCTGGGAAGTAACGGAACAAAATGATAGTTACATTACGCTAGCGGTAAAATACTTTTACGATGGTAAATATAAAAAAATCCAAACTTGGTTAAGTGCGTACACACTCGACAATGGCGTAAGAAGTATGAACTATAGTGTGCAGCCTTCAAAAATGGAAACAGGCGAAGGCATTATTAACATCAAACTTGGCATAAATCGTCGAGCACCTAAAAGACACTGTACAAATAAAATTTCATTCTCTATGTACGGTAAAGATATACCATCATTTCATGAGGAAGCAGTTAATTTCAATAAGTGCTGGACAAACAATTATATTAAACCAACAATATCCAATCCAACTAAAGGCATAAAATAATGCCTAATGAGTACATTAACGCATAAAATTTGTTATGTTTTGCTTCATAAATCTCCGGTTATGCGTTACGTTATATGAGCAAGGCAATCGACACAGGCAATTACATACTTAAGTAAATAATATAAAGGGTTTTATGTTTATCAGCGTATTAGATCTATTTAAAATTGGTATTGGCCCGTCGAGTTCACATACGCTCGGTCCAATGGTTGCCGCATATGATTTCATTGGTCGTATAAAAGATCAGAAATTGATTGAAGAAAATATAAAAGAGGCATTTATACGTTGCACGCTTAAAGGCTCCCTGGCTTTTACCGGTAAGGGACATTCTACTGATCATGCGGTGGCTTTAGGATTACATGGTTATCTACCTACCCTGCTTGCAGAAAAAGATGTTGCAGGCCTGATTAAACAGATATGGAAAAGTAATCATATCCGAATAGACAAGCGCCTCAATATTTCATTTAAGCCAAGTGAACACATTGTTTTTGATAAAGAAGAAACCTTACCCGAGCATCCTAACGGCATGATTTTTGATCTTATAGATCGAGACAAAAAAATATTATTTTCAGAAACTTATTTTTCAATTGGTGGTGGCTTTATCAGTACATTGGCAGAAATTAATCAACTGCAAGCCCCCCTTAAAATGAAGCCCTCTACCGCTTGTAAATATCCATTTGATTCGGCAAATGCTATGTTACAAATGGCCAAGGATAGTCACATTTCAATATCGCAGATGAAGCTGGCTAATGAGTTGGAACACCTGACTGAAAAAGTGCTTCATGAAGGCATGGATAAAATATGGCAATCCATGCAAACGTGTATTGAAAAGGGGCTGGAAGCAAAAGGCATATTACCTGGCGGCCTTGGTATATCACGGCGTGCTAAAGACCTCTATGATGATTTAATAAATAATCCACAGAGTGCAAATATTAATGATTGGTTATGCGCGTATGCCATGGCGGTAAATGAAGAAAATGCTGCCGGTAATATGGTGGTGACCGCGCCAACAAATGGTGCCGCTGGTGTTATACCTGCAGTAATCTATTATTTGGTCACCCATGAACATGGCACAATTGAACAGGTGCGAGATTTTCTTCTTACCGCGAGTGCAATTGGTGGTTTAATTAAACATAACAGTTCTATTTCTGGTGCCGAAGTGGGTTGTCAGGGTGAAGTCGGCTCGGCGGCCGCGATGGCGGCCGCTGGTTTATGCTCCGCACGTGGTGGCACACCTGAGCAGGTAGAAAATGCAGCTGAGATTGCGCTTGAACACCACCTTGGTATGACTTGTGACCCCGTAAATGGACTTGTTCAGGTCCCCTGTATCGAACGAAATGGTTTTGGCGCTATCAAGGCGTATACCGCTGCTTCTCTTGCGCTTCGAGGTAACGGCATTCACTTCATGCCACTGGATAATTGTATTGAAGCGATGAAACAAACCGGACTGGAAATGTCACACAAATATAAGGAAACATCATTAGGTGGACTTGCAGTAAGTATTACTGAGTGCTGATGTTGAGCATATAACAAGCGACTGTGGCGTCAACCAGTGGTTCTGCTCGTTACCTCAGTGCAGGAGGAGTTACCGATGAGCGACGCTCTGACGGTATATTAATCCGTCGTGGTCGCAGCCAGTATGTTAAATGGCACAACATTGAGCTTGTGCTATAAGTTAAATGAATGATTAGAACCCATATTTCGTTATCAACGATTTGATACCAGCAGTGATATTGGGAATCAGGGTGATGTTGATCAAAATAAAGAGCTCGCGGCTCCTCATAATAGTTTTACTATGGGTATGAATATCAATATCAATATCAATATAACTGCAAACCAGGGCTATCGAAGTTTGATGATAATTGAATATATACGCATCGACGAGCTCAATAGTCTTTCAAATATTGATAATGATCGCATCGAATTTTACTGGAAATTATCAATATGACAGAGCGAAAATACTATAGCTGTTTATTACTGGTTGTATTATCTGGATTGCTTGTATTTTTTGGGTATAGCAAAACACTGACTGCTCAGGAAACCTCAGTCTATCGATTTGGTGTCTTTCCTCATATGTCACCATTACGTATAGAAAGAAAATATGCACCCGTAGCCCTGGCCTTTGGTAAGCGTTTAAAAAAAACAGTCAAATTATCTACAGCAACCGGAATGGATAAGTTTCGTGATCGTGTAATGAAAGGAGCCTTTGATATTGCGTTAATTCCACCACTTGATATTGTGCCCATCGTTGACGAAGGCGGATATATTCCACTGGCAAGACGTAAATCAACCCCTGCCAGTATTGTTGTCACTGAAGACAGCTTAATTAAAAAAGTAGCAGATTTACAGGGCAAAACCCTGGGCCTACCTGACGGAACACCCGTCAATATTATTTTGCAGTTAACGTTAAATGATCAAGGCTTTGTTGGCAGCAATGCTATCAATTTTAAATTATTTAATAATGTTCAGGCCTGTCTACATAAATTGCTATTAAAATCTGTGGATGCCTGCGGTAGTGCAAGCGGCACGGCTATTAAAATGTTTCAAAATAAAATGAATGTAAAGTTTCGAGAAATCATGCAAACAGAGGCATTTCCTCATATGCTGTTTGTGGCTCATCCACGGCTATCTTCAGCGGAAAGGCAAACCCTTGCTCAATTAATATTAGGTCAAGATACAGTCGAGACAGGACAAAATACAATACAGGCACCTGGTAAATACACAGACTATATTGCTTATAAAAGCACTGATTACGACGTGATTCGTCAATACCGACAACGTTGGGTAAAGCATGCTACAAATACCCCTTAAATACCGCATCACAGCCGCAATCTTTTCATTGTCTGCCATTATATTAACGATAGTGCTTTCTCAATCTCTCTCCCAGTATTTAAAAGGCAGTCGTGTCGAACAGGCTAAGCATGAGCAAGCAACACTCATTCTTTTAGGTGATTTTGCTCGTATTGCTCTACTCACTACAGACTATGAAACTTTTCAGCCACAATTAGAACAAGTTACCAGTCTTTCTGGCGTATCGGCAATCTTATTAGCTGATGATCAGGGTATTATTGTTGCCACTTCTAAGCCTGGCTGGATAGGTCAGTCTCTAACAGATAATGATGTAAACACTTCTACTGGATGGCAACTGTTATTACTGAAAAATATGTCAGGTGAACTGGGAACATTAGCTGCAAAATTTTCAGATGATGCGCTAGTAGATTTACATGATCAAATACGCTCAAAAGCCCTAACCTGGTCACTCTTTGGTTTACTAATCATTGCTCTGGTTTCCCTTATGACGGGCCACCTGCTAACAAGACGCTTATCTTTAATAACGCGTACAGCGGAAGCGGTATCTAATGGCGACTTATCAGCGCGTACCAAAATACAGGGGCATGACGAAGTAGCAGAATTAGGCCGTGTATTCGATACGATGGTACACAAGCTTAATACCGATCGCGCACAACTTGCAGAACGGGAACAATATCTTTCTCTTACTTTAGACAGTATTGGTGATGCAGTAATTACTACAGATGCAAAAGGATGTATTTCTCGAATGAATCCTGTCGCCGAGGAATTAACAGGATGGCAGAGCAGTGAAGCGCACGGTCATCCATTACCAGACATCTTTAAAATCATCAATGCGGAAAGCCGACAAATTGTTAGTAACCCTGTCGAGAGAGTACTTAAAAGCCGACAAATTGTCGGCCTTGCTAATCATACGGTACTTATTAACAAAAATAATACTGAATATCAAATTGCAGATAGTGCTGCACCAATCATAGATAGTAATGGAAATATTCTAGGTGTTATTTTAGTTTTCCGTGATGTCACACAACAATATGAGGTAGAAGAAGCACTTCGTAGATCACAAAAAATGGATGCCATTGGCCAGCTTTCTGGTGGTATAGCTCATGATTTTAATAATCAACTTAACGTTGTTATTGGTTACCTGGATTTTCTAAACAACCATTTTTCAGAAACTGAAAAACCCTACAAATGGGTACAATCCGCAACAAAAGCCACCTTGCGATGCATTGATTTAACCCGTCAATTGCTGTCTTTTTCACGACGTCAGCCAACAGATAAAACAGCTATAAACCTTAATAGTACATTTGATGAATTGCGGGATATGATCTCAAGATCAGTCACCCCTGAAATAGATGTTCAATATTCTCTAGCAGAAAATTTATGTAAAACAGAAACAAATAAAGGAGAATTTCAGGATGTTGTCGTGAATTTAGTTCTCAATGCACGTGACGCCATGCCCAATGGTGGCAAGATAGTTATTGAGACCAGTAACACTTATTTTGATAAAGATTTTTCTGACCTTAATCTGGAAATAAAAAAAGGTGAATATGCACAATTGGCCATAAGTGATACTGGTGCAGGTATGAATAAAGAGTTACAAGAGCATATCTTTGAACCTTTTTTCACAACCAAACCCGTAGGTAAAGGCACAGGTCTTGGCATGTCCATGATTTATGGTTTTATCAAACGTTACGATGGTTATATTAAGGTTAATTCTGAACCGGGTATTGGCTCGATCATTCGCATTTATCTGCCATGCTCAAAAATAACTGATATTTCCAGTGAAAATATTAATCAAAATATCAACATACCTACTGGTTCTGAGTCTATACTGATTGTTGATGATGAAATTGACTTGCTAGAACTGGCAGAACAATTTTTTTCTGAATTAGGCTATAAAACTAAAATTGCAGATAATGCTGAAACAGCCTTAGAAGTGCTAAAGTCTGATCACAATATTGATCTGCTTTTTAGCGATGTGGTTATGCCAGGGGGTATAAATGGTTATGATCTGGCACTACAGGCGACACAATTACATTCTGAACTTAAGGTGTTGCTAACATCAGGCTTTACTTCAAAATCTATTTTAAAAAGTGAACATAAAAAGTTTGAAACACAGCTTCTAAGTAAGCCTTACAGAAAAATCGATTTAGCGAAAATGGTACGGCTAATTCTGGACAATGAAAAACAACAAGACGTATGAGCCTTCCTGAGAATTAATGGTAATAATAAAGGTAATAATTACTGCATAATATAAGGACGCCCAACTTAAGGCTCAATAATATAAACAAAAACATATACGACTTAAATGGAAGTTAATTTATGAAAACAACAAAAATAAATCGGGATGTGGAAAACGTGTGCTTTTATTCCGTTTTTCTATAAAATACCACTCTCACTGCTGTATAGAATAATGATTGCAGTATAAAGTAGAGTCGTATTTATTAAACAAGCCTATTATGTAGGTTAATTTTTAATCAATTTATACGTGGAAGTTATTCCACAGCCTCGTTAGAGCTACACAAAATAAAACCATTATAATTATGGAGGTTATTAATGTTTGTCATTCTACTAAAGTTAACTGAAAACAAAAGCAAAGCTAGCGAATTTATGGATGGTCATAATGAGTGGATTAAACAAGGATTTGAAGATGATATATTTTTATTAGTCGGTAGTCTTCAACCCAATCTAGGGGGTTCAGTTTTTGCACACAATACATCATTATCCGAGCTGCAAGAGAGAGTAAATAAAGATCCTTTTGTTGCTGAGAATATTGTAAGTACTGAAATTCTTGAAATTGACCCTAAAAAAGCCGATGATCGTTTAAGTTTCCTGATAGGTTAGCTTGCAATTCATATAAATAAGCCTTTACAGGTCAGCGAATAAAAAGGACAACCATCTTGAAAAACTCCGCATGAGAGGGCAATAAAGACAAAGACTTAGATAGAATCTGTTTTTTGTTTTTATGACTGTCCGGTTATTCTTATTCCCGATTTTTATTCCGATTCAGTAGGCCCCGATAGATTGAAATCACCCACAACAAACTTATGATGGATATCCGTGTTGCTGTTGGAGAGAAACTAGAATGCATGCAGTTGTTCTAAAACTGATCGCTCTCGATCCTGTTAACTCAGATATTATACATTATCAATTCTCTTGATTTAAACATTTCATCGATGGGTGTATTGAAAAAATGATTAGAATAGTTACTCAGCGTTTTTATCGCAATGGCATGAATAATATCCAGTATATGTTGTTCGGAATAACCCGCTGAATAAAAAATCTCTACCTCATCTATTGTAGGCTGACCATGCGTTATTACCATAGTTTTAGTAAACTCAATTAATGCTGAATATTTACTATCTGGTATTTTTTTGTTTCCCCGAATAGCTTCTGTTACATCAACTGGTACTTTCGATATAGTGTCGGCCAATGTACTGTGCACGGCAACGCAATAAAGACATTTATTTTCTCTGCTAATGGTTAAATAAATAATTTCTTTTTCAGCGTTGCTAAAAATCGACATTTTTCGAAAAGCTGCGTCACCGATGGTATACGTTTCCAGCATACTCGGAGAATTTGCCATCATCCCGTATATATTGGGGATATAGCCTATACGCGATTTTGTTTTATTCAGAATCGATTTAGCCTTCGTTTCTGCATTTTCAAGCGTTATTTTGTAAACCGTAAACACGGAACTCAACGACATTGTAGTATTCTCATAAGTTTATGTTCAGGCTGCTTAAATTGCAAAACTAACTAAAAATGATCTTTGATGACTACTTCATTCAATGCTAACTGCCCACCTCTTGGCCAGGCCTCTTTAACCGCTTTACCAATAGCAACAAACATACTAATGACATGATCATCAGGGAGTTGTATCAATTCGCCAACTTTATCAAAATCGAAACCATCCATTGGGACAGAGTCATACCCCATGGTTTTGGCTGCTAACATTAATGTTTGAGCAGCCATACCGCATGAGCGCATGGCTTCATCCTGCTGAACCTGATCTTTTCCTCGATAATATTGATCAATCATTGGCAGAAGATAGTCTTGCATTTGTTTTTCTGCATTTTTCCAATAACGTTGCGGCGCTTTCTCCCATGATTTTAAATCCGCACAAAGCACAACCAGTAATGAGGCATCTGTAACTTGTGCTTGATCCCAGGCGGCAGCACGTATTTTTTTTCTTAACTCCGGATCACTCACTACGACAAATCGCCAGTTTTGAATGTTATAGGCCGTAGGTGATAACACAGCCAGTGATAATAGGTGGTTAATTTCATCATCACTCATTTTGTGTTGTGAATCATAATATTTGATCGAACGACGTGATTTTATTGCTTCAACTGTGTCCATATTCATTTCCTTGCTTTGATTTGTTTTGGGGTATAGATTATTATCTTTTGCTAAATAAATGATAATAGCCTTATAATTGAAAACAGTTTTGCAAATAACGCAAAGGCGATGGAATGATAGAGAAGTTTAGGATATTCATTAAAGTCACAGAAAATGGCAGCTTTTCTCAGGCAGGAAAAATATTAGGACTCACGCCCTCGTCAATATCTCGTCATATTGATCGCCTTGAAAGCGAGCTAAATGTAAAGTTGTTTAACCGCAGCACCCGACATTTGAGTCTCACCAATACAGGTGACAATTTACTTGAGGGTGCAAGAAAAATCGTAGCTGATTTTGATGCTGTGGTAGCTTCAGTACAGCCTGAAAAAAATGAACCTGAAGGTCTGTTAAAAATATCAGTCTTTGAAAGCTATGGTCGACTTTTTGTGTGCCCACTTATTCCGAAATTTCTAGGCCTATACCCCAAAGTAACAATTGATATCGCAATGGATAACCAGATGGTCGATCTATATCGTGATGATATTGATCTTGCAATAAGAATTGGAAACCCGCAAGACTCACGCCTGAAAATAAGACATTTGGTAACCAACCGTATGGTGGTATGCGCAAGCCCTGCTTATCTACAAAAACGGGGTACTCCTATGCAGCCACAAGATCTCACAGAACATAATTGTTTAACCCTCAACAATAATCGCCAACTTCACTATTGGTATTTTCGCAGTAAAAGTGGATCTCATAAAGTTCAAATCAATGGTAATATTGTTGCTTCTGGTGGCACACCTTTACTAGAAGCAGCAAAACAAGGGCTCGGAATTTTATTGATGTCTGAATGGTTTGTTAGAGAGCAAATCAACAATGGTGAGTTGATAAGTTTAATGGATAACTGGCAAGCTTCTTTATATGAAAAAGGCGAAAGTTATATCTATACCGTATTCATTGACAATAAATATATGAAACCTGCATTAAGAGCTTTTATAGATTTCATTACTCAAGAACTTGGCGAATCAATCCAGGAAAAACGGGGCCAGGATCAGAAGAATGTTTTAGATCTGTTTTTATAAGCAAGAAAAAATTGAGACACCCACACCAAAAAAACATTCCAAGGAAAGTAAATTGATATTCCCAACGATTGAATCAAAAAGACTTATTCTTGATGAAATTCGAAATGAAGACAAAGAGTCGGTTTTCAAATTATTTTCTAATGAAGAAGTCACTAAATATCATGATCTCGCAGCATTTTAAAATATGCAGCAAGCGGAAAATATAATCACCTTAGTTCAATCACGATTTAAAGATAAACTGGAATAAGGTGGGAAATTCGGATGAAAGACGATGAAAAGCTGATTGGAACCTGTGGTTTTAATTCGTGGAATGTCGCTTTTCGTTCAACCGTAATAGGATACGATATTAACAGGCAGTATTGGGGTAATGGTTATATTACGGAAGCACTTAAGCACATTATTAAAATTGCGTTCGATGGAAAACTAGGTTGTGATATTATAAATCGAATTCAGGCTGATACGATACCCGGGAATATTGCATCAGAAAAAGTTCTCTTAAAATTGGGGTTTAGTGAGGAAGGTATACGCCGACAGTCCGCATTTTGGAAAAATGAGTATCATGATCTAAAGTGTTTTAGCCTACTTCGAGATGAGTATACATAAAATTATAAGGCCAAAATATAGGGGATGCATGTCATTGCGATAGCTGTAAAAACAAACAGAAAGGTCACTTTTGTAAAATATTCGGCACAACTATAAACTGGCAAAAATCCAGTTTTCCTGAACATATAGGCGTCGCTGGCGGTTGCTTTAGTAAAGATACGATGTCTGAACCAGAATATACACTCTCAACTGAAAACAAATGTACATGGTTGAATTTGCCAAAGCATATAAAGAATAAACTATAAAAACATCCCATAATAATGGTTTACTGATAAGCGATTCTTTGAAGTCTGCAAGGATATAAAAAATAAATAGCCGAATCAAAATTTTCAGCTACCGCCAGTGAAAAACTGCATGACCTACTGCTTTTACTCTATACTGTACTTGATGCAAGTGTGCTGAAGCAACACCGTGTTTATCATTTGCGTATGTTTTCAAATAACACTTCTAACAGCAACAGTAGCCGCGCCTCTGATGATTGATGTGTATTTAAACCCTAAAATATTTGTCATCCCCGAATACCATTACAGGGAAGCTGGTGATTTTGAACAATACGGTAATACGTAGGCTTATTAACTTGTAAAATATCAATGCGTCTGACTCATTGATCTTACATATCTGGAGGGTTAGGTCTTTGTATGCTACATTCGATATTCTTTATTTTTAAGCATAAATTCACGAACTGTACAGCATTACATCCCATGATTTTGTCTGTTCGCAGTTTCGTTTTTGCAATCGATCATTCCAGAACCTCGAGGGCTCACGACGTTTCACCATCTCCACAATTCATCGTGGTCTTGCAGTTACCGTCAGTTAATCGTTATACTGCCTGTAACTATAAAAAGATGAATATCCTACACAGAACTTTCACCTTTTAGTTCACGTCCATACTGGGTATATGATTAAGCTTAAGTCATTAGCAAAAAGCATGTGCAGCTGGACAGTTTTCTTATTTAATCATTGGTATACCTAATAGGAGAAAAGGACATGTTTGAAAATCCATCATTAATAACCCGTATAGCAATTGGTAAAGCCATTGGGTTTTTGTTTGGGCTTATCGGTTTTATATTTTTGCCGTACTTTTTGCCAGAAACTAACTGGTTACTTCGTTGGGGTATTTTGCTGTGGTACACCACACTTGGCGCAATCATTGGGGTATTCGGGGTATTTACCTATCATCCAATACTAAAACTACCTTTTCCCTGGTGGTTTCGGGCACCTTTATTGGGAGCGTGGATGAATTTTGTTTTAACCTTTTTCGCTTTTGATACTATGCAAGCCATGATGATCGCTATATTTGGTGAGAATGGAATATTAACTTCACCGTTTTGGTTCACTGCTGAAGGAGCCACCATTGGACTAATTATGGGATATTTTGCTACGAGGCTTGGAGGAGAAGGCAAAGATACGGTAGGAGAATAAGTTTGATGACACCGAATAGCCATACAGGGAAAATTAACATGGATAGTTTTGGCATTCTGTTAAAAAATAAAAGATGAATATTAAAAATAGACTTATCAACGGGTTCAAAGAAAAATACCTACTCCCACAAAACAAAAAGTGGGTTCGAGTCCTTGACTCTTTAGCCGCAATATTTTGCTTTTTAAGTGCTGCAATTGCACTTTACTTCTTAAAAACCCATCCTGAAGGTAAACTACCTAGCGTTTCCTATATAGTTGTTTATACCTATCTAATAGCATCACTACCCTTGAGTTATTTACTTTACAGAACTTCAGACTTAAAAAAAATAGAAAGACTTGTTCTAGTATTATTTATACTTTCAAGCAGCATGAGTTTGTTATTATCTATAATGTCCGCTTTCATAAAAACATAAATTGGGTAATGACTGATATCTATTTAACTCTGCTCACACTACCCTGCATGCGGATCAGCATAGTGTGATACCTAAATGTATATAAAATAATCAGAGATAACCCGAGCTGAGCTTAATTTTAATTGCCTTATTAAAAAATAGGAAGTGTATAGCAAACTCTGGGAGTGCCACCCCTTGTATTTAGAAGCAGATCAGCTAATC
>Ga0316206_1001105_pt1 | contig 26703 bp, 31 predicted proteins | sample 6monthpyrite_MG_FD_204942 | JGI IMG/M metagenome (GOLD analysis project Ga0316206, IMG submission 204942) | Microbial mat bacterial communities from mineral coupon in-situ incubated in ocean water Damariscotta River, Maine, United States -... | ecosystem: Environmental > Aquatic > Marine >... | reverse complement strand
CGTCGCGAGGACATGCGGGTCGATCCCTACAACTTCACGGCCCAGTCGAAGAGCGACCTCGTCAACCACCTCTCCTTGCTCCTGGAGAAGCGCGAGATCACCCTGCCGAGCCCCAGCCTTTGGCCCGAGGGCATTGACGAGCTGGAGAGCTTTGAGTACTCGGTGACGAGCGGCGGACACGTGCGCTCAGCCGCGCCGTCGGGGTATCACGACGACTGCGTGATGGCGCTGGCTTTGGCGGCGTGGCAGACCCGGGCGCGGCGGTTTCGGCAGCTGATCTATGTGTTTTGAGAGGCGGGGAGGGGCGCGTTATGGACTGCTAAGTGCGGGTATTGCGCTTCCAGAAAACGTGGATTGTGGCTCCTGAGAGGGGGTGCCGGGTCTTGGAGCTGAAAACTCGTGGAATCGGACCGAGTTTGGGAGCCAGAGGGGGCCAAGGTGGAGAGTCGGGGGGCCAAAAAGGTGCTTGGAGCGTGCGTAAAGCCCCATCCCATGGGGATATATCGACGTCCCATAATTACGGTAATGGGGGTGCCCCGGGACACGGGCGACCAGGCGTTTGAGGACGCGCGACAAGGCGTTGGAGGACGGGTCTTGACCCCCGCGCTTAAAGAAGTGGTGGTCCCGAAAGCGAATTCACTTCACCTTTAGTGCATCTTTGCTTCACCGATTTCGGGGGTTCTGGGGAGCGCGAAATGGCCGAATTCGGTCCTGTTGATAGCGGGAAGGCCGATTCTGCGGTGCACTTTTTGGCGGGCTAGAAGCCTGCGGTGCACTTTATGCGACTTCCTATGGCCGGTTTCGGGGCTGCTCTTTCCCGTGGGAATATTCTCGTGGGAAACAGCCCGGGTGAGCATTCCCGAGGGAATACGCGGGGCGTGCGTTGGGGGCTTTTGGGGCTCCGGTCTCACCGCCTCGTGAGGGTCTGCGATGGGGCGCCCGTGTCAGCTCGCCGCCACCCGCGACCACCCGCCTCGATTGTCCAGATACTTCTTCCCCGCCCGCCGAGCTTGAGCGTGCATGCGTAGCCACCACCCCTGGCCACTCCAAGCGCATGCAACTCCAAGACGCCCTCGGTCTCTTCCTCGCCCAGCTCCGAGCAGACGGTCGCTCCCGGCATACCATCGCCCAGTACCGGCGCCACGTCGGACAGCTGGCTCGATGGGGCGCCTCCATCGGCCTGTCGTGCGAGATCGAGGAGATCGACCACGTGGTCCTCGCGCGGTTCCTGGGCTCGCCTGAGGCGCTGCTGGGGCGCGACGGGGCCGAGAAGATGCCGGTGTCCGTGAACGCGCTCAGAACCAGCTTGCGCGTGTTCGGCGCCTACCTGGCGGATGCGGACTACCTCCCCAAGAACCCAGCGCGCCTGATCAAGCGCGGAAGGGGCGGGCCGGCGCCGCCGCGGGGTTTGTCGAAGGGGGAGCAGGCGGCGCTCTTCGAAACGCTGGCCGCGGCGACGACCGGCGCGACACGTGGGAGGAAAGGCGCGGCCGCCGAGGCCCAACGCGACCACGCGCTGTTTGCGCTGCTGCTGGCGACCGGGATCCGCGTGGGCTCGGCGGTGGCGCTGGACGTGGCGGACCTGGACCTCGACGAGGGCGTCATGGACGTGCGCGTGGTCAAGGGCGGGCATCCTCAGCGGGTGCAGCTGGGCGAGGAGACCGCCGAGCACCTGGGGCGCTTCGTCGGGCAGCGCGAGTCCGGACCGGTGTTCGTGGGGCGCGGGGGCATGCGGCTCTCGACTCGGCATGCCCGTCGGCGGTTCGGGGAGTGGGTCCAGGCGGCCGGGATCAAGCGCCGGGTGGTCGTGCACGAGCTGCGGCACACCTTTGCGCTGGCGATGTATGAGCGGACCCGGGATGTTTTTGCCGTGCAGCGGGCACTGGGGCATCGGTCGATTGCGTCGACGGTTGGGTATGCGAGCGGGGGCCCTACTGTAGGATCGGGTCATCCTTTCCAAACGACCGCCAACCATCGGCGTGACCCTTCTGTCCGCCGAGGTCCAGGTCCCACCCAAGATGAACGCCAAGTCCCGCCTTGAGTTGCTCGCCGAGCGCAAAGCTGAAGCCGAGCAGAAAGCCGCGGCCGCCAAGCCACTGCTAGAGACCGAACGAGCGCTGAGAGCGTGCGCAAGTGAAGACCTGGCCTATGAGATGCAGCGGTGGAAGACGAAGCCACTGGAGGACTCTGCTGCTTGGGCTTCGCGGATGGACTGGAAGGCGTATTCGAAGAAGTGGATCAAGGAGCGGGTGGCGCCCGCTCTCAGGCGGCTTGCCAAGCTGATGGAGGAGCACTCCTGGGCCTACGATGAACTTGCGGCGGGAGTGGATGATGACGGCCTACAGCAACGTCGCGAATGCAAGCAGTGGATGCGGGACGCCGTTCGGCCGCTTGTTTGTGTCAAGGCCAGAGCGTCCGTGGTCAACAGCGTCGGCCGCGAGATCGGGGGCATGCTTGCTGGGGACCATGAGTGCTGGAAGTTCTATCACGAGTTCTTCGGGGAGCTGGCAGTAGCCGTTTTGTCGGATGGGAAAGCCAAGGCCCGGGGAAGGTCGTCGCCTCCTCGGGACGAGATTCGTTCAGGGAAGTTTGAAACCAAAGAGCCAGGATCCGAGCACTTCGTTCTGACCCTGTCGAGCAACGATAGGAAGGCCTCGGTAGCAAAGTGCGCCCCCGATGGGACGGTCATCCGTGAGGAGGTTGTGGGGGGGAAAGAGCGGATTCGGCTACTCCGCCATGTCCTCCAAGCGAGTGAGAAGGGCGTTGACTGGAGAACAGTGCTACGTGCTCTCATGGAAGAAGATGGTAAGGCTCGTACTGGAACCGATACGCTTCGGAGGTCGGGCAGCAGGATCAAGAAAGCCCTGGGTGAGTTCGGCTGCTATTGGAGCCAAAGTGCTGCAGGCGCCTCGTGGAACCCGGGGACGCAGACCTTCGTGCGAGACTCCCTTGAAGAGGGCAGCGAGGAAGGCTGCTAGGCACACATCTCTCGCGGCCTTGATCGCCAAGTGTCCTATCGGACACTTACGGACCTGAGCGTGTCCGACTTGGTGTCCTTGACCTTCATGGAGGTCCCCCGCTGGTGGAGGGCCATGTTCCCACAGCGGGTTCCATGGAGCAGATGTGACAGTTTCAACAGTTCGTGAGCAGGTTGCGGTCGTTGGCAAAGTCGGCGTGCGAGTCGGAGGCCAGCGGTGACTCCGGGATCGCGGGCGGAGCAAGATCCAAGAGGGAATCTCTCTCCGAGGTTAGCTCCTCCTTTTGGTGGGACCTCGCACCGTTTGGCTGCGCCCCCCCCACTTTCCCCCTTGCCACCCACGGAGTTTGGCACTCCAGGGCAGGCTGTCGCTGCGTACAACGCGGCCGGGATCCCTGCGGTCTTGACGCCGTGCAAGGGGCCGCGATGGAAGGGCTGGTCCAAGAGGCGTGATCGCGTGGTGGACGAAGCCGAGCAGTCGGAGATGCTCGCCAAGTACCGGACGCGTGGCAACCGCTTGGGCGTAGCCGTGATCCTTGGCGACCTTGCGAGGTACTTGGTCTTCGATTTCGATGCGCCGAGTGCCTTTGCTAGCTGGAAGGACAGCTTGCCGGTGGGGCTGGCCGATCACGTCGACCTGAAGTATCCGATCGTTCGCTCACCCAAGGGGCACATCGGGCATGTGTACGTCCCGATCGCGGCGGAGGACCTGAAGGGTGGGAGCTGGTTTGGTGGCATGGTCTTGGATCATCCAAGTAGCTGGGTTCCGGCCCGAAATGTGGTCGAGGCAGATGGCGCAGAGCCCGTAGCCAGCATTGCCATCGAACTTCGCGTGCCCAACAAGCACGCCATCATGGCTCCGGGGTCGGGGTATGGCGTCCACGACAAGTTCCCCATGAGGACCTGGGTGTACGAGCGAGCCGATGGGCCCAGGATCGAGAACCTCTCAAGCCTGCCTCCCGTGACCGAAGAGCAACTTGCGGCGATGCTGACAGCGGCGCAGTCTGTCAACGACCCCCGGGCCGATGAGATTCGGGCCGCCTCACGCGAGCGTACTGCAGGGCTTCACGCCCTCGCCCGCAAGGTGGACGATCTTCCAGGCTCGATGCAAGCAGCCGTCCAGCGGGCTCTTTCCACTGCATCTGGAGAGAACGCCGGAGACCGACCCGGTGATGAGTTCAACGTGCGGGGCACTTGGGAGGAAGTCTTGAAGCCAGCGGGCTGGACGAAGACGGGTGAGGACACTTGGCGGAGGCCCGGAGGCTCGGGGACGACTGCTTCCACAAAACACGGACCTCTTGTGGTCTTCTCGACCAACGCTTATCCGCTGGAGTCGATCGACTCAGGAGACGGCGCCTACTCCAAGTTCGCAGCCTTGACCATTCTTCAATATGGGGGCGACTACTCTGCTACCGCCAAGGCTCTAGCGAGCAAGGGCTACGGCACTCAGTGGAAGCGGAGGGGTAGCGCCAAGCGCGCGCGGGGCAAGAGCGCTGGGACTTCGGCCGCGCAGCGGATAGATATGCGTCCCACCTTGCTCCTACAGGGCGGAAACTTGGCAGACGACTTGGACACAGCCGAGGAGTACCTGGTCAAAGCCGAGGAAAAGAGGGGCCGGATGGGTCGCCTGTTCACACTTGGTGGCGTACTTGTGCACCGTATTGAGAACGAACGTGGGGAGGCCGCCTTTCCGGTTGTGAAGTCTGAAGGGGTTCGGGATCACATGAGCCGCGAGATCCTCTTCCAAAAGGAGGGCGACCAGGGCATTGAGTCAACGGACCTCCCGAGTGGGCACGCCAAGTCCTACCTAGCGCGGGATCAGTTCGCCCATCCTCCACTGAGGGCGATCGTGAACACCCCACTTATTCGCGCGGACGGGATGGTGGTTGCGGATCCGGGCTACGACAAATCGGAGCGCGTTTGGCTCAGCGTTCCTGAAGGCGGCTGGCCAGTGTCGATTCCCGACGCTCCACCCCAGGAGGAGGCGCGAATAGCCCTTGGCTGCCTTGCCCAGCCATTCAAGGACATGACCTGGAGGGGGCCTGGTGATCGAGCCGTTGCTCTGGCAGCGATCCTGACGACGCTTGGCCGCAACCTTTTCTCGGCGGCTCCCATGTTTGTGATCACGGCGACCACTAGAGGGACGGGGAAGAGCTTGCTCGCTGAGTGCATCTCCGTGATCGGAACAGGGAAGCGAGCATCCATGCTCCAGCTCGCAAATGAAGAGGAACTCGGCAAGGCCGTTCACGCGTTCCTTCTTGAGTCGAGATCGGTCATCTGCATCGACAACATCGACCGCCCTCTTGGCAGCGCCGCCCTGTGCACCGTCTTGACCCAGGCTGTCTTCTCACGCCGGGTTCTGGGTGTTTCGCGAACTGCGTCGCCATCGACGACCGGTACCACGTGGCTAGCCACGGGCAACAACATCTCGGTCAGGGGAGACCTGACCAGGCGCGTGCTGACGTGCGACATTGACTCGGGAGTCGAGCGCCCAGAGGAGCGTGTGTTTGATAGGGACCTGCTCCCTTGGGTAGCGGAGCATCGACACGAACTGGTCGCCGCAGGTCTCACCGTCCTTCGAGCCTTCCTTCAGTCCAAGTGCCCCAATCCTAAGTCTGGACTGAAGCCGTTCGGGGGCTTTGAGGAGTGGTCGCGAATCGTGAGGGGGGCGCTCGTGTGGCTCGGAGAGACGGACCCTTGCCAGACTCGTGACCGCGCGATCGAGGACGACCCCGAACGTGAAGATCTGTCGCGGATGCTGACCGGCCTTGACGCGGTGTTCGGCACGGAGCGATTCCTGGCGAAGGATGTACGCCGAAGGGCTGACATGGCGGGCGAGTTGCCATCAATTCTGAAAGACCTCCTTGGCGAGAAGGAGATGGACTCGACCCGTAAGATCGGAAAGCTCCTGAGGCAATTTGGGGGGAGATGGGTCGACGGAGCCCGGCTCGTCGCCAAGGGCAAGAAGCAGAACTCCGTCGTGTGGCAGGTCGAGCGGAAGGCGGTGGCATCGCCTCCTGCTAGTGGGGAGGTCCAGCCGTGAGTTTCGTGAGTATGGGCTCTCGTGGCGGCTGGCAAACTCACCGTCGAAACAGGCCCTCCTGGGTGCTTGAGGGGCGGTTTGGGGGTTTCGTTAGTTTGGTGAGTCACTTCTTGGATCACTTCGCGCGCGTGCGCGCCCACATGCGCAGGCGCGTGCGAGGCGCGGCGGCTGGGAGACTCACCAAACCCCTCAAACTCACGGGCTCAGCCCAGCGGCATCGCGGTGACGTGTCCCAGCGGGTTGGGAAGGAGCACGAGTTGGGGGCACGCGCATGAGCACTTCTCTGCGGGTAACCCTCGTCGCCTTCATGTCGGGCTCGGTGTACGACCAGGAGGCGGGGCTTCTCGGCTGGATCACGATCGATGTCGGTGGCCTGGTCCTTCTCCACGGTATCACGCTCCGGCGGTCCCGGCTCGGCACGCTGTCGCTCTCGTTTCCCAAGCGCAAGGGGAGCCGCGGGGTTCGGTACCCAGTGAGCGAGCCTCTCGATGACGACGCCCGCCGCGAGATCGAGCGCCAGGTGTTCGCCGCGCTTGACGACACCGGGGACTTGCCGTGAGTGCCCAACCTCACGACCAGTCGCGGGTTCTGCCGCGCGGAGATGGCGAGACCCAAGTCTACGCCGAGTACTTGGCCCGCGGTCGGGAGCTGCGATCGTGACGGTGGCCCTCCTGATCAGCGCCGTACGCTTCTCGCCGAGTCTCGTTTGGCGCCAACGAGACGGGCTGCTCGGCTACGTAAGTTGCGTTCTCAACGGTCACGTAATCCTCGATGGCATCGCGCTGCGCCGAACAGCGGGAGGCCGGTTGGCCCTCGCGTTCCCCAAGCGTCGCGACCGGAGCGGGAAGCGGCACGCGCTGATCCGTCCTCTCGACAGCGACGCGCGCCAAGAGATCGAGCGTCAAGTGTTTGCCGCGCTTCGTGACACTGGAGGCCTGTCGTGAGCGGGGGCCTGCCGGAAGGCCTGTCGCGCGCTCTGCCGAACGGAGCGGCCGAGACGCCATGTGTGTCACCTTCGCCCCAGTCGGGCGCCCTTGGCTGTCCTGGCGCGCAGTGTGATGGCCCTGTCGCCGCTCGCCCCAGTGTCTCCCTGCTCTCGTTCGTGTCGGCACCCGCGGCGCTCCAGGAGTCGGGCCTTCTCGGCTGGCTGGGACTGAGCGTCGGCGACCTCGTCATTCTCGACGGCATTGCGCTTCGTCGATCGAGGGCGGGCGAGCTGATCCTCTCGTTTCCGGTGAGGACCGACGGTCGTGGCCGGCGAAGTGCAACAGTTCGGCCGATGGACGCCGGAGCCGCAGCCTACATCGTGGGGCAGGTCCTGAGCGCTTTCGAGGGCGTCGGCGAGGCAGGGCTGAGCATGAGCCTCGGGGTGCTGCCATGACGCAGTGTCAGACGCGCGTGGACGGCCGCGGCTGCTCTGCGGCCGCCGAGCCCGCAAGTGACGCGAGCGGCCGCGCTGCGGGCACAGTGGCCGCCCAGGAGCCGCACTCGGCCACGATCCCCGAGCTGCTTCGCCGCCAAGCCGCCCTCTTCGCAGAAGCAGCCGAGATCAGCCGCCAGATAGCAGACATTCAGCTTGCTGCGTCGGGCGACCAGAGCGTTATGGGGCACATGCAGACCGAGCCCCCAATCACCCAGAGCCCGATGCTATCCGTGGTCGACGTCGCGGAGCTTTGCCAGGTAGATCCCAAGACGATCAGGCGTTGGCGCAAGGCGGGTACGCTGCCTCGCGGTGTTGTCTTGGGCGGGATCGTCCGTTGGCGCGCCTCGGCGATCGAGGACTGGTTGCTGGCGCAGGAGATGTCGCGATGACCCGCGGACGGGCTCTCGGCCAGGGCAAGCTCTGGAAGCGCGACGCAAACTGGGTTGTGGACTTCACGGACGCCGCGGGTGCTCGTCGCCGCAAGGTGCTCGGAGGCGACAAGCGCGTGGCCGAAAGGCGTCGGTCCGAGATCATGCGCAAGCGCGACATGGCGATCGATGGGCTCGGCGCGATCGAGGGGCAGGACATGCTCTTGTCGGAGATCGCGGCTGACTACCTCGTCGACCTGCAGCCGCGCGTCTCGACGCACCACTTCCGCAACGTCAGCGGGCGGCTGGATCGGACGCTCGACCAGCTTCAGGGCAAGACCGTGCGCGAGCTGAAGCCCGTGGACGTCTTTCGCATCCGCAGCCAGGCCGTCGCCGAGCGCAAGTCGCACCGCACCGCCAACCTGATCGGCGGCACGCTGAAGGCGATGCTGCGCTGGGCGGTCGAGATGGAGCTGATCGCCAAGAACCCGCTCCAGAACCTAAAACCGCTGCCCGAGACGGCCGAGCATAAGGTCTATCGGCGCAGGGCTCTCTCGGACGACGAGATCGGGCGGCTGCTGGACGCTTCCCTAGACGATGACGAGAAGACCGCCCTGTGCGCGCGGATCAAGAAGGTGCAGCACATCCCGCAGACGCCGATGTGGCGGACGCTCTTGGACACAGGCGCGCGCTGGAACGAGCTGCGGCTGTTGGAGTGGCAGGACATCGACTTCGCGAACGGCCACGCCGTCTTCCGGGCCGAGCACACGAAGAGCCGCAAGCGCAAGGTCGTGCCGCTGGGGCCGGGCACGCTGGCGGTCCTGCGCGAGCTGAAGCTGCACCACCAGCGCACTCTTTCGCGTCTGCCTCGCGCCGGCGAGCGAGTGTTCTTGACGCCGCGTGGCTGCGGCTGGGCGCGCTCCTCGAACAACCCCATGCGCATCTTCAACCGCATCCTAAAACGGGCCGGAATCCAGAAGTACCACAACGACGGGACCAAGCTCGACATCCACGCGCTGCGCCACACCTTTGGGACGCGGCTGTCGCGCGCGGGCGCGCCCCTGGTGCACACGCAGCGGCTGATGGGGCACTCGGACCCGAAGCTGACGGCGCAGGTCTACACACACCTCGACGCAGAGGATCTGCGTGGGGCTATCGATGGAATGAAGGTACCCGGTGACGGGCGAGCCGCAGTGCGGCAGGAAAAGACAGCATGAGCAAGGCGAACCGGAAGGATGCGGCCACGGACATCAACGCAGACGCGGACGCGCGCCCAACCCTCGGCCCAGAAAGTGGCGTCCTCCAACCGACCCCCGGGCCGAACGGTGGCATCCTCGGCACCGAGCACATCTACCGAAGCGATGTTCACTTTGGTTCTCGCGGTTGTCGGGTCGTCGTGGTCGGCGTCATCCGCGGCGAAGAGCTGCTGACGACTGAAGAGCAAGTCGGCGAACTGCAGCCGGGCGACCAGTTCAAGGTGCGGTCGAACTTGGAAGGGGGTTTGTTGGTCTGGAGCCTTGTCGCAGAGGCCAAGGAGCTGGCGGCGATAGGCGAGGGGTGGAGCGAGTCGGCCGCAGACACTCAACCGGAATCAGCCCGGGAGGATCCCCCGCTGATACGCTTCACCAGCCCGGTCCGCGTGGGGTCACTAGTGACGTTCTTGGACACCGAGCTAACCCCCGAGGCATACCCTGCATTCGAGCCGGGGACGGGCGACCCGAAGTCGGAGTGGATAATCATCGTCTTCGGCCGCTGCGACGCGTGCAAGGGCGCGTGTGAGCACGTCGGGACCCTGGACGAGAACGCCGTCCTCAAGTGCAAGGACTGCGGCCTCTTCTGGACCATCAAGAGTGATTTGCTCGTCCCGGGCAGCAGCCGACGGCGTGCGTCCGTCTCTGACGAGGAGAGTGGGCGATGAGTTGCCCGGTGCCCCCGGCGCCCTCGGGGGGAGGCTACGAGCCCCATCACGACGACTACCCGCCCGAGCACAACGCCGGCTTCGCGTCAGGAGCGGATGACTGGGCCAGCGAGGACCGGCGAGGCGCCTTCGCCCGGAGGGCACTGTCCGCCCTCGACGGGATGGTCCTGCCCGGCGTCGACGAAACCGGCCAGCGGGAGGGGGCATCGGCATGAGCGAGATCATCGGGAGCGTCCACACCTACACCGGCACCACGCACCGCGGCTTGACAGGCTGGCGCGTGGTCGTGGTCAGCGTTCTGCGTGGCGAGGAGCTGTTGACCCGCGAAGAGGACGTGGGCGAACTCCGCGATGGCGACCGTCTCGAGGTCAGGCCGATCATCGACGGGCGGCTCTCGTTCGTTTCCTACGACGCAGAAGCGGGGGAGCTCGAGGCGACGGGAGAGACGTGGGGCGGGACAGACGCCGAGCCCTTCCTCGTCCTTGGGCGTCATGACGGTGGCGGGCCAAGCCAAGGCGCTACCTGCCATGAAATCGAAACCGCCACCTACCACGCCTGCCGGATCGCGAAGACGGAGCTGGGCATCGAGACCCTGGAGACGCGACACCGCGACAGGCTCGACTTCCACGAGGTCTCCGTCGCGAGTGTGAAGGCCGCGCTGCTGGCTGCGTTTGAAGCCGGGCGGAGTAGCGAAAGGGGGCAGGCGTCATGAGTGTTCAGTACGGCGACGAGTACGAGCCCGAGGAGATGATCGCCGACTTCCCGGCACAGATGTGAAGGTACGCGTGCCGCGTAGGCGCAAGCCGAAGGCATGGGCGAGCGCTACCTGAACAGGTATGCCCTTGTCCTGGCGAGAATCCTCTTGGGGATTGCTCGCTCGTAGAGCGGGTTGTGGAAGAGCCTGAATGCTACCGAGCCACCATGTCGGTGGCTCAGGTTGGCGGTCGTCGAATCCTTTTCGACGTATACATAGTCGTGCCCTTCCAAGGGTTCGGTTGGCATCGCGATGCCGAGTACATGACCAATTGCCTTCGATCTCTGACGTAGTATCTCCATGATGTCAACTGATTCGCCAGTGGATCCTGAATGCCGATCGAATGCCGATCGGTACACCACGATCAAGCCAGGGTATTTACGGGGGAGTTGTTCTTGCTTCGCTCGAATTCTCCGGCTCAGTCGCAGGTTGCTGGCAACTTCGACGGAGGAGCCGGAAATGGTGTTCGGCTTGAGCCCTCGTTCTGCGCCCCACTCCTTGAGCTGCATGGATGCCTCTGGGCGCGCCACAGCCAGAAGAAGCACGTCGCGGATTGATATCGATGCGAAGGGGTGATCGGGGGAAAGGCTCTCCACGCATTCGGCCACGGCAGACCGGAACTCCTCTTGCGCAGGCCCCTCTGGGTACTGGTCGAGATAGGCACAGTATTCAATGCCTGGGTCTCTTGAGCACAGCACGGGTAGGAAGACCGTGAGCAGAGCCTGCTGCGAAAGCTGGACTCCCGGAGGGCTGTTCTGAGCGGTGACTTCGACATACAGCCGTTCCCCACTGCGTTCCTCGACGATGAGCAGGTCGGGGCACTTCGTGTTCCCTTCGGGGAGTTCGGGATCGAACGTGACGGAGAGTCCCGGAGACAAGAAGTGATGGGCGACGTCGAGCACTGACATCGCCTCATCGAAGCGATCGGCATGGGACAACCCGCGGATCAGCGTCGGGTACCCCGAGCAGTTCTCGGTTCGTGCCAGTGTCTCTGCGAGTTTGAAAGCCAAAGCCCTCGTCCACTGGGCATGATTGCAGAGGTATCGATCAAACAGAATTCTGCACGCCTCGGGCGGGAGTTCGTGCTGCAAGTACTCAAGCGCGCCCACACAATCGCGGCGCATGTCGGCCGACATGGACTCGTTCTCCAGCGTCTCTTCGATCACCAGATCCCAGTCCCGCGAGTCCGATTCAACGTCGCGTTCTCCGGGGGGCAGGACTTTCCCACTCTGCCTGGAGGGGCTACTGCTCTTGCGCGAGTCTTCCGTCGTCATTTGGTGTCCACCTGTGCTTCCCGAAGAGTCGCGGTTGCGTTCTCAACGCCCGGGAGCTTCCAGACGGCGTCTGTGAGCATGAAGCGCCACGGATTGGTGTGGGGAACGTAGGTGGCAATCTCCATGGGCGATGCCTCGGGTGGCAACCCCTTCGTGCTCATCTGCTGAAGACTTGAAACGAAAGTCGTCACGGGGCAACTGACGTCGCTGACCCCCGCAACCTCATGAGGAGTCGCCGAGGGATTGAGCAAGCTCTTGCAGCCTGACGTAGGCACGGGTTGCAGCGAGCGCGGGTCGCGCAGTGCGGATGCTCTTGAGCAAGGAGCCTAGTCCCCGAAGGAACTGGCGATCCTCGCCCGCGCCCAGAAGGCGATCCAGGAGCCGTAGGCAGCCGTCGGGGAAGCGGTCACACAGGTCTGAATCGCGAAGGGCTTGGAGAGCCAGGAGCGGGTTGCGGGCGGGGCTGACCAAAGGCTGAATCGTCGCAACGGCGTCGGGGAAGGCAGTCCCAGTGAGAGTGGCTGCCCACGCCAAACGCTCGCTCACTTCGCCATCGACGTAGTCTGCCTCGACAGGCCAATGCTGAGAGATCCAGGAGTCGATGCGGTCACGCCAGAGGTCCGGCCTCTTCTCCTCCTCCGTGGCCTCAAGGCGCTTCGCAAGAAGCCAAGCAACACGCCGTCTCGATGGAGTGTCCATCTCCCGGAGACACTGTCTGGTCTCCTCCGCCGTCATTTTTCCAGGGGCGTCCAGAGCCAGCGAGACAAGGAGGCCGCAGAGGCCCTCCTCCATTCGCCCCAACTCCTTTACGTGTGAGAATGTCTCTACGAAGTCCCCCCGAATCGCGTCGAAGAGTTTTCCATCCATTCGAGGGCTCCATAGGTAGCCTTGCCATGCTCCAGCAGCTTCGAGCGGATCCTTCCACGAAAGGAATGGAATCAGCTCGGCCTGGGTCCACCCGAGGTCGAGCCACGATAGGAGGTACAGATGAGAAGCGGCTAGTACTCTTGCGTAGAATGCCCCGGGTTCAGGAGATCGAATAGCGACTTCCAAGCGATCGCGGAAAGGCGGAGCGATCCTTCCAGCTCGCTGCAAGTCCATCTTGCCGAGAAGCCTGAGGAGCGCTCGAGTGGCCCCACCCGCAGAGCTGTTGATCGCAGCCGTCAAGTGGTCGGGAGGGCCATCAGCGAACACCTCGCCTCGCACGCCAAGACACGTCGAAATGATCTTATCCCAAACGCTCAAGAATCTGTCGGCATCCGAGGGCTCAATTCGCTCAGAAAGCATTTCGAGAAGGGACGCAACCTCGCGGTGGGCCTGACCAGCTACGCCTGCGGGAAGCTCACACAACATGCTGAGCAGGCGCTTCCGAGATGCATCATCCGCCAGGTCGTCTTTGCCGATGCTAAGTAGGACGCGTACTACCTTCGCGCCATCTTTTCGCGTGCAGGCTCGCTTGATCGTGATTCCTCTTGTGGCCATCGAGAGCCCAGCGATCGTGTGGAACTCGTCGGCTCCGTCGACTCCACGCGACAGGATCTCGGCGATCAGGACTTCGGGGTCAACTTCGGCTTCCACCGTTTTGACAAGCGACCTGTAGTAAGCCTGTGGCTCTCTACGCGTCATGCGCCCCTCAAGGGATCCGGCCCACGACGAGTGTGAGTCGAGGATCGCTCTGTGTCGCTCTCTAGCGGCCAAGTGGTCATCGCGCGCTTGTTCGCCGAGTGCCTCCAGTCGAAGGTAGACTTGGTTCTCGATGGAATCCTCGGTCGACCGTGACCGTGCCCCGCCGTCGTGTGGAGGACCCGCGAGTATTGCTTCGATTAGTGCGGACCTCTCGGCGGCAGTGAGGTTCTCGTAGATGGTCGGAAGTGCTTCGAGCACCTCGACATCGACTGCGTAGTCCCATAGCGCAGGAATCGGGATCATGGCTGTCCTATCAGGGCTGCCAGGCGCTGGGCAGGAGTGAGGAATGTCGCCTCTGCCGCTGCTTTGATCGTGAGTCGACGATGCGCGGAGTGGGATGAACGCGTCCAAGCGTCGTACGTCGCGGCCGCCTCCGGCGGATCACGGTCCTGACAGGCGAGGAATGCACTCCACACCAAGTCGATGAGGACTGCCCAGTTGCGCCTTCGATGGTTGCCGGATAAGCCGCGAATGCGTGGTACGGCGAAGGAGCTTGGGTCCATGTTCGACGTGATCTGGTATAGGTCCAGCGCCCGCCTTAGGAGCGCGGTTGCCCGCGGTACGAATCGCGCTAGAAGGTCTTCTTTTCCCGTCAACGCCTTCACGATCATGTCGACTCCTTCTCCGCACCGAAGGACCAACTCGGCGGAGATGTAGTCCTGTGTCGTCCGATCAGACTCGGTCAAGCCGAAAGCGGCCTCTAGCCTCCACTTGTCCTCAGGGTCCTGGATGCGCAGGTAGGGCGTCAGTGCGTACTCGATCTCGTTGTCGACCCAGGATGCTTCTTCCCATATCTCAATTGCTTTGCACGTGGCTTGAACGGCTTGGAAGTGCATCACTTGGGATGGTGGCAGGACGATCGCTGGGCTGGTCACGACTGACCAGGCTAAAGAGAGGTCTGCCTTGCCAGCCATTATCGTACGTTCGACCACTTCCTGGCGGAGATCGAGAGCTATGACAGGGTGGAGTGCGCCACCAACTTCCGCAACTCGCCGGTAGAACTCGGTGCTTGGCAAGTGAGCACGCAGCCAGAGCACGAACTGCCAGTCGCGTTCGGAGATGGGAAGGCCCCGTTCCGTTTGACGTGGCCCAAAGAAGCGGTCCTTGAGGTCACCTTTGTGCTCACTGGAACTGGCGCTGAGTAGCCCAGCTTTGAGGAACTCGTCGATCCAGCTCACCGGGGCACGTGGGAGAGTCTTTCCGGAATCGTTTCTTACTGTAAGTTGTCTGGCGGGTTCGCCGGACGGATCGGAGAGTGCCCAAAGCAGCCGCTCCATTTCTGGCGGAGGCAAGTCAGGTTGCGCTGGGGCTAGCGATTCGACGATACTGGCTTTTCCCTCGCGCCCATCTTTCCAGTCACTTGCCCACTTCGTTAGGCATGCACTTAGAACACGGTGACTGCTTCCCATCTTGGGGTAAGGGATGGGCTGGACGCCCTTTGCCAACCAGTTGCCAAGCTGCTCAGCCTTCCCTCCGTCTGGATCGTAGCTGGCGAATGCGAAGGGGCGGTATACCTGCTCATCCAGCCGCAAATCGGCATCGAGCGCGTCGAGGATATACCGCATCACGATGTCGTCCGCCTGGTATCCGACGAAGAGGATTGTGTAGCGCCGGATGAGTTCGCTGACGAAACGGCTGGCCCAACGTTCGGTGAGGTAGGAGGCTCCGAAGTCGGCAGACGTGAGGACGAGTCTTCGACCGTCCGGGTCTGCCGCGTGGTTAATCAGGCCATGCAGGTGGACGACGCTGTTCCACTTCTTGGACTTGGGCACGGGGAGCTTGGGCGCGGCGTCAACCTCGGTGGATTTGTTCCCGAGTTTCTTGAGGGCCTTGAGGAACAGGTTGTCGAAGTTGGTTGTGACCAGATGCACGCCATCATCTTGAGTTGCAATCCGCAGAAGGGCCTCGTGGACGGCGAGCGTGCGGGGTCTCCGCGACAGCCGTTCAATAGTTGCGGCCCGCACCTCGTTGTTGCGGAGCTTCGACTCGAGAATGTGGAGTGCGCGATCGTATTCCCTTTTCTCAAGCGCGGTGTTCTCTCGGGCATCCGGCACGTGCCCAGGGATGGTCGAGTAGATGTCATCGACTAGGCCCTTGAAGAGTGGGAAACCGGCATCGCAGGACACCCCAGCCCCACAGAAGAGGACTAGGTTCCCTTGATCCTGCGCCTTGCGAATCTCGGCGGGCAGCGGAGGAGCAAGGTCTTCGGGGGAGAGCCCGGGTTGGCTGCTCATGGGCTTCGGTCGCGGGAGACGCCTCGCGCTCGGAGTATCGGAGTGGGCATGAAGGCAGAGTCCCAACTCATGGCGGACACTTCAAGTCCGAGGTATAGCCAACCGATCGTCCACTGGCTGGCACCTGACTTCGCCGGGAATATGGCATAGGCTCTCAGCATGCCCCAGAGCGGTCCCACCATGCGCTCTGTCCCCGTCGCGCCCGCCCATCGCTTGATGAAGGCTTCGACGGCTTGGCCTTCCTTGGTTTCGGGGTCTTCGTTTGGCACGGCGGCAGTGTAGTTCAGCGGTGGGGCAGAGTCATCGCAGCCGTGTCGCACTTTGACGGGCCATCTGATGCGAGCGTCTCAGCAGGCGACTGGGCCGGGCGCGGGCCAGCAGGCTCCTCGGGCGGGCTCAGTCGCCTGCCATCTCGTCGAGGTTGTTGCCCGTGCTCTTGTCGGGGTTGGTGCGCAGGTACTTCGAACCGTCCTTCTTGTGGACGGCGTGGACGTTCTCGATCTGGCCCCGTTCGGCCATCTCGATGGCCTTCTCGACGGGAGTGAAGCTCGTGTTGCCGTTCAGTTTGACCTGGGTGATGTTGCCCTTGTCGTCGGCTCTGGCGTCGGTGATCTTCCGCTTGGATGTCATGGGGCTGTTGGGTGGGTCGGTCGGTGGGATCTCGGATGCGGGCTGGGCCGAGTGCGGCGTGTGCTCCCCGCCCTTCGGCAGCGTTGGGAACGACGACCAAGGATCGTGCCCGCCAAGAATCCGGCGACACCCATCCTCACCAGGGCGACGGGGCACAAAGGCGTGTGCCGATGTGCTTCTTTGACAATGGGTTACAAGGACTCGGCAAGTTTCGTGGCGGGGGGCGATCGCGGTGCGCGTTTCTTCATGTGCATAGATCCGCCCTGAGGCTGTCGCGGCCTTCTTGCGGAGCGCTACTGCTCAAGTCACCCCCTCCCTCGACGTCCCCCGCCCCATGCCCCTCCAAGCCGCCCCCCTCCCGGCCCACGTCACTGATCTAGTCGCAGCCCCACGAGCCTGGATGGTTCGAGCTGGGAGCAGGGGGGTCGATTTGGAGGACTTCCTCAGCAAGGGGCGAGTCGCCGCAGGCTATGGGGAGACCGGAGACCTGACCACCGCTGGCAACCGCGAAGCGATTCGGGCCCGAGTTCAGGTCGCCCATCCTGGCGCGGGTACAGGCAAGATCTCGGCATTCGTCGGATGCCTCCACAAGATGCGTAGCACCATTGCTGTCGGCGACGCTGTCCTGACCTACGACCCCGCCGGCCGCATCTACCACGCCGGGGTTGTCCGCGGCCCCTACACTCACGCGGCTGGGGCCGAACTCGATCACGAGCGGAAGGTGGAGTGGCTCTGCGAAGTGCCCCGAGACGAGCTTTCGGCGCCTGCCAAGTTCTCGCTCGGTTCGACCCTTACGGTGTTCACGGTGAAGGACTTCATCTTGGAGGAGATCAGGAGCCTGTGCGCGGGAGAGCGCCCCGCGTCGCGGGAGTCGACTGGCCCACAGCTCGCACCACAAACAAGCGAGGACGCGGAAGAAGAGGAAGCCATTGACCCCGTTGCCGAAGCCCTCGAACTGGCCCACGAGTACCGCAAGGACGCCATCAGCGCACTTGGTCCCAACGAGATGGAAGACTTCGTGGCCTGCGTGCTGCGAGGCATGGGCTACCGGGCACGCGTCACCCCTCGTGGCCCAGACCGCGGCCGAGACATCGAGGCAAGCCCAGACGGCCTCGGCCTGGAGGAGCCCCGCATCCGCGTCGAGGTCAAGCACCGCCAGGCGAAGATGGGGGCGCAAGAAGTACGCGCGTTCCTCGGAGCGCTGCGGCCGGGTGACAAGGGGCTCTACGTCTCGACGGGCGGGTTCTCACGCGAAGCTATGTACGAGGCCGAGCGGTCTCAGGTGCCCGCGAGCCTCGTGGACCTGGATCGCTTGGCCGAGCTATACGTCGAGTTCTACGAAGAGCTGAAGCCCGAGGATCGCGAGCTGGTGCCGCTGCGGCGCGTGTACTGGCCGGAGGGGCGGGGGTGAGCCATCTGCCGAATTCTCATCTGGGTGCCGCCGCCGAAGCTCAGCTGGGGAACGCGGGCGGTCCAGTGATGGCGAGGAAGTACTAGGATGACCCTTGAGATGGACCAAGCCCAACAACAGTCAACGCAACATGCGCCCCGGTCCGTACCTCGGAGGTTCAATGACCTGCTGAGGGCTTTCGAGAGCCATGGGGTTGGGGTTCAGCCTGGATCACGGCTTGACCAAATGGCTCGAGTCTTCTTGGACCGCGATGGAAAGGAGAAGCCGATCGTCGCTCCTTCCGATCCGGGGTTTCGCATTGCGCAAGAGGCAATGAGGGACCTCTTCACGATGGAACCGATCCTCGATGTCCTGGACCGCGTGTCATTGGACCGTGACCGGAAGAAGGTGCTCAAGAGGCTCATGAAGGATCCCGTCGTTTCGAAATCGAACGAGAAGGCTTCCAGAGGGCGAGACTTGCAGGCGGAGTTGCTGACCGCCACCAGATGCGTTCGTGGAGGGATGACCGATGTCGCGCTGGAGGAGCCACCCGACGTTCAAGCTACGATCGACGGGACACGCTGGGGGATTGCAGTCAAGAGAGTCAAGAGAGCAGCCAGGGTTGATCAGAACATGCGGGACGCTGTAGATCAGGTAGAACGCATGGGCGGTCCCGGTGTTGTCTTCTTGGACATCAGTGTCGCTTTCAATGAGAACAGTACGCCCCTCGTGGCACCGAGCGCCGGTGCGTTCAACGAGGCCCAGCAGCGAAGACTGAGTGCGATTGTAGACGGTCATCGCGGAGCGATCTTCGGCCGCTCAAGAGCCAAAGGTGTTGGATTGGTCTACGTTTTTGATTCTCAGCTCCGTCAAACCCCGGAGGAGGGCTGGGCCTTGGCAACGATGACGATGGGCATCGACACTTCTGAGGATCTCGAAACACGCAAGCGGTACCTTCCGTTCAAGGCCGCGTTTGGCTTGGGGATCGACCGTCTCTCTGTGGCCTATTAGCTTGAGTATGCGGGCGAGTTCAGAGCGTCACGACGATTGGCCCGACGGCTCGCTAGCAACAGTCAACGCAACATGCACTGGTACTCATTGTCGTCAACACAATTCAAGGAAACACCCACCGATGACACCGATCGGAGTATGGACGCTGTCCATCATGCATAAGCCTGCACGAATTCGTGTCGCAATGAACCATGACGAACGACTCGTTTCTTGAGGAGATCCTGAAGCGGCTGGCTGGCAAGCTGGACCCTGATGGGTTTGAGGATTGCGCAGCCGATGTGCTGCAGTCGATATATCCGACGCTCGTGCTTCTTCCGGGAGGTCGCGATTCAGGTCGGGACGGGCTACTCGCAGCTGATCGGGAAGACGCCGACTTCCTAGTCTGCACGACCCAGAAGGATCCGGTCGCGAACCTCCGCAAGAGCCTTCGGTCCCACAAGGCGCATTTGAAGCCAGGCAATCGCGTCATCTTCGCGACCAGTCAGTCTCTGGACGGAAACACGCGGGACCGGCTCGCCGAAACAGCTGTCAAAGAGGGTTACACCCTCGTGCAGAGCTACGACCGCAAGAATCTCGCCCATCTCATGTACCGCAGACCGGAGTGGTGCAGACGACTGCTTGACCTCACAGGGTCGCCTCCGTCGCTCTCGAAGATCCCGAGGTCCGACAGGCCGCTCGGCGGCGGCCCGATCATCGGACGGGATGAGGAATCCACTTGGCTGAAAGAGGCGACGGGTGACTGCGTCCTCTCGGGTCAGCCCGGATCAGGCAAGACGTTTCTGCTCCATGAATTGTGTGTCGACGATGACTTCTTCTTCGTTGTCGGCGAGGAGATCGAGCGAATCGCGGAAGAAATTCGGGAGAAGGACCCCGCGCGACTCATCGTCGACGATGCACACGCGCATCTGGAGCTCCTTCGTTCCCTCGTGCACTTCCGCAAGGAGAGCGAGGGGGTATTCCGAATCGTAGGGACATGCTGGCCTGCAGAACAGGCTAAGGTTGCCGCGGTCCTTCAGGCTGGCGCCGAGGCGCGGGAGCTTGATCGTCTGACTCGGGACCAGATCGTGGAGGTCATTAAGGCTGCTGGGATTGCCGGCCCGCCTGAGTTCGTTGCGGAACTGGTTAATCAAGCCGACGGTCGGCCGGGCCTCGCTGTGACGCTCTGCCACATCTGCCTACGTGGTGATGTGCGTGATGTCACACTTGGCGATGCCCTTGCCCAGGACACGCGCAGAACTGTTGAGTCCCTCGGCTTGGAGGCATACCACTTACTCGCTGGATTGGCGATCGGAGGCGATGCCGGTATGGAGCTGCTCCCGACGGCGAGAGTCCTTGGCCTGTCACCGTCCTCCGCACTGACGATGGCAACCGAGATGGCAGCTGGTGGGGTTCTCCACCAAGTCAGTGAGACGAGGTTGACGGTTCGCCCGCACGCGCTCCGCCACGCCCTCGTGCGCGACGTCTTCTTCCGTGGTGCCTTGGCGCTGCCCCATACTGACCTGATCGCACTGGCGCCAAATCCAGCTGAGGTCGCCGGGACGCTATGTGGGGCACGAGCTCGCGGGGGTCGTGTACCCATCGAACTCATCATGAAGCAGGCAGAGCAGGGGAGCTCTACTGAAGCGTTGGCGACACTGGCATGGGTGGGCCCGGACGAGGCCCGAGCAGCCCTAGATCGGCATCCGGAGTGCCTTGCCGAACTCGCTCGCCCCTGCCTGGAGCATGTCCCAGAGCATGTCATCCCGAAGCTCCTGGACGTTGCGGTGGGTGACGAGCGGGAACTGCATCAGGCAACTGACCATGCTCTGCGAATCCTCGGGGACTGGATCAGAGCTGGTGAGCCAGGGACTGGAGCGGCAGTTCGGAGAAGGCAGATCCTGCATCGTTCGAGCCTCAGGTGGCTCAAGGCGGGCGGGGATGTGGAGACCGGCGTACGATCACTTCTGGCGGTGCTCACACCCAAGTTCGATTCCCACGCTCCTGATCCCGGGAGTGGCATGCGGATGACAATCCGGTATGGATCGATCACGGCCGGTGAGGCTCGCGAAGTTAGCACGCTCTGGCCTGCGACGCTGGCCTTCCTCCGTGGAGCGACAGGATGGACGTGGCAGGCGGTCCAATCTCTCGTGGACAAGTGGTGCCATCCGGGACATCTGGGGCCGAAGGTGCCCGAAGAGACTATGGCTGCCATCCGAACAATCGGTGAGGGGATGCTCCGCGACCTCGTTCCGCTGGCGGGCGATGATCCTGGCATCCAGAAGTGGATCCTGGCAACGGCTGTGCAGATTGGCGCAACGATTGAGATTGAACTCGATCCGTCCTTCCTCACGCTCTATCCAATCGAGCGGAGCTTCGAGCCCGGTGAGTATGAGAAACAGGAGCAGGCCGCGATGGCGCTCGCGGTGGAGTGGGCTAGAGAACCAGCAAATGAGGTTGTTGCCCGTATCATGCGTTTTGCTGCTCAAGCCGACAGGGCACAGATCCGATTCCCGCGCTACGACGGGCAACTGTGGCGGGAACTCGCGAGAAACGTTGATGATCCATTGGGATGGGCGAACGAGGTCGTCGCTCAATCGGGTCGGGTCAACATCCTCTGGCCATTCTTGCACCAGGCCAGCGCGAAGGCGTGTGAAGGATGGGCCGAGTTGGCACGCTCATGCCTGGCCGACGAGTACAAGCTGGCCGCCGCAGACGTGATCTTTGAGGCGGAGGGCTCGCCAGTTGAGTTGGTGGCGGCGGCGGCGGTGGCCGTTGTTGGAGCGGGCGACTGGGCTGAGCGGGGCCCGATCCAGAATCGGTACACGGAAGCGGCCCTGAGGGTCCTGCTCCTGCACGAGGATCGAGGAGTCGCGAGAGCCGCGGCGATGGGCATCTGGCATCGGACACCGAAGCGCACCGTGCCCGAAGCGCTGCAGGGCGAGTGGCTCTCAGCAGTGGTGCGTTGTGTCGAGGAAGACTACGACTTAGAAGCGGCCTTCCAAGCCTACGAAGGTTTGGCGCTTGAGTGGCTAAAGGCACGCATTGATGACCGTTCTTCGACGCTCTACCTTCCACGGGTATCCATAGATCAGGCCATCCGCCATCTAACCTCAGATGAGCGCGGGGGATTACTCGAGTCGCTTGACGGGTCCGATTACGTTTTTCAGGGCCTCATCGCATCTCTAGTTAAAGACGATCCGGCCCTGCTGCGGGCGCTCCTGGAAAACGAGGATCTGCGGCCGATGCATTTGGAGCCACTTCGTGGAAAACCCGACAACTCATGGGTAGCGCGCGCGCAACTGGCGCTCGAGGCTGGGTACACGCCCGAGGATGCGGTGGAAGCTTCCTACTCGGCCGGGTTCTCCTGGAGAGGGAATCTGTCTGCAATGTGGCAGGAATGGGCAGAGGCATTCACGAAACTCGAGGGACACGACGACCCTCGAATCGCAGAGGTCGGGCGCCTTGGCAAAGAACATGCCAGACGCCAGCGAGAGCAGGCGCTGAAGGAGGAGAGGTGCCGAGATGTCTTTGGACGGTAGGCTGCGATTGCTGGGTTGTCAGTTGCACATAGAAGAGAACGTGATCGAACTCAGAGACTCGACTCCCTGGCGACTCCCTTCGACCGGCCTTCGGACAAGGAACTCTGGGGCGATCAAGAAGCCAGATCCGCACAACCATGTCATCTATGTGACGGCCTCAGCTGTCAAGTGCTTTCGGCCGTGGTTTCAGGTGCCAGACATCCCCGGCACCCGCAGGCATCTGTACGCACTCGCGTCGAGCGCCTCATGGTTCGGGTGCAGGTGGGGGCCGCACTCGCGAAGCCCGCGGCAGCCTCACCCGCAAAAGCACGTCACTAAACCGTGACTTGCGGGCCCGGTCTACGTCTCCGCAAAGCCTCGCGCAGCCCTAAGTGTTGGCCCCTACGCGAGTTAGGTGGAGCGGGCGAAGGGACTCGAACCGTCGACATTCAGCTTGGGAAGCTGGAGCCCCAAGACCGGCATAGGCGGACAATGGCGGACATGAGAGGACAGAGGCGGACATCGTGACCGCCGCAGACGGACATGAGCGGACATGAGGGGACGGACTACCCGTGACTAAAACGCAATGGGGGGGTGCTGCCGCGGCGTCCCGCTGTTCTTGGGCATGAACTATTTCACACTCCTCTTCACACAGGGGGCGGTCGATACGTACTCTTGCCAGAGAACCAACCCCTGGTCACCTGGATCGCAGGGGCTCGCTTCCTGAAGCTGCTTGAGGATATGACGCTGCCATGAGAGACACCCCCCTGACAGGACCCGCCCCCACTGAGGTTCCCCTTCTGCGCGCCCCCCTTGTGAGAGTGATCGCCCAGGTGCGCTTCTCGCCCATTCTGGCCGTGCAGAACTCCGAGCACATCGCCCCCTTCCAGGAGGCCATCCGCTCTGCGTACCCGGTTCTTCAACAAGAGCATGCGCAGAGCTTCTATGTCGGGCCGGAAGGGCTCGCCTCGGGTCAGGAGCCGGTCGCTTGGCGTTTCTCGAGCATGGACGGGGCGTGGCGAGCGTCCCTCACCCAGGATTTCCTAGCCTTGGAAACTACGAGTTACAGTAGTCGCAGCGACTTCCTTGCCCGGATGGTGGACCTCTTGAAGGGGGTGCATGAACTCCTCGACCCTGCCGTTGCCTTGCGAATCGGTCTGCGCTACATCGCCCAGGTCACCGGTGAACCCCTGGCGATGGTATCCAAGCTGGTCCAGCCCGAGTTGCTAGGGCTAACGGATACGTCCATCTTCCCTTTTGTAAAGAATGCGATGAGCGAGGCCCAGATGGAAGCTCCTGAGGAGGGCGGTCAACTTCGGCTTCGGTGGGGGCACCTCGCCGCTGGTGCCACGGTTGATCCAAACGCGATCAAGCCGATTGATGAGGAGAGCTGGGTTCTTGATATCGACATGTGGAGGTCCAAGCAGGTGTCCTTTGACATCGATGAACTAGCCAGTGATATCCGGAGCTTTTCGGAACGTCTGTATGCGGTGTTCCGGTGGTCTGTCACCGACGAGTTCTTGCTGCACTACGGGGGGACTCCATGAGCGTACTTATGGTGGACAAGCAAGAGACTTCGGCTGGTGGTTCTATGGGGATCGTGTTGGCCCCCCTCCTTCTCGTACTACCCTTCGGCAGCATGTCCGAAACGGGAACAGCCAGTCCAGGACGGTCCCTAGAAGAGCTGGGGCGGAGGCAAGTCACCTGGTCTCAGACCAGCAGTTTGGATTCCAAAGCTAGGCGTCACTCCACTCAGGCGTCGAGCGAGGCCATTTCAGAGCTTCGCCGCCTATCAGGTCTGACATGGACCCAGCTGGCAAAGGTGTTCGGAGTCTCTCGTCGCAGCCTGCATTTCTGGGCCAGTGGCGAGAAGCTCAACGCTCCAAACGAGGAGCGCCTCAGGCGGATACTAGCGTTGGTTCGGCGGGCCGATCGAGGGACAGCCCGCACCAACCGTGAGATTCTCTTACAGGATCGCCAAGGAATCGTCCCACTTGACCTTCTGGCCGAGGGGAAGCTCGACGAGTTCATCAAGCTCGTAGGCCCGGGCTCTCGTCGCAGTCACCTCAGGCTAAACCCCATTTCCTCGGGTGCCCGAGAGGCCCGCAAGCCTCTATCTCCTGCAGAGCAATTTGAGGTTTGCGATGATCACGACCATCGGGAAATCGGCCGTGGTCGCGTTGCCCGAACCGCAAGGAACATGCGGCGAAAGCGTGGTTGAAGGAGAAGCCAGAGATAGAGTCGATGTGGCCCTGCGGGCGTGGCGGCAGGGTGATTGTGTGCTTGGTGAACACTGGTTCCTCTATAGGATAGACGCCGAGCAACCCCTGACTGCAGAGGCGGCAGTTGCAGCGGAAGAGGGGGGCGATGCTGCAGAGGCCGTCGTCCACGGACTCATGATCGCGACCCAAACATGTGACCTCGTCCGCAAGTGCGGGAATCGCCCCTTTCTTGAGGTCTGCCCACTTGTTGAGGTTGATTCTCAAGTGCTCGATGAGATTCGGCTTGGGCGCAGACCCGGCTATGCCTATCTCCCCGGACTCGCGGAGCATATGCTTGTTGCAGACCTCGATCGCGTAATGAGCGTTGAGAAGCCCGTTGTCGCAAAGTGGATTAGGACCCGAGGATGCCTCTGCGACACGGACGCTCGCCGCCTGTCGCAGGCCCTAGCCCGCAAGCGCGCTCGCGCCGCTTTCCCCGACGATTTCGTCACCCTAGTTGGGGGCCTTGTAGGCCGTTTGAAGAGTCATCACAAGAAGCAGAGCCCGGAGGGCGTAGCGCTTCGGTCGCTTCGTGAGATCCGCGTGCGCGCGGAACCGGATTGGGACGCGCAAGAGGTTAGGATTACATTCTGGTTTGTCCCGGATGAAAGAATGGAGCCTTCTGTGGGACCGGAGTGGGCGTCCCTCCTTGACTCCTGGCTTGGGCTCCTTACGAGGACGGATCGTTTCACGGAGATCGAGGGTCTCGTCCAGACCCTGGACGACCTGTCCGCACGCGAATACGTGGAGAGCGACCCCCTTGACCTCGATCATCTGTCGTCCGGCCAGTAGCCTCTTTCAATCGCTACTTACCGCTCTTCTTCTTGGGGGCCCTTTGGGAAAGGGCGCTACCCGCGGAGGTTTTGCTGTCTTTGCCCGTCCGCTTGTCCCTGAGCACCTTGGATGCTGCCTTGCCAGCCTTTTTGCTCGTTTTCCTGCTCTTGGCCATCTGAGCCTCCTCTATTCGAATTGTCTGTGGACGAAGGCGAAGTCACCTCCAGGCAGTAACACGATAACGAGACGGCAACCGCGCCAAGTAAATAGGCTCTATTGGAAGCGAAGCGATTGCGGCGCTCGTCCTTCACGCAGCCAGGCAAGTCGATCCCGCCCCTGCATTGCCTGCGCGCACCCCGGCGCCACTTCCAACGCCCCCTCCCACGCCAGCAGCGCCTCGTCTTCCTGTCCTGCGCTCTCCAGCACCAGCGCCAGGTTCACGCGCGGATCCGGCGCCGAGGGCAGCAGCTTCTTCGCCCACTCGAACTCCTGGGCGGCCTCGTAGAGCTTGCCCTGCTTTAGGAACACGACGCCCAGGTTGTTGTGGGCGGGGCCAAAGAACAGGTCTGCCGTGAGCGACTGGCGCAGCAGGGCCTCGGCCCCTTCGAGGTCGCCCTCGTCGATGCTGCCCGCTGCTTCGCGTGACAGAAGCTCGGCCTGGTGCGTGTTGCGCTGGAGTTCGGTCGGCGGTGAGTAGGGCCCGACGGCATCGGGCGTCGAGGTGCAGGCGGCCAGCAAGCACAGGATGATCACCGCTCGATTCACTTGCCAACCTCCCTGCCCTTGACGGCGAGGAGTTCGACCTTGCCCTGGCCTCGGGACTGGATGAGTCGAAGGGCCTCCCTGTTGAGGTCATCCTGAGTCGGTTCGGACGGGAAGTGACGCGGCTCAGATGTGAATTGGATTCTGGCCCCGGTGTCCCCTTCCATCCGGTACTCCACTTCGAGAACGTATTGCTTGCTCATGATTGCATCGCGGAATTGAGACCGAACGGCGGGGTTTGCGAGCGCTCAGCCGGCGGAGTGCTGCTGAGAGCATGGAAGGGAGCCGTGGGCGGATGCATTGCGGCTGGACTCATCGCATCACCATGGGCTCGATCGCGGGCCAGTCGCTCGGGACGCCCGCTTCCTTGCGCGCGTCGTCGCTCCGGTACCGCAGCCCCTCGAATCGATCCCCGTGCATCACCGTGCAGCGCAGGAAGACGAAGAAGCGGTTTGTCGAGGTGCTCTTGGCGTCGCTCCGAAACAGCGCGCCCAGGATTGGGATGCTGCCGAGCAAAGGCACCGCTGTGCGGTCCGAGCCCTCGTTTTGGATCTCAAGCCCGCCGACCACCACCGTGTAGCCGTCCGGTGCGCCAGGCAAAGCTGGCGCCTTCCAATCAGATGAAAGGAGCTGATCATGTAAATCGTCGACACGGCATGTAGTGACCCAGGCGTGCGCGTCAGTGATGGCGGGTGCGGAGC
>Ga0316206_1001104_pt1 | contig 26758 bp, 20 predicted proteins | sample 6monthpyrite_MG_FD_204942 | JGI IMG/M metagenome (GOLD analysis project Ga0316206, IMG submission 204942) | Microbial mat bacterial communities from mineral coupon in-situ incubated in ocean water Damariscotta River, Maine, United States -... | ecosystem: Environmental > Aquatic > Marine >... | reverse complement strand
CCATAAACGGGCAATCAGCTGTTCCATGTCGCCTTGCGGGGGCGCATCGGGCAGTGCATCACTGTCGGTGCATTCACAATCCCGACGCAACGTGGCGCGATCCAGCTTGCCATTGGCTGTCAGCGGTAGCTGTGCTAGCACCAGCAAATGGCTGGGGATAGCATAATACGGCAACTGATCCGCCAGAAATGCCTGTAGCTGTTCGCCACTGAGGCTCTCTGGCCCACTGACTGCAGCTGCCAGGCTGGACTGATGACGATGCCCCAGCACCAGTGCGACGGCGTCATTGACCTCGGGGTGCCTTTTGAGTGCAGCTTCGATCTCTCCCAGTTCAATTCGGTGTCCGCGGATTTTGACCTGATGGTCTGCGCGCCCCAGAAATTCCAGAGTACCATCGGGCCAGTAGCGACTCAGGTCACCAGTGCGGTACCAACGTTGGCCTTGCCAGTGCACAAATTGCTGTTGGGTGCGTTCGGTATCACCGTAGTATCCAGCGGCCACTCCGGCCCCACCAATCCACAGCTCGCCAGTAACCCAATCTGGACAGTCCTGACCGGCGGAGTTAACCACACGAAATTGCTGATTGCTTAAGGGCCTGCCATAGGGTATGGAGGTCCAGTGTGGGGGGACCTGTTCCACCTCGTAGAAGTTGGACCAGATGGCCGCTTCGGTGGCGCCACCCAGGGCGATAAAGCGACAGTCGTCCACCCGCTGGCGTAAGCGCGCGGGTAAGTCTAGATTCACCCAGTCTCCGGAGAGCATGATTTGGCGCAGGCTGTTTAACGATTCGCCCTGTACGGTGAGCAGCATGTCCAATAAGGCGGGTACGCTGTTCCATAGGCTGATCTGCCAGTGGGCGACCTGGTGTTGCCAGGCATAGGCGTCCCGTCGCTCGGCTTCGCCGGGCAGTACCAGGCTAGCACCGGCGCTGAGCAGGCCAAACAGGTCATAAACGGATAAATCAAAGTCCAGGGCGGACACGGCCAGCCCTCGGTCCTGGGGGCCGATAGCAAAACGATGATTTATATCGGCAATGGTATTCCAGGCGGCGGCATGGGTGATGCTAACCCCTTTGGGTTCACCAGTGGAACCGGAGGTATAAATGATATAAGCCAGGCTTTGGGGGTTAACCTCGATTCCCAATGGCTGTGTACTACACAGGCACTGGCCCTGCTCATCGGTGACTTGAAGGATCTGCGCTTCGGTATCCATTCGCAGAGTGGCAGCCTGATCGGCATCGGTCACAACGCCTCGGATCTGTGCACTGCAATAAATGCGCTGGCGGCGTTCTGCCGGTTGTTCGATGCCCACGGGGACATAGGCAGCACCGCTGGCGACCACGCCAAGTACGGCGGCGATCTGTATCGGGCCTTTGGGTAAGGTAATGGCGACGCGGTCGCCGGCCTCGATACCCTGCTCGCGTAAGGACTGGGCAATGCCCTGTACTCGTTGCAGTAGCTCAGCATAGGTCCATTGGTCCTGTTCGCCCCAGCACAGGGCGATGCCCTGAGGGGCGTGTTGAGCGTGTTGCATAAAGGCGGTATGTAAGGCCTGCGGCCGTATGCCGTACCGGGTGTCATTAACCTGCTGGCGCTGTTGCAGCTGGGTTGGTGGTAGCCAGTCGGGGATGGGTTGTGTCCAGTGATCCGGCTGACTAAGGTGTTGCAGCGCCTGAGTGAAGGCACTAAACATATGATCCAGCACACCATCTGCGAATAGCTCATCAACACTGTCCCAGTTAATCAGCAGGCCACCGTTGTGTTCTACTACCTGATGATCCAGCCAGACCTGTGGCGTTTGGGAGATCATATATTCGGGCTGTCCCAGCACATCTCGCACATCCTTATCGATTAATTCACCCATGCCAATAGCACTGGTAAACACCGCTGGAGTTGTTAGTATTTCGCCTTTATAACGGGCCAGCTCTCTAAGTACTTCAACGCCTGAGAATACACTGTATTGTAGACTTTCACGGAATACAGACTGGTGCTTGCGGCAAATATTGGCAAAGCTGGATACCTGTCGGTAATCCATTTCCAGAATTAATATATTGGTGAAGTCAGCCACCATCTGGGTGATATCTTCATTGATTTGCTGACGATCAAAAATCGGTAGGCTGATAAAAAAGTGCTGTTTGTTTGACCAGCGAGCCAGGACCATGCCATAGATGGAGGCTAATATAATAGGTAAGGTGATGCCAAAAGATTGCCCGATAGTTTTCAGGTTTGCAACCGTGTCTGCGTCCAGCCAGGTTGAACGGCGCTTAAAACGGGCCTGTTTTAAGTCTGCCGGATTATGTTTCAATGGCAGGGTCAGTGGCTCTGGGAAACGGCTCAGCCGATCCAGCCAGTATATTCTGGCCTGCGCATGTGAGCTTGCACTCTTTTCTTTACGCCAGGCGAGGTAATCGGCAAAGGTATATTGCAGGTTCGCTAAAGGCTGGTCGAGCTGATAGGCCTGAGCCAGATCTTTTAACATTTGGCGAATGCTGTATACGTCTGCGACTAGTAAATCGACTTCGTAATGAATAATCGTTTTGTCAGGTAATAGACTGAGTTTGAAATCGAAGACGCAGCCTTCCTCTACGGCTAATCGTCTGTGTGATAATGTCTGCCGTGTAGCATCAAGCTGTTGCTGACACGTGTGTGTATCTACCTGAGTTAAATCATTGACTTCAACGCCGGGCCACTGCCAGTCTGGTATAAAGGTTTGAGTGCCATCATCATTGAACCGACAACGCAGCATAGGGTGCCGTTTGACCAGATTGATAATGGCACGATCCAGTCGTGCAATATCAATATCATTGATTTCAAATTCAACATAAAAATGACAAGCAACACCACCCAGTCCAATACTGTCACCTCTGCCAACCCAGTAAGCATATTGTACCGGTGTCAGATCAAAAGGCTCATTATTGCTAAGCGGCACAATCTGGATGTTTTTATTATCGGTATGCAGCTGGTTTAATAAATCAACCCATGCATTGAGTCGCGGTGCAGCCAGCACCTCTGCGAAATTCACATCATGTCCATCAGACAGCCAACGGTTGAACAGGCTCATTACACGAACCGAGTCCATACCCCATTCAATCAAATTATCATCCGGTTCTATATCCTTCACATCGACATCAAGTATGTCCGCAACTTCCTGTTGAAGTTGTTGCAGTGTGTACTTTGTCTTTGCGTATCTTTGCCCGAATGCTTTGATGGTTTCCCGTGTCAGAATCCATTCCTGTGTATAGGCTGTCAAAGCCGATTCGCTGTGTGGCTGTAAATGTGAATCCGGAGATGCTGGATTATCAAAACATGAAAATGCTTCGGCACCGCTCATCAATATTCTCCTAATAGGTTCTATTCAATTTAATATTCCCTATGTAAATGCAGCACTAGTCTGCTTTTACACCTTCCACGATAGGGAAAAGCACAGTAGGTATGACCTGGGTCAGTTTCAGACCTGAACGTGCATACAGCTCAGCGGATTCAGCTTCACTTCTGGCGTGGCCGGATACCATAGCCAACATCAGCAGATCGTAAATACGCGAATAGGTTGTGCCAGGATCTGAAGCATTGCCGGTTGTCAGTACTGGATCAACCACGGCAACTTTGCCACCCTCATTCATTGACTCCGCCACATTGCTGAGAATTTTTGACGCGGCATCATCATCCCAGTCGTAAATGATCCGTTTAATAATGTACAGATCACCGCCAGAAGGTACGCCCTCTAAGAAACTACCCGCGACAATTTCACAGCGGTCTGCAACGCCTGCAGCTTCCAGCACAGCAGCTGCTTTATCAACCACATGGGGCTGATCAAACAGAATGCCTTTTTTATCTGGCATGGCTTTGAGTAACAATGAAATTAAACGACCATTACCCCCACCGATATCAACAATCGTATCAATGCCGGAGAAATCATAGCTGGCTAGAATAGCTCTGAATTCTAGTGGCGTGAATGTTGCCATGGCATTATCGAACATGTGGCTGTAATCCAGGTGGCTGGAACAGAAATCCCAGTAATCCTGATCATGCACAATGTCGAAGCAGGCTTTGCCTGTCCGTATGCTGTAATCAAAACGAGACCAGGCTTTGATGTCTGCATGTAGCAAGCGATAACCATCACGTAATGTGTAAGTATCATCCGTAGTCAATAATTCTGACATAGGTGTTTGCTCAAATACGCTGGGTTCATCAGTTTCAGCAAAAATACCTTTACTTGCCAATGCCAGCATGGACCGGTACAAAGCAGATTCGTTGGCTCCAACTTCTTTTGCAATCGCTTCAATGGATTTTGGGCCATCACGTAAGCAATCAGCGACTTTCAGTTCTGACATCGCACGAATTGTGAATGGAATAATGTAGTCAGCCAGTTCAGTAAAGCGTGAGATTGCCTGGATTTTATTAAGGCCTTTCATTGCAAGATTTGTCATGGTTAAGCCTCCTCAAGCTGATTTTTTTCAACTTTTTCTGTTACATAATTGATGATATCGCCAACGGTATTAATATTTTTTGCGACGGCCTGATCAATTGGCTCAAGATCGAACATATCCTCAAGCGAAAATGCCAGCTCCACTAATGCCAATGAGTGATAACCTAGTTCGTCAGTCAGGTGAGATGAATCGTCCATATCCTTAATTTCGGCAGGACAAAGCTCAGCAATGAGCTCCTTAACTTTTTTAGTGATTTCTTGATTTTTGGTGATGTCCATCTTTAACTCCTTAAAGTTTGATTGAGATAAATTTACTTCTGTTTAACACTTAAGCGGTTAATGCTGTTACACACTGATTGAAATCGCCATTAACATAGGAAAACCACATTTTCCTGCGTTTGGGTTTTCCACTGGTAGTTCGTTCAATCATATTGGCTGGAACAGCAATGACGTCGTGATTAACGTCATGAAATTTTTTTATTATCAGATCTTCAATATCCTGTTGAAAACGAGATGCATTCTGTTTCAGTAAACAGACAATGAAGTCTTTGCTCTGATGACTGCCGAGCAAGACGGTCACTTTCCCAATAAGCTCAGGAAATAAAGTACAGATCAGGTTTTCAATAACCTCTGGAAATACCCAGCTGCCTCTAATTTTTAAAGCGTCACCAATTCGGCCAACAACATAAAGCTGCCTGTCTTTAATCCAGCCATAGTCCCCGGTGACAATCGTGCTTTTATTTAAGAACCACGATGATTGAGATACTTTATTGCTAAAGTAAGCCGTGCAACTATTTGACTGGATAACAATTTCTCCCGGCTGACCTTCTTCTGCTTCTGTTCCGGTTTCATCAACAATAGAAATATTGTTACCATTTAACACGTAGCCACTACTGACAACATCATGTATGACGCCTTGCTCTGAGTGTTGCTGAAAATGCCAGCGTTGATTCGGTGTAGACCCACTGGCAGCCAATGTATTTTCTGCCATGCCGTAACTGGGGCACAAACAGGTTGGCTTCAATCCGGCAGGCAATAGTAAGCCTTCAAACTCGTTCAGTATTTTAGGCGTGACAGGCTGAGCACCGACAACCAGTGCATGGCAGGATGAGAAGTCCATGCCGGATATCTGATCTGGTTTAATTCGTTTACATATATGCTCCAGACCAAAGGGAGGCATTGCAGATAAATTAGCCTGACCTTGTGTAAAGCAATTGAGATAGTCCACAGGTTTACGAATAAACTGCTCGGGTGTTAACAGATAAAGATCAGTCTGTTGGTAAATAGAAGCAAACAGGCAGCCAACCAGGCCCATGTCATGATTCAGGGGTAACCAACATACCGTTTTATGTTGTGGTTGCCAGTGCAGCCATTGAGAAATTGCTATCAGGTTATTTTGTAGTGTAATAGAATCAACTTTTACTGCCTTAATGCCACCAGTAGAGCCAGAGGTTAATTGCAGATAAGCATATTCTGAAGGTAAACAAACAGTGTTCTGCTTAATCAATTCACCTTCATTCATTGGGTAAACATGATTGTATTGATCAATGCGACTGAGTTCATCAATTAATACTGTGTCAGACAAAATCATATCGGGTTTTAAAATATTTTTTGCCGCAGATATTTTGTCGATGAAAACATCAGGATTTTCCATTGTCATGGGAGCCGAAAAAATAACAGGGATAAAATCAGCCATTAAAGCAGCGATAAAATTCATCACCATCAATGGACTGTTATTACCTACCAGAAAAACAATTCGATTATGTGAGTGGGAAAAACCTGATAACTGACTGGCGATATTCGATGCTTTAAGAAATAATTTCTGATAACTGATAAATCGCCATTGCCCATTAAAAATATCATTGCATTTATCAAGTGTGGATAATATGGGTTTGCCATATGATTTTTGTAAAAAATAAATGCCTTTTTTTTCTGATATAAATCCATTTACTGGGTGCATTTTTTAATCCTTATTCTTGTCTTTTTTTAGATGACTTAAACATTTTTGTTATAAATTTCAAGAAGCTGAAAAGTAATTCCACGGTATTGGGTTTCAGCATAACCAGCTCTGAGTATGTTGATAGATAAGCCATACTCAGTCGCCAATTCCGTCAGCTTGGCTAGATTACCCAGATCACTGAAACCCAATAAAATTCTTCCGGCTTTATTTAGGTATTGGGAGGCTTCGGTTAAAAATTGTTTATGAGCCTGATAGCCAGTGTCGAAAATAGCCTGATCAAACTCGGTCTTTATAGCGGTGTCATCTCCATCGACAAAACTGGAATTCCAGAATATCAGATCAAACTTTTCGGTTTGATCTATGTTTTCAAACAGGTCGCTTTGTCTAACATCAATATTGACATCATGGCGCGCAGCATTCGCTTTGGTATTTGAAACAGCAGCGTTTGATATATCGGTTGCTACAACCTTTGAGCAACCCGCTTTGTTTGCGAACACTGATATATATCCGGTTCCACAACCAATCTCACAAAATGTCCCCTGCTTCGGAAAAGGTAACCAGTCTATAAACAGTGCTGCACCCTGGGTCAGTTGGGGAGCATAAACGTCAGGTAAAAGATCCCATTGCATACCATACAGTCGAAATGTTGTGGGTTCGACAATATGCTCATGACGCTCTTGCAATTCGCGGATGACTTGAGTATTGACAGTATTCATAAACATTCCCTCATTATATTCAGTTAATACCTGGACAGGTTTCTGTCGGCTTTCCACACTGGACCATAGGGTGCGGCATCCAGCCAGCGGGAATATCGATCTGAATACCCACTGAGCAATACCGCCATGCGCTGTTTTAATTTATCCAGCGTGGAGGGAGCGCGTATATATCGCAAAGCCTGTCTGGCTGCATCACAATTACGCAGAGCCGCCGATTTTCGATATCGATTGAACTCTTCAATTGCAAATTTACGGTGCGCGTTATGGCGAACGTGTGACGCCAGTAAAATGGCCTGAGAGGCCATTTCTGCATCAGCAATTCCGCTATTAAGCCCTCTTGCACCATAGGGTGGAAACAGGTGTGCTGCTTCACCAATAAGCAGCACCCTGCGAAACTCGTCGGTAAAGTTGTTAGCAACCAGTTGATTAAAGTGATAGGTGGATACCCAATCTATATGTTCGATAAATTCTTTATCAATAATTTGTATCAGCCATTCTCTGACACCTTGTGCAGAACTCATGTATTCAATATCATCGTTCAGCTTGCATTGCAGGTCGACCTGCCAGCCTCCAGCAAAGGGAATAATGAGCACATGACGATGATCCAGTTTGGGATGACGATAATGGAATGTACGTTTGTTTTTGTAAGGACTATCGGCACAGATAAAATCAACAACGATATGTGTGCCCTTAGCAGAGTCCCCTTCAAATTCAAGACCCGATGATTTTCTGACAGAAGAATGTGCGCCATCTGCACCTATCACATAATGGGCGTTGACAGAGAAATCATTACCTGTAATCTGGATATTATCCGAGTTAGAAATAACCTGTTGAACAGGGCTGTCCCAGGTAATCTGAACACCCTGCTCACAACAGGCCTGTCTTAATAACTTCTCCGTATCCCGTTGACGCAGACTGATAAATGGCGGCAACCCATTTTTCTTATATTGCTTATCAACCTGATGGCTATAAACCGATTTACCAGAATAAAAGGTTTCCCGCTTACTCCATACAAGGCCCTGCTCTGCAAACTTTTCACCCAGCCCTTCACAAAACCGTGATAGAGATTGTAAAGAGTCATTATGCAGAAACAGGGCTCGACTACCTGGACGAGGTGCGCTTTCTGTATCAGCCTCAATAACCCTGACCGGTACTGATAAAGCATTTAATGCCAGTGCACACGCCAGTCCAGACGGGCCAGCGCCGACCACAACAACAGGTGCATCCTTGTCAATGGGCATTATTTCAGACATCAGTTTTTCCCCTTATATTGACATAACCTGATGAATGCAAAGCACGACGTAATACAAACATTTGCTGTTCCAGCGCTTTGACAGAAAGGTCAGCAGTTCTGACCATAAATTCAAAAGCATGGAACGCACCAGCATAACAATGAAATTCTGTTGGCACACCTACAGCCAACAAACGTTGTGCATAATCAAATGCTTCATCTCGACAAACATCAATATCATTGGTCATCAGATAAGTCGGTGGTAAACCACTTAAGTCGTTTGCTCTACCGGGTGCAGCCAGATAAGACATTGATTTTCTGTCTGTATCTGTCAGATAATAATCCCACATAAGTTTGGCACCGGAGATATCACCACCAGGTATGTCTTTAAATGCAGACATCGAGGGCGTTTCAAAGCGATCATCCAGTGCTGGATATAAAAGAAACTGAAAAGAAATAGCAGGCCCGTTTTTATCTCTTACCATTAATGCCAGTGCGGCAGCCAATGTTGCTCCCGTACTGCAACCACCCACGGCAATTCGATCTTTATCAATCTGCATTGTTTCAGCGTTTTCAGCAACCCAGCATAATGCTTGATAACAGTCTTCCAGACCACATGGAAAAGGGTGTTCGGGGGCCAGTCGAAAATCAACAGCAATAACCATGCACTCAGCGTCCCCTGCCATTTTCTGACATCGGGCATGCTCCATTTCAAGATCACCCAACACAAATCCACCACCATGCATATATATTAATGCGGGCAATATATCCTTTGATTGTTCAGGCTTGTAGATGCGTATACGAAGCTCTAAATTGTTTTCAGGAGCACCTATAATTTTTTCTGAAATAGAAATTCGTTCATCTTCAGCAATTTTACCCACAAAGGTTTTGAATTTTTCGGTTTCCTGTCTTGCTTTTTTGTAATCTGTTAAGTCCGTCAATGGCATCATATGTGCAACACGTGCCAGCTGTGCATCGAGATACCATGGTATTGTATTCTTTTCCATAACGTGTCCTCTAAATTAATCCTTTAGTTTATTAGTTTTTAATTTACTAAATATTTTTTATACGTTTATTGAAACCAATAGAAAAAATTATCATTGATATCACACTTATCGAAAACATTGACAAACAGGCACTGATTTTACCATTTAAAATATCGCTATTTCCCATTGATAAACCCCTCATTAATTCTGAATATATAGATAAAGGATTTATTAAAACCCATGTATTAATCCATTTCGGAAAAGCACCTAAAGGCACCATACCGAGAGATGTAAAAACCATAAAAAGAAAAATTACATTTAATAAAGTGGTAACCATTTCAGTTGTTTTGCTGAATACAGCCAAACTCAAACTTATCCAGACAATTGTTAAAGATGCCAATGCAACTATCATAAAATAAACAGGAATCACACTAATTTCAAAAAACTCAAAACCCATGAAATATCCCAATATAACAATCACTGCTGTAGATAATATCGACCTTATAATTTCAAAAGACACTTTTGAAAGCGCAAAGCTTGTATAAGAAAAAGGAAAGGTTTTTATCCTCTGAAAGAAAGCTGAATTCATGTCCTGTTTGAAATCAATAGCAGAAGCAATTGAACCAAACGTAACACTGGTAAGTATCATTCCAGATACAAGACGATTTATATAGCTTTCATCACCAAAATTACCTACAGCGCCATTAAACATGACAAAAAAGAAAAATAACAACAAGCCTGGAAAAACGATAGAAGAAATCACATGAGGCGGCGATCTAAAAAACGTTAGCAAGTCACGCCTGGTCATAAGGTATGTCTGATTCACTAGATGCGTGTACGCACTCATAGGCTTTGCCTCTGAATCACCCATCGTGTTGTATACATAAAAAATGCTGCCAATAGAGACAAGACAACAATACATATAACAATATCTGTAAAATTAATATTGCCGATAACGGCCATTCTCATTACATCAATAACCTGAGTAACGGGTGACATAGAAACCCACTGCTGCATACTTTGCGGAAATGAACTTATTGGTGTAAATGCAGTTGATATCATAATTAAAGGCAGATATATAACTGAAGTGATTGCGCTGGATTTTCTGACATCTTTTTGTAAATGTCCAATTAACCCCATCGCCAGACTGATAACAAACAAAAATAGTAATGGAAAAACAAAGTACAGAATAACCCCTTGTATACCAGCTGAAAATATCATTCCATTTGAAATAGCCAAAATTGTAATGATTAATATAACCAATAACCCTCTGATAAGATCTGCACCGACTCTAGCCAGGCTGGGCAGCATTGGGTTAAAAGGCATAGTGTTAAATCGCTCATACAAACCTGATTCATAATCAGTAGCAATCACCGAAGCTGATGACATCGCAGTAAAAATCATAGCCTGTATAACAATACCGGCGGGTAACATCTGATCATAATCAAAATTATTAACCTGCATCACCCGTGACATAATCAGAGAGAACAATAAAAAGAAAACCAACGGAAACAAAACCGCACCTATAATCTGCCCCGGATCCTTTATCATATGATTCACCGCTCTTTCAAAGAGCATGATAAACGCGGAATTTTGGCTGAAATTTTGTTCTATTACGCCTACGGGGGGTGAGGACGAAATGTTCATAACCTCCCCTTTTCCAGATATTTCCTTGTGCTGTAACCCTGTTCAAGGTCATAGCAATGTGACTCTGTATCGACAAAAACATTATCGTTGGATTGTTTGTGTACAACATTTTGAGTGATTGCATGGAAAACATCATCCAATGAGGGCCTGAACAACTTAATATCTGCTATTTTTATATCTGCTTGATCAATCTGTTTGATAATTTCAATAAATGCTTTGATGCCATTATCAAGCAACATATTGACACAAGCCCCTTCTTCATCGATAACAGAGTGCCCATACCTTGACAATATTTTATAAATTTTATAAATATCTGAAAATACAACAGGCTGTATACCACAGGAAAGTTGGCCAAATTGTTGTTTTAATGATTCAGGATGTCCTTGCGCTTTTATTTTTCCTTCATCGATTAAAATAACGTTATCCGCCAGTTGATCCGCTTCTTCCAGATACTGTGTCGTTAATATAACGGTTGTGTTTTTCTGTTTTAAATCACGAATAATGTCCCAGATGTCTCGCCTGCTAGCTGGATCAAGACCCGTTGTCGGTTCATCAAGAAACAATACTTTAGGCACTGTCAATAGTGCTACAGCAAGATCCAGACGACGCTTCATTCCGCCGCTACAATTTTTTACCGCCTTGTTTTCGACGTCTCTTATGCCAAACCTGTCAAGCTGTTGATCAATTAGTAATAAGGCACTGGATTTTTTCATTCCCATTAAGCGAGAAAAAAACTCGAGATTTTCCCTTGCTGACATATTTTCATCAAGAGCAACCGATTGACCAACTACAGATATGTATTTTTTTACATCGGTTGGTGAATTTTTGACATCGTATCCAGCGATATTAATTCGTCCTTCGGTAAATGGTAAACAGGCAGACATAATTTTTACCGCCGTACTTTTACCAGCACCATTGGGACCCAATATTGAAAATATCTCTCCTTCAGAAACAGAGAAAGAAATATCATCAAGCACGGTATGATTAGCGTATTTTTTTGACACCCCTTCAACATCTATCAAAATAATTCCCCCTAAATTTAATAGAAACTATCGAACTAATTGCATGTTATACAAATGATTGTGAAGATTTTTATCCATCAACCCGATTTTATTCACAACATTGTATATTTTACTAAATGCTACCCTACGAAAATCGATCATTAATTGTGATTCTTTCGCAAAGGACACTCCTTTACTCTTACTAACATCAACTCTTTCCCACACTTCTTCAAGCATAAAACGCTGATGTATCGCACATGCAGCATCGAGCAAAAATTCTTTTCTGTAATTTTTTTCACTGCTCGACATTTCTGAAATCATGTCTTTTAACAAAACAACTCCAAATGCAACATGCCTGGATTCATCTATAGCGACTTTTTCGATAATGCTCTGTATTACGTTGTCATGAAAGGTCGACGCGCCCATACGAAATGTTGCATCCGCAAGTCCTTCAATAAGGACTTGCATGCCCAGCACTGACATATCCCATTCAGTATGTTCCAGTGCAGTATCAAGTATGCTTTTTAATGTGGGCGACAATTCATATGGCTCATCTATATAGCTTTCTACATACCGACTGAAGACTTCCACATGTTTGGCCTCGTCATAAACCTGACTGGCAGCCATTAATTTATGATCATTGTGATCCAGTGACATTACTAACTTTGAACTGGAAACCAGAGCGGCCTGCTCACCATACAAAAACTGAGATACCAGCCAAAACTGCAATTCCCACCTAAATTCATCAAAAAGTTTTTTCCCACCTTTCCCAATCGAAGATTTTGAAAATTCATTTAATCCATAATCATTGTTATCTTTGATATACCCTTTGTACCCAACACTTTCCTGCCAGTAAATATCAATATCTGGATCCCACTGTTTCTGTCTCGCTCTTTGATATATTTTTTTTATCTTCCTGTGTTGATGCCTGTCGCATAAACCGTTAATTTTTGCTCGTATTTCTATATGTGAATAAAACCCCTCTGTACCCAGACCGAGGGGGTTATTTACATCATCATTCACAACGGTTAAATCCTTCACCGTTCAGACAACTGTCTTTGCCTTTACCACCATCCAGGCTGTCAAAGTCTTCTCCGCCATCCAGTAAGTCCTTACCTTTTCCACCATAAAGAATGTCATTACCCTGTTCACCAAAAATACGGTCTCGACCATCACCTGAATAAATAATGTCATTTCCAGTGCCACCACAGATAATATCTTTACCACCACCGCCAGTAATAATGTCATCACCCGCGCCAGCAACAATTACGTCATCACCCTGAGTGCCAACAATGACGTCCATATTATCTGAGCCAACAATGGTTGCGACTTTACCATCACATAAAGGGCCCTCTACTGCACCTAAACAGCCACGTGTCAAATAAGGGGAGTTAATATTTGAGAAATCAAAAGCAGTAGAAAAATAATTTAGTTGCGTAGTTGCTTGAATTATCATGCCTTTATTTTTAAGGTCTTTATAAATAGCTTTGGCTTTTTTATTGGTTAAATCAGATGATTCAAGAAAATATGTAATATAAGCGGGTGTATGACCGTTATTTTGAAGATAGCTAGCGTAATTGTAATCAACATCGAAAGATAAAGTTGGCACTATATTTTTTCGATTGATTCCTAAGGATACTGCATCTTCAATACCTTGCTCATTCAATGAAAACACGGCAATTGGTAACCGGTTGTCCAAATCATAAATATCTTTTGCCTGTTGATTGGACCATGAAATCATCATCACACGATTATGCGCATCCAATGAATTGATAATGTCGATTACTTTTGACGAGAGACCAGGATTAACACCAATCAACTCATTGAGCATATTGATCTGTAATATAGTCTTTCCATCACTCCACTCAAGCGCCTGTTGCAAAGTAGGAATCTTTTGTGTGGTGACTCTGCCTTTATTATCCAATAAACTAAGATTACTGAGCGCCTCCCAACCCTGCGCTTGCGCAAAGCCAGTACCGGTTGTTGTTCTGTCTAATGTTAAATCTGGCAATAGAAATACAACACCATCTGAAGACACATTGGGTCTGACTTCAATTATTGCAGGTGCGAGTTCGATGGATTTCTTAAATGAAGCCATCGACATTTCAGGTATCCAGTCTGGAAAAACACCGCCCCTGACTGCGCTCGCAATGGGGAAATCAATACCACCAGATAAAAACATATTCAGTATATTTTCATTATTTGCATTTAAACAATATCCACGATTATTTTCGTTATCATAATCGTCTGCATATAAAACAGTTGAGATAAAGCTCGTCACAATCGCTACCAGGAAAATCTTGATGAATCGAAATTTCATTTACAAATCCTTACAGTTTAATTTTCATTAAAGTTGATCCAGATCATGCATTGATTTAAGTATCATGTATACAGTAGACAAATAAGAAATCAAAAACATAATGATCAATTTTTTTAGACAAAAAGAATAACATGCCTCTATTTTATAAAAAGCAGAAAAATACCAAAAACAAATTTGGCTTACATACATCGCTAAGAAACATAGAACTAACAAGCAAAAAAAATATTTTTATATTTCACACATAAAAGTACCTTCCATATTTTTAAAAAAATAGAAACACACAGAAGCCACGTGCAATTATGATGCATATGACAACGATGACTAAACTAATGATTAGAAATTGCTAGCCCTGAAGCAAGTATTGCAGACGCGCAATATAAGACGGCAACTATTTAGAAAATTAATAAATTCACGGCATCTCTCCTGACACTGATTTATAATTTACATGCTTAAAAAATCCTGCAGCATGCATTTGCTTAAGCCAACTATAATTAAAAAAAAAAAAATTCAATATAAATTTTAACCTGATTTATTTTTTTGCGAGCCTGATTACATTTATTTTTATATTAGTATTGTTAACAATAAATTAAAAATCCACTAAATAGTTTTTAAACGTTGCTGAAACTGACTTTTTTCATTATATTTTGTGTATATTTAATTTCTGCACTTCATCACCTAGGAACAAGACTAATGACCCAGTTTTTTTCATGCTATTGAATCGGAATTATGCGCATTAACTGACCGAGACCTGCAGTTTGATGACGGCTTATTTGAAGCTGTTTTGTGCAGCAGGAGAACTTTTTTACTTTGATAATCATTGGGATAGGTTGGTTGAAAGACGTCAGCCTCTGGGTTTGTATGCCCTGAATAGTAAATATCGCATTATTGATATACTTTCAGAATATGCCTATCCACGCTGCGTGGGAATAACTATTTAGACGCAGGGCTGCTCACAACAAGCTACCTTCCCGAAAGACACTGAGCCTAACTGGGCACTGAATTTAAACGGCCCCCCCCCCCTGAGCTTAATAACCGCATTTATTATCAGGTATTAAGACCGTCATTTGCAAATCAAAATTACTATATGATCTGGATCTTTTCGGCACCAAACATCTCAACCGGTTACATCAAGTGCTGGCTCGAAATGAATGGCAGACCGAATACAGCAAGGCATCGCCACAGATTATAACGATAATATTATCGAAGACACTATGAGTAATATTTTCATTGTTTACAACGATTACATAGGCCCTAATTACCGACTCATTTCCAGGCAGATGAATGTGAATAATATACTTTCTGTGTAGCGTCTTGAGTTTAGGAGTCCCAATAAAATCGGGCTACGTACTACATACCCAAACTATTCAATTTGAAGTCGCCTCTCGCGACTATATATGCGATATCACTAATCACTTTAATTCTGTGCGGCCCCTATAAGCCGTTTTTTAAAAATAAGTTAAAACTGATATAATTACTACTTTGCATAATTGACTGATAGGTAAAAATAATATTTTAAGGCGGCATATAGCTTCATGACACGATTAAAAAGTCAGTAAATTGCTCATATGCCAAAACCTTGAAACGCTGACCGCATAATTCATTGAACGCCGAATCTCGACATGATTTCCTGTATAATGCATATTTTTGATAAGCAAATGCATTGCTCTACTGCACTCGCTTACATTACTTGCCCACTATAATTAGCCACTATAATTAGCCACGATAATCATTACGAAAACCACCTATGCCTGTTAACCACAATTCTGACAATGCCTCTATCGATAATTGCTTCACTTCTTTCAAAGCGCCAACAACCTCATATAATCTTCCAGAGCGGTTTACCTATCCGTTTTATTATCAGCCCCACCCGCTATGTTTGCTGGCAGCAAGTGAGTTACAGGCGCACTTAAACACCCAAAAAGACTGGCTGCATAACTTCGGGCTAAGTCCCGAAATACAAAGTGATAAACAAGGGGATAAACAAGACGCTGCTGGTAAAATGTTTGGGGTATTACTGGTACAGAACAATAACGCTGAAATTGGATATCTTGCAGCCTTTTCGGGCATGCTGGCTGAGAGCAATCATCACGCAAAATTTGTGCCGCCGGTATTTGATGTTTTAGATAAAGCGGGATTTTACCTCAATGATCAACCACAGGTCAGCAAACTCAACGCTCAAATTGATGCACTGGAAAATAGCCCTCAGCTGCTTGAGTTAACCACAAAGTTAAAGTCTCTAAATGAAGCCGCCGAAGCTGATATTGAAATTCAACGACAGTCTATGATTGAAAAGAAAAAACACAGAAAGATTAGAAGAACCATTGCAAAAAAGGAACTTAATGCGAATGATTTTAATCAATTAAAAACAACACTCGGCAAAGAAAGTGTATACGAAAAAAATTATCTGAAATATTTAAAAACCCAATGGCAACAAAAAGCAAAACAAACAGAAACAACACACACCCGGTTAACCGATGAAATACTCGCACTAAAAAGTCAGAGAAAATTACTATCCTCTGAATTGCAGCGTAAGATTTTTAATCAATACCAGTTTTTAAATAACCAGGGTGAGTCAAAAAGCTTATTTGATATTTTTGATAACACACCACAAAAAACACCACCAGCAGCGGCCGGTGAATGTGCAGCACCTAAATTATTACAATATGCTTTTATGCATAATTTGAAACCACTGGCCATGGCAGAGTTTTGGTGGGGGGCGTCACCTAAATCTGAAATAAGAAAACATCAACATTTTTACCCCGCTTGCCGGGGTAAATGCAAACCTATTTTATCCCACATGCTCAATGGCATGAAAATGGATGAAGACCCTTTATTAAAAAATCCGGCTGAGTCAAAGTCATTTGATATTATTTATGAAGATGAAGTGATGCTGGTCATTAATAAACCCCCTGGCCTGTTATCTGTGCCGGGAAAAAACATTGAAGACTCTGTGTACCAGCGCATTAAAAACAGCTACCCAAGAGCCACCGGCCCATTGATTGTACATCGGCTAGATATGTGTACCTCCGGTTTATTATTAATTGCACTTAATAAAGTCAGCCATAAAAATCTGCAACAACAATTCATAAAACGCACGGTTAAAAAACGCTATTGCGCCCTGCTCGATGGAATATTAACCGCAGATGAAGGCATTATAAACTTACCACTACGTGTTGACCTGGATGACCGACCCAGGCAACTGGTGTGCTACGAATACGGAAAGAATGCTAAAACACAATGGAAAGTTATCGAGCGAAAAAACGGAAAAACAAAAGTTCATTTTTACCCTGTCACTGGCCGAACACACCAACTACGTGTACACGCTGCGCACAGCCTGGGGCTAAACACACCCATTGTTGGTGATGACCTTTATGGCGACAGCGCCAACCGACTACACCTGCACGCTGAAACAATTGAGTTCACACACCCAGCTTCGAAAGAGTTGATGAGTTTTAAAGTTGATGCCGAGTTTTAACTACTCTCCTCCCGTCTCATGTTCACGACAAATTAATTGAACATCATCACTCGATAGGGGCTCCTGTGTGAGCTTACAAAAGTATTGATGATTTTTTATTTTCTGGTTATACCGACATGTGTGACAAACACCAAACGTTTTCATGCCGTTAGTGCTTTGAGTTGTTTGCAATAACGCTTTTAGACTCGCAATGATTTGTGCTTGTGTCTGATCGGGTAACTGTTCACAGGCATTGACGAACTGTAAAGAGGGAATAAATTTCTGTAATAGTTTATTACCTGCTCTACTGACTTTTAAGTGCACAACCCTTTTATCATTAACATCCGTCTCTTTATTTAAAAAACCTTTTTTCTCAAGTACCTTCAAGGTTTGCGAAACAGTGCCCTTAGTTTGACCTAGATACTCGGTGGTCGCCATCGGTGTGTCTGAATAACGATTACAAAGTGACAGGTAGCGTAAGGCTTCTATTTGCACCGGCTGTAAGCCATGCTTCGCTCCACTTCTGCGGGAGTCAGTGCGCAACAAATTACCCAGGCGTTCAATATAGTCATATATTTGATTAGTTTTCATACTTGCATAGTATCGAATCAATACTAGCTTGACAAGACCAAATTCCTTACTTATAATTTATTAGGTGTCGAGTCGATACTATAATAAATTCAAGGATAACATTATGAATAAAGCTATTTTTTACCACGCCGGTTGCCCAGTCTGCATTACTGCTGAGCAACAAGTACTCGAAGCACTGGATATACGTCGCTTTAATATAGAGATCGTCCATCTGGGTGAAAAATCATCTCGAATTAATGAAGCAGAAAATGCAGGTATTAAGTCTGTACCGGCACTGTTATTAGATGGTGAAGTATTCCATATCAATTTTGGTACTTCCATTAGTGACCTTAAATAAAAACTTACGATATTGCTAAATATTAACTTTGTAAAATCACAACAAACAATCAGGAAATTAATTATGAAAACATATCAATTACAGTTGTTAACCGTATTAGCAATGAGCACTTTAATAAATTGCACGAGTGCCCATACACATCACTCCGGGGGTATTCAGTCAAAAATAGACAAAGAAGTGCTCGCTCCGTTTGACGTCGTCCATGCAAAAATAACTAGCGCAGGCAATATTGCAACCTTTCATATGGCAGTTTCGGGTAAAGCTGGAAAAAGCAAACCTGCTGCAACGGGAAAACTTTCGGGTAGCCATGTTTTTTCTTATGTCTGGCCAACATCTATAGACAGTTTTGAAGTGGGTTTTGAAAAACAGGCTGGTATACTCGCGCTGGCAGTAACGGCGCATCCTGATTTTGATGACACACCTTTGTATGATGAAAATGCTGATGGCGATACATCAAATGACGGCAATGTATGGCACAGCCACTGGGTAGTGCTAAGCCCTAACGAACAATGCGGTGAAGGTGCTCTAGGCGTTGTAGATATCCCCGAAGGAACAAAACCAAGATTACCAAAGACATGGCCAGGTTTGCCAATTTTATTAGATAGCCCCGGGTGGGATCCGGTATTTGATGCTCAAACCATCGAAGTGAAAGTGCCGTTTGATCATAGCGATTTAGTCGATCATGCTTCATTTGATGGCGTAACGGCAGGGTTACGCGTAAATGAGAGCGTCCATGCTCCGCTATTGTGTGTCGTAAATGTTATGGATATTGCATCCGGTGATTTGAGTTTGCCCGGCAAGGTCAATCAATAAAAAACAAAATGACATGGATGTCGCTATTAATACCTATTGATACCTATTGAAATAATAGGCATAAAAAAGGCCACCCAATTTTTAGGTGGCCTTTATGCTGTTCTAAACAGAAATCGACTACGGTTTATTTTTTATAAATTAATCAAAATCAATGGTAAAACTAATTGCACCGCCATCGCTAATATCAAAACCCTGATTTAGTTTAAGGCCAGTTTCATTACCACTGGGTACATATAGTGGATGCTGTGATCCGTCATCGAGTTCAATATACGAATGCATTTCTATCTGGCTGGTAATCACTTTCAGGCGCAACAGTTATAGTGTCCTGCATCTAATGTATGATTTACCAGTAAAGGCTCGCTATTGAGTCCCTGCTGGGTAAGTAAGTCAATGCTTTCAGCTAACGGCGCACCCTCATCATCAACAAAATCAATGTCATAAGCAGCGCCATTTTCTGGCTTAATTGTCACGCCGTTAACATCATAGAGAGAGATAATTGAAAGCAGCCCAGCTTTTGAAGAATTAAAAATTTGATATCACCTGTTTTTAATTACATAATTTATTGATAAATCTTAACGCGGTAATTTATGATTTTCAGTGATAACTATCAAAATGCGGATGAATTTTAGAGAGGTTAAATATTAAAAAATCATCGTTTTGCAAGAATGACAAGTCTATTTATGTTAATGGGAAAATTGTGATTCTATATTTAATATGCCAGCTTAAACAACTCATCTCTGCTAAAAAAGATGTCAAAAACTAGACAAGAACACTCACCCAAATACCCGCGCAAATTATAACTGCTATCGCCACAGCAGCTGAGCCCATATCCTTGGCCCTGCCCGATAACTCATGATGCTCGTCACCAATTCGATCTACCGCAGCTTCAATTGCTGAGTTAATTAGCTCAACAAGCATGACCAGTAGAACCCCACAAATTAAAATGAGTGTTTCCTGTAAGCTCCCGGCAAAGTAAATCGCTATCGGCACGGCCAGTAATAAAACCCATACTTCCTGACGGAAAGCCTCTTCATTAGCATACGCCGATTTAATTCCCTGATACGAGAATTTGGTCGCATTAACTAATCGTTGAAACCCTTTGTTTATTGTTTTAGCCATTAATAAATCACACTGTTATTTTGAATTAAAACGTTCAGTATAACAAAAAATGGCTGGAACTTTTGTCCAATGTTGGCACATGATGAGCCCCGATAGTTATCGTCTACAAAGGCGCCCCTAAGTCATCAATTGTATTTTTAACAGTTTATTCGCCCTATTAAAATTGGCTTAATAGGTAAAAAATAATTTTCTTACCCTTCGTATATCACTTTGCGTTCCGAACCTAATGGTACTTACTTAAACTCATACAAACATATCTAAACAATTGAAAATTAAATAATTCCATCAACATAAGAATAGAAAACGCGAATAAACTCAAATGCTTGTGTTGCGCGTCAGCGGCGCACTACACATCTATACTATTTCCTTTATTAGCGTGCATTAGCGTTCATTTGTGTTTTCTTTTATTTCGCTGACCTTAAGTAAGTGCATTCCATTCTGAACCCGCTGTTTAAGGGCCGTTTTTAACCTGCCAGAATAGTAACAATCAACTTAAGATATGCGCTATAACTACTTGAAATATAAAGATATAGAGAACACAATACGCCATTATGTCTTTACATCTTCTGCAAATAACGGATAATGTCGCGTTCATTCTTTTTAGCCGTAAGCAATCCTGATTTATGACTTCACCATTGACCCATTCTAATGACTAACTTTAAGCTTTTTAATGCCCCCGAAAAGACCGAAACCACGCTATACAGCCAACTCTATGGTTGCGCACAATCGCTCGCTATTGCCAATTTAGCACGCCTCAAATCGAACCCCATCGCAGTGATTACCCGCGACGTTAATCAGGCGCAGTTGCTTCAGCACGAACTCGAATTTTTCGTTTCAGGGAAATGCAAAATACTCGAACTACCCGACTGGGAAACGCTGCCCTATGATATCTTCTCGCCCCATCAGGATATTATTTCCCAGCGCTTAACGACACTATATCAATTATCAGATATGCAATCGGGTGATATTTTAATTTTACCCGTGTTTACTTTATTGCAGCGCTTACCACCAAAGTCATATATAAAATCACAGGTGCTGATGCTCAAACAAAACCAGCCGCTGGATATAGATGAGTTTCGTATCAGCCTTGAACAAAATGGTTATCAGTGTGTATCACAAGTAATGGAACACGGTGAGTTTGCGGTGCGCGGCTCTATCATTGACCTCTACCCTTCCGGACATGACCAGCCTTTTAGAATTGATTTATTTGATACCGATATCGATACCATTCGGCGATTTGATCCTGAGACTCAACGATCATTAGACGCCATCAAATCAATAGAAATTTTACCGGCTCGAGAGTTTCCGTTTAACAAAGCGTCAATCAGCGAATTTAGAACTCGTTATCGGGAAAAAATTCCTGGCGATCCAACGGTCAGCAAAATTTATCAGGAAGTTTCACAGGGTATCATTCCTAATGGCATCGAATACTATTTACCTTTGTTTTTTGATGAGCTAAGCAATGTATTTAATTACATTCCTCGCAACACAATCGTTTGTTCTGATATCGATCTATCACAATCGATAGACCAATTTATGAGTGATGTGACCGAACGCTATGAACAACGCCGCCACGATATTGAGCGCCCCATATTAAGCCCTGATTCACTCTATTTAGATGTGCCTGAATTACAACAAACACTGCAAACGTTTGCTCAGATCAATACCCAGTCGCAGAAAAATTTGCCGGGCAACTCCGCAATTGATTTACCTTTTAGTGCGCCAGTACAATTACTGGCTAAAAATAAATCTGACACGCCTCTTAGCAAACTTGCCAGCTACATTAAAACTTACTCTGGTCGCATGTTATTAATTGCGGAATCGACCGGGCGCAGAGAGATGCTGCTCGAAATGCTACACGACCAGCGCCTGTTTCCCCATGTATTTGAAAGCTGGCAGGCATTTATTGAATCGGATCAATCATTAGGGGTAGCGGTTGCCACTATAGATAGAGGCTTAAATTTAACTGAACCCGAAATTTGTATTTTATCTGAAGCACAAATTTTTGGAGAACGCGCTCAGCAGCAACGCAGAAAACGCCGACGCACCCGCGATGCGGAAGCCATTATCGGGGACCTCACCGACTTGAGCGTTGGCTCGCCAGTAGTGCATGAAGAACACGGTATTGGTCGTTATTTAGGCTTGCAAAAATTACGCGTGGGTGACATTGAAACTGAAGTGCTCACGATTGAATACGCTGGCGGTGATAAATTATATGTACCCGTTGCATCGCTGGATTTAATCAGCCGCTATACCGGTGCCGATGAAGAACATGCCCCCAAACACAAACTCGGCAGTGAAACCTGGTCTAAAGCGCGCAAAAAAGCCGCTAAAAAAATTCATGATATTGCCGTTGAAATTTTAGATATTCATGCACGGCGTGCCGCTAAAGGCGGCCTTGCCTATAATGTTAACATTGATGAATATAATCAGTTCGCTGCGGCCTTCCCATTTGAAGAAACCGAAGATCAGCAAACTGCCATTGATATGGTGATTGAAGATTTATGTGAAGCCAAGGCGATGGACCGGGTGGTGTGTGGTGATGTTGGCTTCGGCAAAACTGAAGTTGCGATGCGCGCAGCATTTGTTGCAGCAAATGCCAATAAGCAGGTTGCTATTTTAGTGCCTACCACTTTACTGGCACAGCAACATTTTCAGAATTTTATAGACCGCTTTGCTGACTGGCCATTTAAAATTGAATGCCTGTCTCGTTTCAATTCCAAAAAACATCAGGATCAGGTCATTGCCGATTTAAAAACCGGTAAAGTCGATATTGTTATTGGCACCCATAAATTATTACAAAAAGATATTAGCTTCGATAATTTAGGTTTGCTGATTATCGACGAAGAACATCGCTTCGGTGTCAAACACAAAGAGCAGTTTAAAAACTTGCGTGCCGAAGTCGATATTTTAACATTAACCGCAACACCGATACCCCGTACATTAAATATGTCACTGGCAGGCATGCGTGATTTATCGATAATTGCTTCACCTCCGACGCAACGTCATGCTATAAAAACATTTGTTTCCGAATGGAATGACCAACAAGTTCATGAAGCCTGTTTGCGTGAAATAAAACGTGGCGGACAAGTTTATGTTTTACACAATGAAGTCAAAAGCATTGAAAAAATGTGTAAAACATTAGAAGATTTAATTCCTGAAGCAAACGTACAATATGCGCATGGACAAATGCGCGAAAAAGATCTTGAGCGCATTATGCTCGACTTTGTCCATCAGCGGTTTAATGTTCTGGTGAGCACAACCATTATTGAAAGTGGCATTGATGTACCCAGCGCGAATACGATCATTATTAATCGCGCCGATAAATTAGGGCTGGCACAACTGCATCAAATACGCGGACGTGTTGGACGCTCTCATCACCGCGCGTTTGCTTATTTAATTACACCTCCTAAAAATTTGATGACCAAGGATGCCATTAAGCGTCTGGATGCAATTGAATCTTTAGAGGACCTTGGCGTGGGCTTTACCCTCGCTACCCACGATCTTGAAATACGGGGCGCCGGTGAATTGCTCGGTGATGATCAGAGTGGCCAAATTCAGGAAATTGGTTTTAGCCTTTATACAGAATTACTAGAGCGAGCGGTTAAAGCACTTAAAGCGGGTAAAACTGTGAACCTGGACACACCAATACATCAGGGTACAGAAATTGATTTAGGCGTGCCAGCACTACTGCCAGATGATTATATTTACGACATTCATACCCGCCTGATTCTTTATAAGCGCATATCCAATGCATCAGACCAGCAGGCACTTGATGAAATTCGAGTTGAGCTAATTGATCGGTTTGGCTTACTACCAGATACTGCAAAGCACTTATTTGAGGTCACATCATTAAAATTACTCACCCAGAACATTGGTGTTGAAAAGATTACTGCCGTGGACTCATTGATACGGATTATTTTTAATTTGAATGCAAATATTGATCCTGCGAAACTAATTTCACTGATACAATCTGAGCCTCAGGTATTTAAGCTCAATGGCAGCAATACTTTAATTATTTACAAAGAAACCACCGAATGCGAACAACGGGTCACTATTTTACGCGACATACTCAGTTCACTCTTACTTCAGGAAGCGGCTTAATGAATAACTCTATGAGCAGATTGTTTTGCATTTTATTATTGTCATCAATAACATCAGTATCATATGCGAATGAAACTGGATATGAAGTTGAGCTAATCATTTTTGCCGACAACTCGGCACGTTATTTACACTCCGAAGACTGGAACTACAATGACATGCTGAATAATAAAAAAGATGAAATTACGAAAAAGGTCAAAACTGACCCACAATACAAAAAACTCGATTGGGAAAATGCAAAGCTAGCCGCAAACTTAAAACGTTTAGAAAGTAATTCAAATTTTCGCATTCTTGAAACTCGACGATGGAAACAAACCGGCCTTGATCGGGAACATGCATTTAATATTTCCATTGGAGAAGAAGTACAGAAAGATAATGAAACTGACGCCGACACTCAGACGAGTACTGGCGCTGAGATAGACCAGCCGACTGAGCAACTAGCTGAATTTGAAACACCGTCAGATGCACCCGTCTCACCCTATTTAACCGGCAATGTAAAACTGATAATGAGTCGCTATTTACATTTTAATGTGAATTTACAATATATTCGTCCACAACGGGACGCTGAAGGTGAGTTAATTCAGCAAGCCTATCCCGTAGTTAATGAGCGTAGAATGCGCAGCCGTGAAATTCATTATATCGACCATCCATTAGTTGGTATTGTGGTTTTAGCAACCCCATTTAAAATCACCAGCCAGGAACAAAGTACCAAACCGGCAGAATATAAAACCATGTAGCCATTATTATGTACTTAGGTGGAGAGTTAATTTATCAAACTTCAGACGAATACGGCGCAATAGATGTCGTTGAGTACTTTAATGAAATACGTGCCCTGCATTTTGGTAGCCAAGCCCAACAATCAGCTAATCTGCTCTGTAACCCCTACTTTTTAATTCATAAATACGCACAGGCCATGTTACTGCCATTATGCTGGATTAAGCCGAAACGAGTCTTAGTACTCGGCCTGGGAGCCGGCTCGATTGTCAAATATCTGCACAACTACCATCCCGACATAATGATTGATGCAGTTGAGTTGCGTCCGGAAGTGATTCGTGTAGCCAGTGAATTTTTCATGCTCCCAGACATCGATGAGCGATTCAGGGTATATTGTGATTCGGCGGAGAACTGGCTGAAAACTCACCAGCAGCATCAATACGATCTTATCATCGTAGATGTGTTTTTGGCCTCAACCGCAGGAAAGGATATCACGGTTGACCTTTCAATCGCTTTACATCAGCTTAACGAGCGGTTATCCGATACCGGTGTGGCGGTTTTCAACCATCTTGGAAACAATGTGCGTTCATATCCCGGATTCCAGCAATTATCTAAAATCTTTAAAAAACCGCTGTATAACCTTAATATTCCACAAACCAATGTCATAATCTATGCGTCTCGTGAGAGAATTCCTGGTTCAATTTCAGTCGATACGCTTAGCCAATTAGGTCAAATCTCGAATCTACCCTATAAAATGCACTTTGAGCGGATTCAACCTGTCAGCTCAACTTTACAAGCTGAGTCGGGGGGCTTTACACTTTAATTCAATTTGTTCGAAGTCAAAATACAAGTATTTTAATAAGCCATTGATTATCAAGTCAAATAATTCAATTGGTGTGTTTATTGCTCAACCTTAGTCTAATTAATGGTAAAAAATTATGGATATTCCATACATATGGGTGATGCGCAATCACGGCACACCTGTTCAAATACCATTATTGAAAATGCATTAAAATTTAAATAGGAATTAGATAAAATGTTGGACATAAAACGCATCACAGTTTCCATACTATTTTCATTTGGCCTGCTTGCCAGTAATTTAGCCAGCGCAGCGATAGTACAGTTCAGCGTGGATGGTGAAATTACCCGTGCAACCACTGATAATTATTTCAATCTGGCTGTTGGTGAAATAGTAACCCTGACCGGTCAATTTGATGATAGCCCGCTAGGTGCAGGCGTAACATCTGTTGATTTTTCGTTAAGCTCCAATATTTTCAGCCTGCAGTTTGGTAATACAACGTATACCGATGCGGATGATGTCGACAATCTGGCTCTTATCTATT
>Ga0316206_1001102_pt1 | contig 26797 bp, 24 predicted proteins | sample 6monthpyrite_MG_FD_204942 | JGI IMG/M metagenome (GOLD analysis project Ga0316206, IMG submission 204942) | Microbial mat bacterial communities from mineral coupon in-situ incubated in ocean water Damariscotta River, Maine, United States -... | ecosystem: Environmental > Aquatic > Marine >... | reverse complement strand
GGTTTTGTTTAGTTGAGTCAATAATTTTTTGATTAGACATAGGTCCTCCAGTTACGAATTTTTATTAAAAAAATCGTCAACCAGTGAGGGCCCTCAAGGCGACCTCTAACCTATAGCATTACTACACCTAAGGCATTCTTGTTGTACCCTTGAATTATTCGCGAATCCGTCAGAAGTGATTAAAAGAAGGGCCCCTTGTAAAATGATTAGACAGTATTTAATCCACATAACTCAATTTTTCCTCGCCATAACAACTAGTTAATATCCTCCCCCCTCTTAATGCAAAAACCAATCCAACCTTTAACAGTAACACCAAACCACAGTATTATAGGGTATGTAAAAATGGGTCATTAGCTAGAACACAATAATTATTCGTGTTAATTTTTTATTTCATGATGATGATTTAACCTTTCACTATTATCTTAACAGCTTAGGAGCTAATGAATATGAAACTTTTAATCACAGGTCTATTAGTCTTATTTTTTTCCACTGGTACTTTTGGCGAAATAGGAGCAATAAAGGGAGAGATTTTAAATCACAATCGTAGCGATCAAGAGCAGGGCGATGGCAAGGAAGTTGGACAAAAATATAACAAAGATAATATTACTATTACTCACAAAACTTTAGCTCTCTCACCGGATAATATTAACGAAGTTAAAATTATGGGAAGTCATTTAAATGATATAAAAATTGTTGCTTCGACTAGTGAAAATATTGAAATTAAATTTACCGTCTTAAGGGATAAGGAAAGCAGCGTCCAGGCGCAAAACTTAATGCAATCGCTAGGTCACCGAATTGTAGGAGACAAACTTCTAGTTTATACGATGTCCAAGCGTTATAAATGTTTTTCGTTCGAGAAAAATATAATGGGAGTCACTAGCTTATATGTTAAAGGGGCCTGTTATGGACAGGTTGTGGTGGCATTGCCCCCATCTCAGAAAATATCAGTGTTTTCCAATCGCACACCCCTTAATAATTTTTCAGCTGAACAGCTTGGCAATATACCAGATGAACATATGCAAATAGATACTTTCATAGAGGAAATTAACGGTGCATTCTCTTCGGAGTTAGAGGGAATAATTAAAAAATTTATTAGTTCCAGAGAGAAAGGGTTTAAACTCTCAAGCTCAGAAATGGAGGAAATTTTGCAAAAAATTTCATTTTCTTTAGAAAAACTGAGCGCCTTTAAAGCTTTAGTCCCTTTAATACCAAGGGCCGAGCGCGCAGGGCTTGCCTCTATCATCGATGACGCCTTTATGGGCAGTGACGCTAAACATGCAATAGAGTTTCTCATTACCCTACCTTGATTTGATTAGATCAGTGGCCGCGTTCTGGTACTTCAACGAACAAATTCTAGCAGTTTCGCGGCTTGCTCCAGGCAACTACCTACAAATCCTTTCTTTGGCCCTAGTCCCGACTTGATCCTAGCAAGGGCGGAAAAGATACTTTTTGTTTTGGGGTCTTTTTTATCTAGCTTGATTTCGAGAACTTCCTGCACCATGGATAAATTGTATTTATTAGTTTGCGCACTTCGACTATCAAAATGATTATCAAAAATGAGACGGCCGGCTTCATCTGTTGCGCTTTTCTTTTCAGGATTCCACTCGAGCCAGGCCTTATTCATATCATCTGTAGCGTGCTTAATTAAAAGATCCATTTCTGCCCTAGATAAAGAAGTCAAACCCTCTAAATTTGCAAAGCGCCGGTCAAACATCACAAACGCATCAATGGCACCGAGGTCATTTGCCAACTTATTACTAGGGGAAAGGTGTCTATTTGGTATCTCTAAAATATTCTCAACTACTGACCCATCAACCACCTGGTATTGAGAACGGTAGGAGTCGGGAATGTTTTGCGCCGCTAAGAAATTATCTAGTTCCCATTCCTTTACCGCCTGCCCCGCATAATCCAGCATGGGCTTAAAAACCTCGGGGCGTTTGGATTTATCCACTGACTTTTGCCAAGAGGCATGCAGGCGGTCAGCAAAATCCGTTACGTCTTCAGTCCTGCCCTCTAATACTTTTAACGTTTTTCTCACCGTTCTATGAAGGGCATTGGAAGAAATATTTGGGAACTTCTCTTCTATACAGGCCCTTAGAACTAAGAGGGATTCCCTTTGAAAATCGGGAGGAAGGTTCTTCCATGACTTTTTAAAGAAAGGCAGCTCTGCTTCTTTTTCTGAAATTTTAGCCCACTGAGATCTCATTTCTTCAAGTGCACGTTCCATAAACTCTCTAACTTCTGAATCGACAAGTTCATCGGGCTTGCCATTCGTAACTACATCCAGCTCGTCATAAAATTTATTTAAATGTTTAGAAAACTCCTCTCTATGTATGCGTGTACGTTCTAATGATTGGGCCATCTCTAAGGCGGACTTCTCAAAGTCATCAGAGTTGGCGATGCTCCTTCCATTGAGAACTCTTTGAGAGAGATTAGCAGAGGCTTCGTAATAGGCCCTACTTCCCTCTGATAAGTGGTTATAAGGAAGTGCATAAATATTTTCACTTAAATTACCATCAGCTAATTTCGCAAAGTGTTTTTTATAGCCAGGTTGAATTTTATTAGTCTTCATATAATCATCAAGTTTAGAAAATTTCACAGTCTTTCCATCATCGCCGCGAACTGTGTTCATCCTGTTCTTATGGGTGGCCTTCGCTTTAAGGGATTCATGAATATTTTTGGCAATCCTCTCTGTTCTCTCAAGGGTTTTTTCCCGATCGTGGAGGGCGACCATAAAAACTTTATCTGTGGCTTCACTGGTATTAAAGTGAAAGCGCATGGCAGTTCCCATGACAGCTAAAATTTTTTTTTGTAGGTGGTGAGGTAGCTCTGCAAAGTTTGCGGCAAAAAGTACTTGAGCCTTTGCGTCAAAAGCAAAATGTAAGAATTGTCTGGTCACCTTGTTTAGGGAATCTGTCATAAAAACGGCCGCCTCATCAGCAGACCCTGCACTAGCGCGGAAAGGATATTCATCGAGGATTTTCAGAGTCTGGTTTGAGAGAAATTCAACTTCAGCTCTATAGGCAGGTGAAATACCTGCAAAAGGCATGCTTATTACATCCTCATACCAAACCCCACCAATTTTCTTTAAATACAATTTATCGGCCTTTGGTACTTCGTCTAAGTAATTATCCAATTCTTTGGCCTTAAGCTTTTTTCCTTTAAAGATGATAGGGCGAAAATGGCCATTATAAGAAGTGGAGCTAACCTTTCCATAGACCTCTTTGGCCACCCTAGTTGTTAAGACAACTCGTGCCTGTGTTATTCGCAGGGCCTTAATGACTCCTTCGGTAAGCGCCAGCTCTTTGCCCCAAGCTGGTGAATTCGTGTCGGCGTATTTTTTCTTAACTTTTTCAATATAAGTTCTAAAAGCAGCTTGCAATTGATTCAGATCTGCCTGTTGCATGTCTGGGTTTAAATCTACAAACTTTGGAGAATAGAGAGGGTCCGTTGCGGCCCAAGTATTTTCCTCTAGCCAACGTTGATGAATATGTTCAAGCCAGTCAATTATCAGGGCACGCATGTCTTTTTCATTATCAGGATTGGCATGGGCGAGAATTTCTTTTAAAGCGAGAGAAGCTTCTTTGGCCGCTCTGGTGTTTTCATTGCCAAAACCCGCCAGGTAACGGTTGGCGAGGGGGACAATATCAACTTCGAGCCTATTATTTTCAGGATTAACCCTGTGGGCTTTTTTAAAAACTTCAAGGAGTTTACCCGCTTCATTATAGGCCTCTGGAAATTTCTCTTTTGTAAAATGATCAGCAAAATACTTATCCAGCCCCATGGTCTCAGTGGTAATTTTTTTACCGTTCACAACAACAGGCTTAAAGCGTTCTGGATGTGGCGTCGTTCTTTGCCAAACCGCATGAATAGCATCGGCCAGATCACTCATTGAAAAGAGCTCTTCTTCAGCGGCAGGCAATCGATATCCCTGGCGACTATTGAACATGGAACAAGAAAATGCACAAAGCATTAATAGCGTCATTAATATTTTTTTCATAGAAAATTCCCTCGTACCCTTTATCGGATTTATGACCAAAAACTAAACCGAGAAAATCAATAAAGTATAAATTAATTAATTAATATTTTTTTTAATTTCTTATTACGATTTTTTCAAGAATTCACGATGCAAGCGGTAACTTGTGGAGCGACTTCCCTCCCTCCCTCATTTGCAGCGAGAATTTATACTCTTATCGAACTCAGCAAAATTAAAATACGCCATGACTCAATCCAAATCAAGGTGGCAAAAGTACGCAAATTTCTGTTCTCCTTAATTACATGGGACTAATCCTTTAAGTATCGCGGTTTGATAACTCCCAACATTGGGACAGCAAAACATTGCAAAGAATTTTTAAAACGCTTTGTCTCATCCACAGAGCTTTTTTTTTGTCGGCAACCAGGCTATACCTCAGTATGCGAAACACAATCTTTATTTGAATTTTATTAATGAGCTGCTCAACGTATGCCTTTGTATTTCTTTTTCTATATTCACCCAATTCATTTGCCAAACTTGCTCAATTGTTTTAAATTTCGGTTAACTCTCGACTTGAGAGAGACGGTTCTTTTTAAAAATTAAAGAGTAAGTTAAAGTATGCCAACAAAAAAATCGAAAACGCTGCAACTAGACCTCTTCACAAATCGTGGCAGAGGTGGCAAGCGCACGGGTGCCGGCAGACCGCGCTGCAAAGATTCCTTGCAGCGGCACGATACGCGCCCCGAATTTAAACCCAGTCAACCCCTGCATATCAATGTCAAACTGATCAAGGGCCTGCCCACCCTGCGCGCTAAAAATAAATTCAAGTTGATTAAACGGGCGATTTTAAAGGCACGAGAGCGGGGTCTGCGCATTATCCACTTTTCCATCCAGAGCAATCATATCCATTTCCTTATTGAGAGTGAAAATAAACGCGAGTTAGGGCGTGCTATGCAGAGTTTTTGCATTAGCCTGGCGAAAAGTTTGAATGGTTTTATTAAGCGCCAGGGCAAGGTGTTCGTCGAGCGCTATCACCTGCATATCTTAAAAACACCGACGCAAGTGCGGAATGCTCTTCGCTATGTTTTTCAGAATTTTGCCAAGCATTCGCGCACGCCTCATCGCTTTGATGCCTACTGCTCGTTGATTTGTTTTCCGGACAAAATGAAATTGGGATTAGCGCGAGTGAATACTTACGCTTTATTTAAAAATAAATGGCGGCGGCAGGATTTTAAAGAAGAAATGAATTTGTTACTTGCTCCGGCGAAAAGTTGGCTTCTCAATTGTGGTTGGAAGCTTGTAAAAGAACCCTTTATATGACTATTTTTAAACTCATATAGTGCGAAAAGTGGGACCTGTGTACTCTTTTGCGGTGTACGCTTACGTCTAATGGCCATCAAAAATAGATCCGCGAGTAGCGAGAGGGGATAATAATCGATTGGACAAAATAAAAATGGTTGACTACCACTTATTCCACCTTTTTTTCTTTTGTTTGACCAATTAATAATCAAAACCTAAAATAATATTCTCAGGAGATTTAGCTTGGCATATGAGATGATAGTCGCTCTGCAAATTAAGGACAATGAAAAATATTCTGCGTATAGAAAGGCAATGTCTCCTTTGCTTGCCGCCCATGAGGGGGGCTTTAGATATGATTTCAAAGTTTTTGAAATTCTCAAAAACGAAGAGGGGCGACCTATAAACAGGGTCTTTGCTATTTATTTCGGCAGTAAAGACCAGATGGAAAAGTTTTTTATCAACGAGGAATATAAAAAAATCAAATCAGAATATTTTGCATCATCAGTTGAGGCGACGACTATAATTTCTGAGTACGAAAGAATTTAGTCTAAGCTTTTAGAATCACGATAGGTTCCCGCGTACGAATACCATTGTCGATACCAGCGAAATTATTTTTGGAAATCCTACGTGAAAGGATTCATGAACTCACATCATTGGCGTTTATTTAATTATTTTTAGATCACAGGAGAATAGTCCTGAGAGCACGTTGCTGATTTTACTATTATTCATAATCAAGGCCATTCTTGCCATGGCATTTGGATAATCTGCAGACTGCCTGAGTTCCTCTGAAATTGTTTTATCGAATTCAATACATGATCTCATATGCAAGGGAAATAATATCGCTGCCATCTGATCTTCCTTTGCAAAGTTTTTTTCTAGTGCCCGCAAAATAATCCCGCCACCGAAGTCCGCTAACATTTCTTCAAACTTTGACTCACAATAGATGACATGATCATCCTCAAGGAGGAGGCTTTCTAGAATTTCAATACTGGAGGCAATAGTCTCAGGGGATTTTTCATCCAATTTTAGAGCGTCGGCATCTTTTTGAATATCTTCCCTTAAATAATGTTTACTAAGGTCTTTCACACAGGCAGCTATCTTTGGGAAAGGGTAATTCTTAAAATCAATGTTATGCTGCTTGCTTAAGTTGCAGGGTGAAATAGCATGCATCAACTCATGTGCCAGGGAATGAGTTAAATAGGCGGTTGGACTTTTCGCTGCAACCGGGCAAATGACAATGAGTTTACGGCGACCATTATGTGCAATATAATTGGGGCCAGTTTCTTTCCCACAAATAGTCTTTTTATGTGGGTTATATTCTGGGTAGATGACAGCATAAGAATTTATGATTGAGGCGATCTCTTCATTATATGGGAAAAAACTTATTAATTGTTTTTGTATTTTTTTAAAAAGTTAATAAATTTTTTGCGAGAGGACTTTTCTGTAATTCTCAAGCTTCGCGGAATATCATTTTCATTAAACTTGTCTGCATTTTTGTAGAACTTATAATCGTTAAAATACACATCTTCAGATTTAAATCCTTGGTTAAATATATAGGGCCTTTTTTTTTAAAAAAAATATTATTTTATGAAAGACTCACGTTGAAAATAATTTTCATCCTACAGCTCGGTATCTTTAAAAAAAGGTAAGATGCTTTTCCCTTTAGATTTAAAATTCTATTTTTCAAAGGTTGAATACAGTAAGAATAAATATTTTCCAAAATATAACAGAGCAAAAATCGAGATATCAAAGGGGTTGTGATTCAATCAAAGAACCTCCTTGCAAAGTATAGGATGAATAAATGGCGTATTTCAATTTCAAATAACAAAAAATTAGGTTTATGCCGGCCTTAGATGGGAGGAATATACGGGACTACAATGATTTTTACTACTTTAAGATTCTGCCAGGATTCCTATCGCTAAGATGTCATCAATATTCCCGATCCTAGTTTTAAGATGATCATACTGACTCATTAACTCATCTATTAAAAAACAGTGCTCCTTGGTGAAGCAATTTGTCAGTGATTTTCGTGCCTCCTCTTTACGTTTTATACTTGTTGTCACTGCCAAAGATAGCTGACTCGCATCTCTCACACCATCTGCAAGAAGCCTCAAAACTTGAAGCCCCGACTAGCCAAAGACGTCTGATACGATCACTCCCCATTTGATATTTCCATCCTTAAGAGTCTTCTGAACTCTGTTTTTAATCCGACCCAGGTCGGCAATCAAGTTCGTGCGATGGCGAGGTAATAATCGTATTCGTTGAAAAATATCCTCAGGAATAAGAGAAGCTCTGATTAATCCAAATCGGTGAAGCTCTGCAAACCAGTGTGAATCACACATATCTGTTTTTCGGCCAGGCACATTTTTTATATGAGCTGCTTGACCTACTGTCAGATTGATTCCCATTGGAGATCAAATATAATGTAGTCTTTGTCAGTATAAGTTATCATTTGTCGACATGGATACGCTATATGCGACTCCATATTAAGTAACCCTAACGAGCGAATTCATTTTTTGAGATATTGTTTTGCTCCAAAAATTTTTCTAATAATAACTTGGCCATCTTTTCCTCCGCCATTTATGACCATAACAAACGAAAGGAAGTCTATCAAGAGAGAGTCTATTGACAGTATGGTGAGGGCCTTTTCAAAATATTCACGGACAGTTCCGGAATTTCCAGATTATGGAGTTTACATATTTTATAATTTAGTAAAAAGATAAAAATCAATTTGAAACTTTAGTACAAGACTTTAAGATCTGCACAATACGATTGAGTTCTGGCTTTCTACGTGCTAACCGCCGGGTCAAACTCAGGGCATTATAGCGGCCTGCTTGAGCATTTATATCAATTCCATCTGTCTTACATAAAAAGGTCACAAGTTCCGCAAGGTTCTTGCTAGAGGCGATGATTAGTAAAGTATATTTTCTCTTGTTTCTTGCATTAACGTCAGCTCCTCTTTCAAAATAAAGCGCTAACTTTTTAATAGTTTCCTGTTGCATATCTTCCGCCGTTTTAGAAACCAAGGAGACAACCTTCTTATCTAAAAATTCTTTAGGAAAACCATTTCCTTCGAGCAGGCTCTTCCAAGCTTCAGCATCTTCAAATTTGACAATTATGTCAAAAGATGTCTGGTTGGCCACATCACTTATTTGAGGATCTGCCCCTTTGTCGAGGAATAAATTTGAAATCAAGTCACTTTTTAATTTAATTGCTTCAATAAGCAAGTTCTGCCCTTGTCTATTCAAGATATTCAAGTCAACATTATCTTTAAGAATTTCTTCTAGGGAAAAATAATCATCGGATATAATCCAAAAAAACATTTTATCCATGGCCTCCATTTGAAAAAGGGAGTCTCTTTGTTTATCCTTAGAATAAATGTCCTGCTTGTGAAGCTCACAGCCAATAGTTAATAATAGAATGCCGATTAGGATTATTTTTTTCATTAGAAAGTCCCTGTATAGCTAACTGATGCAACTCGACCCTTGCGGTATAGTTCCTTAATATGGTCATCCTCTTTTTTTATTACCTTAGGATTTATTAAGTTCTGAAGTTTAAGTTTTACTTTATAACTTTTTCCAATCTTTTGAGAAAAAACAAAGTCTAATTGTTCAAATGGTTGCTCATATACATCACCAAAAGGCTTAGTACCTACAGAATCGATACGCTCTCCAAAAACATTAAAAAGAAGCGTTGCCGTTGTACCTGAATTGGGATTATCGTAATCAAGATTCAAATTCACAATATACTCACTTTGCCCCTGAAGTGGCCTGCTTTGATTAGTGACCTGTCCAGAGAGATTTTCAAAGATTTTCATCTCTGACTTGATTTTACTGTAATTGCCACCAAGAGAAAGGTAGTCGAGTGCATTGCTTATAAAACCAAAGTTTTTTCGCGCTTCAATCTCAAACCCCGAAGACTTGGCATTTCCAACATTGGCCAGCTGATATTTTGCTTCTGCAAAGACAAGATCTCCATTATTATCAAATGTCCCTGCTACTTCTTCTATTGGATTTAAAAACTTTTTTTGAAACACACCAAAAGACAGACTTTCATTTTTTCCAAAATACCATTCGAGCCTGGCATCGATGTTCTTTATCACTGTTCCTTTCAAATCAAGGTTACCATTCACCGAACGACCTTTTTCATCATCATAATATGAACCAGGATTTAAGTCCTTAAAGTCGGGGCGGGAAACAGTTTCAGAATAGGCACTTCTAAGTTGTAAAGTATCAGTTAAAAAGAAAGTCGTTCCTAATACAGGAAGAATATCCTGCATATTGAGTCCACTTTCCACTTCAATTCTATCAACCCCTTCGTAAGTTTTGATTGTTTGTTTACTATCCTCAACACGGGCGCCAATATTAATACGCATAAATTCTTTAATCTTAATTTCTGAGTCGACAAAGTAAGCGTTAATTGTCTGGGTAGCAGAATAACGGTCACTGGCCTCTGTGATATCTTCCAATAAACAACCACCGGCCTCAATAACTTCATCAGTACAAATCTCCTGGATACTCTCTTCTAAAATATCTGTATTACCCGTTGTATTTGCGGCCACAGTGGCATCAATTTGCCCATACTTGAAACGCTTAGTTTCAGATTGCCTATTTTTCCGGATATGTTGCCCTCCAACCTTCGCCAGCACATCAAACCAAGAGTTCTTAATAAGTGGTAGCGCCACTTTTAAAGAATAGTCTTGAGACTTATCATTGAGTTCATTATAAAATTTTTGATTTCTTTTCCCCGCCGTAGAAGTAATGTACTTACCATCTTTTAAATCTTGCTGATAATTTCTAGAATCAGGTTGGTAACGTTTGGCCAAGGAATAAGCTGCTCGCCACTCAAGCATTCTTTTATTATTAGACCCAACCTGGTGTTTCCCCCCGAATATTTGACTAAAGAGTTGACGTTCTTGCCACTCAAGTCCGATATCACGGTAGTTAGCGTCACTATCACTTTCACTTGATTTGATATCATTTGTTACTTTGTCCGTAGTTTTTCTAAGCAATAATGTGTTGGTTGAAAATTTAGCGTGTTTCCCAAAGTCTGCCCCAAGATTCAACATTCCAGAAAGTTTTACTGTTTGTTTAGAAGTTTCAATTTCTTTTCTATTATCTTCAGTGCCATCAGATTTATAATTAATTTTCGATTTTTCCTCATTTTCCCATTTATTGGAGTACATTCCCGAAATAAGATAACCAAACTTTTTGCCTTTATACTTATACAAATCTCCCAGAGAAACAGAAAGACTAGGAGGAAGGCCAGCACTCTCCTCATTGGTATTATAAGTTCGCGGCATGTCTTTAGAAAATTGCCTTATCTCTGCCTGGGAGTAGCCACCGCTATTAACACCAGAACTTTGAAATAAACGGCGTCCATTGGCGGTGGCCGTGGCAATGGACTCTGGAAGTTTTCTGGTACCGTCATCTATTCCCAAATGGTCTTTACTTCCCCCTTTATAAGAATTAACTCTAGCATTTCCTGCAGAATAGTTAGTTCCAATAGAAACCTTGCCCTGAAATTTTTCAGGAATATCTTTGGTATTGAGAATGACTGTCCCACCACCAAATGAACCAGAGTATTCAGGGGAATAACTTTTTTGAACTACCAGACTCTGAAGAATTCCACTAGGGAAAAGGTCTAGCTGCACTACTCTTCTTGTCGGATCAGGACTAGGAAGTGCCATTCCATTCAAAAGAACATTAGAATATCTTTCTCCAAGCCCTCTAATATAAACATACTTTCCATCAACAATTGTTAATCCTGTGATTCTTTTTAATGAAGATGCTGCATCTGAATCACCGGATTTGGAAATTTGCTCGCTCCCCATTACTTCGGCCACTGAAGAGGACTTTCTTCTAACTTCAATCAAAGCAGACAGCGACCCTTTCACGTGAGGGGCCACAACTATAAAGTCTTCCAATTCAAGACCCGTCACGGACATCTTTACATTTTGTACGGTTCTCTTTTTAGATAGAACTGTAATATTTCGCAGTGATTCAGTGGAGTACTCTTTGTGAACAAAACTAATAATATAACGTCCTTCTGGAACTTCAGCTGAATACAGGCCCTCATTATTAGAGTTGATTTTTAATTTTACCCCTTGGATAAAGATGCTAGCACCAGCAATAGGTTTTCCATCCTGATTGGTAAGGCGGCCACTAATTTTTCCCACTACTCTATTTTTAGTTTTAATAGGAATATCTGGTTCGTTGAGCTCGGAATGAATTTTAAATTTCTCTGAAAATAGATTAAGTAAAATCTGAGTAACTTCATTCTTTCCAATATAAAAAGATAGGGATTCATCTTCCTCACCTTTTTTCATTTCAATAAAATGCCGTCCTTCTAATAGATTACGAAAAACACTTCCGTCTGAGTTTGAGGAGACCTTGTGTTTACCGTCAATTGTTATTTGAAAATCTTTCTTGGGTAGTCCATCTTCAAAAACGAAGAGGTTTAGTTCACCTGCAATTGCACTATTGTAAATAAATAATAGATATATAATTAATTTCATAAGCACATTTCTTCATTCTCGCTGCAGCTTTGAATGGTCTCTCTAAGGGATAAAGCTTTTTTAAGTAAATCTTTTCTCGTTATACTTCCTAAGTATTTCTCTGCTTTTATAAATTTCCCTAACATGAAATGGGTATAGGCTAAAGTATACTGAACTTCTTCATTTGACTTAAGTTCCGTTCGCTGCACCAGCGGCGCCAATTGAGAAATACGAAGAAAATTTTTAGCTTCCAGTGCCAGAATAATCTTTTGTTGCAAAGACTTCATTGGATCAGAAATCTCCAAGGCCAATCTCTCAGCATGGACCGGGTAACCTGCTTTTCGCCATAATTCACTAGCTTCGGCCATAAACTTTGATTTCTTTAAGGCCAAGGATTCAACAACTTGAGCGGCGGAAAGAATTTCTTGCTTTTCAATATAAGTTCTCGCCAATTCTTTAGCAATTTCTTCATTGCCTGGTTCTTTCAACCTCGCTAACTCGCCTAAAATTGCTGCGGTCACAAGGTCCTTCTTTAGACGATACTGATAGGCTATTTTTGCTAAATCCAGAGCGGATAACTTTCCTTCATTTATAATCTCAAATAAATAGTTTTTTGAAACTTCCAATAAGTTGTTAGAAAAAAGGTAAAACCATTTTTGTTTTTTCATTGGAAAATATTTTGGGAATTTTGAAATACCTTTCCCAAGGGTCGTCCAGCCAATTTCTTCGTTCTCTGTTTCAAAATTAAGTTTTGACAGGAGTTGATAGTAAAGCGGCCTGTTTTCCAGAAGTTTTTCTTTATTTATTAGGACAGCTGAGGCTTTTTTATAATTCTTACTTAATAAGTAGGCACGCCCTAAAGTTTCATAAAACTCAGGCTCATCTTTTTTATCTAAACCACTCTTCTCTGCTAAGAGGAGTTTTTCTACTGCTACTTTAAAACGCTTTTGCTTAACAGCTAGAATACCTAAAAGCATATAATACCGATCTGTCTGTACATCATTGGGGTCTTTGATATTTCCAAGAATTGCTTGTGCTTTACTAAAATTGTTATTTTTTATAAGTAGCGAGGCTAGTGAAAGTTTATCCACTTCTTCCTGGGCCTTAAGGCCAGTAAAGCAGAGAAGCATTGTTAAAAATATTATTAGTTTCATCATAATTAATTCAAGTTAAATGAAATTCTTTGTCGAACCCATACCTTTACTTTTTTACCTTGATAACTAGCTGCTTCGAATTGCCATTCTCTAGCTGAGTTCAGGGCCACCTGGTCAAAAACTCCCTCTGGTTTTGAGGATAGAAGTTTTACTTCTTCAACTTCACCCCTGGTTCCCACTAGCATATTTAATATTACATGCCCTTCGATACTGCGGCTTCTGGCAAAAGAAGGATATTCTAAACTTGCGCGGTAGCGGGCCTTGGGAATTTCATCAACAGTATCCTCTGTCATAACTACATTGCTGCTATTTCCCAATAAACCATCCCCAGTTTCTCCAAGGAATTCAAATTGATCGAGTCCAAATCTGGCACCATTCATCACACCTGATAATTTTGGTGGTGTTATTTTTGGTCTGCTTCTTTTTTTGGGTTTTGGCTTAGATTTTTGAGTTATCTTTTTTTTCTTTTTTTGTGGTGGTTTGACCACATTAAAGGCGGTGGACTTCTTTCCATCACGCTTATTTTTCATAGCCTCAAAACCATTCATTGCCAGTAAACCAAAAAGCAGAAAGAAGACTCCACATATTCCCCCAAGAATCGAAAGAATATTTTCTCGTTTAAACATACTAGCCAGCCTCATTTTCAGTGGCGACGCCTACGTCTTTGGCACCGGCCAGGCGGCATGCATCCACCACTTCAATAAGTTTTTCTGATGGAACACCTTTATCAGTCACTACCAATACAGATGAGGTGGCTCCGGATTTGAGGAGGTCTCTTAATTTAGATTGAAGCACCCATACTCTTGTTGGCTGCCCATCGATATACACTTTGCTTTGATTATCAATATAAACACGAATGGATTTTGAATTGGCTGCCACAGCACTAGAAGCACCTGGTCTATCTAAATCTAGCTTCATGTCCTTAACAAACGTAGTGCTCACCATAAAAAAAATAAGGAGAATAAAAACCATGTCTATCAAAGGAGAGATATCAACTTGAGTTTGTTCTTCTGTATGAAATTTACGCATGATTTACGCTTCCTTTCAATTCGCAAGCCTGCTGCAAATCTGTCATTAGGTTCATTTGTTTGCGTCCAAGAATTCTACCTAGTACTAGACCAGGTATGGCCACGGCAAGACCCATTTGTGTAGAAACAAGGGCCTGAGATATTCCACCGGCTATACCCCCACTTTGACTGAAGAGGCTCATATCTCCAAGACTATCAAAAGTTTCGATCATGCCACTGACGGTTCCAAGAAGTCCGAGCAAGGGAGCAATCATCACAACAGTGGTAGTTAAAATATTATATTTTGAAAAATGATCTTGCGCCTCTGATAGAATGACTTCTCCTTCCTGAGAAGTATGTACCTTTTCAATTCGATGTAGAAAATTTAAGAATACACTCTTTGAAGAAAAACCTTCCCTCAGAAGTTTTCTCACATTTCTTGAATCCCCTCTTCTTAAGAATTGAATTCTTTGAGTGAGCCCAAACCATAAAAGTCCGCTGCCTATAATCAAAGGGGACATGACGAATCCCCCAGATGCTATGAGCTCTAATAGTCGATCAAGCATGAGCTTCCTTTTTGGCAAATTTTGATGCCAAATTGGACAGACGGAGAGCTTCTCTCTCCAACATGATTTTAATTTTATTACTCCAGCCACTAAATAGATTGCCAACCAACAATGTTGGAATCGCCACCATAAGACCTAGCTTAGTAGTGATTAGGGCCTCAGAAATTCCTGAGGACAACATTTTAGGATCACCAGTACCAAACTCTGTAATAATATCAAAAGTTGAAATCATTCCTGTAACTGTTCCTAAAAGTCCTAATAATGGAGCCACCGCTGCCATTACAAGAATTACCGCACCAAATTTATCTAAGAAATTAAGCTCTCCCAGAATACTCTCCTGAATAACATTTTCTCTTTCATTCAGTGACTGATCCATCACTTCGTAAGTATTTTTCATTACTCTAGAAAATGGAGTATTGGTTTTAACCAACTTTAATTTTAAGTTTGAGACATCTCCTGCTTCAATTTCGGAAACTAATTTCGTATCCACTCGACCTGCGCGGAAAAGCATTATTCCTCTAAGCGCCATAAGAAGGACTGCCAATCCTCCTAGAACTACAATAATATAAGCGATAGCTCCGCCTGCATCTATCATTTCCATGAAAGATTGTTCTTTCTTAATTTCAATGCCTTTTTCAGGGGATTCATAAAGGAAAACGGGAAGGACAGAAGAGTTCTTTATATTTATACTTTCTTGGTGTGGAACAACTTTAAATTTTCCGCCACCAACTGGCATCAACATATGCGTTTTACCTTTATAGGTACCAAAGCGAGCAATGTTTCCATACTTTAAAATTTTTCCACTAACTTTCGTTCCATCTAGCAGAAAAAAACTACCACGGGTATTAGTTTCACTCTTAGCCTCTTCAAGTTTAAGCATGGCAGTCTCAAATAAGAAATCAATCTTCTGATCCTCTGTCCGATTATCAAGTTTTAGGCCTAGTGTTAATTCCCCTTGTGAAATAGTTGTTTCTACCAGACTTTTGTTTGATTCAGAGTTTTCTAGGCTTCGTTCAGCGTCAGTCAGTTTATTAATAAGTCTTTCATTATCTCCTGTCAGCATGACCAACTTATTCTGATGCCCCGTTACCTTTTTAGAAGCAGCGCTGATCTTTCTCTGAAACTTCCTCTTTTGTTGTTTTATTTGTTTTTGCAAAGTTCTTTTTTGAGCTATTAAAAAAGCCAGCTCTTTTTGATAGTTTCCTACTAAACTATTGGCAAATAGATTTCCACTCAAAAGCAGAATAAACAGGACTAGGATTTTCATTTTTCTCTCTCTTTTAAATCTTTTCGGATTATTTCATAGCTATAGGAAGATCATATCTTCCATGACGGATCTGCTTTCTAAGTCCATCAATTAAGTTAAATATAAGATCTTTTCTCTTAGATCGGTTTTCTTCAATAAAGTGATAATTGCTTTCATCGTCTCTATCAACGTAGCCCACCTTATTATCTACTGTATGAAAAAACATGCTCATCATCCCAATTTTGGCCACAGTCGCCAGTCTTTCCTCTCCATTTAAAAAAATAGTTTGACGATGAAGGGCATTCTCTCGGCCTAATCGTATTTCATCTTCTAGAAGTGCCCAAGTTCGACCTAAAGCCGATTCAGAAGTAATAACCCCTGCTTCTAATTTTTCAGTAATTTCTTTAACTTCTTTTAGTCTCTTATCTCTTTTAAAAGGTAGGCCATTCTCTATATGATGCGTGATTCTTACTAATTGGACCTGCACCAGGGAGGTTACTCCACTTCCTTTTCCTTTAAGTTTTTCTAATTGCTCTTTTATCGCTAAAATTTTTTCATTGGCTTGCTTATTTCGAACTTCTTCTTGTCCAATCTGGGACTCCAACTGAGAAATGCGAGCTCCCTTAGCTTTGAGTTCATTGGTCAGTTCCGCTTTATCGGCCAAAAATTCGGAGTTTAGATTTTCCACTTCGGACCGCAGCTCAACAATTTTAGTGGCAAGTTTGGCCGTGGTTGCTTCTACAAAAGTTGACCCTAAAAATAGGGCCATTAGTATTAATGTCTTCATTATTCCCTCAAAGTCTCTCAGTTAGTGGGTATTAAAAGACGCCGCCAAGAGAGACTTCGGCGACGCCTATTTATAAACTAGTCTCTGCTGAGGTTAGTCCATCCTTTATACCAATGGTCAGTTGTTCCACTCATGGCACCCATATAATCTACTTCAGTAAAAAATGGGTCTACAGGAGTAAGGTCTTCTCCTACATAAGCTGGAGATCCAACTTTAGGTGCATATCCCATAAGCATTGGATCAGCTTGTAGGTTACCCATATCTTCAGTAAAAATAGAAGCGACACTCCAAGTTTCACCTACTTCTTGCTCAAAGCTCTTAGCGCAAGAAACGATATTGTTTTCAAATATAATGGCATCAGCATCAGCTGTTTGCTTATCGTCAATATCGATACAACCTTTCTTAAATCCAGTAAAAATTGAATTCAGGATTTCAGCTCCAGTTCCTCTTCTTAAAAGAAGAGCAGATCCACCTTTCGCAGCTTCACCACGAGTTCCAACGAAAGTCATATTTGATAAAATTGGATTTGATCGTGGCGTAGCCCCAACGGTCATTGAAGAATCAGCTTCAATACCATTGTTACCTTGATCTTTAAATTGATCAACGATGATAAATTGAGCACGCCCAGTCCAGCCGTAAGTCCAATCTAAAGAATCATCTTTATTTCCTGAAAGAAAAACGTGCTTTATATCAACTGTTCCACCGAAAAATTCAACTCCGTCATCTGCGTTTTTGTGAACCTGGATATAATCAACAACAGTTCCATTACCTACTCCTTGAAAAGCGATTCCGTTAAGCTCATTGTCTGGAGTGATTTCAAATCCTGCATACTCAACTCGAATGTACTTTAAAACACCTGAATTATCGGCTGGGTTTGTTCCCCCATAAAAACCAGTGTTCCCTTCTCCCTGTGCCTGTCCACCAGGTTTATTGATTGGAGCATTACCATTAAGGATAAGACCGCCCCATTGACCACGAGCTGTGTTTCCAGTGTTCGCTGTTGTAAAAACTATTGGATTTGAACGTGTTCCTTCTGCAAAAATTTTAGCTCCACGGTCAATAACTAAAAAGTCAGCACCCGTAGCTCCTACAATTTTTGTACCTTGTTGGATAGAAATTGAAGTATTGTTTTTATTATCGTTACCGATAAAAACTCCACCTTGAAGTACCCATAGTTTGTCATTTGTTAGTAGTATGTCAGAAGTATAACGACCTTTAAGGCCACAAGCCTCTTTTCCTTCAACTGTACCTAAATTATCCGTTCCACCGGGACAAGCAGCGCTGGCTCCACTAATGACAGAAAATCCAAATACGGTAGTAAAAAATAAATTCTTAAGCAACATTTTTTGTCTCCTTGTTTGTTTGTTTCTTAAAGATCCTCTTATACTTACTGCAAACTCAGACAATTTAAAAGTTTGTTTTTTGTTAGTATTTGGTTTGAATTGTTTTATTCCCTTGGCCTGTGTAATTTAAGTATAGGACGGATAAACGGCATGAGATGTAATAGTTGCCACGAGCCTCAGTTTTGTACCGCAATGATCACAATAACTGACTTCATATTTAAACACTCTTTTTAAAAGTTCCGCCCATGGTGTTCTATATTCTATTTTTTTATTTGGTTTTTCCTTTTTTACTTTTGCTTTAGCAGTGATCTCATTTCTATTTCTGTGCCTGCTACCAAACACACCATAATATCTAATAAAGTTTTTTCGTGGAGGAGGTATCAAAGCAATCAATCTTTTAATGAATTGTTCAGGGGTAAATTCAAGATGTGTTGTACCATTGCTGTAAACACTTTCAGACATAAGCAAGTGCATTTGCAATTCTTCATTTGAATGATCAACTACCTCTTCGTCCGATGAATTACAATTGAGCAATCCTCTTTTTTCAAAGGCACGATTTATTCTGATTTTTACCTTAGATGCCAAAAGGTATTTTTATTCCTGCCCAGAAGGCGTTTATCTAAAACGATGGAGATGCCCTCATTGTCAATTGGTTATTACATGTCGCCCAATAGGTTATTGGCGCAGGTATCAGGAAACAATTTCTAATATTTTTGAAGCTCTTCAATTTCGAATAAAATAGTTGAAGTGGCCTGATTGGGTTACTAGACAAAGAGGGGGGCACTGGTTAAAAACCTTAATTTCAAATGCCAAAATACATCTTTTGATGAAGGAGACAATCACCAAAACAATTTCCTTCTACAAAGATAAAAACCTGGCCATTTTTAATTAATCAAAACCCACTGCCCCCAAGGGGATATTTCCCTACCTTTCTTTGTCATTACCATTCAATTGCTGCCCTGGGTATTACTACTCGCGTTCCGCACAAAAAAAAGGTTAATTTTTTTTGGGTGACCAATATTGTTGTTCATTAATTCCTATCAGTTCCAGAACTTCTTTTTGTGTATTGTTTAATTTATCTCTAACAACTGTTCCATCTTCATCTTCATATTCATAAACTGAAACATTCTGGAAAGAATCTTTAATTAAAGCAGCCGTAGGAAAGAGGCACTCCCTCCCTTCACTATAAAGCGGTATTGATTTTATTTTATTTTTTTTCATAGATTTCCTAATCTCTCTATCTATTAACGACTGAACCATTAGGGAAAAGTAAGCTATAGTAATCAAGCCTTCAATTCTATCGATATTTTTCAACGTAATTGGTAGCGATTTTTTTAAAAAACAAGTATGCGACAAAAAACCTAGCAAGATTGGAGGGAAGAGAAAAAAATTGGATTTCATATTTAGTCTAGCTTATATCCGTTCAAGATATACTCATTTAAATCATTTTGAGATGAAAGAATGTAACGGAAATTCAAGGAATAGAGCTCTTCTAGAATCCAATGGATCCCTTGTAACCTTATTTGAAAAACTAGATCTTGAAAAAGAGAATATTAAAAAAATTAAGAAAGAAAACTGCATTTCTAGTAATAAACGTAAAAGATTTTGCCATGCCATTGAAGGCTTTTTGAAAAATAGCGACAAGCTTAGTTTGCTAAGGACAAAGCTTGCAGCGCTTGTCAAAAAATTTTCAATTAAGGGTAAAACTTTTTTTCAAAGAGATGAGACATTGAGTTCTAAATCTAAAAGGATGACAAATGATAAATACGATTATGAAAATTTAAAATTTTTAGAAATTCAAGCGCAACGAGGAATATTGCTAGAGGAGCGAATTTTGTATTCGTACGCAGGTACTTATCGTAATTTTAAATATTTACCGTCTTTCGGATGATACTAATATTTGGTTTGAATGCTAGAATGCCTTGATCCTCATTTCTTTTAAATCTTAAATTATGGGCACACCTCGGGCATAATTTTTTAATATCTGCAGTTTTAAAAAACACGATAGCTACCTGCGTGCTCTTTATTCTTTACTCCCTTTTTCTCTTAAGGAGTTTTTACTGCGCTAGCGCTGACAAAAAAAGAGGTTGCTAGTCAAAAGACGATACCAGAAGTCGGTCTGCACTCTTTAGTCAATGAAAAATTTGGCTAAATTTGTTAACTGACAACAGCGAACTTTGTCTGTAGACTCTTCGAATGTCTAAAAAACTTCTAATAAATGAAACTGTAAATGAATGTCGTGCTGCGCTTGTGGAAAATGGGGAAATCATAGATTTCCTGATGGAACGGGGTGGCATGGACGAGAGTTCTAAAAAACCTGTGGTGGGCAATATTTATAAAGGCAAGGTGTTGCGGGTGCTGCCCGGTATGCAGTCGGCGTTTGTGGATATAGGTTGGGAGAAAGCAGGTTTTCTTTATGTTGATGATGCGTATATTCCTACAATCGAAGAGCAGCGAGAAATGTCTGAAAAGGCTTTGCAGGCGCAGGAAAATGCCGGTCGATCTCGTGAAGGGGAGGTTATCCCCGATGAGCTCAGCACCCTTTCAGATGCGGTGAATATGCGCTTTCGCCCAGAGGCGCCTATTGAGAGCTTTTTGAAAGAGGGTGATAAAATACTGGTGCAAGTTTCCAAGGAGCCTATCTCCACCAAGGGGCCGCGTATCACACGGCATATTACCCTGGCCGGGCGCCATGTGGTGTATATGCCTTTTATGGAGCATACGGGGGTTTCACGGCGCATTGAAAATGAGCAAGAGCGGGATCGTTTGAAGGAAGTTCTCGATTCTATTCGGCCCGATGGCAAGGGAATTATTGCTAGAACGGTGGCGGAAGGCCAATCGTATAAAGTTTTAAAGTCTGATTTCAATATGCTGGTGAAAATTTGGAAAGAGGTTTTACGCAAGTCAGAAAGGGCCAAGGCACCCTCCCTCGCCCACGCAGATCTCAATTTTATTCAACGAGTCTTGCGCGATATCACCGACGAAGACGTCGAAGAAATACTTGTGGACAGTCGAGAAAATCTTAAAGAGGCGGAGAAATTCACCTCTAAGTATTTGCAATCAATGAAAGGGAAATGTGAACTCTATGCCGATGAAACACCCATTTTCGAAAAATATGGCATCGATCTCGAGGTCGAAAGAGGCCTCAGCAATAAGGTTTACCTGCGTTCTGGTGGTTCGTTGAATATCGACCAAACGGAGGCTTTGGTCTCCATTGATGTGAATACCGGGAAATTTGTTGGGCGCAAAACTTTAGCAGACACTATCTTGCGCACAAATATGGAGGCGGTTAAAGAGATCGCCTATCAATTGCGGCTGCGCAATTGTGGTGGCCTGATCATTATTGATTTTATCGATATGGAGAGAGAGGAAAATCGAGATATGGTTTACCAGTCCTTGCTCGATGCTCTCAAGAAGGATCGCGCTAAAACCAATGTCCTGCCTATTTCGGCATTGGGTCTAGTGGAAATGACGCGGAAGCGAACACGGGATACTTTAACCCGTGTGATGTGCGAAGCCTGCCCTTATTGTGAGGGAACTGGGCGAGTCAAATCTACTCTGACTGTCTGTTACGAACTGATTCGAGAGCTTTTAAAAGTTTTGGCAAAGGCCAAAGGGCAAAAAGTTTCAATTTTTGCACATCCCGAAGTGACTGCCCAATTATGTGGTGAAGACCTGGATATCATTGAGTCATTAGAGGAGAAATTCAGTAAATCTCTACTTATTCGTTCGGAAAACTCCTATCATATTGAGCAGTACGAAATTTTTCCACAAGATTATTAAGGTGTTTCAATTATACATTTATGGTGCTAGATTTCGCCGATAATAGTTTTCGAGATCATCGTTTATACTCGCTCTTATCCATAGAGGTAAGGGCCTTTACACATATATCCAGGAGGTAAGAATGATTTACGAACTTGCATTAGTTGCAAATTCACAAGTTGGAGATGAGGGGGTTGCCGAACTCACATCTATCGTCAAAAATGCCCTTTCAGAATTTCAAGGTGAGGTTTTATTAGAGGATAATTGGGGATCTTTAATGTTTGCCCAACCAACATCCAGCGGTACCAAAAATGGTCATTATTTGTACTTTATCTACAAAGCTGAGACAAATGCCAATAATGAGCTTGAAAGACTTTTTAAAATTAATGAAAATGTCCTTAAATCCTTGATTATTAAAGTAGGCGCAACAGCAGAAGAGGGTGCTACTTTTATCAAAGCTTATAAATGCCCTTACTCAAAAATTAAGCCGGGCTCGGTTACCGATGATCTGGAAGAAGCTGATGGTGGGGATATGGGCAAAGACCGTAGAAGGTTTTCCAAGCGAAAAAATTGTTGGTTTGCCGCCACTAAAATTCGTGTTGATTGGAAAGATCCAAAAACTTTTGGCTGGCTTATTAATGAATTTGGAAAAATTTCTCCTGCGCGTGTGTCGGGCATTAGCCGTAAGCATCAAAGGTTTGCTGAAACTGCGATTAAAAGAGCAAGGCAAATTGGTGTGGCAAGTTATTTGACCAATCGATTCGCTGATTAATAGAGATATATTGTCTATGAACTCGGCTACACCAGAATCCTTACAAAATCCAAAGCTTCCAGAAGCCCCTTATGGAGCAAAACTTTCTTGGGGTCGTTGGATCTTTTTAGGTGTCATTTCACTGGCACTTTGTACTTTTTTACCTCTAGTGCTCTTTGCACCCGTGCCCATTGTCATGGCTTTTTTACTCTTTGGTAGAATGAAAGGGATTATGCTTGGCATCGCCACCATGATTTTTTTGTCTGTCTTATCGTTTAAATTTCAGGCGGCCATAGCAACTGGTGGTGTCTACCTTATGGCATTCGTTTATGCTGTGATTATAGCGGAAATTATTTATCGCGGTATTCATCCGGTTATAGGTTTAATTAAGGGTGGCCTTGCAGTGATTTTTGCATTGGTCTTATTGGGCGGACTTTTCTCTGCCATAAGCGATGTTACTTTTACTGGAGAATTGGAAAAAGTGGTGATCTCCTATGCTGATCAAATTAAGGCGCAGCAGGTGGAAATCCTTTCCAGTTCGGGCGAAGAAGGGGATATGATTCGAGATTTTGTCAGCGAGCCTACAAAACTTGTCAAAGAAATCGTCAATTGGTTACCCGCCGCTTTATTTGTGGGAGTGTTCATTGGCATTTGGGCGAGCTTTTTCGTGGTTTTAAGAAATACCGTAGTATGGATCAGGTTTCAAAATTATCAGTATACTTTAAAAGACTTAGTGGATTTTAAAGTTCCCGATTATTTTATTTATCCCGTTATTCTAGGTCTCATTTTGGCGTTAACTGGCGAGGCGATAATGGGACCCATAGGCCCGGTCATCGGTGGTAACCTGCTCTATTGTATTGGTATTTTTTATTTCTTTCAAGGCTTTGGCATTTTCATAGAATTTATAGGGCAATTAAAAATGGCCAGATTTATTCGCACGATCTTGATTATCACCGGGATTTTTATGGCCTGGCGAGTGATCGTTTTAGTGGGTGTCTTTGATGTCTGGGTGAATTTTAGAAGATTTTTTAAGAATAACAATAAAAACATTGATAAAGAAAAAAACAGAAACAAAAATAATGATCATGAAGGAGAACAATAATGAAGGTTATCTTAACTGAAAAAGTTCCTACATTGGGCAATGTTGGCGAGGTGGTAAATATATCTCCAGGTTACGCTAGAAACTATATCATCCCCAATGCATTGGGTGTTTTGGCCAATGAAGGAAATAAAAAAGAACTTGCAGAACATCAAAAAAGAATTGGTAAAAAAATTGCCGAGGAGAAAAATGCCGCTTTAGCTCTTAAAGAAAAGGTCGACGGATTGGTGCTAGAGATGACTAAAAAAGTCGGTGCTTCAGGTAAGCTCTTTGGAACCATCACCACCACAGAACTTTCGAAAGAGTTAGCGGAAAAAGAAATTGACTTAGAAAAAAGAGTTCTCACTCTGGATATACCGATTAAACATCTCGGCACTTTTGAAGTGAGAGCAAAACTCTTTCCAGAAGTTGAAGCGATATTTAAAGTCAAGGTTTCTATTGATCCTAAACAAGCGGCGGATCTTAAAGAAAAAGAGGCGAGAGCTGAAGCAGATAGAAAAAATAAAAAAGTTGAGGCGGCAGAAGCGGTCGACGCTCCTAAAGAAGAGGAAGCTCCTTTAACAGAAGAGCAGCGACTCAAAGCTGAAGCAGACAAAATTCTTAGAAGTTTTTAGTATAATATCAGGTAGGGAAGGCGGTGGCGTCTTCTCTATTTTTTCATGGAATTGATATGAGTCAAAAAGAATTGCCACACGATCTATTGGCCGAGAAATCATTAATTGGTTGTCTCATCATAGACGGTAATTCTTTCGACGAAATTTCCGACCTATCCTTAGAGAGATCTGATTTCTACCATCCACAATACGGCATGATCTACGATGCCATAAAAGACCTCTCCACTATGAACAAGCCCGTTGATTATGTCACAGTTTGTTCAAAGCTCACTGAAAGAGCGCAATTAGACGGTGCTGGCGGCCAGACATTTATTTTAGAGATTGTGGAAGATCAGGCATCATCGGCGAATATTTATTATTATGCCAAAGTTGTGAGAGATAAATCTAGTCTTAGACAAATTGTTAAAACCGCCATGGATATCGCGGACCTTGGCTTTAAATTTCAAGGGGAGCCGGAAGATTATATTCAAGAGGTAGAGGGAAAGTTTTTTAAGTTAACCAATTCTGCAAAATCTGGCGGGTTGGGAAAACTGCAACATTTTTTAAAAAATAATTTGAAAGAACTAGAGGATAATTCGCGGGCGCCGGGAGAAATTTCTGGTTTACCCACGGGGTTTACAAAATTAGATAAAATGCTCTTGGGGTTACAACCGGGGCAATTGGTTGTTCTCGCCGCTCGACCGGCGATGGGGAAAACCGCTTTGGCGATGAATTTGGCGATCAATGCTTGCGAAACTTCGGGGTTGCCCATTGCTATTTTTTCCCTGGAAATGACCGCCAACGATCTGTCCATGAGAATGCTTTCGGGCAAGGCCAAGGTGGATTCTACCAGAATTAGGAAGAAAAATTTTTTAGACACGGATTTAAGATCCCTTGGCAAAGCGGTGCAAGAGCTTGCTAATTTGCCCATTTTTATTAACGACGACGGTGGCACCACGGTGCTCGATGTAATGAGCCAATGTCGAAAAATAAAATCGGAGCAGGGGCTTGGATTAGTGATTATCGATTATTTACAATTAATGAAATCCCATACTAATAATCCATCGCGAGAGCAGCAAATATCGGAAATGTCCCGCTCCCTAAAAATGATGGCGAAAGAATTGAATTGCCCGGTGATGGCCTTGTCACAGCTAAATCGTGGAGTGGAGTCACGGCCCAATAAGCGCCCCACCACGGCAGATTTAAGAGAGTCGGGAGCGATTGAACAGGACGCGGATATCGTTATGTTCGTCTATCGCGATGAAGTTTACGATCCCAACTCCAAAGAAAAAGGCATTGGGGAAATTATCATTGGTAAAAACCGTGCAGGGGAAATTGGTACCGCTAAACTTGCTTGGGTGGGGGCCTATACAAGTTTTGAAAATATAAGTTACCAAAGCTCCGAGGATTCCCATGGGCGTTCAGCACAAAATGCGCAACCACAGTAATAATCAAAGCTACCGGGAAATCTATTCCTTATTTTATAGCGGCCCAAAGACGGGTGAATTTTTAAAGTTTTCCAATCCTCATTTTGCCTACGCTTATTATCTAAACAAGCGTATCAACTTATTGACCGGTGCCGTTGAAAAGGCCAATCCCACACTCATTTTGCAATGGCTGGCAGCTCTCGATGAAGTGGATATAAAGGTCCAGACCGATGATGCACGAGTTATTCATCTCTTTTACGAGCTTGGTTTTTTATTCCAAAATTTAACATCATTGCTGAACGACGATATTCTCTTGGCCATCGATATTGAATATTTGCAGTATCGTCCTTATCAATTGGCAGAGTTTCATTTTAAAAATTCGACCACCATGTTGGAGGTCCCGCAATTTGCGGATTATGAGATGTCCTATTTAGCAGGGTATGAATATTTAAAAACTGGCGATTGTTATCAATTCAATTTAACCTTCCCGTTTGTCGGTAAATTTTCTCAAGGCATGAGCGGTGCCGAGTTAGCAGGTCTCTTATGGCGCTCAAAAAACAGCAGAGGGGCCTATGCTCACGGCAGTTTTATTCCCTTCTTACAAAAATTCTTTATTAGTAATTCCCCCGAATGCCTTTTTCGGGCGGAAGATCATAGAGAGGGGGTAAAAATAATCACCACGCCCATTAAGGGATCTATGCCCTTGCATTCCGGGCAAAGTCTCAAGCAAGCCTGGCAAGAATTGCAGGAGTCGGCAAAAAATCAAGCGGAACTGTATATGATTACCGACCTTTTAAGAAATGATCTCGCGAAAATTGAAACCCCCACAGCGCGGGTCATTTTTAAAAAACGACCTCTCTGCGTGCCAAAGATTTTACACCAATACTCACGAGTGGAAGTGATTCTGAAAGAAAGGACTTTTTTAGGGCCAATTATTCGTGCGCTTTTTCCCGGTGGTAGCATCACCGGTGCGCCAAAGAAACGGGTTACGAAGATTTTGCATCAATTGGAGAAGAGAAATAGAGGGTTCTACTGTGGTTCGACAATATTACTTTTTAAAAATATTAGAGCGGCTTCAATCAATATCCGTTCATTGGAATATAATTTAGACAGTGGTGAGTTTAGCTATGGGGCGGGGGGTGGAGTGACTTTACTCAGTGATGTTCGCGAAGAATATAATGAAATGATTTTAAAGACGCAAAGTTTTTTTGAGCTTTTAATAAGAGAGTAGGGTAAGAAAAGATTCTAATATATTCTTACATCTAATAATTTACAACCCTAAGATTTGACAGGG
>Ga0316206_1001100_pt1 | contig 26912 bp, 25 predicted proteins | sample 6monthpyrite_MG_FD_204942 | JGI IMG/M metagenome (GOLD analysis project Ga0316206, IMG submission 204942) | Microbial mat bacterial communities from mineral coupon in-situ incubated in ocean water Damariscotta River, Maine, United States -... | ecosystem: Environmental > Aquatic > Marine >... | reverse complement strand
TTTTACCGCAAATAAACGCAAAACACGCTAATAAAAGCAAAAACATTATTGGGTTATAGTGCGCCGTAGGCGCACTATAACCCAACAACATTTGCGTACATTCGCGTTTATTTGCGGTAAAAAGCTTCTGATTTTAAACGTCCGCTTCAGGGTGTTTCGAGACCCTTAATCTACAGTCAGTATTGTCAGATTAAGTCTAAAGCTATTTTGAGATGTGCAGAATCAGGTTTGAGCTATTACAGTTAACTACAATTCATAACGTTCATTTTTATTGAAATTCTCAGTAATATACTCCACCGATACATCTACTACTTTTTTAACTTCTGCCATCATATTCGCGCGCTCTTCTGATTCGAGATAAAACGCCATGTCAATTTCGTGGCGCATATAACGCGAGGGTAATTTGGTTAATGCATAGCAGGCAACATCAAGAAAAAAGTCAGTCGACTGCTCTGTATGCTGAGGTATGATTTCAGCTTGTAAATAGTCAATCACCAAATGTTCGTAGAAATTATGTATGCTGGTAAAGTCCATAAAAAAATCTCAGTTTGAATGTCTGCAAATGATTCTAGTATAGTTCAGCTAATAGTCGTTTTCAGTATTTGCAGATGTAATATCAGGCGATTCATCCACTACTTCGCGAATATACTTGAATATTTGGCGATAGGCTGTTGGGGGCTTATTGTTTTTCTTTTCTTTGACAGCGTTACGTACCAGTTGTCGAAGGTGACTGCGATCCGCTTGTGGGTATTGTTCTAAAAAATCATTGATACCCCGGTCGCCATTCTCGATTACCGAATCACGCCATTTTTCTAAACGTTTAAAATCCGCGTTGTAAATATCGTGTTTATGCAAAATCCGCTCGACTTGAGCCGGCAGGGTTTCGTCATCGAGGCCCCGCATCACTTTTGCAATAAAGTGTTTTTGACGTTTTAGCGCGCTGTGGGATTTGATGCGTTGTGCTTCTTCTATCGCGTGACGTAGTTCGTCATCCATATTAATTTGCGAGAGTTCCTCGTGGTTGAGGGCGATCATTTTTTCGCCCAGTTCCAGTACTTCATCGCATTCTTTTTTGCGTTGGGTTTTACTTATCCAGTCGTCGTCTTCAGGGTTTATATTATCAGTCATATTAATTCAATTTTAAGTGGGTCATGAGCATGCGGCCATTTAGGTCGCCATTTTTATATTGCTCTATTTTCAGAGGTAAATAATAGTGCGCCCTGGATAACCACGCATATGACATGCGGTGGCTACCTTTTTTAGTGATTTTAAATTTCAGAACGGGCAGCGGTTTGTTCTGGTATTGCAGAGTTTCTTTGGCTTCTAAAGTATAGGTGTATTTTTGGATAAGCCCCTTATTAATAACCGAAAAACTATTCTGGCGAATATTTGGGTTTTGTTGTAAATCACTGCTCATGAGTAGTGGCAGAAATTGTCGGCTCCATACTGGCTGTGCTGACTCTACTGTATAAGCTTTGTTTTTGTAGTGGCCTTCGATTTGAGCAACGTTCTTGTCATTATAGCTTAAACGTATTTGCTGGTTTTTTTTATGTTTTTTTTCGATAAAATAAACATAGCTTTGCAGTTGGGGAGCGGTGCCTGGGTTATTGACAGGCCAATTTAACATGCTCGTCTCTTTAGGCTGTGCATTAACAAAAAACCTGGCCACGCCTTTGGCAGTGGCGGTGGCGGTATAATTTATCACAGCCTTTTCATAGTTGAGTGCATTGTGCATTTCACCCACATTCGTGCCATATTTTTCTATTAGATAAGTGCTGTTGTGGTTGGGCACCAATACAAATTGTGTGGCAACTAAGTTTGCAGCCTGGTTGTTTTCAACTTGGGAGATATTAGCTTGGGTGATTTTAGCTCGGGTGATTTCAGCCCGAGTGACTTCAGCCTGAGTGATTTCAGCCTGGGCGATTAGAGACAGGCAGCAAAGAATTAAAAAACCGATAAGGCTTAACTTAGCCGGGTTTATTAGTTGACGAGCTGGTTGTTGATCCATTTAACCGGGCCTTCCAATCGTTGTTTGTCCAGATACACCTGCTGATCGATTACTTCGAGCCGTTTCTGTGCCACCCATTCTATCGCCATTGGATAAATAATATGTTCCTGCTGATGAATACGTTGTTGTAATGATTCTGCAGTGTCGTTTGTGTTCGCATCAATAACTGCCTGTAAGACCAGTGGGCCGCCATCGAGTTCATTACTGACGTAGTGTACCGTTACCCCGTGTTGTTTTACACCTGCGTCGATGGCTCGTTGGTGTGTATTCAAACCTTTAAATTTGGGCAGGAGTGACGGATGTATGTTTAACATGCGGCCGTTAAAATGCGCCACAAATTCATCGGTGAGAATTCGCATAAAACCGGCAAGAATAACCAGGTCAGGTTGGTGTAGATCTATTTCCTGAATAAGTTGCTGGTCAAATGCTGCCCGGTTTTCGAACTGGGTGTGGTCAAGCGTAATAGCGTTAATATTAGCCGCCTGCGCTCGTTGTAAGCCTTTCACATCTGGCCGGTTACTGATAACCGCTTGAATAGTTGCGTGCAGCTTATTTGCTGCAATGGCATCAATAATCGCCTGTAAATTGGTGCCGCTACCAGAAATGAGTACGACGAGGTTTAAGCGAGGTTTGTTCATAGTCGTTGAGTTCTGTTATTCCTGCGAAGGCAGCAATTGGGTGACTGATATGAAATCAGGTTTATAGTTTGGTGCAATGCCCTGTAGAAAGCCATGTAGAAAACTATATACAAAGCGACATACATGGCTAGATGCTGGGTACCTGCCTGCGCAGGTACAGCTGAGTGATTGCGCGTTGCGTTCATTTCAGAGAAGTCGAGCCGCTTTAAATCACTCAATCACAACATCAGGCGCGCCATTTGAACTGGTAATTTCTCCCAGTTTAAATGCAGTTTCTCCTGACTGATTCAGCATCTCAATGGCGGTGTTCGCATCTTCTGCACTGACAACCAGTACCATGCCGATACCACAGTTAAAGGTGCGATACATTTCTAAATCGGCAATATTGCCCTGTTGTTGCAACCATCTGAAAACCGCGGGTAACTCCCAACTGTTAACGTCAATCTGGGCGCGGGTGTTTACCGGCATCACCCGAGGCAGATTTTCGGTGAGGCCACCGCCGGTAATATGGGACATGGCGTGAATATCAATTTGCTCGAGCAAGGCGTGAACGCTTTTTACATAAATACGTGTAGGTGCCAGCAACGCTTCGCCTAGCGTTTGCTCGCCACAGGGCTGGTTTAAATCGGCATCACTGACTTCTAATACTTTTCGAATAAGCGAATAGCCATTGGAGTGGGGGCCAGATGAAGCAATACCGATGAGCACATTGCCCGCTTGCACTTTACTGCTGTCGATAATCTGATTCTTTTCGACAATGCCCACACAGAAGCCGGCTAGATCATAATCGCCTTCGCTGTACATTCCCGGCATTTCAGCGGTTTCGCCGCCGGTGAGTGAGCAGCCCGATTGCAGGCAGCCTTCCGCAATACCTTTGATAACGTCTACCGCTACCGCATTGTCGAGCTTGCCGGTGGCATAGTAATCGAGAAAATATAATGGCTCGGCACCCAGTACTAAAATGTCATTGACACACATGGCAACCAGATCGATGCCGATCGTGTCGTGCTTGTTTAGCTGTAGCGCCAGCTTGAGTTTAGTGCCTACCCCATCGGTGCCCGATACTAAAACGGGTTTCTGGTAGCGATCCAGTGGAATTTCAAATAATGCACCAAAACCACCGATACCACCCATAACTTCAGGGCGCATCGTGCGTTTTACATGGGGCTTAATCTGTTCAACCAGGTCAGCACCGGCGTCAATATCGACCCCCGCATCGCGATAGCTGAGAGAGGGATTAGACGAATTATTTGAATCTGATTGCGACATTGTGAACCTGGGAACCATGAGGATTAAAAGATGTGGTATTGTACATCTTCCCGACAATGGTCACGAATAAAAATGAAGTGTAAAACCCCTTTTTTTAGTTTATTTATCTTATTAATGCTGTCAGCGAATGGGCAGGCAGCCATTATCAAACAGATTTACGATGTCAGCCTGCCGGTAGTAAGTCAGGACAAACAGATTCGCGGAGCCGCATTTGAGCAAGGTTTAATCGACGTGTCGGTGCGCGTATCCGGTAATAGTTTGGCGCCCACTCAAATAGATTTAAAGCAGGCCAACCGCCTGGTACGCCAATATCACTATAAGGCGATGACACAGTCGGAAATTGACGCCTATATGAAAAAAACCAGCAGCCTGGTTAAGCCGAAATATAAATTATGGATGCAATTTGATGAGGCCAAGGTTAAGCAATTATTGCGTAAGAATGGCATGCCAATCTGGGGTTATCAGCGGCCCAATGTAGTGGTGTGGCTGGCGGTGAAAGATGGGCGTAATCGTTATTTACTAAAACAATCCGATGCCTCGCAAATAAAAGATGCGGTGACGGCTGAAGCTAAACGCCGGGGCCTGCCGTTAATTTGGCCGCAATTTGATGCGCAGGATAAAAAGCTGGTGAGCTTTATTGATGTCTGGGGAGAATTTTTAGAACCGGTGAAACAGGCCAGTAAACGCTACCCGGTGGATGCGGTGATTCTCGGACGTATGAACTGGTCGAATGGCAGCTGGACCGTCAACTGGTCCTTACTAATGGAAGATAAAGCGCAAAGCTGGCAGTTATCGGCACTCGATTTAGATATTTTAATGAGTAGTGGTATCGGGGTAGCGACCGATCATATTTCCAGTCGCTTTGCGGTGTATGCCGGCAGTGCGAATGATGGAGAATTATTGTTACGGGTGAGTGATTTAAATAACCTCAAAAAATATGCCCGGGCCTCTCATTATTTATCATCACTTGCACCGGTGAAAAATGTTTATGCATTGCAAGTTAATCAGCATCAGGTTGATTTTCATATTGAGTTAAGCGGCGATGAAAGTGATTTAAAACGAATTATTGCGCTGGGTAAAACACTGACGCCGGATACACGCGTCATTATTCCTGTGGAAAATAAGTCCGACTTACCTGAAACCACACCACAATCAAACACTGCACCTTCTGTGGATACTAATGTCGATTCACAAACAAATTCAACACCACCACCACCGGCAATCATTAAAATAGAAGAAAATAAAAAGGCCAATATTTTACGTTACAGGTTAAATGGATGAGTCAGCAAAACTATGTACCTATCAATAATTCGCAAAAATGGATGCTATTGCTGGGCTTATTAATTAGCGGGTTTTTATTGTACTTGTTATCGCCGGTATTAATGCCTTTTTTTGCCGCAGCACTGCTGGCTTATCTGGGTGATCCAATAGCCGATAAGCTGGAAAAAAAGTTAACGCCGAAAGTCTCGGAAGAATTTGCTCGTTCAATTGCGGTTACTATTGTATTTATTGTCCTGTTCAGCTTATTAAGTGTAATGGCCGTTTTCATATTGCCATTGCTGGGGCAACAGTTGGGTTATTTAGTCTCGAATGTTCCGCCCTATATTGATTATATTCAGACGAATGTGATTCCTGAGGTGGCGGCAAGTTTAGGTTTAGATTCAAGCATGTTTGACCTAAAACTGCTTAAGCAATTATTTGTTGAGAACTATGTGCAGGCGGGTGGTGTTTTTTCACAGATCATGTCATCGGTAGCATCGTCGAGCTTTGCGCTGGTGGCCTGGGTCGCCAACCTGGTTTTAATTCCTGTTGTGACTTTTTATTTATTACGCGACTGGGATCTGTTAATTGCCCGCATCGATGAATTGCTGCCGCGAAAAAACCAGCCCGTAATCCGGTTGCTGGCAAAGCAGTCCGATGAAGTTTTATCATCATTTTTACGCGGTCAGTTTGTGGTGATGCTGGCGCTAGGTGCTGTGTATTCTATCGGCTTGTGGTTTGTTGATTTAAAGCTGGCGTTATTGATTGGCATGTTGGCGGGGCTGGTTAGTTTTGTGCCGTATTTAGGGTTTATCGTTGGTATCATTGCGGCCAGTATTGCGATGCTTTTGCAAACCCATGATGTGATGCAGTTAATTCCGGTGATTATTGTGTTTAGCATTGGTCAGGCGTTGGAGGGAACATTACTTACGCCAGTGTTGGTGGGTGATAAAATTGGTTTGCACCCGGTTGCGGTTATTTTTGCGGTATTAGCCGGAGGTCAGTTGTTTGGCTTCGTGGGTATTTTACTGGCTTTGCCAGTGGCTGCAGTTTTAGTTGTGATGTTACGCCAGTTACACAAAGAATATTTAGCCAGTGCTATTTTTAATAACGTCTCCTGAATTGTATAGTGATTGATGAGTATAAATGTTTACCCAGTTAACTTTAGATATTGCACTAAAAGATAGTTTTACGTTTGACAATTTTGTTGCCGGTGACAATCAGTTGCTGGTTGATCTTTTGAAAAATGAAAATAATAGTGAAAAGCAGGTTTATATCTGGGGTGCGCATAATACGGGTAAAACGCATCTGCTACAGGCGCTGTGTCAATTTCACTCAACCGCATATTCAAATAATAATATCAAACTCAGTTATTTACCGATAAAACAGTTAATTGATTTTTCGCCAGAAATTTTTCAGGGACAGGAAGCCATGGATATTTGTTGTATTGATGATGTGCAGCTATTACAAAATAAAAGTTTATGGCAGGAAGCATTATTTGATTTGATTAATCGAATCCGAGAGTCGGGTAAGCGATTAGTTGTGTCTGCAAACCAGCCTCCAACAGAAATTAATATCGAACTAAAAGATTTAATTTCCCGCTTACAATGGGGGCCGGTGTTTAAGCTGAATGAACTGAGTGATAATGAAAAATGCCAGGCTATGCAGCAACGTGCGCAATGTCGAGGATTTGATCTGGAAGATAATGTCGCGACTTACTTATTAAATAACTGCAATCGTGATATTGCTGATTTATATTGTGTGTTGGATGCATTGGAGCAGGCTCAGTTACAACAGCATCGTCGTTTAACGATTCCTTTTGTTAAATTGGTGCTGGAAGATTTGAAATAATATTACAGTATTTTAAAGCGTGTCCAACCAGTCAGTGATTTCATCTACTAGTTCTGCATCACGATCATTAAAATAATGATCGGTTTTTTCTACCACACGCTGCTGCGATTTTTTATTTCCAGCGAGTTGTATGTTTTCCCATCTGCGTGCAGCGTTCCTGAGCACTGCGGGGTAATCATTATCGCCGTGAATATCGAGCACCGGTATTTTAATATCCTGTAACGGAAGCGGCTCCAGCATTGGCTGGCCATAATCGGTGGGACCCATCCCAACGCCAATAAAAGCCGTTAAGTTGGCATTGAGATTTTTGTGTAACCAGTCAATGCCCATGTAGCTGCCACAACTATGGGCTAATAAAATAATTTTTGCGGGTTTCTTTTGTTGAATAAATTCAAGCGCAGCATTAATGCGTGGATGAGATTCAGGTAGGATATCCAGATAGTCATAAAAGGAAGCGTCATTATCTAAAACCGGCATTTGTACAGACAGGGTATTCCAGCCATGCTCTGTTAAGCCGGTGCGTAATGGGAAAACGAGTTTAGGCCAGTTGGGGTGAAAACCTCTACCGTGTAAAATAATAATCGTGCCTTTTACCGGAGTCGTTTCGCTCTGCATGTAAATAGATAAAAACTCATGTGAGTCAGTGCTTAAAAATACGGCGTCGCCATCCATAATATAGTCGGCTACCTGTTCCCTCATCCGTTGTTCTTTGGCCAGGTCCGATGCAAAAAGAGAATGATGCACACTGCTATAAAGCGTGACGGTCAATAAAAAAAAGGGCAGGAAATTCTGATATTGCTTAAAAATAAACATATGCATAATTTTAAGCAATATCAGAACGTTTTACCAGTAGCTTTAATCGCCGGAAGGTCGGGTGGATAATGGCGAGAATGCTGGTGTTTAGGTGTTATTCTTCTATTTAGTTATTCCACCAGGTTATTTTCTGCAGGGTCATTTTCCACAGGGTCATTTTCCACAGGGTTATTAATCTATTAGGTTATTATTCTATTAAAGGAAAAATATTATCAGTTTCAAATTTAATACGCTGTTTGATTTTTTTAAATATATGCGGCGTGCTGTCACAAAATGCCTGGTGGTGATCGGCACCGGATGCCTGGCACCATTGTTTCACATATGTTGAAAATTCTTTTTTAATGCTTTTGGCACTGGCATGAAAATCTTGTGCTATTTCGCTAATTTGTGGGTTGTGATGCCTGGCCAGTTCGGCGTAAATTGACTTGTCTTCAAATACCAGATGCAACCAGACTTTTTCATTGAAGCGACAAACCAGGTCACAAACCAAAGGATTAGCGAGGAGTTTTTTGTTAAGGGTTAATACTTCTATCACTTCAATTAAGTCACTGATTTCTTTGTTTTGTTTCTTTAGTTCGGCAAGTGAATACATAACTGGCTCCATCTAATTCAATTACTGAAAGGGTTATTTAGAGCTTATCGCGGCACTAAAAGATTAAAATGATTTAAATCAAATTTAAGTATTACACTTTATTATTAGTTTCAGCATCTTCATTGGCGTGCGCAGCTGCCTCTGCAGCCGTATTAGCCATGCCCTGGTAGCGGGTAAACAGCATGGTGCCGAGAAAAAACACAATACTGAGCAGGCTAAAAATGATGCCAAAGTTACGGGTGCTTTCATCCCCAGCGTACCAGATGCCTATAATAAAATAGAACAACGCGAGGTACATGGCCCAGGCATGGGTATAAACTTTGCTGTGCAAAATGCCTTTTAAAGGCAGCATTAGCGGGCCAATTTGTATGAGCAGGGTAATTGAAATGAATTTTGGATCCATCGGAACAATTAGTATGTGCCAGATGGGGATAAAGGTCAGCAACCCAAAGTAGCCAATCAGCGTGCTTAATCTTGAAATTTTTATTTTATTCATTGCCATTTAAGTTATTGATTTAAGTCGATGGTTTAAGTTTAAGGGCCGATTCGGCAACGCGTCGACCCAGTGCTAAACAAAGGCTTTTTTCATCATCATCGAGGGGGGCTTTGTTATCGCTATTTAACCGACTGGCGCCATAGGGTGTGCCGCCGGTGGTGGTTTTATGTAATGAGGCTTCGCTGTAAGGTAACCCCATTAATATCATGCCATGATGCAGCAGGGGTAAAAGCATGCTCAGTAAAGTCGATTCCTGGCCACCATGAATACTGGCAGTAGAGGTAAATACCGCGGCGGGTTTATCAATTAATGCACCGGACATCCACAGGCTACCACTGCCATCAATGTAATGTTTTAATGCCGCCGCCATATTACCGAAGTGGGTCGGGCTACCCAAAATGAGTCCAGCGCATTCAGCTAAATCTGTGTGTTGAGCATAGGGTGCACCAGCTTCCGGTACCACCGGTTCTGTCGCATCGCATACTGCCGAAATGGCGGGAACGGTGCGTAAACGTGCTTGAACGCCGTCGACTTGTTCGACGCCCCGGGCAATGGCGCGTGCCATTTCGGCAGTAGAGCCCCCCTGGCTATAATATAAAACCATAATTTCAATCATTGATAAAATCTCTTAGTCACAGAATGCTCAGAATCGTTTCAGGCGGACGGCCAATGGCGGCTTTGCCATTACTAATGACAATGGGACGTTCGATTAATTTGGGGAATTTTATCATGGCTTCAATTAGCTGATCACGGCTTAATGATTCATCTGCAAGGTTATTGTCTTTGTATTCGGTTTCGTGAGTGCGCATTAACTGGCGCGGTTGCAGGTTTAGCATGTTAAGAATATCGGCTAGTTCCTGACTGGAAGGCGGCGTTGTCAGGTATTCTACGACATTTGCCTCTATGCCTTTGTCTGCCAGTAACTGCATCGTCATGCGTGATTTTGAGCATTTAGGGTTGTGAAATATTTTTATTGAATCTGTCATTTAAAGACCATCGCATATTGTATTAGCCGGGGCAGGCAAGGATAGCGTATTTATTTACACTGCGGTAGGTGTGATGGCATCAACTATGGAATTTTTGTATCATGCTGAAAAGATGATTTGAGTCACACACAAGCAATAAAACCAAGCTATTTAGGGGATTTGCTTGACACTTCATGGTGTCGTTGCTAATTTCCCATAACTAATTATAAAATAAAAAGTCTACGGAGACGTTTCGATGAAATTTAACCACATTTTCAAGCCATTCTTTATCATGATGCTAGTGTTAGGCCTGGTTGCCGGCTGTGCATCAACGCCAGATGAAGCGGCTGACGGCATTACTGCTGAGCAGGCGATTGCCGATGCAAAATCAGCTAATGCTCAAGCTAAGAAAATGGGCGCTGAATGGCGTGATACAGGCAAGATAATCAAGAAAGCCGAAAAAGCACTGGAAGGTGGCGATGATGCTAAAGCCATCAAGCTTGCTAATAAGGCTAAGCGTCAAGCTGAAAATGCAATGAAGCAGGCAAGAGAGCAGGAAGCCAGACTAAAAGAGAGTGGCGCTATTGGCGGCACATTAGCAGCTGAAGACAGTTCATCACGCGAAGGCGCAGCCATGACGGGTGAAGACTCATATGAAGTTGTTGGCGGTGATAACCTTTGGAACATCTCTGCTAAAGACAGCATCTACTCAAACCCTTACCAGTGGCCATTAATTTATAAAGCCAATCGCAGTCAAATTAAAGATGCGGATTTAATTCATCCGGGCCAGGTATTTGATATTGATCGTAGCGCATCAGGTGCCGATGTTGATGCTGCCGTTGATCACGCTAAGACACGTGGTGCATGGTCAGTAGGTTCTACTGAAGCTTCTGATGAGGCTTATCTAGCACAATAAGTTTGAGCGAGTTAATATCGTCTTGAAATTTATAGGGCCCGCAATGCGGGCCCTATTTTTTTGAGGTGCTATATTTTAATGGCTATATTTAGTTAGGGCCTTTTTTGGTAACCTATTATTAAACATTTTTTATACAAGCGCCCTTAAAGCTTTTAAAATAACTAACCGGCACAGTTTATGAATGCAGTTATCAACCAGAGTGAAAAAAAGCTAGATGTACATGATGTACTTAAATGGCTAGAAGAAGATGGCGTGGTGTCATCTGAAAATGCACACATGTTGCGCACTCTGGCAGACGCTCAGGAATACAAAGATAAAAATCCTATTTGTGTGATTGCTGAACGCCAGTGGATTGATCAGCGCAACGGGCATAGTTTATTGACGCTGGAGACGTTAACCACCTGGCTGGCTGAAAAAGTTGATGTACCCTATCACCGCATTGATCCGCTAAAAATAGAAGTAGCAAAAATTACAGCGGTTATGTCTTATGCCTATGCAGCTCGATTCAATATTTTACCCATCTCCGTTGATGATGAATTTATCACCATCGCAACGTCTGAGCCTTTTGTAAAAGAGTGGGAACATGAACTCTCACGGATTAATAACAAAGTGTTTAAACGGGTTATTTCAAACCCGGATGATATTTCCCGTTATCTTTTAGAATTTTACACGGTATCTAAATCGGTTAATAAGGCCGAATCTGAGTCTCAGAATACTGGCAAAGAAATTGGTAACCTCGAAAGCCTGATGCAATTAGGTCGCGCCGGTAAGCTTGATGCGAATGACCAGCATGTGGTTAATATTGTTGACTGGTTATTGCAATATGCTTTTGATCAAAGGGCCAGCGACATCCATCTTGAACCGCGCCGTGAGCAAGGCAATGTGCGATTTAGAATTGATGGTGTTATGCATCAGGTTTATCAGGTGCCTTCAGCCGTAATGGCAGCGGTGTCCAGTCGTATAAAAATATTAGGTCGCATGGACGTTGCGGAGAAACGCCGTCCCCAGGATGGCCGATTAAAAACCCGCACCCCGGACGGCACAGAAATCGAACTACGCTTATCCACCATGCCCACTGCCTTTGGTGAAAAATTAGTGATGCGTATTTTTGATCCGGAAGTGTTAGTTAAAAACTTCCGCGAATTGGGCTTTAGCCAGTCGGATGATGAGCGTTGGCAATCGATGATCTCTAAACCTAATGGTATTATTCTAGTAACCGGCCCCACCGGCTCTGGAAAAACCACCACGCTTTACACCAGTTTGAAACAATTGGCGAAACCCGAAGTTAATGTGTGTACGGTTGAAGATCCCATTGAATTAGTGGAAAGCAGTTTTAATCAGATGCAGGTACAGCATAACATTGGCCTGGATTTTTCCACCGGCGTGCGAACTTTATTACGTCAGGATCCGGATATCATTATGATTGGTGAGATTCGCGATCGAGAAACCGCAGACATTGCAATTCAGGCGGCACTCACGGGTCACCTCGTGGTTTCTACATTACACACTAATGATGCTCCATCGGCAATAACACGCTTAATGGAGGTTGGGGTGCCCTCATATTTAATCCAGTCCACAATACTGGGTATTATGGCGCAACGTTTAGTGAGAGTGTTATGCCCGCATTGTAAACAGGAATCTGAAATAGACGAGGCAACATGGAGTACGTTAGTTAAACCGTGGAAGCCAGCCAGGCCAGTTAAAATATTTAAACCGGTGGGATGTTTAGAGTGTAGAAATACCGGGTTTATGGGACGCATGGGGCTTTATGAAATGTTTACCTTCAGTAATGCAATTAAAGAGTTGGTCGTTGAAGATATCAATATGGCTAAGGTGAAAAAATTGGCCATGAGCGAAGGTATGCGGCCGTTGCGTTTAAGTGGTGCGATGAAAGTGGCAGCGGGTTTAACCACGGTAGAGGAAGTGCTTAGAGTGGCACCGCCGGTTGAGCATTAAATGATTTTTTCTAGATCATTATTCTAGGCCATTATTTTAGGCCATTATTCTAGGCCATTATTTTTAGATTATTTTAAATTAACTTTTATACCAGTATTTATTTAACACGCCCATCACTTTGTCGGGGTAAACCCACGAACCCAGGCTACCGTTATAACGCGCTAATGCGCGGCGAATATTGCCTTTCTCTATATCCATATAATATTTCAAAATGGTACAGCCCATGCGTAAATTGGTATCCATATCCATTAAGTTATCTTCCGGGTGACCAATTTCTTTTAGCCAAAAGGGCATGATTTGCATTAGGCCCTGAGCACCGGAGCGGGAAATAGCATAATGATTAAAGCGGCTTTCAATATCAATTAGTGCAATGATTAATTCCGGTGGCAATTCAACCCGGCTTGCTTCACGGTGAATGCTGCGCAATAAATTTAAACGAGTTTTCTGATCTTTAACCCTAATTTTCAGGCGCGTTGACATATCGAGCAACCAGACTTCAGCATGAAATCGATCATTAAAACTGTTGGAGTGATTAATGGCGGAGATTAAGCGTTGGCGTAGTTGAGGATCTACGGGTTCAGTTGAGGCATGCGAGTAATTTAATGTTACGAGAGAAAATGAAATTAGAAGAAAGAGTGCCTTATTAAAAATAAAAGAAAACGCAAATAAACGCAAATAACAGCTCCTACGCATCCATGCGCCCGCTGAATTAGTGCATCCATGCACGTCAACGCAAAAATTATTTTTGTGCGCTTGTGGTTTTTTGCGTTTATATGGATAGTCTGGAGCGAGCATTTGTATTTTCTTGTTTTTAAGCTTTTCGACTTAATAAAAACTCAACAATGCCATCTAACTCAATATCCTGTTTGTCAGCATCGGTGCGACCTTTATATTCAATTTTAGCGCTATCTAGCCCACGCTCGCCTAAAACTAAACGGTGTGGAATACCAATTAATTCGATGTTAGCGAGCATCGAGCCCAATCGATCTTTGTTATCAAACATTAATACCTCTAAGCCGGCCTCGGTTAATTCGTTATAAAGTTTTTCGGCTGCCTCTTTTAAGCGTTCAGATTTATGCATGTTAATGGGGGCCAGTGCCACATCAAAGGGTGCAATGTTTTGTGGCCAGATAATGCCATTTTCATCGTTATTTTGCTCAATGGCAGCGGCGACCACGCGGGTAATGCCGATGCCGTAGCAGCCCATTGTCATGACTTTTTTGGCGCCATTCTCATCCAGTACTGTGGCCTGTAATTTTTCGCTGTATTTATCGCCTAGCTGAAAAATATGGCCGACTTCAATACCGCGTACTATTGAAAGTGTGCCCTTACCATCCGGGCTGTTGTCGCCGTTAACGACATTGCGCAGGTCGGCGATAATTGGCTCGGCGAGATCGCGCCCCCAGTTAACCCCGCTGAAATGTTTTCCATCTTCATTGGCACCGCAAACAAAGTCGGCAATATGGGCAGCGTTGTGATCAGCAATGACGGTAATGTTTAAATCAGGGCCCAATGAACCCGGTGCACAACCCGCGGTCGCTTTTATCTGGTCTTCAGAGGCGAAATTGAGTGGTGATGCAACCTGTTCTAATTGTTCGGCTTTAATTTCATTGAGCTCATGGTCGCCGCGTAACACTAATGCGACGACGCTATTTTCTTCAGCGCCATCTACCAGTAACGTTTTTAAACAATGATTGCTATCAATTTTTAGAAATTCACACACTTCATCAATGCTATGTTTGCCCGGCGTATCAACCGTCGACTTTTCTTCATTGGCGGCGGCACGTTCACCCTGTGGTGGCAGCGCGCTGGCTTTTTCAATATTGGCGGCGTAGTTTGATTCACTGGAAAAGGCAATCGCATCTTCGCCGGACTCTGCCAGCACATGAAATTCGTGGGAGCCGGAGCCACCTATTGAACCTGAGTCCGCAATTACAGGCCTAAAATCCAGCCCAAAGCGGGTGAAAATATGTGTATAGGCCTGGTGCATGGCGTCGTAAGTTTGTTGTAGCGATTCTTGATTAATATGAAATGAGTAGGCGTCTTTCATAATAAATTCACGAGAGCGCATGACCCCGAAGCGCGGGCGTATTTCATCACGAAACTTTGCCTGTATCTGATACCAGGTTATTGGTAGCTGCTTATAGCTGGATAACTCACGACGCGCCATGTCGGTAATAATTTCTTCGTGGGTCGGGCCGAGGCAAAATTCACGATCATGACGATCGGTTAAACGTAGTAGTTCCGGGCCATATTCATCCCAGCGACCCGACTCCTGCCAAAGTTCTGCAGGTTGCACGCCGGGCATGAGTACTTCCAGTGCATCGACTTTTTGCATTTCTTCGCGCACGATGGTTTCAACTTTGCGTAAAACGCGAATCCCTAATGGCAGCCAGGTATACAGACCGGAAGCTAAACGACGCACCAGCCCGGCGCGCATCATGAGTTGGTGACTAATGATTTCAGCATCAGCGGGGGTTTCTTTAAGGGTGGAAAGTGGAAATTTTGATACGCGCATGGAGGTTTCCGTGTAAAGGGTTAAAATGCCCAAAAAAATTAAATAGTTAAAAGCCATTAAAAACAATTAATAGCGGCTAATAGCAAATTATAAGTATGGAGGCATAGTGAATTGCAGGTGATTTTACAAAACTATTGGGGATGGGTGAATAAAAATCTGCATTTAAAGTGGATTATATTGCTGATTAGTCTCATTTTACTGCCCATTTTTTCCCAGGCAGCAGAAAAAGCTCAACCACTTGAAGCGGTAATTGAGCATGCCCGGCAAATGGAGTTGGGCGAGAAAAAGGCCTGGTTAAACCTTTTGCATTACAAAAGTACATTATTGGGGCCGCGAGAAAGCCAGATTGATGATGTGGGTTTCTTTTTAGCGCCTAATGGTGAGCATGATGCGCAGGCAGAGTTAGACGCGAGTTTACGGGGCTTTTTTAGTATTAATGCCTCGGCACATCCTCGCTGTTTATATCCGGCACGCTTTCACTGGTTGAATGCTCAGTTGGATTTTGCAGAGCAATTGCCGCCTATGAACTGTGCACCCTTTAATACCTGGAAAGAAAAGTTTCAGGCAGAGCAGGTTACGTTGTTATTTCCGAGTATGCATCTGGAAAACCCCGCCTCTATGTTTGGACATACTTTTATTCGTTTCGACCGTGCTGATAAAAATCATTTACTGAGTTACACCCTGAGCTATGCCGCATCTTATGATGAATCAGATCCGATGTTGGTGTATTCATGGAAGGGCGTGACGGGGGGGTATCCGGGGAAATTTTTTATTAGGGCGTATTATGAAACTTTGCAGGTTTATAGTGACATTGAACAGCGAGATATTTGGGAGTATCAATTAAATTTAAATCAATCTGAAATTGATCAATTAATTCGACATTTGTGGGAAGTGAAGGGCGTGCATTTTGATTATTTTTTCTTTCGAGAAAATTGCTCGTATCGTTTATTGGCATTGTTAGATGTGGCGCGGGAAAATATTAATATGAGTATCGATTCACATCCGCTTTATGCGGTTCCGGTTGATACAGTTCGTGATGTTGATGAGGTTGGGTTAATACAGCAGCGAAAATATCGACCCTCTACGCATAATAAAATTTCACAAATGATAGCGCAAATGGATAATGAGGCATCAAATGCCGCTATTGCTATGGTTGAAGATGATAAGACAACAATAGAAAAAATAGTTGAACCCTTTTCTATCAATCAACAGGCAAAAATATTGCTGCTGGCAGACGAATTACTCAATCAGAATAAAATCTTGTCAGCGGCACAAAAAAATCGGCAATTCGATATTCTAAGTGCGCGAAGTGATTTAGCGGTTAAGCCGCAGGAAATTGAATTTAAATATAGTTCTACACCACCTGAGTTATCTCATCAAACAGCTCGCTGGAATATTGCGGCAGGGGAACAGAAAATAAATGATTTTGAAAAACAGTCATTTTATGAATTAGGCCTGCGCCCGGTATTTCATGACTTGTTAGATGCTTCAAAAGGTTTTATTAATGGTGCGTCAATTAGTGTGCTGGAAACCGAATTACGCTGGTATCAACAACAGCAAAAGTTAAAGTTACAAAGTTTAAATTTTTTCTCATTAGAATCCATTCTGCCAGTTAAACCATGGACCAGTCGAGTATCTAAAAAAATATCATTTATCGTAAAGCAGAGAAACATAGATGTAAGCGAACAGGTTTTGGAATTTGAAAGCCAGTTTTCAATGGGCTATGCTGCAGAAGTTAAAAGCGCACTGGTTTATGCGTTGGCGAAAGTACAGTTAGAGTATGCAACTGAATTAGATAAAAATCATGGTTTGTATCTAGGTGCGAATATAGGCGGTTTATGGGCGTTTAATGCAGGAGAGCTGACAGGACAAACTGAAATTAATTATCAGAACCTACAACAAATTAGTGGTGAAGAGGGTGATATTCAGGTGCTTAATTTAGGCATACAGTTTAATCTTTATAAAGAACATGCGCTGCGATTTGAGTATGAAAACATTAATTACGATTTGTTTGATGTAGATGAGGCCAGGCTCAGTTATTTAATGTACTTTTGATAAGCGATTTTTATAAGATTTTTTGCAACAATAAGCTTGAGTCGTTTAATTAATAAGCTTAATCACTAGACTTTTCAGCGTTTAAATCCTATTCTTCGTGACATAACGGCTAGCGGACGGAGTCTATGGCAATATCACATCAGGGTTTACCCAGCTATTCTTTTGCAATGTTTCTTGCTTTTGCGTCGTTTGGCTCCTATATCTGGAGCACCGACCCATTGCAGACCGCGCGACCCCAGTCTAAAAATCCGCCGGCGATATCATCAAACAGTCTGAATTCAATTTCAGCTCGATTGTGGCAGGATCCGTTTCGCGTCATTTATGTACGAAATAAAGATGACAGGCAACCTCGATTTCGAGAGCTTGGTGAGGGTAACTTATTAACTAAAAATATTGAGAGTTATTTAGATAAAAACCAACAGCAAGAATTATTAGTGCTCGGCGTTATGGTTTCGACAGAAGCCATATCAGATGCGGAAGAGCGTCGACGACGTAATCGCTATGCATTGGTGTCGGCACTTTCAAATGCGGGTTATGTGCCAGAGGATGCGGGACATATTCAGGTGGGAGAGATGTCGAAAAAGAGCGATTCTGGTACGCCGATGATCTTGCCATATGAATGGTATAAGCATGAAGCAAAAAAGTCAGTTGGTAATAAGAAAGTCTTATTACTTTGGCTTGATTCTTCACATTACTCAAAACATCCCTATCAGCATTTTAAAACGCTTGTTGAAATGCTTTCGAAAAAAGAAAACACGCTAAAAAATTTACGACTGGCTATTCTTGGTCCCTCAGGCTCTGGCGGTTTGGGGGCACTGATAAAAAAATCAGCGGTAGAAAACGGGGTAACACATGCGCCTGATGTGCAGGCGTTATATGACTTAGGTATAGCTGGTCTGCATATTTTATCACCGAGTGCCACTGTGAGTAATGATCTGCTTTACGCGCAAAGGGGGGTATGCGAGAAGGAAAGGTTGTCCAAAGAAGGAAATGTTAGTTGTCTCGAAAATCGATTTTCACTGGAAAAATGTAAAAAAGGGGAGTTCTGTTTTACGTTTCATCGCACGATTCATAGTGATGATAAATTAATGTCAAAGCTTACCGACGAGCTAAAATTTCGAAACATAGATGATGTGCATTCGCATGTGGTTTTATTATCTGAGCTGGATACAACGTTTGGTCGTGCATTACCTGTATCATTTATGGAAAAATTTTGTGCATATGAGTCTGAAGAGGATAGTAAAAATTGTAAAGATCACATTCATTCATTTAGCTACCTACGGGGCATTGATGGTGTTGCGCCGGGTAGTATTGCCGATATCGGGTTATCCAGTTCCAAATCTTCGCTGTCAAAGAAGGATGATGAAGCCGATAATGCTTCAAAATCGGTTCGTCGACCGATAGGTGCTGGGCAGTTTGATTACTTACGTCGTATAGCCGATGAAATAGTGAAGAAGGATAAAACCTTTAGAAAACTTAATGGTAAAGGTATTCGTGCCATTGGTGTATTGGGGAGTGATGTGTATGATAAATTGTTAATCTTGCACGCATTACGTTCGCGTTTAATGGGCGTTACTTTTTTTACAACCGATCTGGATGCACAGTTTTTACACCCCAGTGATTATGGCTGGACGCGGAATATGGTTATCGCTTCCAGTTTCGATTTAAAATTAACGGACAGGTTGCAGGGAAGTACTCCCCCGTTTCGAGATAGTTACCAGACGTCGATGTATTTTTCAGCGGGTCTGGCTTTAAAACTAACGGATCAATATTTACATGAAAAAAAACCTGCTCATAAAGATAATAAAAAAACACATTCAAAGAATGATTATTTTAATATCATGGCGGACTTACCAACTCAATTAGGCCCTCTTATTTTTGAAGTTGGTAGAAATGGGGCGGTGTCGTTACAGCCTGAGGCTGATTTTAATATTGAGGGTCATCAAAACCGTACTGACGATCATGATGAGTCCGTGGAAGAAGCCGTATTACACAATCATAAGCTCCCAGAATGTGAAACATCTCAGTTATGTGCTTTGCATCCAACGGTTGATAGTCAATATAAGGGACAGGCGTTAGTGCTGGTTTTTGCTATTTTGATGTTAGCCTTATTGGCATTGGGGCAGTTGAATGCAAAGGCGCGTTATCAATTGTACTGGTTAGGGGGTGGGGTTTTAGTATTGGTTTTTGTTTCAGGGATCGGTGTGCTGTGTGCATCGATAAACGAAGAGCCGTTTATTTTGTTTTCAGGGGTTAGTGTGTGGCCAACTGAAATCATCAACAGTATGACGTTTATGTTGAGTCTTTATTTTATTTGCATTTCAAAACGCGCGGTGGATAAAAATTATTTAGAAATCGGTCACCGATATCACTTATTTAGTCATATCGATTACTCAACCAATAGTGATGGCGTACCCTTGTCGATGGCGACAATTTCTTTTCATCTGCCGTGTGTAAAAAATGACTGGGTTTATCTGGTTACTACCATGCTAATCGTATCCGCTGTGTTGGTCGCGATTTTACCATTAACGATTTCTTTTGAATATATCTATCGCATGTTGCTAGTTTGGCTGCTTGTCTTTGTAATCTGGTTTGGACTTATCTATAAATGTGTACCGGTTGCTAAAATTAATCAATGGGTTTCTGATTTAGAAAAACAAAAACTCGAATACATGAATACAAAAAAACGCACTCCTATCCAGTTGTTCTGGAATGAATATGGTGAATACGGGTCTCAAAGAAATCGTTTCTTACGCACCTGTACGGTAGTGTTAATTTTCCAGGCATTTATTAGTATTGTGTTTACTTTATTCGGGTTAGAGGCATCGCCATTGCGAGGTTCATTTACTATGTGGGTTGATGCGACCATAACAGTGGTGAGTTTGTTGGGAATGTTGTTTGTGTTGTTTTATATGGTTGACGCAACGCGTTTATGCATTGCCTGGATAAAGGGATTAACAGAAAATCGATTTGATTGGGGTGACACGGGTGTTGATGATTTGTGTACAGAATTAAATATACCACAACAATATGCTATTGACTGGCTGAAATTACATATGGTTGCAGAGCGCACAAGCGAAGTCGGCAAGCTTATTTTTTACCCATTTATTGTGATTATCTTAATTTTATTTTCGCGCATTAATTATTTTGATGACTGGGGGTTTCCGCAAAGTCTTGCCATCATCACCAGCAGTTTAATCGTGATTGCCTTATATACAGCGGTTAAGTTGAGACAGGAAGCTGAAAATGTACGTGATGAGTTTTTACAAACGTTAAACATGGATAAGCTTACTGTAGGTGGTAATGTTTCGTTAGATGATAAACCCACATTGACTCAAATTGATGAGCTAATTGATAATGTTAACGATTTGAGAAAAGGGGCATTTCAACCATTTCTCGAGCAGCCATTGGTTAAAGCGAGTTTGTTACTATTAGGTGGTGTCGGCTTATCTGCATCGCAATTTACTTATCTGCTTTAGTGATAGTAACTGCTAAATGATATCTTTGAATGAGCAATAAATACTATAATGAGAAGTTTGTATGAGTGTTAAACCGTTTTTTTATATTTTAAGTTGTATCGTTTTTTTAAATAATAATCTTACTGCAGGTGAAAAATTAAGCGTCCCATTAGGTGCCCCATTAAGCGCACCATGGGGACACGCTGAGACAATGGAGGTTAAGTACAAACCACAAAAACTACTTTATGACTTAACCACAGGTGATCCAGAAGAACTGGATAATATTTTAGACCGAAGTAGTTTACTTTTTAAATTATACGAGTCAGACATGTTTGATAGCTCGATCGTAATTATAATTCATGGTGATGCCATTAATTTTTTTGCAATCGATCAGTTTGTAAAATATAAAGAGAGAATGTTTCGTGCGAATAGTTTAAGCATTGGAACAAAGATTGAATTTAGAATGTGTAAAGCTGCGGCAAAAGTAATGGGTTATAAGCCGCAAGATATTCATGGTTTTGTGAAAATGGTGCCAATGGCCGATGCTGAAATAGTGAGATTACAAAATGAAGAGGGCTATGCTTATATGCAGTAAGTTTGTATTTATAAAGCCGGCCTAACTATATATGTCTATGAATATAGGCTTACTAATTTAGTAAGTCGACTACAGTAAATTTAAACCAGAAAGTCGCTTAATGTGAAGTCATGTAATGTGCCTTTGTGAGATTCCGTGTTCATTCATGGGTATTCGGAAAAACCTCTCTTGCAGACCATCGAGCAAACGCTTCCCGAGTACAACTGTCTGCCGTATTAAATCGATCGCCCTCAACCACCCGGTAAATAACCATATCTTTTTTAGGATCGTCTGCAACCGATTCATCAATAATACGTCGCACAGACCATTGTGGGCCATGGCGTCCATTGGTGTAAAAATGGTCGAGTAAAATTTGTTGCGTAGTGAGCTGTTGGTGTTGAGCATGCTGCAAGCTTAACTTGATGACGCGTTGTAAATCTTCAACGGTCACATCCATCACTAAGTCCATATCTGCGATCGCTTTCTCAATGGATTGCTTATCAACCTGATTCGTCTGGTCGCCAGAGGTTTGTGTGGTTTTCTGATTATCCTGATCGGTAAAGCGCATCATTGTTGCGCAGGGGTAACGTCGCCAGGGGAAAAAATTATTAAATAAAACGGCAATCATAAAGATGATGATGACATTCAGTAAAATGGGGGTTAGCACATACTCATAACCCAGGCTGTTTATAGCCGGCCCACCGATCACCGCAGCGAGTGCGGTTGCCCCACCTGGTGGATGAATGCAGTTGAATAAATGCATCATGGCAATTGCCAGACCCACTGCCAGGCCTCCTGCAATATAGATGTCTGGTACCAGTTTATAACAGCTCACGCCAACGATAGCCGAGATTAGATTGCCGCCAATCAGCGCCCAGGGTTGAGATAATTTGCCATGGGGTATGGCAAAAACCAGCACTGCCGAAGCGCCCATTGACGGCACAATTAATGCGGCACCGCTGGCGCCCGTAAACTCAAAACTAATAAGACCGATTAAAGTAATGCCAATAAAGCCACCTATGCTGGCGACTATTTTTTCAGCCATGCTGACTGAGTCAGCTTCGATGGCCAGAAATAATTGTATCTGTTTAAACATCTTGTTTCCTGTTTGGTGAGTGGGGCTTATGCATAGTTCAGGCATATTACCACGATTAATTTAGGGTAATTATGCGATTCAGAGTGTTGATAAAATATTCAACTTATAACTTGTATTTTAAATACATGTTAAGTATAGTCGCGCTAATAATATATTTCAAATACATCTTTAAGGAATCAATATGAGTAGTTTATATGAGCGAATTGGTGGCGAAGCCGCAGTTGAGCAGGCCGTCGGCATTTTTTATCGCAAAGTCTTGCTGGATGATCGAGTGAACGAATTTTTTGATGGCGTAGATATGGACCAGCAAATCAACAAGCAGAAAGGTTTTTTAACCATGGCTTTTGGTGGGCCCAATAATTACACCGGAAAAGATATGCGTGAAGGCCATAAGCATTTAGTGGCTCGCGGTTTGAATGACAGTCATGTGGACGCCATTGTTGAATTGCTGGGTGAGACCCTGCAGGAGCTTGGTGTCGCGGCACAAGATATTCAGGAAGTGGCCAATATTGCGAACAGTGTTCGTGGCGATGTATTAAATAAGTAGATTGTTCAGGTATCGATATGGCACATATTATTTTTGACCAAAAGCAGATTGAGTTAGAGGACGGACAAAGTGTTTTGTCGGTGCTACTCAATCAGGATTACGCTATTCCTAATAGCTGTCAGGCCGGAGTATGTCAGAGTTGTTTAATGCAGGCGGTAGAGGGCGAGATACCTGAGGCCGCACAGGTTGGCTTAAAAGATACCCTGAAAGCACAGGGCTATTTTTTGGCTTGCTGTTGTCAGCCAGAAGAAACCTTGCATGTCGTTGCCGCGAATGAAACGCAGCTGAGAAGTTCTGCGATTGTGATGGAGCATGAACGATTGGGCACTGATATTTTACGGCTACGTTTGCAGCCACCTGCGAATTTTAAATATCGAGCAGGGCAGTATATCAATATCTGGAAAACAGAAAACCTGGCTCGTAGCTATTCACTTGCCAGTGTTTCCCATCTCGATGATACGCTTGAATTGCATATTCGACATGTCGCAGACGGTCAGGTGAGTAGTTGGTTGCATAACGAAATTAAACCTGGCGATAGCCTGCAAATTCAGGAGGCCAGTGGCGACTGCTTTTATGTGCCCGAAAATGCGCAGGATAAAATGCTATTAGCCGGTACCGGCACTGGGCTTGCGCCGCTAATAGGTATCGCGCGAGATGCGATTAGCCAGGGATATACGGGTGAAATTCATTTAATACATGGTGTCAGGCAAGAGCAGGATTTGTATTTGCACCACACATTACAGGAAATGGCATCACAACACAGCCAGTTTTATTATTATGCTAATGTGCTGGAATCCGCCAGTGAAAGTGAAAGTGAAAGTGAAAATATTTCGCTGGAACAGCAAGTACTGAACCTTGTTGCTGAGCCAGCTCAATGCAAAGCTTATTTGTGTGGGGATGCGAATATTGTGAATACCTTAAAGAAAAAACTTTTTCTGAGTGGCATGGCAATGACAGACATTTATAGCGATGCATTTTTGATCAGCACAGCTAAATAATGGACCGGCTAAAAGTGCAGTTACCTTCCTGGCCTGCATCAGTTATAGTCTAGCTATGCAGCTTACCCACTACACCGATTACAGTTTACGCGTGCTCATTTTTCTTTCCTTGCAGGAAGCCGGGCGACGCGTCACGATTTCAGATATTGCCGAGCACTTTCAAATTCCTCGTAATCATCTGGTGAAGGTGGTGCATAAACTGGGTCAGATAAATTACATTGCGACCAGCCGTGGTAAAAACGGCGGTATTTGTCTAGAACGACCTGCGGGTCAAATTCGTATTGGCGATGTGGTGCGTCAGATGGAGGCTCGTCTTGACGTGGTTGATTGTAACTCGCCTTCACCGTGCCCAATAAAACCCAATTGTCAGCTCAAATCTATTTTGCAACAGGCCGGTGATGCTTTCCTGAATGTGCTCGATGGCTATACGATAGCTGATTTGCAGCAAAAACCCGAACAGCTTAAAACATTACTGGACTGGCAACCACAGATTTTCACTTCGGCAAAGCATTCCAGATAAAGTATCCCAAATAATATCCCAGAATAAAATATCCCAGAATAAAATTTCTAGCTAACGTATTTAAGTTAAAGCATCCAGACGTTAAATTATGTGTAAATAACTGAATTACGGCTACAGAAAACTTGAAAAATACCGATATACTTTATGCATTTAGCTTTTTTTGAGCTATAACTTACTTATTCTAAAACATATTTGACAGGTTTTTCTTATGCTACGTAATTTTAGTATCCTTGCACGTCTTGCAGCGGGTTTCGCGCTGGTTATTATTTTGGTCATCGCTATATTTGTGCCGGTCATTATTCAGCAGGTGTCTGGTGTTATTGAGCAGGCTGAAAATCGTGAATTACATGAAGCATATAAAAAGGCTCAAGATGCAATTAATGTTAAAGGCCAGTTAGCGAAAGCCATGAGTCTGATTGTGGCATCAACTCCACAAGTGCAGCGCGAATTCTCGGATGGTAATCGTGAGGCCCTGGCGCAGTGGACGGTGCCATTGTTTAAAGATTTAAAGACTAAATTTGCCGTTCGCCAATTTCAATTTCATTTGCCACCGGCGACGTCTTTCTTACGGGCTCATAAACCGGCAAAATTTGGTGATGATTTATCTTCTTTTCGAAAGACCGTCTTAGAAACCAATAGTAAAAAAGTGCTAATTGATGGCCTTGAGAAAGGCGTAGCGGGCTTGGGGATTAGAGGGATTGCTCCGATAACTCAAAACGCAATCCATCTAGGCTCAATTGAATTTGGTATGTCTTTTGGACAGCCTTTTTTTGATCAGTTTAAACTTGAGCATGGCAATGATATTAGTTTATTTATAAAGTCCAATGGTGAATTTTCGACATTTGGCAGTACCCATGATGAAACACGTAGTACCGATGCGCAGAAAAAAACAGCATTTAATGGCAAACCCGTGGTGAATTATGCATCGACAGAATCCGGAAACTTTGCGGTATATCTACACGACATAAAAGACTTTTCTGGCGATACGATTGGTGTAATTGAAATTGCATTGGATCGTAGTGAATATTTGTCCGCACTTTCACGCATTAAAAATATTATTTTGCTGCTAGGCATGGTGGCACTGGTTGGTGGATTATTTATAGCCTGGCTTATTGGTATGGGCATCACTCGACCACTGAAAGAGGCAGTAAACGCAATGGATGATATTGCCCAGGGTGAGGGCGATTTGACTCGTCGTTTATCGGAAGAGGGTAAGGATGAGATCGCACAGTTATCGACCGCATTTAATCATTTTGCAGAAAAAATTCGTCAGATAATTCAACAAGTTGTGACGTCTTCTAATCAGTTAAGTCAATCCGCTAGTGAAATGTCAGTGGTGACTCAAGAAACGTCGAGTGGAATATATCAGCAACAGGCTGAAACCGATCAATTGGCAACCGCCATGAATGAAATGACGGCCACAGTGCAGGAAGTGGCAAATAATGCGGCACATGCGGCGGAGTCTGCGCGTAATGCTAACAGTACAACAGACGAAGGCCAGAAAGTGGTTAATCGGGTTATCTCGTCAATTAACAGTTTAGCCCATGATATCGACCAGTCTTCTGGTGTGATTGGGCAGTTAGAAACTGAGTCTAAAAACATTGGTAGTGTGCTAGATGTCATTCGAGGTATTGCTGAGCAAACTAATTTGCTGGCACTCAATGCCGCAATTGAAGCTGCTCGAGCGGGAGAGCAGGGAAGAGGGTTTGCAGTAGTCGCGGATGAGGTAAGAACCCTGGCGAGTCGTACACAGCAATCCACCGAAGAAATCCAGTCGATGATTCAAATGCTTCAACAGGGAACGGAAGAGGCGGTGAGCGTAATGGAAAATAGCAGCAGTAAAACACTTGATAGCGTGAGCACGGCTGCTGAAGCGGGTGAAGCACTGAATACCATTAGTGATGCAGTGAATAGTATTACCGATATGAATTTGCAAATTGCCAGTGCAGCTGAACAACAGGGTGCAGCATCAGAAGAAATTAATCGTAATGTGATAAATATTAATGAAATTGCAGCGCAAACTACAGAGCGTTCTCAACAAACAGCCGAGGCCAGTGAAAATCTGGCGAGATTATCCGGTGAGTTACAGGCATTAGTGATGCAATTTAAGGTTTAATTATTAATGAGGTTGCATTGTCTTTGTGTTGCGATAGAAAGATTTAAATAATGAAGAGTGTCTAGCTCAAACTGTCATCTGACAGATTACTATTTCAGCTTTAATATACTCAGACAGTCTGTAATGACTGGAATTAGCCAGAAGCAGAAGTTTGTTAGATTGCTTTGCTTGTTGGCAAGTTGCCCGGTTAAGGAACATGACCATCAGGGACAGTCCGCTGCTTTTTAGCGCCCTGTCCCATGTGGTAATTCCGATCAGATGGGCAG
>Ga0316206_1001099_pt1 | contig 26933 bp, 24 predicted proteins | sample 6monthpyrite_MG_FD_204942 | JGI IMG/M metagenome (GOLD analysis project Ga0316206, IMG submission 204942) | Microbial mat bacterial communities from mineral coupon in-situ incubated in ocean water Damariscotta River, Maine, United States -... | ecosystem: Environmental > Aquatic > Marine >... | reverse complement strand
TGCTTTGGTGCGAGCGGTTTGCACTCGGATGGCGCAGAGAATGCCCGGCTAGTGGTGTCCTGAAACAGTGCCAGCAAAAGGAAATTCCCATTGATATAAATAACATGAATTGATTGATATTCAAGATTTTGGAAATGCAAAAATCGAATGGTTTCAAATATTTTTAAATTTAAAATGTGGTGTTCCATCACATGATACTTTTAGAAGAGTTTTTATGATCTTAAACCATGAAGATCTTCTCGATATCTTTATTAAATGGGTTCAGGCAATAACAAAAGATACTGACTTAAAACAAATTTGTATTGATGGAAAATCTCTTAGGAAAAGTTTTGAAAAGGGGAAAGCAAGCTCTGCAATCCATATGATAAATGCCTGGTCGACATGAGCGAGTCTTTCTCTTGGTCAGTTAAAATCGGAAGGTAAAAGTAATGAAATTAAAACAGTACCAAAGCTTCTAGACCGTTTGAGCATTAAAGGTTGCATCGTCTCAGCAGATGCTATGAGTTGCCAAACTAAAATAGCTCAGAAAATAATAGATAAGGAAGCAGACTACCTCTTGGCGCTCAAAGGAAACCAGGAATATTTAGAAAATAGAGTAAAAGAAAAATTTAAGGAGTTAAGTAATCCCGGACTAAGGTCGTCAAAGTAGATAACTTTACAACTACAAATGAAGGGTATGGAAGAGTTGGAAAAAGGTCTTGCACCGTAATTACTGAAAAGAAAAATAAAAGTTTTGGTGTTAACGTTCTTGGGAAATGCCCATCTTTACATTCTCTTATTGAAATTAGCTCTGAGAGAATCAATAAAAAAACAGGAGAAGTTGGAACGGAGAAAAGAGATTATATTTCTAGTTGTAATGATTCTGCAGAAAAATTACTTGCAGCAGTTCGTTCACACTGGGAAGTGGAAAATCGATTAGAAGAAAAGTAAATATTGCAGGATGGGATGAAGACTTTCTACTTCAAGTCCTTATAGGTGATGGGAATTAGATGCGTAGGCCCTGGTGACTCAAGCTGCTCGATTTACATTCCAATCGTAAGGAATGTAAACTTATTAACTTGCGTTCCTAAATCGACAATGGATTGGATTGACGTAAGAGTATAGTCACCAGAGAGCTCGAGAGAAATACGGGCAGATCACTTCTATATTTCATGAAACAGGGAGACATGATCACATAATTTTTCCAAACCATTTCAGAGATTCATTCATTTTTTTTCTAAAACTAGTCTGCTTTTCCTTTATCAATCTTGTTTCAACAAATTTTGCGAGGAGATCTTGCATACTATTTTCTGTGCTAACTAAGAGATAACATTCGAATAGGCGAGAAATTGGGGAGAGAGGTAAAACACCATGGCCCGCAGTATATAAGAATTCTGAGAGACTTTCTCTTTGCTGCTCAAAACTCTTATAGTGAATAAGTTCATTTTTCCCACAAATAAGGAATAGGCCTATTGATTGCTGGGGGATAAATTTTTTAAAGCAATTGAAAATATGACTAAAAGTTTTACGGTAATTGACTTCAACCAATGGACGGATTTTAACAATACCATCTTTAATATAGAGATAGGAATCTACTTGAATATCCCCTTCAGCTCCCTGCTCTGCATATTCTTTTAGAATTCTCAATTGTTTTTCTATAAAGTTATTCTTATCAAGGGAAAATGATTGGTAAATTTCATTATAATGATTTTCGTTGGGAAAAATTACACTGCCTTTGAGTTGACCGGCTTGAGTGTAGAGATTACTATTGATGCTCTTAAAGTGAATTTTGTTATTTTCTATTTTAAAAGAACTTCCGAAATCAATAATGCGTTTATGATATTCTTCAAGAATAATAGGGTATTCTTCAATTTTAGGAATTTTCTCGTTGTTTGTGAGGATAAAATTCCCAATACCTGAAAAACCTGTAGGTTTTTTTAAGATCCAGGTATTATTATTGTTGTTTTGGATCATTTCCTTCAGTTCTTTTATAGAGCCCACGATAGCGGATTTTTCGTCAAGTAAATTATTTTTTCTCAGGCATTGATTAAGAAATACTTTAGAATTTAATTTTCTCTCTACATCATAATCCTTTAGTTTCCCCCACCAATTTTCAGTTAGCTGGTGTGATTTTGAGTAAAGGCATTTAAAATCAGTATAGTTTTGAATATAATTTAGGTAATCATCTGAAAATTCATTTTCCGTTATCAGTGTTGACTGTTCTTCTTGGCACCAAAAAAGCATATAATCGAAGACGTCATTGAATTTTTTTTTAAAAGAACGCCCATAGAGTTCATTCTCATAATTTAAGTTCATGCGAAAATACTTCATAATTTTTTTCGATTGGTGATAGCAAAATTGTCTTCATAATGAATCAGAGATTCAACAAAATCCATGTCAAACCCGGCATTTAATCGGTTTTCTATTGAAAAATTAATCCCCATGGATCTCTTGGGAGTTAGGAAGCCAGGCAAATGATCGATATAATACTGCCATAAGGTTTTTGAGCTGCGCCACTTGTTTAGCCACTCAACACCCAAATGAACATGTTTGATTTCATCATGAAAAACAATACCCATGATTTTGGCACTTTGTGTATCATCAAATTGTGAAAAAATTTTTTGGTAAGTTTTTGCGAAGTCTAAATTTGCCGCTTCAAAGGTCAAAGACATAATCGCCAAATAATCCGAAAATGAATGCATATTATTAACTTGCTTCCAAAAAAAGTCATTTAGAGGATAGTCTCCAAATTCAACACCAAAGTCGTTCATTCTTTTAATATAGAGTGATAAATGCTTTTGTTCATCTTTTATAGTGAAAAGTATTTCATTTTTTAGTTTTTTCGTTTCGGTATTTTCAGTGGGAAACTTTAACAACACGGCGGCCATCATCTCAATGGCAAGTAATTCATGATTGGCAAAAAAATGTAAAGCCTTGCCTCTATTTTCATCGATTGAAAGTGTTCCTTGCTTTGGAAACTTTAATTGCTTATTAGAAAATTTGAATTTTTGCGATCTGCCGGGAGTTTCAGGTATTAGAAATGTCTTTTTACTTTCATTAATCAAGATATCCTGGTCGGGATAAAAAAGCTTATCTGTAATTTTTTCGCCAAAAAGTAGATTAATCGCGAAGTCTTCTATTTTCATCTATTTTTTTTAAATTTATCACTTTGTTTCGTATCGGTTTTGGGTCGACGTTTTCTATTGGCAGGTCGAGGACGCTTTTCTCCCCCCGGTTTAGCGCTATAATTTCTACGCCTGCTGAACTTCCTTTCTTTAAAACAATTTTCACAGATAGCAAAACGATAGGCATCCGGCAATCCGGTACCACAGCTTGAACAACTCAAAACGATTTTCTCACTCAATAAGGTGTTCAATTTTTCAATCGCCAAAGATTTATTATTCAATAAGCTATATTCATCAAATTCAAAGTTTTTATTTTGAAAATGTCGGGATAGCCATTGGTAAAGTTCTACACATTTAATGCTTGTTTCTAAATAGTCAATATCAGCAGACTCATAATCAATTTCTTCATTTTTAATATCATGGCTTTTAACATATTTATTTAAAATCCAAACAAAATATTGTACATGTTCCATCAGTCCTAGATTGACTGGAGCACAGCAGAAGCCGAAGATTTCAGCGGAACTTAAGTTATTTTCGTAGTCTGCAGCTTCAACCATCTCGGTAATTTCAATCATTTCTTTGAGGTCGACACAATAAAATGGTTTTTGAAAACTCATGGTGTTAAAAAGTCTTAAAAATTCTGAAAGCTTTAAAATGGGTAGGCTATTAGATTTGAGAGCATTATTAACTTGGTTAAAAATATCTAAATCTGGACCAACCATACATTTATTTTTTTGCGGTAAGGTTTGTGAAATGGCCTCTGATATTTTTGAAATACCATTTTCAACTTTGGCCAAACAAGTGATACTGCCGGTAGGAAAGCGCTTATATCTTCCAGCGCGTCCTGCAATTTGCTTAATTTCACTCGGTGAAATGATAAACTCTCTATTATTAATAAATTTTGAGATGGTAGAAAAGACAATTCTTTTTATCGGCAGATTCATTCCCATGGCAATGGCATCGGTACTTACAATAATGTCTGTTTCTTCACAGTCAAATTTTCTCGCCTGCTCACGCCTTACTTCTGGACTTAATCTTCCATAGACAATTGAGACTTTGAAACCTAGCTGTTCAAGATTAGACTTGTATTTTAAGGCATTTCTGCGAGAAAAAACGATGAGAGCATCAGACCTTTGTAATCCACCGACAGTGATAGATTTTTCTTCGACTTTTAGCTCCGTCATTCGTTCATATTCTTTTATTTCAAGTTTATCGCCACAAAAATCAACTATTTTTGTCACTAATTCGAGGACAGAAGCGTCACCACAGATATGCACCTCGTCCGCAGAAATATTTACCAATGCCCTAGTCCAGGCCCAACCTCTTTGTGGATCTGTAATCATTTGTATTTCATCGATCACTGCAATTTCAAACTCTTCTTGAAATTTGGCCATTTCAATCGTCGAAGAATAATGAGTAGCACCTTCAACCTCGACAACTTCTTCTCCAGTTAGCAAAGTTGTCTTCACCCCTTTTTGGGTCATTGTATCGTATAATTCCCCGGCCAAGAGTCTTAGTGGGGCCAAATAACAGCCACTCTTTCCTGCACATAGCGAGTTAACTGCATGGTAAGTTTTACCAGAATTAGTCGGCCCCATATGGTAAATTATTCTGCGATTTTTCCTTCTCGCAGCGGAGTGAATCCAAAACTCTCCTAGATAATCTTTTAAAATTTTAGCGGATATATCTTTTCTTTTTAAAATCATGACCGCTTTAACAAGCTTTTTAAACTCAACTTCTAGGAATTTATCATTTTTCCATAAATTACTTCTTAGCTGTTTGAAAAAACGGTCATATTCCACATCATCAATCAAATCTCTTTTGAGCCCTTGGGCTTTTAAATTTTGGGCAAAAAATGGTTTAATTCGGTCGACTTGCTTATTTGCTAGTAATGATGGATACGAAAAATTATTTTTTAAGTGATCTTTTACTTGGGATTCTAATTTGTTTAACGTGGACCTTTTCAATCTGTATCTTATATTGTGAAATCTTCGGTCCAAACTTTTTTGTAGACTATAAAACTCTTGACTATAATACTGGAATTCATCCTCTTCATTATCTTTAAATAATTCAACAACAGATTCGATGTCTTCAATGCATTCATTATAAATAGAATCTCTTAACTTAGCGCGATAATCGCCAATACAAGCCGTACACTGACAGACAAGTTTATTTAGCTTTATACTTTGATCAAAATCTTCTTTGATAAATTTTTGAGCTATAGTATGCTGCTCTACCGCTTTTTTAGTCCAATCGTTAAATGATTCAACAATGCCTTGTAGAAACTGAATATTTAATTCACCATGCTCATCTTCTAATAAAAACATTTCTTTTTCTGAAATGAGGTATTCATCGAGAAAGCAAGTTTCCAAGACAGAGTTTCGTTCAATAAACTCTGAATAATTGAGAAAATCATTATTAAATAAAGTTATTAGGCCACTATATTCAGAAAAGCAGGTATTTAAAGCTAAATGAATTTTTTCTAAAATGGATAATACGATACTAGCATCTGCTACTGATCTAACAAAATCATCGTCTTCAGTGAAGCCGTTAACTTTTATGATGGCCTCTCTTTCAGAGATTAAATTTTCTTTTAGGCCAGAGAAATCAGAGAGTTTTGGAATAAAGCTTTTGGCCACTATTAAACAACCTTAGTAAGTAAGTTAGTGCTGACATACTATATTATTTAATAGCGGCGGTAAAACTTTCTATTGATCTAATTCAATAACATAGGCCAAGGCCAATTTGGCAAATTTAACAGCATGGTTTGAATGATCTCCAGAAACAGACAATAAGTCCTTTGCTGTATGGATATTCCTATTCATATTGTTTTTCCGAGCTTCAAATGGAATTGACGCGGGGTAACCTTTTGCATACCACGAAGCGTGGTCTGAACAACCGTACCCACATTTGTCATAACCCCATGATAACTTAACATACTCGTCGATAAGGGTGCCAAGAAACTCATTCTGCGCAGAATTAGTATAATCCGTCATCATAACGATATTCAGATCCGAACCGTTATAATTCGTCATATCTAATTGTAAGACTCCCACCACATCGACATTATTATTTTTAAATTCTGTGGCAATTTCTTTCGAACCTAACAAGCCTACTTCTTCAGCAGCATAGGCCATAAATTTAAGGGTTTTTTCCGGCCGATAATTGTTTTGAATTAAGACTCTCAAGGTTTCCGTTATGGTAGCAATTCCCGACGCATTATCATCGGCTCCAGGTGCTTTTGCCTCATTTCTATTCCAAAAACCAGAGATTGAATCTGCATGCCCACCAATGACAATAACCTCGGGGCTATTCCCTTTAATTGTCATAATAACAGAAGGCTGCGCCCACTTTTTGTGTTTATAAAGATCTACCGAAATATCATTGCGATTTTTCGCCAATTCTTGCCAATGATCTTTAATCCAAGTCGAAGAGGCAACTCCGTGTTTACTTTTATAATATCTATTCTTAAAGCTGGATAATTTGAGAATCACTTCAGTGATACTTTTTTCAGTGACTTGCTCAATAACTCGATTGACCAGATCCTTTTGATTAATTTGGTAATCCGTAAAAATACTTTTACCGACAAATGACTTCAGGCCCTGTGCCTGATCAATTAACTCAAGGCCTTCTTCTAAGCTTTCATGAATCATGTAGCCGCCACATCTTTTAAACTGATCGTGCATCATATGTGAAATATTTTCCACTTCCGACCTGTTAACCTGAATCAAGGAAATTCCTGCGCTCGAATAAACTTTTGAATTAAACGATTTATCCAAACTCATGGTACTGCTAAGAGCATCGGAGTCTAGAGTAATCCATACTTTTTCTTCTGCAGAAGCAGCATTTAAGAACAAAAACGAAAGTACTAATAATTTATACATTTACCCTCCATTGGTAATACTTGAGGCTTCTTCCTTGAAGTCATACCGCCCTCAGCAGTGAATATTGGATTAAATAAGTTTTTCACTCCTATCTTTCCAATTTTTTTTCTAAGACCAGCTTCAATTGTTGATGTTATTAATTTAATCAGCTTTTTCTACATTTGCTCGATAAAACGTCTAATAAATACTTACAGGTTTTAAAAAAGTGAACGAGTCAAATATAAGTCATTTTGTGATGCTATTTGTTTGCATCTCTTAGATAATCATCACCCTCTTGATTTTCAATAAATTCCGCAGCGTTATTAAACTTACATAAGTCTAATGCGGTATTAAAATTAAAAATTTCAGGTAATTTGGTCTGCACGTTTGTTTTCTTAAGTTCATCGCAAGAGCAAGCTAGATCTTTCATAAAATTAAAAAATTTTTCGCTCGTTTCACCACTCATTAGATGCTCCATTGAGCATGAATCTTTTGCCGCAATGTCTTCAGTAACGCCAAGAAAATCTCTTAAAAAATAGAATAATAACGTCCTCGATGACAATATTCTATGGACTTCTTTGTGGCCAAAATCGGTCAGAATGACAAATTTACAATCATCTTCTTCCGCTACCAAATTTTTTTTCTTTAAGTTATTAAGAGCAGTGGAGACGCTCCCTTTAGTCAAACCTAAGTCCTTGGCAATATCAGTTACCCTGGCAAACCCTCTATTCTCCTTAAGTTTATGAATCGTGAGTAAATAATGGACCATGGAGTGAGATATTTCATAATCGTGAATATTTGCCATATTATTGAACGCCTTTTTAGTCATTTAGTTAAAATTTATCAAGATCTAAGACTACAGTCAATTTAAAGCAAGCTCATCTTTTTTAAATTCTCCAACTATTGCCATTATTTTTGGTCATTTTAAGCTTCCATGGAGGGGCATTCATTCCGCTTTAACTCTCTGTAATTGCGCTCTAGCGATGAGGCAAGAAATGATCTGTCTACAAAACTGACTGTCAAATGCTAGAATGAAGTGTGAAAATTAAGCTACTCCGCCTATTTATTATCTCTATCATTGCCTCTTATGTGCAGGCATTGATTCCGCATAATGGACTTTTTGGCCAAACTTACCAAGTCCCCGAAGATCCCACCAAACGTGCGGGCGGCTTAACGGATCAAGAATATAATACGAGTAAAGAATTTAAGCATCAAGGATTGATCGACAGAAAAACCAAAGAGTTGTGTACCGGCAATGAAAATACTTGTGCTGGTGAAAAATCCACAGAAAAAATTTTAGGAGTCAGCCCCGGCTTAATTGAAGCTGTCGGGCAATCATACGCCATGGTTATTGGTGTGGCGGGTGGAGACTTTACGCTTAAACCAGAAAAAGAGACAGAGCTTACAAAGAATAAATTTGCAAAAGATCGCGGCGCTAAAAAAGAAACCACAAAAAATGACTATTGCAAATATATCGCCACTGCAGTTGAAAAGATTGCAACGTTTAAGCAAGTTGAAGAGCAAAGACTCATTCAATCTGCACCATCGGCGCAGCAAAACTTTCAAAAAGAACAATTTTATAAATCTGCTCGCATGCATAAAGCCAGGTCGGAATCGGCAAAGATACAAACATACGGCTGGGGAACGACCACCGCCTGTTATGGCTATATGATGGCCTCTGGCACTATCGTTAACGATTGGAAAGTCATTGCAAAAACCGCAGCGGCAGGTTTTTTGACCTGGTTCTATCATCAACAAATAGGTCGCTATGATGATCAGGCAAAGAAAGTCAAAGAGATCGCAGAAGCCGTTCCTGGCAAAGGTGATTGTAACCCGATTACACAAAGACAATGTTATTGTATGCAACCAGAAACGCAAAATGATGGCCAATATTGTCTTCCCATACTGCGACCCGAAGAACCCTTTGCCGCCAATACTGAACAGACAACTTGTGTTGATAATAATTTAAAGGAAGATCCCCAATGCAAATGTACTTTAAATGATACCTGCTTTGATAAAACATTTTATAGTCAAATTGGCGCAGGAGATTTAGGTCAGAATTTTCAACAAAATGTTACAAAGCCCGTAAAAATCATTACTACCGGCAATATTCCAAACGAAAATTTAAGTGCTGCGAATCTAAATAAATTGGCCGCTAACGCAAAAAAAACCATCAATCAATTTAAGAATGAAATCGCTAAAATCCCACAACTTTCTTCCCAACCAAAATCAAAGAATGCAGAGTTAGTTTTAACAAAGAATGGTATCCCCACTAATCTCGCGAGAAAAATTGCCCAAGCTCCCACCTCAGCGGCGTCCAAATCCTTACATGCCGCTCTCAAAAGCGGCATTGCCAAGACCCTTGACGAAACAGTTTTAACTTCTGGCAACTCCAAAAAGGTTCTTTATTTTGGGGGTAAAAAGAAAAAACGTCGTGCCCGCAAGAGTTCCAATGAGTTTAATTTTTTAAACTCATTACGCAAAAAAAAGAAGAAGCAACGACATCCCTCAAATATTATTAACTTCGCCAATAAAGCGCAAGAGAGAGCGCAAATATCTAGACAAAGAAAAAATATTTTTCAACAAATATCTAGGAGATACCAAGTCTCTGGTGAAAAACGCTTAAAATAATTAACACAAGGATGTGTTTATGCAGAAGAAAACAAATTATGAATTACCCATTTTACTTTACAATAACGAATGTGAATTTTGTAACCGTTTTAAATTGGCCTTAGAAAAAATTCCTGGCACCAAAAAAATCAATATGCTTTCCATTCACGACCCCGTAGTTTTTGAAAAATATCCAATAGTTAACTTTGCAGACTGTAGCGAAGTCATTCATCTCATCGACCAAAATAATCGCGTGCATATTGGTCCAGAAGTCGCAACTTTCCTGATCGCTGAATTTCCTGGCGTCAAAAAGTTTTCATGGGTTTTAGAGTCAGGTATTGGTAAGAAAGCGGTTAATATTTTTTATGAATTTGCTGAAAAACGCAAAGAATCTATCAGTAAAAACTGTCCAAATTGTCGCTAGTCTACTATATTGTCGATCAATAATATAAGTAGGAACCCCATGTTGCCATTTGATAAAACCTTAATAATTATACCCACGTACAATGAAATTGATAACGTCGAACGAATGATAAAGACTTTATTTCAATTACATACGGGAATTTCAATACTTATCATAGAAGATGGTTCCCCCGACGGGACCGCCGATATTGTAAAAAAATTGCAAAGTGATTTTCCCGATCACTTACATATGATTCAAAGAAGCGGAAAATTAGGTCTAGGTACGGCCTATGTTACGGGATTTAAATGGGCCTTAGAGCGAGACTATGCCTATATTTTCGAAATGGATTGCGACTTCTCCCACGATCCCTTACAAGTCCCCGATTTACTTACTGCTGCCCAAGAAAATGATCTGGTCATAGGTTCGCGCTATATAGGCGGGATTAGAATCATTAATTGGCCGTTTCGCAGACTGCTACTCTCCTACTTGGCCTCAGTTTACACTCGATTTATAACGGGCATTCCAGTATTTGATACCACAGGTGGCTTTAAATGCTTTACACGCAAGGCTTTGGCCTCTCTCGATCTCGACAATATCATTTCAAGTGGTTATATTTTTCAACTAGAGCTTAATTATAAGGTGTGGAGTAAAGGTTTAAAAGTTAAAGAGGTACCCATTATTTTTTATGAACGAAGAGATGGCCAATCTAAAATGGCCGGAGGAATTATCTTTGAAGCGTTGTTTGCCGTTTGCCGTCTTCGCTTTAAAAAAATATTTGGCACACTCTAAGGAATGTAAACTTATTAACTTGCGTTCCTAATAGCTATTCTCCCAACTGGTCAAAGATCTTGATCCTATCCGCATGACGGCCACCTTCGAATTCAGCAGAAAACCAAGCATCAATAATCGCCTTTATTTCATCGATTGAATTGCTCCGTGCACCAACACAGAGAACGTTTGCATTATTATGTTGCTTGGCCAACTGGGCCTCCTCGGGAGTTCTGCACAAGGCAGCTCGCACACCCTTAAAGCGATTGGCGACCATCGAAACTCCAATACCGGAACCACAAAGAAGTATGCCCAAACAATCCCCTTCTTGAACTTTTTTAGCAACTTTAATAGCGTAATCGGGATAATGGCAGGATTGATCTGACAGCGTCCCCAAGTCGATCACTTGCTCGAAATCCCTGGGATTTTCTTCCATATAACCAATGACTAGCTTTTTTTCACTAAATGCAGCATGGTCGCAACCTAAATACAGTTTCATAAACCCTCGAACGAAAAGGCCCGCTCAAAGCGGGCCAATTTATTAATATCTATAATGTTCTGGTTTAAAGGGGCCTGCTGGGTTAAGCCCCAAATACTCGGCTTGGCCCGCCGTTAATTCATCGAGAACAACATTTATTTTAGCTAAATGCAAGCGAGCCACTTTTTCATCGAGATGCTTAGGCAACATATAAACTTTGTTTTCATATTTATCCGCATTATCCCAAAGCTCCATTTGTGCCATCACTTGATTGGTAAATGAATTACTCATAACAAAAGAAGGATGACCAGTAGCACATCCAAGGTTAACTAAGCGTCCTTGCGCCAGCAGGATAATTCTTTTGCCCTTAGTAGATGTGTATAAATCCACCTGAGGCTTGATATTTGTTTCCTGGTAATTTTCATGGAGATGCTTAATGTTTATCTCAGAATCAAAATGGCCGATATTACAAACAATAGCGCCATCTCTCATACTATCGAGGTGGTGACTGGTAATCACGTCACAACAGCCAGTGGTGGTCACAAATATGTCACCCAGCTTAGCAGCATCATCCATGCGCATAACTTCAAAACCTTCCATTGCAGCTTGGAGCGCACAGATAGGGTCAATTTCAGTGACGATAACACGACCACCAAGGCCTTTAAGAGATTGTGCCGAGCCTTTCCCAACATCGCCGTAACCTGCAACCACACAACATTTACCCGCAATCATCACGTCTGTTGCTCTTTTTATGCCATCTACGAGAGATTCTCTGCAGCCATAAAGGTTGTCAAATTTAGATTTGGTAACAGAATCATTAATATTAATCGCCGGTATAGTGAGTGTGCCTTTTTGCACCCTTTCATAAAGTCTATGCACCCCCGTGGTGGTTTCTTCAGAAAGTCCCTTAATATTTTTAGCAAGCTCTGGAAATCTATCCAAAACCATATTCGTTAGGTCGCCACCATCGTCGAGAATCAAGTTAAGAGAACTTCCATCCGGCCATTTAAGGGTTTGCTCAATACACCAATCAAATTCTTCTTCATTCATCCCCTTCCAGGCAAAAACCGGGACGCCGGTGGCAGCAATCGCTGCGGCAGCATGATCTTGAGTCGAGAAAATATTACAAGAAGACCATCTGACTTCTGCGCCTAATTCCGTTAGCGTCTCAATAAGCACGGCGGTTTGGATCGTCATATGCAAACAACCAGCTATTTTAGCATTTTTCAATGGCTTGCTAGCACCAAACTCCTTCCTTAAAGACATTAGTCCCGGCATTTCCGACTCGGCAATAATAATTTCTTTACGCCCCCAATCGGCTAGAGAGATATCTTTTACTTTATAGTCTGTACTTGTCATTGTTCCTCCAGAACTTGTTTCAATCTTCTTCATTATTAAGAACCCTACTTTTTTTGTTGTATTAATATAGCATCACTTGTTCGGGCCCAGCAACCCAATAGTATTTTTTTTAACTTAGGTCCATTGACTCAGTACTATTTTGCGGGATACTAGATTTTAAATCGAGGCAAATAAAACGCAAGGCAATATGGCTAATTATACTAAACTCACAGACTTTGAATTTAAAGAAATTTTCAAAATTTATGCTCTTACAGGTCAAATACAATACACCCCTCTCTCGGCTGGCATCTCGAATACCAATTACAAGGTCAGCCTAGCCGGTCAGTCGAACGTATACTTGCTGAAAATATTCAATGACAAAGATAGCACGGCCCTGCTTGCAGAATACGAAATTTTAAATTATTTAAAAAGTAAGAATTTCCCATATATTGAGCTGCCCTATAAGACCTCCAGAGGGCAAACTTATTTTTCCTACAAAAACCATCTAGGTACCCTAATGAAATTTCTTGCCGGCCAGGTCCCCCCAGAAGGTCCTGAAATTTCATACCAAATAGGTGGTGCATTGGCTTCATTACATAGTTTACCAATGCATGAAAATCTAAGACATTATGCCCAGGTAGGATTTACGCCGCAAGCGATTTTAGCATTCGCCACAGATCCTACCTGTCCTCTCGATTACAAACATGCCATTTGCCAGATCTTTGACAAACCCATGAAAGAATTTATGCTGATTGATTTTCAAAAAGGTATTATTCATGGTGATTTATGCATCAGTAATGTGCTAAGTATGCAAAATAAACTACACGCAATTATTGATTTTGAACAAGCTGGCTTAGAGAAAGTCATCTATGATATAGGCATTACGATAACTGGTATATGTACGCAAAACGGTCAAATCGACAAAAAATTAATGTCGGCTTTTTTAAGTGGCTACCAAGAAATAAGAATATTGCCAGCGATTGAAAAAAAATACCTCAACCAAGCAATACTATTTGGTTTTCTTTCAATGGCGCTGTGGAGAATTAAGAAATATAGAATAAAAAAAATTAATGCAATGTTAGCAGACCATTATAAAGAGCAATTGCAAAAAGCGAGAGACTACCATGAAAATTTATAAATTTTTTGCATCGGCTCCGCGAGAGACAGAGGAATATCTTGCAAATGAGATTCAAAATTTCAACCCCCAAGGTGTAAAAAAATCCCATGGAGGAGTGTTATTTAAAGGAGATAAATCCCTCGCTGTCGATGTGCTCTTACATTCAAGAGTTGCCAGTAGAGTGTATCGCCATATTGCTGAGTTTAAAGTTCAAGATACAAAAGAAATTTATACCAATGCTGTCACCCATAAATGGACTGACGAATTTTCCAGTGGGCAAACCTTTAAAATTAAAACTCTCTTCGATAAAGATAGCCTGGTTAAATTCAAAAACTCAATCTACATGAGTCAACTGCTCAAAGATGCGGTCGTTGATCAATTCAAAAATGCTAGTGAAGAACGCCCTAATGTTGATTTACAGGATTCCGACATTGATATTCTGATGCGCATAGAACGGATTAGCAAACTAGACTATAAAGTTCAATTATGGATAGATTTAACGGGAGTCCCACTCGATAGAAGAGGTTATCGAAAAGCTGGTCATACTGCGCCTCTCAGAGAAAATCTCGCCGCCGCCATTATTCTCGCCACCAAATGGAATCATCAAAAGCAAACTTTATTAGATCCAATGTGTGGCTCGGGAACTTTGTTGATAGAAGCCGCTCTCATCAAATATGACATTGCTCCAACTTTCTTAAGAGTGCGCGATGCCATTGAACAAGACCAGCAAGTCTTCGCTTTAGAAAGACAATTTTGGTTTAGTGAGGATGAACAATTATGCAAATATTTTGATAAACAATTGCAACGCGTTTACAATAACACTCTAGAAATTATTAATACCCCGACAGAAATCCAAATATTTGGTAGTGAAATTGAAAAAAAATCACTGAGAATGGCGGGTGACACGATTAAACGCTGTCACCTTGATAAGCATATCTACGTCACCATACATAACGCAAAATCTGTAGTTCCACCGTCGGAAAAACCGGGTATTGTTGTCTGTAATCCCCCCTACGGAGAGCGACTTAGTGAGTTAGAGAAGCTCAAACCTTTTTATCACGATTTTGCAGAAAACCTAAAGGCCAATTTTAAAAACAGCTCGGTCTTTATTTTTACTGGAAGCCCTGAGTTAAGAAAATCCATGTCGTTGCAAACATCTCAGAGAATCCCCTTCTTCAATGGAAAAATAGAGTGCCGACTATTAAGGTATGACCTTTATTGAGAAAATTCTTCAGATATTTTCATCGCAAATTGCGGCGAAGCAAACTTAAGCAACGAAATATGATTCACCACTTTATCCAGGTGTTTATTACTTTTACTGAAAAAATAGGGAGAGACCTCCGAGTCTTTTAAAAATAATGTATGGCCCTTTGAGCTGAACTTTCGTCCCACAAACTCGGAGTCTAAAAAACAAACTTCTCTGATCATAAAATTATCTGAAATATAAATAATAATACAATAATGACTAAGACTAACCAGAGACTTCCTTATTTTAACACCTTTTTGTGAAGGATAAGTTCCCCATTCCACTTTGACTTCTACGCGCTCAGCTCCGGCAAAAAAATCAAAACCCCTTTGTGAAGTTGATTTTTTCTTTTTTAGCCCAAAAATACATTTGGCATACCACTCTCCGAGTTGTACCGGGAGATTTTTTCCATTAATAATTATTTTTTGCTGCCGTAATATTTCATATTTCTTACTTATCAACTCAATGGAGTCTAAAATTTCTTTGTTTTTTGGCAATTGTAAAATAGTAATTTTTTTTGCCATGGCTGGCGTTAATTTTCGAGAAAATTGTCTTTCGAACCATTCCTTAAAGGGTAGACTCTCTACCAGCTCCAACGAATCATAGACATACCCCGTTGAGATTAATTGGTTTTCAGATGTCAGAGACTCGACTTTTTTGATCAAGTAACTAAAGGGGGCGAACTCATCGTCGGCGCTGCCTCTGACGAACACTTCTTCCTTATGGTAAGCACTACTGCCATGCGTCTCGTGAGAAAAAACCTCAATTTCTGCATAGAGTTTTTCAGTTTCCATAGGCCCCAAAATTTATTTAAAATTAAACTACGCTAATGATAACACTCTTTTAGCAGTATACTCAACATACTAATGCTAAACTTCCAGATTCTCTATGCCCTCGCTAAACGAGAGAATTGAGAGTGAAGTTGCACTATTTTGCACTAAACAATGACGACAATAAACCTTAAAGTCTACAATTTTGGAGCGTAAATACTTTTTTCTTTCCTCGTTATCGGCGCTGGGAAGTAGTGCTGAAGCGGTTATTGCTCCTCGCAAAAGAAGCCAAGCGGTTATCAATCTCCCGGAAAACATCATAAAATCAAAGCAGGACTCCAGAATTTTATCATATTTTTTCTGCATTCCCCATTTACCATATTGGCCGACTATTTTCTCTGCCTTTTCAATATTTTTTTGTAATAACGCCAACTCTTCTTTCCATTGGGCCGCTTCTTTTAAATTTATAGTTTCATTTATTTTTTTCTTTAACGAGTTAAACGCCACCCCATTGTTTTTTAGAATTTTTCTAAGGACAAAATCAATCGCCTGAATCCCATTGGTGCCCTCATATATTTTTGCAACAGTAATATCTCTGACAAATTGCTCTACTGCATACTCCTTACAATAACCATAACCCCCATGAACTTGCACGGCATCGATGGCGACATCGAGAGCTTTCTCTGTACAGTATCCTTTAGAAACAGGAGTTAGCAGAGCAATTTCATCAGCTAAGTCCGCCTCCCCCTCCCTTTCACGATCCATCAAATTCGCGATATATAAATTAAGCACCCGCATGCCGCGGGCCTCGGCGCGCATTTTAAGCACCATTCTTTTGACGTCGGGATGGTTAATAATTTCAGTTCCAAATTGAGAACGCTCACGAGCGTACTGTTCAGTAAATAAAGCACAAAGATTGGCCTGAGACTCCCCCTGCATGCCACATAAAAGTCTCGCCTCATTCATCATAATAAACATATTTGTCATACCGGCAAATTCATCACCTAATAAATGGCCGACACATTCCCCGGTCTGGCCAAAAGTAAGTTCACAGGTGGAAGAACCATGCAGACCCATTTTTTCTTCGACTTTAGTACATTGGACATGGTTGCTCTCTGCCAACGAACCATCTTCGTTAATGGAAGTTTTTGGTACAATAAATAAAGACAGACCTTTTGAGCCTTTGGGAGCTTCTGGAGTTCTTGCCAGCACCAAGTGAATATTATTTTCGTAGAGATCGCTATCTCCCGAAGAGATGAAAATTTTGACACCCTTAATGCTAAAACCGCCCTGTTCTCGCGGTACTGCGAGTGTATTGGCAGCACCAACATCACTGCCGGCGCCCGGTTCCGTCAGGCACATAGTCCCGCCCCAAGCGCCCTCCATCATTTTCGGTATATACAGGGAGTTTTGCTGCTCATTGCCCTTTTTTAAGATGACGTTCATAGCTGCTCGGGTAAGGCCATTATACATGGTAAAAGCAACGCTCGCCCCAGTGGCGATGGAGCTACATGCTAGAACAACGGCCTCGGGAGCGGGCATTCCGCCAATACTTTCAGGTAGGCCCAGAGCATACCAACCATTGTCATACATTCCTTTGTTGGCAACGTGAAAGATTGCGGGAACTTTAACTCCTTCATCCGTGAGCTGAACACCTTCGACATCTCCAACTTCTCTAGTAGGGTAAATATCTTTTGCAACAAACTTTTCAAATTCTTTAATGATTTCTTTCAAATCGGCAACTGCAAGATCGTGCTGCCCATCCTGAACTTTAAAGAGTTCAAAAAGATTAAAATGAATATCATCGAGGTCTGTTCTAAATTGTGCCATTTTCAATCCTTTGAAAGATAAGTTCTCTTATTAGTATAATAATATTTTTGGATGTGACAAAAAATAAAGAAGGGCCGGGCGAAAAAAAATGCAGGAGTTAGCAACTCCCGCACCTACTTTTTTTTAATTGGGAAAGAAAAATTCGAATTCTTGATTGGTTTGGGTATTTTGTCCATTATTGCCCTGAGCACTGGAATACTGAATACGATTACAATCATTGTCAGAAATTGGCCTGGTGTAACCATTATAGATATAAAAGTTCAAGCCATTATCTGCCCTTTTATGCACAGGATTGGTAATTAAAGGATGAGTGAGGTCTATAATAAAAACTTCACCTGCTTTTGTCCTAAATTCAATAAAACAAGCCTTTGCAGTGTGCTCTTTGACGCTTTCAATATTGTTTAACAACCCCAATAGATAAGCCTTTACTTCAGCTTCGGTTCTGCCTTGAGAATGCTTTACCAAACCATTTGTAGAGATACTCCTGATCCCCGTCTGGCAATTATTCGTAGAATTTGGAATATTAAAGGTTTGCCAAGCGCCTGCTTGACTACCATTACTACAACTTGAAAATTGATAATCTCGATCGTAAGTTACCGCTTGAAATTGGACTGCATTAATACGATTTTTAACCGCGTCTACAACAGGATTTGAGTAAGTCTCTGCTGCGCCATGCTCCCCATTTTTTTTCTTTCCGCAGGAGACAAAAAGCCCCGCCAATAGCATGATTAAAATAATTCTTTTATATTTCATTTCTTCCTCCTCGCCTAAAGCTTAGACAATATTTCTTAAACAAACATATCTAATGCGATACGATGCAAGGAGGATGCCAGCTGACTGCGACTCAATAACATCCACTTAGAGCTTTTCTGTCCGCCCAATAGATAGTCTTAATTACACAGATGTCTAAAATTTGGACATTTTTAAACTGTCCTAATTCCGACTAATTAGGTAGAGTGATCCCTCGAAAATAACCATAGTAGGATGAGGGGAATCAATGACAACGATCAATGGGCTGAGTAAAAAAGTCCTCTTAGTTATACTCGATGGTTTTGGGGTGACAACGGCCGATCATCAAAACGCTATTAAGCACGCCCACACTCCAAACCTAGACCATCTTTTCAAAAACTATCCCTACACTAATATCACTGCCGGAGGTGAACTTGTCGGGTTACCCAAGGGAGTCTGTGGCAACTCGGAAGTAGGGCATATGAATCTAGGATCTGGGCGTGCTGTTCGCCAAGACCTGGTAAGAATCAATGAAGCCATCGCCAATAATACCTTTGCGGATTTAGAAAAATTTAAAGAACTTATTCTAAAAGCGAGAAATAATACCAAGAGAATTCATCTGATGGGACTGCTTTCCGATGGAGGCGTCCATGCCCATATAGATCATATAAAAAAAATAGTCGAACTTTTAAACCAAGAAAAAGACTTGTCAGTTTATTTTCATGCTTTTATGGATGGTAGAGATACCCCGCGAGATAGCGGTGAAAAATATATAAAAGAGCTAGAGGAGATGCCAGGAGTAACACTTGCCTCTATTCAAGGGCGCTCTATTGGTATGGATCGCGACCGCAGGTGGGAGAAGATTGCCTTGGCCTATAACACCTTTGTTGGGCTGGGAACAATAGTCGAGAGAGATGCCATTGAATATCTTAGAGAACAATATGCCACGGGTAAATATGACGAGTTTATCGACCCCCTTTTGTTCAATAAAGATTATGCCATTAAGCAAGACGACTGTGTTTTCTTCGTCAATTACCGACCCGATCGCGCCATCCAATTAGCATTAGCTTTTAATCTGCCTAACTTTAAAGAATTTAATATCCCCATAAAGCCTGCTTATTTTCTGTGCATGTCTCCCTATATTCAAGAAGAGGTAGAGCTACCGGTGCTTTTTGATAAAGAGAAAATTAAGGGTGGGCTTTCAGAATACCTGTCGGGGATGGGATACAAGCAATACAAAATTGCAGAGACTGAAAAGTACGCCCACGTGACTTATTTTTATAATGGCGGAGAAAAGGGGCCTTTTCCAGGGGAAAAGCATGTCTTAGTTCCCTCCCCAAAAGAGGTGGAAACTTACGATCTCAAGCCGGAAATGAGTGCCCCCGAGGTTACAGATAAATTAGTAGATGCGCTAGATTCAGAACAATTCGATTATTACTTAGTCAATTATGCCAACTCAGATATGGTTGGCCATACGGGCAATTACGCTGCCGCTGTCAAGGCGATAGAAACATTAGATAGAGTTGTGCAAAGATTAATGGACAAGTGTAGCGAGAAAGATATAACGATGTTATTAACCGCCGATCATGGCAATAGTGATCAGATGGCCTATGCCGACGGTAATCCACATACATCTCATACCAACGCACAGGTTCCATTCGTGTTATTTAATAAATTAGTTGAACACCAAAAATATTCCATTGCCCTCACAGCAGCGGCATTAAAAGATGTCGCCCCCACAGTTTTAGCAATTATGGGAGTGGCACGACCAACCAGCTTTACTGGACAACCCATATTCAATTAGGAAGTTTCTCATGACAAATGAAGTAGTAAGCCAAGTCCCTCGGACAACTCCCATAAAAAGAATTGCCCTCTTATGTAGTGGTGGGGATAGCCCAGGTATGAATTGTGCCGTGCGAGCGGTGGTGAGAACAGCAGTGGGCAATAACCTAGAAGTCTTCGGCATCCAAAAAGGTTATGCGGGACTCTTAGAGGGCAACTTTCGAGAAATGGATGCCAGCTCTGTTGGTAATATTTTGCAACATGGGGGGACCGTCTTACAAACCAGTCGCTGTCCCGATTTTCTCGAGCAAGAGATCCGTAAAGAGGCCTTTAATATATTAAAAAGAAAAAAAATCGATGCCCTCATTGTTATTGGGGGAAATGGTTCATTCAATGGTGCCTACGCGCTTCACAAAGAACATAACCTTCCTATCGTGGGGATTCCTGGAACCATTGATAACGATATCTCTGGTACAGACTATACCGTTGGCTTTGATACGGCGGTACAAACCGCAGTGGAAGCAGTGGATAAGATTAGAGATACAGCACATAGCCACGAGAGGACCTTTATCGTCGAGGTGATGGGCAGAAGATCCACGGCGATTGCTCTCCACGTAGGGGTCTCCACCGGAGCAGAAAATATTATTTTCCCGACAAAAGATGTAGATTTTCAAGAATTGGCGAATGATATCCATCGTGGTGTAAAGCGCGGAAAACATTCTTCAATTATCATCGTTGCCGAAGGAGATAAACCTGGACTGAGCTATAAAATTCAAAAGCATCTGATGACAGACCATCAAATTATTGCACACGTCTGTATTCTCGGGCATATTCAAAGAGGCGGCAACCCCACCTCCCTCGATCGCTTTATCGCCTCTAAAATGGGATTTATGGCGGTCAAGTCTCTCTTGCAAAATGAATACCCTGTGGTCACGGCATTTTTAAATGGCCTGGTTGAAGTTGTCCCTTTTGAAAATTGCTTAGGAAAGAAAACAGAGTACGAAAAACCCTATCAAGACTTGGTTCGAGCACTTTCTATTTAAACGATAGACATCTTTCTCAGATGGACTTTTTCTAAGCTTTCATTGAGAAACTTTATTTTACCAGTATGATTAATGAGCTTATCCAGTTCAATAATTTTTAAATTATGGGGAACGTCGAGAAAGTTGGTACAAATATATTTAAGATTTTCCATCTTATTTATTTTCAAAACATCACTAAATTGTTCAATATCCATCTCAAATTGAATAATATTTCCCACTACTGACACCTTTCCCATAGAGAAACAATCATCTAATTTACCGATGGAAATATGCTCTATTAAGGACAGAAAAAGTATTAATAAAGGCAACTCAATCCACGCTTTTTCATCATTGGAAAGCTCTGTGAGTTGATCTTCGTCTTCGATACATAAGACAATCCTCTTTATAGGTATTTTTATACCCATTTCTTTGGATAAATAGATAAATTTTTCTTTAAGAGATTTGCCATATTTCCCCATTCCGTTAACTTCAACTCCGGGGAAACTTTTTGATGCATAACCAAATAAGTTTATGACTTTAAAACTATCTCGACAGGGACAGATTGCCTTTAACCTCGTATACATGAAAACTCCTTTGACCAATGAGTCTTCAACGAGCATCATTTTTTAAGTTATTTAAATAGCTATAATGTTTAGAGATTTATCGGATCATCAATCAATTTTTCTCCTGAATTCTGAGAAAAAAAGCAGGTTACGGAAGATGGAGAATCTTGGAATTTTCCACGAACATTACCTTGGCCATGACCTGAGACATGCACCACCTCAAGCTGGTGCGCGAACATCTCTTGCAACTCTTGGCAATAGCCCTTAGCATTGGTGCATTTTTTTCGTTCCTCTCGGCCCTCACAACCCATGCTCAAAACCGCACTCGTCCCCATCTGGCAAACAATTTCTCGCTTCTTAGTATTTATATAGGCGCGTAATAAAGGGGGATCTATTTCAGATTTTTTTTTCAGGCAAACGTCTTGCGCTTTGATCAATGTTCCCATGCAATCTATATGCACCAGGGAAGGGGCATCCACCAAGAGTTGAAATTTATGCCCCATAGTTTTACAGGCGTCACTTAAAGAAATAACCTGCACTTTCTGTGTTTCCGGCCGGTAGCTTCTCACTTTTCCATAAATGAAAAAAGGCAGGAAAAAGATGAAGATTAAAATAATTTTAACCAGGAAAAAATCCTCGCAATCTCATGGCACTTTCGAGCCTTTTAAGCGCCCCCATAAAAGCAGCTTTCTTCATATTTACACCGTACTTTTTATGACAAACCCAGACTGATTCAAAGGCTTCTTTTAATATCTCATGAAGCTTATTATTAATTTCATCGAGTCCCCAAAAAAAGTTTTGCAGCCCCTGCACCCACTCAAAATAAGAAACAATAACCCCGCCAGCATTACAGAGAATATCGGGAATAATAAAGATGCCATTTTTTGTTACGATATCGATCGCATCCTTCGTCAATGGCCCATTGGCGCCCTCAGCGATAATTCTCGCCTTAACTTTACTTGCATTCTTCTCAGTCACCACCCCGTCAATCGCCGCCGGGATAAGAATGTCCACATCCAAAGTTAATAATTCTTCATTCGATATATGCTGAACATTATCTAAATCTTTTAAAAGTTTGCCCTCTTTAACCCAGCTTGCCGCCAACTCGACATTAATGCCCTCAGCGTTATATACCGCCCCAGAAACATCGGAGACCGCGACGATTTTCGCCCCTTGCGCCGAGAGATCTTCGGCCGCGGGAATCCCCACTTTACCAAAGCCGTGTATGGCCACAGTGGTATTTTTATCAATTTTCATGTCCAACTTTTCTGCGGCAAAATTAATACAAAAAGCGACTCCTTTGCCCGTTGCTTCCGCTCGCCCCAAGGAGCCTCCAACCTTAATTGGTTTCCCCGTGACAACGCCAGGAATTGTATACCCTTTAATTTGCGAGTAGGTATCCATAAACCACGCCATAGTCTGAGCATCAGTGCCAATATCTGGCGCTGGAATATCAATATTGGGACCAACAATCATACTAATTTCCGTGGCATAGCGACGAGTCAAAGCTTGTAATTCCTGCCGCGATAAATCCCTGGGATCCACCCGAATACCACCTTTTGCGCCGCCTAATGGTAGGCCCACAAGAGCACATTTAAAGGTCATCAACATCGCCAAAGCCGCTGTTTCCGAAAGAGAGACACTGGGATGATAACGAATCCCTCCCTTGCCGGGGCCAATAGTCATATTATGCTGAACTCTATAGCCCATAAAAGTTTTCACCGTACCGTCGTCGAGTCGAATAGGAACAGCGACTTGTAAGGCCCTTTTTGGGTATTTTAGCCTTTCAATGATATTCGGGTCCAAATCCATCAGCTGGGCAGCCTCTTCCATTTGCTCAAAAGCATCCTTAAATAGTTCACTTTCTTCGAACATGTTCACAGCGTTACTCCTAGGTACAAAAAAAATATACGAAACGTTATAACAAAAATTTCTATTCTTCCTTAAATATTATCGAAGTTTTAAAAAATAGGGAAAGATTTTCTAAAAAGGCAGACTATAAAGAAGTTCATATCTCTGATCAGAATGCTCGGAAAAGGCCATTTCGCTGTCACTTTGTGACGAAGTATAACGCGCATTCCAGCGCTCATTAAGCGGCTTATTCACGGCCGCAATCCAAGTTTCCCCCGTAACGTCATAATCTATATTTGTCGTCACCCCAATCGAGGCAAATTCTCTCTTCAAAAACATTTTTACAGAGCCACTACTAGCATAAAGCCGCGTTTCATATTCCACATAAGGGTTCTCAACCTTTATAATCGCCTTTCCTTGCAGCACACGCGCCTTCAATCTGATTTTAATATTTTTAGATATTTGCACCTTAGTTTTAGGCCTTAATGCTTGATGGGCTTGACCAACAGAATGCAGAGTCGAGCCCTCTTCAGCATTTCTAATTTCTCCTGCAAGTTTTTTATCTAAATATTTTAAAAGACGTTTTTGAAGATAATTTTTTCGCGACTCCATATCCGGAGTTTCAAAAAGCCCGGTAGATTGCAAATTCCATTTTCTCGCGTATTCTTCCTGTTTGGCCCAATGCTCGATCGTTCCCTTCGTTCCCCCAAGAATACCCGATGTATCTCTCTCTATCGCCGTATCTACCCAAAGGCCGTCCTCCACCGGTCGCACCTCAATCTCTGTACTGGGAACAAAATTCGCTGGCCCCCGCACCAAGCCTCTATAACTCGGGTTGAGCATCCTCAACTGAAGTCCAACGCCTGTCTGAGCGTAGCTGGTATCAACTAATAAAACCAAGCTGATAAAAGTAAAGACCATCAATGTACAAATAAACAACTGTCCATACTTTGTACACCAATGGAAAAATTTCCCTATGCGCTTATTCATATAACACCCTTAAATTATGAGGACTTCCTCGTTTCTAAGGATATTAAATGCAATGTGCATACCAACCCCTTAAGCAGCCTCGGCGAGAGAAATTAGGCCCTTAATATATTCATTTTCATACAGCGCTCTGCGTCACGAACCAAAACAAACTATTTTCATTCACTAATAAACTAAAAAATGTTCCAAACACATGGACCATCACCAACAACCCTAGGAGAATAGTGGAAATTAAGATGCTTGGTATGATGAATCCACTAATCCCCGAAAGGCAAAAATACTCTATGTAGATTCTTCTAGTATCTATAAAAAAAATGCGCTAACTAACCACTTCCATTCACCTTTAAAAGATAATGATCTATCAATTCTCTATTGGTTTCAATTTTCTTTTCTTGCAATAAAGTTCTTAAATCTTGAATGATGATCAGCGCTAGTAAATTCATAATCTTTGTTTTAAAATTTTCATCTGCTGCGAATTTAGTAAAAAATTTTCTATCAAAATCTTCTAAAGAAATTTTAAACCATCTAAACAAAGATTTCATCTTAACTCTATTTCTAAGTTTATATTTCAGCAAAAATTTTAATATTTGAAAATCATCTATCTGGCCAAGCTCTAATAATAACTGACTAAGATATAAAATATCTTTTGCGAATGAAATAGGATCTGCATAATTTTCTATTTTTTTATCTAATAATATTGATCTTTTTGTTTCAGTTGATATAGTTGATATAGTTTCTACGATACTGAATCCAGCAAAAATAATTGTTGAGAATGCAGAGATTAAGAGAAAACCAATCGTATAAAAAGACACTCTATTACCTAATTTTTCCCTCATTAAGTAAGGATTCTCGATATTATAAATTGTGTTCAGATACAGACGAGGATTGAACTTAGTAAAAATGGTGGTCACACTAGGATCAAGACTCATAAAGTTTGGAATAAGCTTAACACCAGCATGACTAAGCATCCGACATAATACTTGCGAACAATTATTAGTTACTAGCGAATATCTTTGAAATTCTTTTTTATTAAATGAAAAATAGTCTTTTAGCTTCTGTATTTCAGCAGCCGATACCTGAAGTGCATAACCAAAAATACGATGTCTCTTATACCTATCATTTACAATACTATCTAATGATTCTACGATTAGACCAAGTGCTGGTTGCATATGAAAAACCTCTCGATCAACCCGTAAGGCTAGATGGCCAGTATTTCCGTGCGCACTGGGAATATTTAGAAGCTCTATTGAACCTTTTCCAATTGAGTCTAAATAGACATCTAAATTTTCACTTCCAACAACAATTTGATGAGACTTCAATTTATAATTTTCGTGGCCATCACCAAATTCAGCAATATATGCATTAACTTTGCCTTCCAGAGAATTACTATCAACTGCGAATTTAGGTTTCTTACCCTCCAATGAAAATTTGTTCTTTGTAAGCTTATTGAAATGCCTTGAGAAATTTAAACAAGCCTTAACCGAAATTTTGTTTGCCGGAGAACGCGCTACCTGATGCAAAGAACAGGAAAGCAATGAAAAGACTAAAAAATAATTTACAAAAAAATTCAACATGTAAAAGTACTTTTCGAAATTTTATTGCAAAGACTTTAATTTTCCCGTTTTCACAGCAAAACGTTTCAGTCAACTTTTTCTGCGCTAGCGCGGGTGGGTGCGAAGGTTCCAGGGCCTAATGTAAAACATACTATACTATGCCGCATTTCATGATAATTAACAGCGAGAGTGATGTTTCCCCGAATATTTGCTAGCAATACCTGTTTATTTACATAAATTCACTTTATGTTTTTTGGCCCTCATCACTTTTTTTAAATGCCTGCACCAGCGCGCTTTTTTCTCTCCGAAGGACTTCTCAAAGGCCTTTTCGAAAGCAAGGTAGGCGATCTTAAAACCTTTTCCTCGGTAGCTTTCGGTAATGTCGATAAATTGTTGGCGCCCCTGATCTGATAACAAAAGTTTGGTCTCTACCACAACTTTGCCTTTAAATTTTTTCTCGACAAAGATGTTCATGACCTCTGCTAATGTTGGAATCTGACAACATTTTTTTAAGAGATAACTTCTCACCTCATTAAACGTTATTTTATCGATGGCCTTACCCGGTTTTATAAAGCGATCGTGATGGACCACAAGTTCTCCATCTTTTGTTTCTCTGACATCGAATTCCCAATACTTAAAAGTTTTATGTTTATGCACATTGGATAAAAACGCTGCATTTAAAACTTCCAATGTATTTTCAGGCAGAGATTGAATAATATCCCCCCCTAATCTATGTCCCGCATTATTGCCTTTTTTGAATATTAATTGGTCTTCCCTTACTTTCTCTCCTCTCGTGCAGGACATAACGACTATTGTAACTGCTCATACCTATAATTCATATATTTAATACTTTTTTAGAATTTATAGGGCCGAGCAGCGTGGCCTTTTATAATAACTGAACTATACTTTGTAAATATGA
>Ga0316206_1001097_pt1 | contig 26963 bp, 26 predicted proteins | sample 6monthpyrite_MG_FD_204942 | JGI IMG/M metagenome (GOLD analysis project Ga0316206, IMG submission 204942) | Microbial mat bacterial communities from mineral coupon in-situ incubated in ocean water Damariscotta River, Maine, United States -... | ecosystem: Environmental > Aquatic > Marine >... | reverse complement strand
ACGACGCCTCAATCCGTTGTCGCGGCATCTCCGGAACCAACAGCGCCTCCCGTAGAAGAAAAAATCGCGCCGGTCGTTCCTGTGCAAGCACCAGTCGCCGCCGCTACGGATCGAGAATCCATTGCACCGCAAGACACAGGGGAAAGGACGACGGAAATCACGCCCGCCGCGCCTGAGCCGAAGCAAGAAGCTGGCGGCAACGAGGGCGTCGAAGAAATAGCGACCGCGATGCCCACCCCTGAAGTCCAGGGAGAAACAGCCGTGGCGGAAGACAACGGCGAAAAAGAGGAGAAATCCAGAAGCAAGCCACGCGCACCGCGCCGTCGCCGCGCCGCGCCACGTTCTACCGAAGGGAAACCTGCGGCGGCGTCCCAGCCTGCGGGCAGCAGTCTCGTTCAGATTGAAACCCGGCCTGAAGCAGCGGCGATCCAATCCTTAGAAGCCGACGCCGAAATAAAGCCCCGTCGTTCCATTGCGCCGCGCCCATGGCAAACGGTGGAAACGAGCGACTCCGGCCCGCTGGAACAGGTGGAAACGCAGAAACAAGCGTAAACGCACCCTGCGCCTCCTGGATCGTCAGCAAACCCCGCCATTTTTTTGGCGGGGTTTGCTTTTTTTGTGTTATCGAATCGAGCCGCGCATAAAAAGCAATCGGGCTGACTATGCACGGAGGTTGGAACGGAGGATCAAAAGAGGCTGTTCCTAACCATGCTCTGGTTTAAAAAGGCATGTCACAGCGCGTCAGCCAATGCGTTTCCCCGGCGTACAACGGGCATCCTCGCTAACTGGCGGCTACCTGCGCTTTCTTCAACTGCGCTAATAAACCTTGCGCCGCGTCTTCCACCAAATCCAGCACATAGTCAAAACCATCGGCGCTGCCATAATAGGGGTCTGGCACTTCGTCCGCCTGAAAGCGGCGGCCATACAGAAGGAATAACCCCAGCTTGTGGCGTTGCGCCGGCGGACACAACCGCTGGATATCCCGTAGATTAGCGCGATCCATCGCGAGGATGTAATCGAAGCGATGGCAATCGTCAACGCCAATCTGACGTCCGCGCAAGCCGCTAAGGTCGTAACCCCGGCGCAAGGCGGCTTGTTGCATTCGGCGATCCGGCGCCTCGCCGACATGATAGTCGTGCGTGCCAGCGGAGTCGATTACTATTCGCGCCGTTAGTCCGGCCTCCGCTACCGTGCGCCGGAATACGCCCTCGGCAGTGGGAGAACGGCAAATATTTCCCATGCAAACGAACAATACGTTAATCATGCAATTCCACTCCGTAATAGGCCTGCTTCAATTCCTTCATTTGATCGCGCAATGTCGCCGCTTGTTCGAATTCCAGATTCTTGGCGCACGCCAGCATGGCTTTCTCAAGCCGTTTCATTTCTTTGACCGCTGTTTTCTCATCCATCGCATGATAGGCCGCTAGCGTTTGCGCTGCTTTCATTTCCTGTCGCGCCGACTCGGTATCGTAGACGCCGTCGATAAGGTCCTTGACCCGCTTGCGCACGCTCTTCGGCGTAATACCACGAGCCTCGTTGTAGGCGATCTGCTTGGCACGCCGTCTTTCGGTCTCTTCGATGGCGCGCCGAATGGAGTTTGTCAGTGTATTGGCGTACATAATTGCGGTGCCGTTGACATGGCGGGCGGCGCGACCGATGGTCTGAATCAGCGAACGTTCGGAGCGTAGAAAGCCTTCTTTATCCGCATCCAGGATCGCGACAAGCGAGACTTCAGGAATATCCAGCCCTTCCCTCAGCAAGTTAATGCCTACCAATACATCGAATACGCCGAGACGCAGATCACGGATAATTTCCACTCGCTCCACGGTATCAATGTCCGAATGCAAGTAGCGCACCTTAATCCCATGGTCGGCCAAATAATGGCTCAGTTCTTCGGCCATGCGCTTGGTTAAGGTCGTCACCAGCACCCGCTCGCCCTGAGCAATGCGGTTGTTGGCCTCGGACAGTAAGTCATCCACCTGGGTCGTGACGGGACGTACTTCGATGACGGGATCGACCAGCCCGGTCGGCCTGATGACTTGCTCCACCACTTGAGCGGCATGATTCGCTTCGTATTGCGCCGGGGTCGCGGAAACGAAAATCGTCTGGCGCATCACGCGCTCGAATTCGTCGAAGCGCAATGGCCGGTTATCCAGCGCGCTGGGGAGACGGAAACCATAAGCCACCAGATTCTCCTTGCGCGAGCGGTCTCCTTTATACATACCGCCGACTTGCGGAATAGTGACATGGCTCTCGTCGATGAACATCAGTGCGTTAGGCGGCAAATAATCGATTAAAGTCGGCGGTGGTTCTCCTGGCTGACGCCCAGACAAATGACGGGAATAGTTTTCAATTCCCTTACAGAAGCCTAATTCGTTCAGCATTTCCAGGTCGAAGCGGGTACGCTGCTCGATACGCTGGAGCTCCACTAACTTATTTTCCCGCTGGTAAAATTTGACACGCTCCCGCAATTCTTCCTTAATCGCCTCAATCGCGCGCAACGTCGTGCTGCGAGGCGTCACGTAGTGACTGGAAGGGTAAACCGTGTAACGCGTTATCTTTTGAAGAACATGGCCGGTTAACGGGTCGAATAAGGAAATATGCTCCACTTCCTCATCGAACAGTGAGACGCGTATTGCGGTTTCCGAGTTTTCCGCCGGAAATATGTCGAGGACATCCCCGCGCACCCGGAAGGCGCCGCGATGGAAGTCCGTTTCGTTCCGCTCGTACTGCATCCCGGTCAAGCGCTTGATGGCGTCCCGCTGGGATAGGGCGCCCCCCTGACGCAGATGGAGGATCATGCCATGGTAATCCACGGGGTCGCCAATACCGTAGATCGCCGATACCGTCGCCACGATGATGCTGTCTTCGCGCTCCAGCAAAGCCTTGGTGGCGGAAAGCCGCATCTGTTCGATATGCTCGTTGATGCTGGAGTCCTTCTCGATGAACAAGTCGCGCGACGGCACATAAGCTTCCGGCTGATAATAATCGTAATAGGAAACGAAATATTCCACCGCGTTTTCCGGGAAAAATTCGCGCATTTCCGCATAAAGTTGCGCCGCTAAGGTTTTATTGGGTGCCAGAATAAGGCTGGGGCGCCCTAATCGGGCGATGATATTGGCCGCGGTATACGTTTTTCCCGAGCCGGTAACCCCCAGCAACGTTTGAAACACCAGGCCGTTTTCTATCCCCTCCGTCAGCCGCTGAATGGCCTCCGGCTGGTCGCCAGCAGGCTCGAAAGGTTGATGAAGTTTAAAAGGGCTCTTGGGAAAAGTAACAATCACGATTAAAATCTAAGAATTTTGGTTAGCGGAATTTTAGCATAGGGGAAGATTTCCCCCGCCTCTTACCCACACCACCGCACGAGGTTAGTATCTTGGAACTTGCACAGCGCGTATGGGCGATCAAGCCCTCTCCCACCCTCTCCGTTACCGCGCTCGCCGCCCAGCTTAAAGCGCAAGGTAAAGACATCATTGGGCTTGCCGCCGGCGAACCCGATTTCGATACGCCCCAGCCGATCAAGGCAGCGGCCATTCGCGCAATTAACGAGGGATTCACCAAATACACGCCCGTGGGGGGAACCGCTAGCCTGAAACAAGCCGTCGTCAGCAAACTCCAGCGGGAAAACAGCCTGGATTACACGCCGAAGCAGGTGCTGATCTCCTGCGGCGGTAAGCAAAGTTTTTTCAATCTTGCGCAAGCAATAATCGACCCCGGCGACGAGGTCGTCATTCCCGCGCCTTACTGGGTTTCCTATCCGGATATCATCCTGCTCGCCGGCGGTAAGCCGGTGTTCGTTTTTGCCGGCATCGAGCAGCAATTTAAAATTGCTCCCCAACAATTGGCCGCGGCAATCACGCCCAAGACCAAGCTGGTGGTGCTAAATAGCCCTAGCAACCCCAGCGGGGCCGTTTATACGCGGGAAGAACTAGTTGCCTTGGGCGAAGTGCTGCGCGCCCATCCAAGGCTATTAATCGCCACCGACGATATATACGAGCATATCCTGTTCGATGACACCCCATTCGTCAACATCCTCAACGCCTGCCCCGATCTCGCCGAACGCGCGATCGTGCTAAACGGCGTTTCTAAAGCCTATTCCATGACGGGTTGGCGGATCGGCTATGCCGCCGGTCCGGAGACAGTGATTCGCGCCATGGAAAAAATTCAATCGCAAAGCACGTCGAATCCCGTGTCGATCTCGCAAGTCGCGGCGGAAGCAGCGTTAAATGGCGATCAATCATGCATCCAGTCCATGCGCCGCGCTTTCGCGGAACGGCACCAATTTGTCGTCGCGGCGCTGAACCAAATTCCCGGAATCCGTTGCGTGCCAAGCGGCGGGGCTTTCTATGCGTTTCCCGACGCCCGACGGGCGGTGGATAATATGAAAGCGCGCGGCTTGATTCCGGAGGAGGCCGGCGATGTCGCCTTCAGCGAATATCTGCTGGCGCATGCCGGCGTGGCCATTGTCCCCGGTTCCGCCTTTGGCGCCGAAGGCTATTTCCGACTTTCTTTCGCAACCTCCATGGAAAATCTCAACAACGCCCTAGTGCGGATCGGCAAGGCGCTCTCCTGAGCCGAAAAACGCCCGGCGCCCTATTTCTGCCCACCGTCGAACCATTTTTTCAGTTTGTCTCCCGCAGCGATCCCCAGGGAAGTGCCAACACCAGGCCCCAGAATTGCCGTGCCAACGACACCTCCCGCCAGCGCCGCGTTAGTGGGGCGCACCACGGGCGAATCGAGGCTACCGGATAGGCGTAGCGGCACATAGCTCAAGGGCACATCCGCCACCTTCAGCCCCACATCGATTTTGCCGGACAATCGCCGGCGCGGCGAGATCGCCATATTGCCCGTGGCATTCAATAAACCCGACGCAATAGATAGCCGAGAGAAATGAAAGCGCCTCCCACGCATCTTGAGCACACCGGATAAGCGATCGAACCGCGTTTGCCCGGCACTACCCTCTTTGCCAAGAAACTTTGCCGCCTTCAGCAAATCGACGTTATACAACGTGCCATCGATCAGCTCGAAATGGCTATTAATCACAGGATCGGCAAACAATCGATCCGCGTTTTTCGCCGCAAAGGTAAATGCAGACCTTGACCGCAACTGACCACCTAATGGACTGCTGCCCCGAAACACGCGGATCAATGGCCGCACCGCGACCCCGCTGGTTTCTAGCCTGCCGGAGAATCGCCAGCCATGGCGCCAACGCAAGCGGCCGGTTCCGTGGAACGCCCCGCCATAAATCACTCCCTGAAATTGCTTGATGGTCAATTCGCCGGCATTCAACCGACTCTTAAGCGCCAACCGCTCAAAAAACAATGGCTTTCCCGCAGGGAGCCGCCAATTCTTGGCGTCTGCCTGAATTCGATAGGCGTTACCGTCAGGCGTGACATTAGCGCTTAATTTCCCGTGCGCCTCGCTGATACGCGCCGTTTCCAAATGGCCATTGGGTGCGAGCCGTATATCGGCGCGGTATGGACCGAGCCGCCTGTTGCCCCATTGTATGTTCACTTGTCTCAGCGCAATTCGCGCGATATTAATCGGGCTGGGGCCGCCACGCCCCTTCCCGCCTAGCCCGGCTAATTTGAACAACACATTGTCCCCGACGGTGACTCCGCGCAATGTCAGCTTCCGCAGCACCTTTACCGGAGAGAAGAGCGAGCGCAACAGCGGTTCCGCCGTGACCGACGCAATCGTCAAACCATGGGACCGCCCGATGGCAACCCCCTTGATTACAAGCCGTGGCGTAGGAATCAGGGAAAAACGCAAGGACCGTATCTTAACCGGCGTGTGTAACGATTCCGACGCGGTTTGTTCGACCCAGGGAACGTAATGGTCAAGGGGAATGAAAAAAGGTAGAATCGCCGCGACCGCCGCTAACAGCACGACAATAACCAGGGCGCGCCGGAGACGCTTCATGTAACGCTCGATTTTCAGGAATTGATTGACTACAAACGACCAAGCGCTTATTATAGCGACCTTTCAAATTCCCCGATAGCTCAGTTGGTAGAGCGACGGACTGTTAATCCGCAGGTCCCAGGTTCGAGCCCTGGTCGGGGAGCCAATCACAACAGGTTTTCTTGGTTTATTTAGACAAAATATTAGACAGTTGTCTAATATTTTGTCATATGTCCCAGTATCGCGGCTGTCGCGGGTTGGTGTTGGTGTTGGTGTAGAGTCGCCAATTCCCGATCAATCCTACACCAACACCATCAGGAGCTGCGGATCATTGGGCGTATAGTGTGGGCTTGCCGTGCACCGATCCTTCCCCGTCCTGAAATTGACATCCTCCCCGGGCTGAAGACCGGAGATTCCTACGGCGCTCAGGCGAGGCATTGAGCCACCTCTGGGTCGCTTCGGTGGGTTCCTGTTGCCGGCGGCATGACTGCACCGCTCGCTTGGCAGGCTAACCGGGCGTGTCCCGCCCTTAGAACATTGATCGCACCAACCAGATCGGCGTTTTCCTCGAAGCCGCATGCGACACATGCGAACCGCGCTTGTGCCGGGCGGTTGTCCGCCGACACGTGCTTACAGCACGGACACGTCCGGCTGGTGTTCCGCGGCGGCACGGCGATGAGGTGTCCGCCGTTCCACCCCAGCTTGTAGTCCAACTGGCGGCGGAACGCGAACCAGCCCTGGTCGAGGATGGCCTTGTTCAGGCCCGACTTCGCCCGAACGTTCTTGCCCGGTGTTTCGGTGCTGCCTGCCGCCGACTTGGACATATTCCGAGCCTGCAAGTCCTCGATACACACCATCGCGTGGTTTTGGCTGATGGCGGTCGTAGTCTTGTGCAGGTAGTCGCGGCTGGCGTTGCCGATGCGGGCGTGAATCCGCTGGACGCGGGCTTTCGCCCGCGTCCAGTTGTTGCTGACTTCACCTTGCGGCTCATGGCCCGTTGTGCCTTGCGCAAGGCGGCCTCGTGCCGCTTGAAGCTGTCGAGCGGCGCGTAGTACGTGCCGTCGCTCAAGGTAGCGAAGCGGACGATGCCCAGGTCGATGCCGATGGCATCGCCTTGAGGTATTGGATTTTCGACCTCGCGTTCGGTCTGGATCGAGACGAACCACTTGCCGTTCGCCTGGCTGACGGTGATGTTCTTCACCGTGCCCAGCACGCCCCGGCTGTTGCGGTAGCGCAACCAGCCGAGCTTAGGCAGGAATACGCGGCTGTTAAGCTGATCGAGCTTAATCTGTTTCGGGTCTGAGTAGCGGAAGCGATCGCCCTGCCCCTTCTTCTTGAAGCGGGGAAAGTCGGCCCGCTTGGCGAAGAAGTTGGCATAGGCACGTTCCAAATCCTTGAGTGTTTGCTGCAGCGGGTGGACGGGCGCATCGGCCAGCCAAGCGGTATCCGTGCCGTTTCGCCACCTGGTGAGGCGTTTGCACAATCCAGCGTAGCCGAGCTTCTTCTCACCTTGCTCGTAGCGTTCTTTTTGCAACGCCAGCGCCTTGTTGAACACGAACCGGCTTGAGCCCGCAAAGCGGCGCATAGCGCGCTGCTGCTGGCCGTTGGGCTGTAGCTCAAACTTGTAGGCTTGTTGGCGTTTCATGACTCCATTTCATGTGCACCTGCTGGTGAAGTATCCGCCCAAGGTGGCAGTGTCCAACCTCGTGAACAGCCTCAAGGGCGTTTCCAGCCGCCTGCTACGCAAGGAACGGACAGACATCCAGAAACAACAGACACCCCACTAAACTCAAGGACGGCTACGCCGTCCGCGCTATCCTTCCTCGCCCTGAACGGCGGTGCTTGTCGCGCATCGGGTCAAAGTTACGAATCACCAATTCTCTGAATTTTTTGTATCTTTGCCCACCTCCCACAGTGTAGTTGATTGCCACCGTATCCATCGATAGCCCCTCGAATGCCTCACGCATCTCGGGGATGTCGTTAACCGAGATGATCATTTTGCCCTTGATTGTTCTAGCCGCTGTGGCTATTTTATCGTACTGTTCCCGCTCAAAATCTACACCGTATCCTGCTGTACCCCAATAAGGTGGATCACAATAAAATAGAGTATGTTCTCGATCGTATTTTGCGATGCAATCATACCAGGGAAGATGCTCGATGGTGGTGCGCGATAGCCGCAGGTGGGCCTGGCTCAGGTCTTCCTCGAGACGTAGCAGATTAAGGCGTGGCGGCGAAGTGGTGGCAGTACCAAAGCTCTGACCGTCTACCTTGCCGCCGAAAGAGAGCTTTTGGAGATAATAAAAGCGTGCTGCGCGCTGGATGTCAGTGAGGGTTTCTTCTGGAGTTATCTGCAACCATTTGAATATCTGGCGGCTAGAGAGGGCCCACTTGAATTGCCGCGTGAATTCCTCCAGGTGGTGTTTCACCACCTGGTACAGATTTATCAATTCGCCGTTGATGTCGTTGATTACCTCGACGTGCGCGGGCGCCTTAAGGAAGTACAATGCTGCAGCGCCGCAAAATGGTTCGACGTAGCATTCATGTGGTGGAAACAAGGGGGTGATGTGCTTGGCCAGCCGGTGCTTACCGCCGAGCCAGGGAATAATCGGTTTTGCAGTCATTCGGAAGCCTTTCTTCTTAAATATGAAGCCTCCCCCTGCTAAAACCCACTTGGGTTTATAGCGGGGGTTTCCTGGTTCGGCGATCAGGGCGCGGGAGTGTTGCTACCCCAACGGCTTACCTTTGCATTGTAGATGTGCCGCTTCTAGCCGCTCTTTCTTCATCACGTCTCACGGAAACGGTTTTAACAAGTGGCGATACACTTTTTGCCTGTATTTGCTGTTGTATCGCGGGATGCGGCTATTGTAGTTCCCCACCTTCCGCCAAAAGCCTTCGGGATTGTGCATCGCGGCATCCAGTCCCTGCCGACCAAGGAACCCACCGGACTGCAGGCTACGCGCGAGTATCCACACCCCTGCGACGGCATTCACGCACCCGTTATCGATCAATTCCCTGGTTCCGATGCCGTACCGGCGCAACACCGGCAACCACGTCGAGTTAATTTGCATCGGCCCAATATCGTAGGATCCATTGCGATTTCGGTTAACGACTCCTTGGATCCCGTCTTCCGTTTGCCGAATAGCCAGTGCTAGCGCATACGGCACCTCGTACTGCGCGGATGCGGCCCATAAGCACTGACGGATGCGTGCCTCTTCCGCTTTTCCTGTAATTGCCCGTAAAGAATGTATCATACCGATAAAATAGGGATCAACCTGTTCAGTCCGGACTTGGCCCGAACGTTCTTGGCTGGTGTTCGTCCTCCTCATCCTCATCGCCGTCGTCTCGTATTTCGGTAACCAAATTATCCATTGTAAAGTGGATAATTTCAGGGCGACCGCTAAGCGTCACAGATTGATCAATTTCAAACGTTAAATCTTCGTTGGCGGCCAATCGTTCCTCCAGCCGGTTGAAAATCTCAAGATAAAAGGACGGCCGATTCCATTCCGTGAGGTAACTTTCAATGATGTTGCTCATGATCGCGTCGAATTCCCGTGCGAAGTCTTCCTCAAATCCATTGATTGCCGTGTATTTCATGATTATCTCCTGCCTAGGTAGGGAGCAATGTGCAACCCATAAATTTGACATCCACTTCGCCCTAAATAGTGGGGATTCCTACGTTTCTTCTCTTTTAATGAAAGTATCGTATTACTCATACCAATATAATTCAAGGAAATCCCTTTGTTTTTTGCAAAGTAAATTGCCGCATCTTCCCCGCCATGAACGACAGGGTTTTACGGCGCACATCGATAAGCGTTCGATTAACCATGTATTTCCGGCGCATTAACTGTATCCATCCACAGAAAACCCTGTCCTGCATGCGCGCCACAGTCGCGCGCGATTGCGAACATCTCCTTCGTTTCAATCCACTCGATTACGCTGAGGGCGCCCAGATACTTGGTTATCTCCACTAGGGAGTGGACGACGGACAGCGCGCGCCTGTCAAGGCAGGCGCGCTGAAACAGCGTGCCGTCAATCTTAACAACATCCGGATGCAACATAGAAATTCTGCCCATGGCGTCTTCTCCTGAGCCCGCATCGTCTACACATAATTTAACATCAAATTCGGAGCGAATGCCGGCCAGGATGCCAGCAGCAGCCTCGAGCGCGCCGGATGGCGCTTGCGGACTAGCGAACGGCGTCTCGGTCCATTCCAGAACGAACTCGACGCCACGCAACCGTGCGCTGGCGAACATGCCGCGGATCGACGACATGATCTCCTTATCGAAAAGCTGCCAAGTATCCACGTTAACCGAAATGAATCCTGCGGACGTCACCGGGATATCCTCCAACAGGGCGCGTTCCATATTGCTATAGATGCGCCGCCACGCGGCTAGGCCCGTGACGTTCCCTAGTGGGACAATATCGGTCAGCACTTCATAACCAATCGTGGCGCCATCGTCGAGAGACACAATAGGCTCTTTTCTAAGAGCCGTTTTAATATGATTCATACCGTTATTATTAGAAGAAAATGAAAGATCGTTCATTACTCACCCATTTCCTTTCCCATGAACCACTCGCTCTGACCGGTCATGCCGGGCATGGTCCGATGCAAGAAGTCTTTGCGGTGGTTGACAATGCGGGAAGGAAGGATTATAGCTGGAGCACTTAAACTCAAATCTGGTAGTCACGTTAATTTACTCTCAGTCGCCGGAATCAGGGGAATCCGGCTTTCCGGCTCGCCCCCATGTTTCCCCAGGCAAAGACGGCCAGCCGCCTTTAGTGACGATACCTCCCCACCCGTCGACACCACGTGCACGGGCTTCCGCATCGACGGATTCCATAAAAATGCGCAAGCCCTCTTCGACGCCATACTGGTCGAGGGCTTTCTCCAGTATCATGAGCAGTCGTCCTACCCGCGCGCTGGGGCGCGTGTTTTTGGCCTTCCAATCGGACCCAGCACGGTTGCCGGTGAGCAAAGCCATTTGTTTCCATGCGGGCAACCCATCGTCACGCGCCTTCCCCAAACCGGAGTTCGCGCCAAGACGCGCGCGGATAGCGTCAACCGTGGGCGCATCCGTAATGGGAGACAGTTCCGGATGCGCTGACAGTATCCTGACCAGGATCGCGGCAGGCGGCGGCAGTATGTCGTCCTGAGACTGTGGGCGATGCGCCAGCACTGTCCGGTTGCCGCCAGCGAGCACCCACCGCAGGTCGGCTTGTGACAGTTCGAGCTTCTCTTTCATGCGCGCGAGATCGGCGCCCGTGATCGGGCCGGGAGTTTCCTTAGCGCCATCATGCTCAGATTTCTTTGCAGTCATCGCCACATCCGTAGTATCGTTTAAGTATTCACTATAACCGCAATATACGTTTAATGGCAATGAAAACTCAAACATCTCTCGTAAGTTACTGTTTGTCCCCGAAGGGGTCCTCGCCGGTACTTCGTCCACTACTCCTCCCCGGAGGACAGCAAGGCCCGAGAGACCGCATGATCGTTTTTTATGGAGACTTCGGCTGGCAAACACCTCTGGCGAACGCTCACCTTCACGCGGAAAATTATGGAATGATCGCGTGGAAGATCGATATGTCGATAGATCTTGGCGCGCCGTTACCGGCGATCGCCAAGGCGCGTCCAGAGGAAATGGGCTCCGTCGGACTGCTGGTGCTGGATCGCCTCTATGTTGATGCGGAACGGATACTGATGCAGGATATGTCGCCATCGCTCGAAACCGAAGCGGTCAGGAGCGCGAACGGAATCGCATTGTCCGATCCTGAATCGATCAACCGCCTGTTCGTAGCCCGGCCGAACCTCCAAGTGATCGTGTGGGCGTTTGCCAGTCCGTCGGGTAAGATCCGCATGGCGGCGCTGCGGGACGTATCTCGCATCACCAGCCTATCCGCGACAGGATGGAACGGGGATATCCTCACCCAGATGCACGAGAGTACCCCGTTTTTTTAAAGAAGGCTGTCCCCGGTTCTCATGCCGAGGAGGATCCCAAGCTTCGCAATGGTTGAAACTCCGCTCCGGGCTTACCATTATTATCGGTCATCAGTTTGTGATCTCGATTTTCGCAAGCCCAGTAAAAGGCTCCCTTTTTCTTGGATTTCAGGCGACGTGCTTGTCGTCCGCATACAGGGCATTGGGCCGTCCGCCCTCCATGCCCACCGCTCCTCCCTCCTGCAGGCGCGCTGGCAACAGCAACACTAATGCCGGCACTGGCGCCAGCACGCCGCACCTGTTCACGCACAAACTGGGTGATATTCATGTCGAACCCACTCGCATCGGTCTTGCCAGCCGCAATTTCAGACAGATATTCCTCCCACCTCGCGGTTGTCGCCGGATCCGTCATATCTTCGGGCAAGGCCGCAACTACGGCCCGGCCGGGTAGTGTGGAAATGATCTGTTTGCCCTTCTTGGCGATGAATGCGCGCTTGAACAGCGTCTCGATGATCGCCGCTCTTGTCGCCTCGGTTCCAATACCTGACGTCTCCTTAAGTTTGGCTCTGGCGGCTGGATCGGTGATATAGCGGTAGATGTTCGTCATTGCATCGATAAGCGTTCCCTCGGTAAATCGGGATGGCGGTTTAGTCTGCAATCCCCTGACTTCCGCTCCTTTCCCCACGGCAGAATCCCCGGTCTTCATCTCGGGCAAGGGGGCTTCGCCATCGGAACCTCTCTCATAAAGAATCGTCCATCCAGGGGCCGTTATCCGTTTCCCGGATGCCACCCATTGTTCTTCCTCCAGATCGACGGTAACACTAGTCGCAATATATTCCTGCGGGGGCAGGAACAGCGCCACGGTGGATCTGGCAATCATGTCATAGAGTTTCGCGGCATCCCCGGAAAGCGCCTCGCTATTTTTCCCGGTAGGAACGATGGCCATATGCGCCGTCACCTTTGTGTTATCGAACGCCGGGTGATTCCGTTGCGTGATCCGCACGCCAAATCCTGCGGAAAGTCCGGACATCGCAGCAAAAACTCCCGCAGCCTGATCCTCTGCAAGATACTGACAGTCCGTGCGTGGATAGGTCGTGTACTGGCCCTCGTAGAGTTCCTGTGCAATATCCAGCACCCTCTTCGCGCCAAATCCGTAGCGGGCGCTGGCTGCCTTCTGAAGAGCCGAAAGAGAATATGGCAGAGGTGACTGTCTTTTCTTGGCATCCGCCTTATACTCGGCAATACGGCCAGCACCGGTTGCCTTGATGGCGATGCGTTCGGCCAGATTTCGCTGAATCAGGCGTCCCTCGGCGTCGAATTCGCTCCCGTCCGTGCTTGCGGGTTTCCATTTGGCAATGAACGTACCGTTGGCGTGAACGATCTTCGCATAGACTTCGAAATAGTCCGTCGGACGGAAATTTTCGATTTGCAAGTCGCGGCGCACAACGAGCGCGAGCGTGGGCGTTTGCACACGACCCACGGAAATCAGCCCGCCGCTCTTCATGGTCCACGCGCGAGTCAAGTTCATGCCGACGAGCCAATCGGCACGACCTCGGGCCGCCGCCGCATCGGAAAGCGGTTTGTACTCGCTGTTCGGACGCCGTTTTCCGAATGCCTCCCGGATGGCGTCAGGCGTCAGGCTCTGCAACCACACACGCTGTACCCTCCCCTTGTATCGCAGCTCGTCGAGGAGTTCGTCGATCAGCAACTGTCCTTCACGGTCCGGATCTCCGGCGTTGATTACCATCGACGCTTGTTTGAGCAGCTGTCTAATCTTTTCTATTTGTTCCTTCGCGTCTGGTTTCGGGTGCCTGATCCAGCGATCCGGAATGATGGGTAAATCTTCCATGCGCCAGCGTTTCTTGCCGGTTTTTTCGTTGACCGGCAGGCTGGAGGGTAAATATTTGTCGGGTTCAGCCAACTCGTAAACATGACCAAACACATTGGTTACCTTGTAATCTTCACTTACCGCCGCGCGAATCGATTTTGCGAGCGATGGTTTTTCTGCTATGACGAGTACGAATCCTCCCATCGTGATGCTCCTCTCTCTAAAATTAAACGCTTTCCACTATCTTATTGCGGCTCCTCCCCGCCTTTCCGCTTGAGTACGCGATTGAATGCCTCCATTAATTTATCCGACGACTGCGGTTCCGGTATTGGCGGGACCGGATAGGGCTCGCTCTCGATCATGCCGCGGATGGCGTCGACCTGATCGCGCGCGTCGGTCTCTGGTGTCGCTGAACCGACCATCTCCTGCATCTGCGCAACGTCCTCTTCCGCACCCGCCAGCACGCTACTCATCCATTCCGTCGCCGTCCGCGTATCCAGCCGCTCTTCGCCTTCTTCACGGACAGGAGAGCGTTCTCCTGTCGCTGCGGCGCCGACGTTCTCCTTGGCCTCCAGTACGGCGCCGTTGCTACCGCTGTCGGCCTCTTTGCCATCGTTATCGTTGTCGGACAGATCATCGGATGCCGGCGGCGACAAATCGGGTAGCCCGGTAACAACGCCGTCGATCCATGCCATTAGCGCGGCGGTACAGACCTCGCGGCGATCGAGGCGCGCCGTGGCGCTCATAGCGAAGACCCGCACGATGGGAACAAATCCTTTCGGGGCCAGTTCCGAATCGAATCGCGGCGAATCCTCCGCGGACAGCATCTTGTCGGTCGCTTCGCGGATATCGCCAAACTTAGCCGACAAGATGCGCCGTGGCGTACCGCTGCATGGGATCAAGTGGTGCACGAAAATCGGGAAATTTTTGGTTTTCGGTTCGGCACCAGCATGGAACATCGTGCCGCGAATGATTCTTCCCTTAAAAAAGGCGTGGAATTCACCTTCTACCTGTGTTGCACCGACGCGCCCAGCACGTCTGCATAGTTGATATTGTTCAGGCTGTAACCCTGCGTGCGCATCTCCTCTGTTTCGCCCGCCAAGTCCACGATCAGTTTCCTGGTATCGGTAGGATCTTCTTGAGTAAAGATGAGCTTCACCTTGGTATTCGCTAAGACTTGCTTTGCCCCGAACTCGTCGGCCCGTTGCATCCCAGGATAATCTTGACTGCCCACCATCATGGAAACCCCCAAACCGCGCCCCTGGGTGAACATTTCCTCGAATCCTGGGATAGCGATAGCGGCATATTCGTCTATCCCCATAACAAATGGCGTTTTCGACGCAACTGGCAGTGACTCGACAACATCATTCCACGACCCCATGATGTTCCCGGAGCCTAGTCCTACCGCCATGGCCAGTCGCGCCTGCGCAAGGGTGATTTTTCCCAGACTCTCCCCTTCTAGCTTCGATTTTTCCAGGGATGGCAACAATGTCACCAGCACCCGCCGCTGCTTGATGATGTCGTATGGATTAATTTCACCTCGCGGTATGTTGAAGATGTGCGCATAGGTATCACTCATCACGCCTAATGCTTCCATGAAATAGTTGGAGGCATAGCTGTACTGGCGGTCGAAATCGTCCCACTGATCCCGCTTTGTATTCGGTTTCCAGCCCATGCTGGTCAGAAACGACTGCATTGACCGCCGCGCCCGGGCGCTGATTTCTTTGCGCTGTGCTAGTTCGATAAACTTGTCGGGCGCGGTGTAGACCCGCAAATCCTCCACCGACAACGGAATTTCCCCAATGTTTCGTAAGTCTACCAACCCAAACATCAGCGAAGTCATTAACGCTTTCGCGTTTTTACTGAAAATCGCGTTTTTATCGTCCGCCGATACGGGAATCAAAGATAGTGGAATTTCCTTAAGGGCTTCGGCGATGCCGAAGGCGAACGGCTGTAGCGTATTGCTGCGAATTCGCGGACTCCGCCCGATTTTCTTCTGACCGATGGCGAAATTAAGATACCTGATATCGTCATCCCGCCCCGTCAATCGTGTCATGTAAAAATGCTGCCCGGCCAATTTCGGCGCGGCTTTTGGGTCGATGTACCAATACCCCGATCCCATGGCGAGCGCATTGTACGCCAACGATACCAGGGCTTCCGTCTTCCCCGATCCCGTAGTGCCGAGTATCAACAGATGCGTGAGCATGTCACCGACGGAAAGCCACAGCTCCCGCAACCTTATCCAAGCGTTTCCCAGGAAAAATACGCCACGGGCCATCCGCCATCCGGAGTGCGACGGTGCGGGATCGCCGTGGTTCGGCCGCTCCGCTTCTTCTGGCAAACGCAGCGGCAAGGTTGCAGACGGTGCATGAAAAAACGCATAAATGGAGATAACACCAGCGAGTATCGCCATCGGCAGCAATAGCAGAGGAAATACGCCGCCAAGCGTCGCACAACCGACGATGACGAATGCGGCTTTCTGTCCGTCGCGTATCCCCCCCAGCAGCTGCTGATGGATCGGCTGGATATCCCGGCGAAGCAGTCGCGGATCTACGGACTGCTCGTCTTCCAGTCCGTAGAAACCAGGGTGACGATTATTCGCCATCGAACCAGCCTTCCTGGCTGACTTCCGCTTGCCAGTCGTCGCATCCCGTCTCCACCTCCGGCATGGGCAGGTAACGCTTGAAGGTGATCTCGCTACACCAATGCGCCCACGGGCCGATACATTCTGCCCAGCATACATCGCCGCCTGCGGCGTTGAGTAGATACCAGAGCGTGCGGTCTGCCGGGCGCAGCCAGATGAATTGCGAGGAGGAAAGGCCACCCTTGCGCCGCGCGAACTCCAGCAGCGCCACCAACCATACCCGCGCATAGGATCCATGACGCACCGCAACCTGCACGACATTGTTTGCCGCGCTATGCTTCCTGATCAGCGACGTGGCCCCGCGCACGTCGATAGCGAAGGAGCGACAGGAGCCGTCAATCTCAATCGTGCGCCCACTGTTGCCACACACGATCAGGCGGCCATTCGTCATTCTCTTGACGTCGGTGGGTTCTTCGACAAAAGAACGGCTCATTCGGTCGAGCAATCGCTGCGCGCGGTTCACATCGCCCATGCCGAATGCCATGAAGGCGGCGGCGAGTCCGCGCATGTGTGGTGGTAAGTCCAGCGGGTCTGCCGCCATCGGCGGCCCCATCTGGGCGCGCATCGCCTCCTTCGCTGCATCGCGATCGATGACGAGCCCGCCCTGGGGTATCTGCGGGAGATCGAGAGGGAGTCCAGAAGCGTTGCCTTCCGTGACAAAGAGAGCGCTTTCCGGAATGGCGTTCTTCGTGCGATCTGCCACGACGCCGTGACGGATCGCCCACAACATCGGCGATTCCGCGACACGCCACGGTCCTTGAGACATCGTTTTCGGATCGTCTAGCCCGCGCCCGACCACCGGACGCAGACAGTGAAACCGCCGCGAATTGTGGGCAACGAGGGATTCCATGTCGAAGCGCCGGGAAAACCACCCGATCCATCCCGCCTTAACAAACGTGAACCGCGCCAGCAATAGCAGCAACGGTGCGATCCACCATCGCCCGAAGTCGCCGGCGATTTCGAGAATGGATTCTATCTGATCGAAGGAAAACGTCCGCGGCGGGTGTGCCGAAATCGTTTGCCACACTCGGACTGCCCTGTAGCTGAACGGCAACACCGGAAACAATTCCGCCCTGGCGGCCATAATGGCCACGGCGTTTACGCCACCGATGTGAGCGCGATAGAAAATCGCGACGACGAATGCGAGGATTAGTGTCGCCATTAGCGGAAGCATCAGTCCACTCCCTTGGTCGCCTCCATTGTTTCCTCCAGCCATTAAACCTCTCTCTGTCTAAAAGCAGTGGGTTCAAAGGGCGCAGTTATTGGAATTTCCGGTTCCTCGCCGGATTCCGGCGCGGCCAGTCCATCTAGCGCCCGGTTAATGCCTAGCGCCACGTTGCCCATGACCCGCACACAACGGGAGGCCAGCATTCCATCCGGATGGGAAATGCGCAGCGCCTCGCGGTTGCCGCGCGACCGGTCACGCAGTGACTGCGCCATCTCTTCGTACTGCACGGGAATTGCCGCGGCAACGACACGCGACAGGGTGCGTAGCCAGGCTTGGCCGGCCTCTTTCGATCCTCCGGACATCTCGCGAGCCGTGGACGTGGCTGCGGATAGCAGAGTGCCGACGAACGCGTGCTCGCTGGCATACAGCCATTCACGCCCACGCACCGGCATAATCTCGAAAACTTCCAGCGCCCGGCGAATCCGCGCACTCGCATTGACGATGCTCACATCCGGCACAATACCGCCACCATCGGCGATGTCCGAGATAATCGCATCCACATATGTCTTTATTTCTTCGCTGGCAACCTGCCAGCCGCCTGCATAATTCAGGCAGATATTTTTACGAGCATTGCCGGTGGGTACGCCGCCTAGCATCTCGCGAAGAACTTTCGCCTCACGGCCCATGCGCCGCATTACGTACCCCCCTGTCTCCCGAATAGCCGCCGCGAGAAGATAGAGATCGCGCGTATTGCCTGCAAGCGCTTTCCCAGCGTCTAGGCACGCGGATGCGATGGCTTCGGTGTCGGTATCGCCCCACAGCGTCCGATGGAATTCCGGTGATCGAGCGGTAACGCACCGAAAGGACTTCGTGCGCGCCGCTATTCTTGCCAGCGCGAAATAAGGGATCAGACGCCTATCGCCTTGATCCTCCGAGATCAAGCGAGCGGCAATTGCAAGGGAAGCACCGGCGGCGCTTCCCTCCATGCCATCCGAGACCATTTGTGCCGCGAAACGGCGCATGGATTCGTGGTCTTCCGGTTTCCGGGCGCTGTCGACGAAGCGAAGGGGACTCCCGCCGCGAATCGTTGCTTCCACCACGCCCATCCATTCGGTGAAGTGGATACCGGCGGATTCCGGATCCGACAGTACGCCGGCATGCACAAGATCATCGGGAGGAAGACGGCGCTGTCCGCGTGCCTCCCCGCTGGCACAGGATGCGACAAGGCGCAGATACTGGTCGGCTAGGTCTTCCGACACCGCGCGATCGCGCACCCATAGCTCACCGCACAATTTCGCCACCTGCGCTATGGCAATCCGGGGATGTCCGCGCACGATCGCGGACGTAGCACCGTTGCCCGCGGACGCGGACGAGAAAACCTCGCGAGCAAAACGAAACAGCGGCATGGACAAACTAGCCGGCGGTTCGTCGTACCATCCCGGATAGCTAACTAGGGCCGCGAACAACGGCTCGACCGCGCGCAACCCAATACAGACTGCCCGTGACCGGGATTCGGGCCGAGAAGATATATTCGCCACCACTATCTTTGGCGGAATACTGAAGAGTCTGCGACAGGACTTTCGACAATCGCATTTCGTCGCACGGTATGGAAAAGGTCATCCAGCGGCATGGGCGGGACCGCGTCGAAGACGGTGCGCAAATCATGCCCATCGGCAATCCACATATCCAGGCTCTGCGCAAAAAGCGCTAGGATGAGATATCCCTGCCCCACCGCATGCCGATCGATATGGAGTCGCAGGCCCATCAAAGAGACGTCGTCTTTTTCGTATTCCACTAGTCCCTCCAGCTGATGTTGAATAGACTCTGGCAGCAAGCTGACGAATCCGGATATCTGCCACCAAAGCGCCGGCAACCCACCGGTCGCATCAGCGACGGTTTCCGTTGTCACGGATTCGCCGCCAGAGGTTGGCAGCGCCGCCCCGTGGGCAACTCGATAAGATAAGTGAGACGCGACAAAATTGCTCACTACCGCCTCAAAGTCGGCCACGTGATTAGCGGTGGCTGTATTCGATGTTGCTTCGCCCATGGCGACCTCTTGAACTTGTCGTTATTATTATTATAGTAACGTTGATTCTTATCAAGAGTAAAAGGATTTCGATCCATGGGAACCTTAATCAAAAATCTTACGGCGTTAGCGGAGTGCCAACGATATCTTCTCTATCTAGAATATCTCGGTTGGAACGTGTTGAGGTCATCCAGCCACGACTGGAAGATCGGGCGCGACGCCACGCAAAAAATATTCGCCTTGGCAAAGCAGGACAGCACTCTACTGCTGAGTGCGCATGACCACCTCTGGTGGTTCCCGCGTATTCCATGGTCTCACATTGACAAATCCGTGGGCTCATCGGAATTCGTTATGATTTCGGCGCCCTTCGCTGTCGGCCGAAAGGATCTCCCGCGAGCGCCCGGTATTAAGCTCACACTGGAAGGATGGAGCGGCCTGCTGTCTATCATGGATCGATGGGACCGCCTGACGCCGGCAATGGCTAACTTCACTGATGGCAAGATCATCGAGGCCGGCGGTCCCGTAATCATCAAACATTTCCAATCCGAGAAGGAGCAGTTGCCATGTCCGGCGCAAATCTAGTGAACCTCAACGGCATGCCGCTTAACCTGTACAGGTCTATGCAACCCCAATCGAAATCGCGCCGAGAACGTGAGAGCAAACGTCATGAACAGACTCTTGTGGAGGAGGCGCAGCGGAACCGGACAACCGCTCTTCAGCAAGTAGTCGCAGCGCCTCCCGTTATCCCTGAATGGATGCAGCCACTGCTCGCTGGTGCAAACACCGTGTTCCTGGAGAAAAATGTCCAGCAAGGCGAGAATGCGTTTTCGGATGTCGATAATATCAAGGAATTGATCGAGTTCATCATTGACGGGCCATCCCTTACCAGCCTGTTCAAAAAGGTTGCCGAATCCGCCACCGTCGACGAGGGAGAAAAACGAGCCGAAACTACTGGCGAGAAAGTGTGGCAGCACTTCGAAGCAGGGCCATCGGGTGGCCCGTCGCTATAAAGCTCAGGATGAGTGATTGGTGTTTCACGGCAGAATGGCCCCGTCTGGTATGGAAGATCGACGCCTTGGTGATAGCGCCAATTGGCGTCTGGCTCTTCCACATGAGTTGGGTGACGTTTTATGTGGCTATCGGTGGTATTGCGGTATTTACGGCGATGACGTTCTTTGGCATATCGCCGCGCGCCGCAGCAAGGATATTATTTCATGTCCTGCGCGGTACTCGGCGTATTGCCGGAACACCAGCGTGGAGGATGCGCCGGCGGATGAGGTATTAGGAGAAATTTAAAAAGTAACACGTACCCCAATGACGTGATCGCTTGGCAACCGATCGGCGGGCATTTCATTTTGTTGTGCACTAACACGCCAAACTGAGGCTTCGCTGTATTTTGTGCAAACAAGTAACGCAATCAATGAGAAAATTTTTGGCCCAAATGGCAAAATTATTGGGCGTCCGAATGGTTCAACTCCATATAGAAGAGACTCCAAGCGATAGTAGCAATCGACCGGATCGTCAGGACGGTAAACTATCTGTTGTCGGGACGGTAAAAACTGGAGCATTGTTTTATTTGCTTCTAGCACTGCTGGCGAATATTCTTCAATTGGCGATTCAGGAATGAAAGCCCAAGCCTCATCGGCCTGTATGTACTCGGTTGCTCCTAGGGCCTTGCCCTCCTCATATCCCAAACCAACAATCGCTACCGGTGGTTTATTAGGGTTTGTCGTCCACCCGGCGAAGAAAGATGAAATGGGGGCGAATAGGGTATTTGGCGTAGCTTCATCCGGTGGGGGCGAGTACGCCCCTAGCGAATACAGAAAATCGATGGAAGTCCCATTCTTCACATGCCCAGTACAACACAACTCTATGATCGTGGCCATGCGGCTACGCGTCAAACTAGATATATCTACACATCCAACAATGTCGGATTTAGTAGATACATCCGACAGAATCACTTTTAGTCGCTCCACGAACTCTATATCGGAGGATGCATCAGAAACTTCATATCCATGGTCAGCAAACCAAGCGCCGTTCTCAACATAGTTCAATTCATGACGATCTGGAAAACCAAGCGCAATGAGTCGTCTTGCTTGAGGTCGAATAGTTTCAGCAATGTGTCTTGCGCGACGCTCAAATCCAAGTGTTGCCAAGAAAAAATCATAGTTTTCCGGTAAATTAGCAGTATCTAGCCGCGAGGGTGTGGCGCCATTCACGACTCGTTCTCCGAGTTGAATGGCAACGCCATCGTCTGTGATGCCGGATTTTTTTCGGTGAGGAGCTTACTCAGAGAAATTGCCTTACCAAGGATCAGGGGGAGTCCATAAAGCGGAGCCAGCCAATATGAAATCCTAAACCGTTTTCCTCGCAACGAGGTAAGTAGAATCTCCCCGTCTCCATCCGGAACGTAAACAATCGCTCCAAGGTTCAACGCCTGTGCAAGAGAAAGAAGTAGTCCTTCAGCCTCATGGGAATCAACAATAAAGGACAGGTAGGGTTCGGGAGAAAAAGGGGCTTTAACCACCTGATCCCGAAAATACCTCGCAATCGTATCGACAAGCGATAGTAGCCCTCGATTACTATTAGTGATACTCGACAGTTCTACTGGAAATGTTCTTAGCAGCGCAGCAAACCGCTGCGCTGCCGCGAGTAGCTCCTGCCCTTGCGTGGCAGTGCTAACGCGGAGAGTAGTGGTTCCTTTCGCTTGGTCTAATAGCCGTCCCATCGTGACCTTAAACCACCGAGGGTGCCCTTCTGAAATGTCGATAAGTGCATCCGCACCGGTATAGAGATCAACGCTCTTCCGGCTTCTTTCGCTAGCACCCTGCTCCCCAGAACGCTGCGGGCGACGATAGAAATCACGAACTGCGACGATTGGAGTCACTTTCCGGATTGCTTTATCCCTTACCGTGGCGGGCAACTCCAGGAGTTTTTCTGGGTTTATATGCCGTTCATCCAAATACTGCTTAAAAGTGGGGTCATTTTGATAAAGGCGAATAAAGCAAAGTCCCCATTTTCCCGTTGGGTCGTAGGGGCTCGCATTTTTTTTTCTTTGCGGTGAGATGGAAGAGCGGCTCGAAGCGCTATCAACATCAAAAAACCCCTCTCCAAATACCGCGTGAAGTTTTAAAGAGGCTCCATCTCGGTTGTGCACCATCGATTTCCACAGACTTAGACAGAATTCCCTTTTTTGCTTGCTAGCCCCCCGTTGTTCTTTATGGGCGTACCAAAGTTGGATTTGATCATAATCATTCCCAGGTGAAGGGGAGGTGCCAACAGCAGATGTAGTTGTGTGTGTGCTGAAAGGGCTCAATGCTAACTTAAACAGGAATTTTGGATTTGTTGACCGCATTCCTTCTATCAAATGATGTTTGATGCCTTCTGGGGCAATCTCTAACTCGTCAAACAGAAGGGCCCATTTTCCATCGTGGTCGTCGCAGATATCATCAAAAACCTCGGTTGCATGGCCAACGGCCATTAGCACATCAATGAATAAGAATTCATATTCAGCGAGATCTTTTATTGAGAATCCTGGCCCAAGGCGTACTGCCTTCTGGGCGATAGAGTGGATTTCGACGAGGCGTGAAGTCAATGCGTGCTTTAGTGACAACAACGTCGAAATAGTCGGTTCGGTCTGAAAGGTACGGGAGACTTCTTCGACGATCTGGGCTTCCTTTTCTTTGTCTATCGCACATCGCCTAAACGCCACTGATGAGCCTACAGTGGGTGTGGAAATGCGAAAATACATAGCCTCAACCACTGCTTGAAGGATATGGGTCGCGAATGCTGCATTCGAAAATAGCTCCCGCGTATCAGTGTCCAGTACCCCTGAGCCTGCAGCGTCAAGTTGCTGCCGCCAGCTGATATCCGCGGGAATGAACACGCCAGTGTAATCAATTTGTTCTCTGAGCAAGCTGGCTTCTAGGCCCTCCCAACGCTCCAGTGCCGCGGGCTGGAGCATTTTCAATAACGTGGTCTTTCCACTTCCCCTGGGTCCCACCAATATTGTGTGTCGATGTTTAACTAGTTGATCAAATTGAGGGGGGGGCACGAATGTTGACGCGACTTGGGAGGCAGTGAGCCACCGCGCGTTATAGGCATCAAAACTGAGGGAGGTCGCTTGCTCACTCATCTAGTTTTCCTGCCCAGCTCTTTCAATATGCCGTTTTCACGCTCGACCTTAATTTTATACTGCTCGCCAAGTCTGTTGATTAAAGTATCAAGATCATCAGGCAACAAAAACTCTACCTCCGGAATGCTCACAAGCATCTCCTTCCAGTTTTCTGTTTTTCTTTCCCCCAACAGCTGGTCAATTCTGTGCGCCAACTTAGTAACTGAATCTCGGCAACCAAACTTGCATACTGCCGGAAGCCCTGATCTGTTGTTCGCCGGCATCCATCCTCGTTGGGTCCAGTCCCACGCCCGTATCGTGCCCACTAGTCCAGATTGATTATTGAGTGGCAGTTCAATCAAATAAAATTGATTGCGCGCTTCCGATTGTATTTCCAGATAAAGGGCTGCAGAAAAGCTACCCGCTCCCATAACCACTGGCGAAGAATTACCTCCCTGAGCATAAGCAATCCTGGCGTGATGCTTGTGGCCATGGATCACTATCCAGTCTCCGTTTTGACCATTGCCTATCAGGTTAAGCAGCTTCTGGCCATTCTTCATGACATCGCAAGTATCGTCTTCCTGAGATATCTCTGGAAATTGATGGGGATGGTGATGGCATAGGGCGATGTTTACTGGGGGAGCGTGGGATATACCCCCAAGTTCCTTCTTTAGGCGTTCGATTGTGAAATTCGATATGCGTCCATATTCAATCTCTTCTGGCTTCCCGCCGTGATATGCGGAACTATTTAAAATGGCCAGTCGATAATTTTCCGTGGTCTTTACCACGAACTTCCTGGCCCAGTACTGATTGTTATCTGCGTCGTTTGGAAGCGGGTAAGAGGGAACTAACCGTTGAAGTGTCTCTGTCGGATCAGAAGAAAAATCGAGGTGCCGTGAATCCAAGTCATGATTGCCTGATGAAGCCGCTACAAGATGTGTTTTAAGTCGTTTTCCGATTTCGTGAAGACACTTCCAAGCGTATTTAATACCCTCTGATGAAGCCTTATCACCTAAATCACCTGGGGAGAGTAACAGGTCTGCTTTAAGACCCTGCGTATCTATTAGTTCCTCGAGATGCCGTACAGGATCGACAGCCGCGGAATCACTAGTTCCAAGAACCTTTAGATATGATGGGTGCGGCTCCGATGATTCTGCGTATGCATGAAGATCACTTATTACAGCGATCCGGAGAGTGGTGGGGTCATGCAGGGCAGGCATGCGATTCTTTTTGACATCCTCCCCGACCTGAAGGCCAGAGATTCCTATGGCGCTCAAGGGTGGCATTGAGCCACTCCCGGGTCGCTTCGGTGGGTTCCTGTTGCCGGCGGCATTGACCGCACCATTCCGGCGAAGCGGCGCATATCGCGCTGCTGCCGCCCGTCGGGACGTAGCGCAAAGTCATAAGCGTGAAGACGTTTCATCGTTTCATGATGCTCCAGGATGGCTACGCCATCCGCTCTACCCCTCCCCGCCCTGAACGGCGGGGCTTGTCGCGCACCGGGTCAAAATGGAATGGCCGATTTGAAAATAGCATTTCGGTAACTAATATCCGTTGATGATTGAACCCAGCGACACTCCGTCGGACAGACAAACTCCGGGTATGCCAATTAGGCAGCAGAGACTCAATCGTCGGAATATAAGACAGAAGAATCGTGGCCCCTCGACGATCCGCCGCCTTTAAGGCGGCGGCTAGACGCTCTACATCCTTTTCGCTAAAACTCCCATAGCCATACTCTCCTCTAAAACGTGTGTTAGGCGGCGTATATGGGGGGTCAAGATATACAAAATCTCCAACCGATGCTTCTTTCAAACATTTCTCAAAATCTCCGGCTAGTAAGCTCACTCCAAGCAATGCCTTTGCAAAGGCTTGAAAATTTTCGAGTGTGGGTATTACACCGGCTTTTGTACCCCTGGGAACATTAAAGAATCCTTGCTTATTGGTTCGATATACACCATTGAAGCAATGCCTATTCAAGTAGACAAATCTGGCGGCCTTTGATACATCGTCCATTTCCTCCACTGAGGATGCTCTTAATTCATAGTAAAACCGCTCTGTGCTGGGCATTTCCGAGACTGCGTCAGATACCGCTCTGGGTGCTTTCCGAATAGTTCTATAGGTATCAATTAACCTAAGGTTTAGGTCACCCAAGATTGCTTTTTGGGGCTGAAGCGCCAAAAAAACACAACAGGAACCAGCAAACGGCTCGATATAACGAGCCGTATCTTTCGGTACACATGGAAGAATATGAGGGAGTAGCTTACGCTTGCTTCCTGCCCACCGAAGAATCGGGCTCAGAAAATTAGGCCTAGAAAGTTGGCTACAGCTAGAATCATTCTTTACCATGCAATTGGTAACATGTTATTCATATCGTGAAGAAGATCACCCCATTTTTTTGTTGGCTATGGTAGCATTGCTACGATTCATACCGTTGATGATAGCACTATTGGCCATGGCGTCTTACATAATTGCATAATCGGCCTTCAAGATGGGGAGGATGTCAAGTCGAATAGGTTTCGTTAAGGCGATGGGATTCGCGTCGTTTTTTGTTGATCAACACCATCGGCCTCTTCCGGTGTTGTATCATTAATGAAAGGATTCGCGGCATTAAGCTGTACTGCATCTGGATGGCAATCGATTAAAAACGCCATCATTTCGGTGGCATTCTTCGTTAGATAGAATCGCACCATCTTTTCATTGAACGCCTGTGCCTTGGCCGCCGGTACGCTAATCGCGTCGATACCGGCCGACATCAGGATGCCGTTCATCATAAGGCGGGAAGTACGCTTGTTGCCATCGAAAAAAAATTGCTGCAACGCGCCGAACAGGAAAAAGGCTGCCGCCTTCTCGAACGGGTTGGGTGCGTACTCATTCAAGGCCACGATGCCTTGCATGAAGATACGGTGTAGTTCAACGCCTCCTGCACTGGTAGACAACGGCGTGTATCGGCCATGCTCACCAAGACTAACATCCGGAGTGTAGTTCGTTTCCTTCCCCTCCCCTCGAAATATGCCCCATTCCAGCGCCTCATTGCGGGCGACAATACTGTGAAGCTCCATAAAGGTAGGCTTATTCAGCACAAACCGCCCGGTTTTTACCAACGCTAATAGCCGCTTGGCGCTTTCGGCGAGGTTAAGAACCTGCTCCTGATCAGAAATCTTCCGGCCGCCAATGGTCACTCCATCGAGTAGCGTCTTAACTTCTGGAAAGGTGAAGGGATTGAACCGCCCCGGGTTTTGAGGAGGCCCCAACTCTTGAGAGAATGGAGCCATGAACAAGTCGAAGAAGTTTTCACCCGAGGTCCGTGAGCGTGCGGTGCGCATGGTGCAGGAGCACCGCGGGAAGTA
>Ga0316206_1001096_pt1 | contig 27024 bp, 23 predicted proteins | sample 6monthpyrite_MG_FD_204942 | JGI IMG/M metagenome (GOLD analysis project Ga0316206, IMG submission 204942) | Microbial mat bacterial communities from mineral coupon in-situ incubated in ocean water Damariscotta River, Maine, United States -... | ecosystem: Environmental > Aquatic > Marine >... | reverse complement strand
GCTCTGAAGCGGCGAGCTAACGGCTACCACAATCGGGCTCGATTCCGTGACGCCATCATGTTCCATCTCGGAGGTCTTGATCTCTACCCAATCCCCGCTACTCCACACGAAACCCAGTAGCCCCCGATTTTGAGTTGGCTCGCGCCTTGGGTCGAAGAGATTTTTGGGCTCATCGAGCCGAGCGCCGCCGAGGCGGGGACCCTACCCGATTTTCAGAGAGGGAAGGCCCTAGTCGGGGATCTGCTAGATGGCTATTCCGCGACGGGCGGTGGCTATGCCGGCTGGGTCGAAGGTGACGGGCAGATCAACCTGTGGCTGCACGATGCCGATGTCCACGCGCTGGCGAACTCGGTCTCGGCGGTCACGAACTCGCTGGTTTTTGCCGACTCGGCCATCAGCGCAAGTTGGCAGCCGGTGCCGGGAGCGAGCGGGCTTGGGATCTACCTGCCGCCGTACTTTCCGGTGGGTAGCTTCTTGTGGCCACTCTCGAATCGAGGCTCGACCTCCGTTCAAAGTCGCATGATGGACGTGGAGTTTCGCCCGCCACCGGAGTTCCAAGGCCGCCGGACTTCGGACTGGAGCCTTGTCACTCTGTTCTCGGAAGAGGGTGGCTCGGCGCGTGTGATGGACGCGACGCTCGGGCGGCTCGGCGAGCGCGAGCCCAAGTACACCGACCTGCGGCGCGACTTGGGGCTCGCCTCGCCGTTCTTCGTTGCGCACCGGCCCATCGGACCGCTTGTGGCATACGCGCTCTATGCGATCGCCCCGGGCTCCTTATCCGCCGAACGGGAGGAGCGCCTGCTCGCGGACACTCGGTCGTTCGAGCTCTTCGCGGGTGTCGCCGCTGGCCTAGGCGCAACGGTCGGCGAAGATGCCGTCACCAAGCAGGCCCGCGCAGTCGCGGGCGCCCGTGTAGACTTGGACCTTGCCAGGGACTTCGCCGCCTGGCTCTGGACCACCTCTTCTGAGTGGCTGGAAGAAGAACGCTAGCCCCATCACTCGACATGCTGCGCACACTTCTCGCTCTCGCCACTCTCGCGCAATCAGGAGCTGCCGTTCCGAACGAGCTCGTCGCCCTGGCTCCGAACGACACGATCGCGCTTGTGCGTCTCGAGTCGCTCACGTCACTCGAAAATTCGCTGGGGGCCTTCACCAAGGCGACTGGCCTCAGGTCCGTCGCGGCGTCGGACCTGCAGGCGGCTGTCGAGCAGTTCTTCTATCCGGAGTGGCTGCAGTCGGAAGCCTGCGAGCCACTGGTCGACAAGGCCATGCCCCTGTTCTTAGGCGCGGGCGAAGGGTCGTTCCAGTCTGGTTCTGACGAGTCATCCTTCTATCTCTTCGTGCCCTCAAGCGATCCTGTGGGGCTTGAGGAGGCCTCGGGTTTCTTGAGTGGTTCAGGTCGGTTGGTGACCTCGGAGCACTACCTCTTTTTCTCGACAGGCCGGTCCGTCTCGGCCCAGCGCACCTACCCGAACACATGCCGGAGGGAGTGCTCTCCCTGTCGGTCGATCTCGCCTCGTTGGTTCAGCGCTTAGGCGGGCTGATCACCATTCCGCTCGAGCTGGAGCGTTCGTCCCAGGTCGCGAACGTTGACATGTCCGCGGTCGAAGGCCCGGTGATCATGGACAACATCGATCTGATGTTCGACTTTCTGCTGGAGAGCGTTGAGGGCGTCGAGCGCTTCGAGATGGCACTCGGCTTGGGCGCGGAGGGTCTCAAGTTGGTCGCTGCGACGCGCTTCGAAGAAGACGGGCCGCTGGAAGATCTGCATACAGACGGTGGGGCTGCGTTCGAGGAGGTGGTTTTGGGCTTAAGTGCCTGGGAGACAGGTGCCTCTGTGGTGGGCTTCGACCTAGGTGCGCTCGGCGTGTATCTCGGCGAGCAGGTCGGGTTGATGTTCTCGCCGTCCGCCGCGGACAAGCTTGGCGACCTGGGACCCTTGAGCGAGACCTTCGCGAACAAGCGCGAGGCCCTGGTCGAGATGCTCGTTTCGCTCGAGTCCGTCATCGATGTCGTTGCGAGCCTCGGCGATGGGCTGTGCTTTCCACCGGGGTTCATGGACGACCCGGCGGCCGTCGGATTGGCGACCCATGGCGCAGACCCGAAAGCGATGCGTGATGGTGTCGAGGACTTCTTTGGCTCGTTGTTTGTCGAGGTGAGCGGGCTGCAACTGATGGGCATCGAGCGGGCCCCCGGTTCCAGCACGTTTGATGTCTCCTTGGACGCCGAGAAGTACATCCGCAACCTCGAGACCGATGGCGCGGACGGCGTGCACCAGTTCGTGCAGAAGTACGGTGATCGCTGGCAAGTGGAGGTTACGACGGACGAAGCGATCACGCACTTCACGCTCCCCGGTGTCACGATCGAGCCCGGCACCCCGAGTGGTTTTGACTTCATCGCTGAAGTGCTTGCCGGCAGCTATCCCTATTTCGCTCACGTGTCCGATGTGAGCCCCGTCGTGCTGGATGTGCTCACGGCAGGAGAGTTCGGACCTGAGCTTTCGGTGGTGGGGGAAGAGCTCTCTGGCGCTCCCCTCGTGGGCGAGCTCTGGTTTGGGGTGCAGCCTGCCGCGCTTGTCTTCGGCCTGCGCATCGGTGCCTCGAGGTTTCCCCGAGCGGGACGAGCGGTGCCGAAGTGACCCCAGACGAGCCCTTTGGCCTGTTGGTTTACCGCGCGCTCAAGCGGCACCCGGACGGGAACTTGGTGACCATGAACCTCATGTACGCGGACATCCAGAAGTTGAAGGTCGCGGACCGTGCGGCCACGCTGGAGCTCTTCCCCAAGCCGAGCTTCGCGGAGGTGCAAACGCTGAAGACCGCGCCTCCCGAGCAGGTGGTCGAGCTGTACGTCGGGCTCGCGAAAGAGGCGGCGGCAGCGGGTCGGCGGGGATCCTCCCTCTGGCCCTTTTGGGTCTTCTCGATCTTCGGCTGAGCCGTTGGCGAGAGGGGCCCCGGCTCCGGCTAGCGACCGCCTCTCGGCGGGGATCGAGAGGTATCCTGCAAGCTGTATCGGGTCGGATTCGCCTAACTGGCGATGCACAGATCCTGAATTTGCTATGCCCCCCCGAGTTCTGGGTCCTGAGAAAGAATATGCGATTGGGCCTTTTGAGCGGTGATTTTAGAGCGACGACGGTTTTCGAAGCCCACGCGACTTGACCAATTCGTCTTACTCCGAGTACTGTTGAGGAGTCCTGAGTCTCAAATCTAGCGATCGCGCTCCCTCCCCTCACTCAGCAATGGCAAGACAGATCAGCCGCGAAGAATGGCTCGAAAACCGTGTTCAAGGATGGAAAGACAAAACCGGTCAATGGGTCAGCGGCGTGACCTTCTTCTTGCTGCTGAGTGGCCTGGCGATCTTCGCTCTGCCCTTCAGCGTTTTCAACCAGCACGCGGTCGTCGTGCACACGGTGGTGGCGGTGCTTTACACCGTGCCGGCGGTGTTGTACTTGGTGTCGCACCTGCGCACCTACTGGGACTTCCCGATGACGCACGTGAAGTTCTCGGGCTACGTGCTTGGGATCATGACGCTGGTCTGTGGCGTCTCGGGATTCTGGCTGACGGCCGAGGGGCTCGTTGGGACGCGCATCACGTACTTCTGGCGCGACCTGCACATCGTGGCGACGTTTGGGCTGCTGCTGTTTTTGGTGGCGCACCTTGGGTCGCTCTGGGCGCGCGCGAAGCGGCCGAGTGAGCGTGAAAACGCCTCTCTTGAAGGTGCGACCTCCGCCTGGGTGCGCTTGACGTTTGGGTCCTTCGCGGGCTTGATGATCCTGACCGCTGCGATGACGTTTGTGATTCGGCCCGTTGTGTTCGCGAACGACTTTCCGGACGACTACGACATGTCGCCCTATGAAGGTGCGGGTCCGTTTTCGCCGAGCCTGGCGATGAGCGAGTCGGGCGGCGCGCTCGATCCGCGCAGCCTGTCCGGCTCGGCCAGCTGTGGGACCACCGGCTGCCACCAAGAGATCTATGAAGAGTGGCTGCCGAGCGCGCACCGCTTTGCGGCGATGGACGTGGGCTTCCAGAAAGTGCAGTCGGTGATGGCCGAGCAGAACGGCGCGACCTCGACGCGCTACTGCGGCGGGTGCCACGATCCGATCTCGCTGTTCTCCGGCACGAAGAACATCGGCGTCGACAACTTGACCGATCTGACCGGTTATCAAGAGGGCATCTCGTGCCTCGCCTGCCACGCGATCGAGGAGACCGACGTCGCTGGCAACGCGAACTACAAGATGGGCCAGCCCGAGCGCTACGTCTGGGAGCTGCGCGAGGGAGCGTTCGCGCAGACTCTGTCCGACTTCCTGATTCGGACCTATCCGAAGAAGCACGTCGAGACGCTGTCGCGGCGCATGTTTAAGTCGCCCGAGTTCTGCGCGGCTTGCCACAAGCAGTTCATCGATGAAGAGGTGAACGAGGTTGGATGGGTGCAGCTGCAGAACCAGTTCGACAACTGGCGCGCCAGCCGCTGGCACAACGAGGACAATCCCGAGCGGACGGTTGAGTGCCGCGAGTGCCACATGCCTCTGCACGACTCGACCGACCCGGCGGCGGGCGACGAAGCCGACGACAACCGGACCGCGACCGATGGGAAGCATCGCTCGCACAGCTTCTTGGGTGGCAACCAGTACGTGCCGATGGTGATGAAACTGGAGGGTGCCGAGAAGCACGTCGAGCAGACGCACGCGTGGCTGCGCGGCGAAATCGAGATCCCCGAGATCGCGCACAAGTGGCGCGAAGGGCCCGCCGTGCCGATCGAGCTCGAAGTCCCCGACAGCATCGCTGCCGGTGAAGAGATGCTTGTGCGCGTGCACCTGATCAACAACAAGGTCGGGCACGACTTCCCGACGGGGCCGCTGGACATCATTCAGGCTTGGGTCGAGGTGACGGTGACGGACGCGAATGGCAAGCAGGTGTTCCACACCGGCAAGAAGGGCGACGATGGGTTCATCGAGACCGGCTCGTTCATGTTCAAGGCCGAGCCCGTGGACCGCGAGGGCAACTTGATCGACCGCCACAACTTGTGGGAGATGGTGGGCGTGCGCTTCAAGCGCTCGTTGTTCCCCGGCTCTGAAGAGGTGGCGAGCTTCACGTTCGACTGCGATGGCGTGGCGGCGGATCCCGATGCGGATCAAGAGCTGTCAGAAGAAGTGACGTTGGCATTGCCCGCGGATTTGGTCGGGCCGCTGACCATCGATGCGAAGCTGAACTACCGCAAGTTCGATCAGTACCTGCTGAACTTCTTGTTCACCGAAGAGGCCGGGCTGTCGTCGACGGTGACCGAGATGTCGACGGACTCGGCGACGGTGCAGCTGACGCCGAGGGCCGAGTAAGCATGGGGCTGTGGCGCAGACGGAGGAAGTACGTTCTAGGTGGGCTTGGCCTGGTGCTGCTGGTTGGCGTGAGCGTCAGCCTGTGGTGGCGCGGGCGCGTCGCAGAGTACCAGGCTGGCGAGGAGACCGAGGGCGTCGTGGACCGCCTGACACGGCATGTGCCGAAGGACCACCCCACGACGCGATTCGAGGACGTTGCGGCGAAGCTCGGGATCGACTATCGGCCGTTCCCGGGCACGCGGCGCAACCAGCTTGTTGAGGACATGGGCAGCGGTGTGGCGCTGGGTGATGTCGACAACGACGGCTGGTGCGATGTGTATTTGGCGGGTTTTGCGCGGCCCGATGCGACCGGTGAGCCGGGGGATGAGCTTGCGCCGGGGAAGCTGTTTCGGAACACGGGCGGGCGCTTCGAAGATGCGACGCGCGCGAGTGGGATCGAGGAGAGCGGGCTCGGGATGGCGGCGGCGTTCGTGGACGTGGACGGCGATGCGCAGCTGGACTTGGTGACGTCGCACGTGGGTAGCTTGGCGCTGTGGAAGAACCGCGGCGCGGGTGTCTTCGGGGCGGCGACGGCGGGCAGTGGGCTCGAGGGGCGGACTGGGTTTTGGGCCGGGCTTGCGGTGGCGGATGAGGGCCTCGACGGGGACCTCGATGTCTACGTGTGTGGCTACGTTGTCTTCGAGCCGGGCAAGGGCGGCAGCAACGAGCGGCAGTCGCAGTACGACGCGGCGATTCCCGTGATGATCAACCCCTCGGCTTTTGGGCCCGAGGCGAATCTGTTCTTGCAGAACGACGGGACGGGGCAGTTCAAGGAGCGCGCGGCGGAGCTCGGCATCGACAATAAGGAAGGGCGCAGCTTGGGCGCGGTGTTCACCGACTTGAACGCGGACGGCAGCGCCGACTTGTACGTGGCGAACGACGTCTCGGACAACGCGCTGTTCTTGGCGGATGCGCGCGGCGGGTTTGTGGAGGCCACGGGCACGGCCTTGGTGGGCGACTACCGCGGCGCGATGGGGCTGGCGGCGGGAGACGTGGATGGGGACTTGGATCTCGACCTGTTTGTGACGCACTGGGTCGCGCAGGAGAACGCTCTGTATACGCAGTATCGCTTTGCCGAGAGCGAGGATGGCGGGCCGCGTGTGCCGGTGTTTTTCGACTCGTCGGAGGCGATGGGGCTTGGGTACGAAGCGCTGGAGAAGGTCGGGTGGGCGACGAGTTTGTTCGACTACGACAACGATGGGCTGCGCGATCTGTTGGTCGTGAATGGCAGCACGATTCCGCTGGCCGACGATGCGTTGACGTTGGAGCCGATGCGCAGCCAGCTGTTTTGGAAGCACCCGAAGCGGGCAGGTTTTTTCGAGGTCGGCGCGGTGGCGGGCGACTTCTTTCGCGAGAAGCACGTGGGGCGCGGCGGCGCGACGTTTGACTTCGATTTGGACGGCGACGAAGACCTGGCGATCGTGGAGTACGGCGAGGGCGTTGCGCTGTTGCAGAACGGCGGCGAGTCGGGCGGCGCGGGGCTGGTCGTGCGGCTGCGGCAGCCGAGCGGGAACCGCTTCGCGATTGGCGCGAGGGTTGAAGTGGTTGCCGGCGAGCAGCACTCGATGGCGGTCGTGGGCAGCGACGGCTCGTACCTGTCGCAGCATGCGGTGGGCGAGCTGGGTTTTGGTTTAGGCACCGCGCCGGTTGTCGATCGCGTGATTGTGACTTGGCCGGACGGTGTCGTGGAGGAGGCGGGCAGCTTCTCGCCTTGGTCGCTGGTGACGTGGGAGCGCGGGAGTGCTCCGCGTGAAGAGGTCTTGCCGGGGCGGCTGGCTGCGAACGCTGGGCGGCCGGCGGATGCACAGATCGAGCGCGCGTTCTTCGCGCGGCGCAAGCTGGCGACGCGCGCGCGATTGGACGGGCACTTGGAAGAGGCGGTACGGCTCTACCGCGACGCTCTGGTTCTGTGGCCTGACCACGGCGATAGCACTTACTACTTGGCGAACTGCCTGATCGGGCTGGACCGCGAGGCCGAAGCGCTCGCGCTGCTTGGGCGGCGCGTTGCGTACGAGCCGCGCGCGAGCTCGTCGTGGATGCAGATCGGCATGCTGCGCTTACCCGGCGGCGACCCTCGGCTTGACGATCTGGACGCTGCGGATGAGGCCTTCGAGACCGCGCGCATCCTGAACCGCGAAGATGCGCGCCCCGTGCTGATGTTGGGGCACGTGGCGATGCTGCGGGGCGAGAGCGACGCTGCACTCGAGCACTACAAGAATGCGGCCGCGCACAATCCGCGCTCGGTGGAGGCGCGCTGGTTCGCCGGGCGCATGGCTTGGGAGCTAGGCGATTCCGAGGGCGCGGCGGCCTTCCTTGCGGAGGCGGCTGAAATTGCCGCGAGTGCCGCGAAGAGCGACTCTGTCTCGGCCGAAGGCGACACGGAATCGGGCAGCGCGATGACCGCGGCCGCCGCCGTACCGCTTGCGCCGCTCCTGACGCGCTGGAGCACACTTGCCGAGCGCGAGGCGCTGCCCGAGCTCGAGTATGCGTCCGGCCCGTGACCCAAGGCGCGCGCCGGGGGGCGTCGGCTGCTAAGATGCGGCCATGACGTCCAACGCAAGCTCTCCCGTCGACCCCGCCCAATGGCGCGGCCGCTTCCCGATCCTCGAGGACTCGACGTACCTCGTGACCCACAGCCTGGGCGCGATGCCGCGCGGGGTCTTCGACAGGCTGCAGGCCTACGCTGAGCAGTGGGCGACGCGCGGCGTGCGCGCCTGGTCCGAGGGCTGGTGGACGTCGCCGGTCGACGTCGGCAACGTGCTCGGCCGCATCATGAATGCGCCGGAAGGCACGGTCGTCATGCACCAAAACGTGTCGATCATTCAGAGCATCCTGGCCTCGTGCTGGGATCTGACCGATGGCAAGACGCGCAACAAGATCGTCTACACGGATCAGAACTTCCCGACCGTGATGTACGTGTGGGAAGGCGTCCCCGGCGCGCGTGTGGTCTCGGTCGAGACGCCGAAGGACGGCGACTTCGCGGGCATCGGCGTGCCAACCGAACAGCTGCTCGAGGCCATCGACGAAGAGACGTTGCTCGTGCCGATCAGCCACGTGTGCTTCAAGTCGAGCTACCTGCAAGACGCCAAGCGCATCATCGAGCGCGCGCACGAGGTCGGCGCGATGGTGGTCTTGGACACGTATCAAGCGCTCGGCACGGTTCCGGTTGATGTGCAGGATCTCAATGTCGATTTCGTCGTCGGCGGCTCGGTCAAGTGGCTGTGCGGCGGCCCCGGCGCTGGCTACTTGTACGTGCGTCCCGACCACGCCGCGCGCCTCAATCCGCGCATCACCGGCTGGGCCGCGCACGCGGCGCCCTTCGCGTTCGAAATGGGCGATCAGCGCTATGCCGAGAACATGATGAAGTTCCTGCACGGCTCGCCGGCCGTGCCGTCCTTGTACGCCGCGACCGTGGGCTACGAGACGATCCTCGAGGTCGGCGTCGCCAACATCCGCAAGCACTCGATTCACTTGACCGAGGGCCTGCGCAAGGACCTTATGAATCGCGGCTTCCACATCCCAAGTCCTGCCGATCCGGCGCTGCGCGGCGGCACGATCACGGTCGGCCTTGCGGACGACGAGGACGGGCCCGCGTTCGTGGCCGCGCTCGCGAAGCGCAACGTGCTGGTCGACCACCGCCCCGGCGCGGGCGTGCGCGTCTCGCCGCACTTCTACACTTCGGCGGACGAGCTCGCCGCCTTCGCCGACCACATGACTTCCCTGCGCGATTCGCGCGCGTGGGAAGCCGAGATCAACACCGCTGGAGTCTACTAGCCATGCAAGAGTCCCTGTCCCTCTTCGACATCATGCCCGGCAAGAAGCTGGGCGAGCGCTTTTTGGTGCAAGGCACCAGCCGCCAAGGTGGCCTGTCCGCGGTCTTCAGCGTGCTCGACGAGCGCGAAGGCGTCGAGTGCGAGCTGCAGCTTTTCCCCGGCGGGATGTTCGACGAGCCCGGTGAGGCCGACGACTTTGTCGAGTCTTGGACCCGCTGGCAAGACGTGAACAGCTCGCTCGTGGCGCGCGTCTTGGACGTGGTCGAGATCGGCAGCGCGAAGGCGCTCGTGACGGAGGCTCCGCGTGGCCGCTCGCTGCGCGACTTGATGGATGAAGGCCGTAAGTTCAACGCCGACGAAGTGGTCGGCCTTGGACTCGAGCTTTGCGGCGGCCTCTCGGCCCTGCACGGCCGCGGACTTGCTCACGGCGACGTGAAGCCAAAGACGATCTTCATCGACGAGACAAGCGGCCGCCTCACACCCATGATCGTTGACGGCGGCGTGACCGCGGGCCTGTGGGCGGCCAAGCGCCTTGGCGAGCACACCGCCTTGATCGGCACCCCGTTCTACGCGCCGGTTGAGCAGTTCGGCGGCACCGCGCCCGACGCGCGCTCGGACGTCTACAACCTCGCGACGGTGCTGTACGAGCTGTGCACGGGAGTCCTTCCGTGGAAGGGCAAGTCGTTCCTCGACATCTTCCAGGCGAAGATCCAAAAGAGCGTCACGCCGATGGCGTTGCGCGCGCCCGACGTCGACGTGCCCGAAGCACTCGAGGCCGCCATCGTGGCTGGCCTGACCGGCGACCGCAACCTGCGCTACCCCGACGCGATCCGCTTCGGAGCTGCTTTGACCGACCTGGCATGAGCGACCTTCACGAGACGCTTCCCGCGCTGCCCGCAGAGTTCAACCTGTGCGAGTACTTCCTCGATCACAACCTGGCCGCCGGCCGCGGCGACAAGGTCGCGCTTGTCTCGGGCGGCGACTACCGCACGTACAAGAACGTCGTCGACCGCGCCACGCGTGTCGCCGGCGCGCTGCGGATGGTGGGCGTGCGCCCAGAAGAGCGCGTCCTGATCATCCTGCCCGACGGCTTTGCGTTCGCCGAGTCGTTCTTTGGCGTGCTGCGCGCGGGCGCCGTGTTCGCCATGGTGAACCCGCTCTTGAAAGCGGGCGACTTTCAGCACTACCTCGCCTACGCCAAGCCGCGCGCCGTCATCTGTCACGTCGATGTCTTGGGCGAGCTGATGGAAGCCGCGAAGGCGTCGCTGTACACCGAGACCTTGATCGTTGAAGGCCTTGACGCGCCGTCGACCTTGGGCGAGGTTCCCTCCACGCCCGTGGACGCTGAGGGCTGGCTCGAGCTGACTCCATATCACGACGCGCTCGAGTGGGACGGTGCGTACGAGGCCGGCTACGTGGCCGCGACGGGTCCCGACGATCTCGCCGGCTGGTTGTTCACGTCCGGTTCGACAGGCCACCCAAAGGCCTGCGTGCACACGCACGCCGACTTCCGCTGGTCGACCGAGACGTACGCAAAACAAGTCGCTGGTTATCGCGAGGACGACGTCTGCGCCGGCGTGCCGAAGTTGTTCTTCGGGTACGCGACCGGCACGAACTTGATGTTCCCGTTCGCGGTTGGCGCGACGGCGGTGTTGTTCCCCGAGCGCTCGACCGAAGACGTGCTGTTCGATCTGATCGAAAAGCACAAGGTCAGCTTCCTGACGAACGTGCCGACGATGATCAACAAGATGCTGCAGTCCGAGCGCTCGCTCACTGCGGATCTTTCGAGCCTGCGTGTCTCGTTGTCGGCGGGCGAGGCGCTGCCCGAGTCCTTGTATTCGGCGTGGATGCAGCGCACCGGCGTTGAGATTCTGGACGGCATCGGCTCGGCCGAGATGTTCCACATCTACATCTCCAGCTACCCCGGTCGCGTGCGCCCCGGCAGCCTGGGCAACCTTGTGCCCGGCTATGAAGTCGAGATCGTCGCCGCGGATTTCCAGCCGGTTCCGACGGGCGAGGTCGGCCGGCTGCGCGTGCGCGGCGGCTCGACTTCCTTGTGCTATTGGGGCGACAACAACAAGAGCCGCGAGACCTTCCAAGCCGACTGGTGCACGACCGGCGACATGTTCCGCGTCGACGACGAGGGCTACTTTTATTACGAGGGCCGCGCCGACGATCTGTTGAAGGTCAGCGGGATCTTCGTGTCGCCGCTCGAGATCGAAAACGCCTTGCTCGAGCACGACGCCGTCGCCGAGGTCTGCATCGTGGGTCACGAGGAAGAGGCCAATCTCACCAAGCCGTACGCGTTCATCGTGTGCGCTGCGGGCCATGCGGGCTGCGACGAGCTGAGTGCCGACCTCAAGGCCTTCTTGAAGGACCGCCTGGCGCCGTACAAGTACCCGCGCTGGTTCGAGTGGTGCGACGAGCTGCCCAAGAACGACCGCGGCAAGATCGCGCGCAAAGATCTGAAGGCACGTCTGGCAACCGGATAGATGGCTCCTGAATTGGGGTTGTGGCCCTAGAATGGGGTGATGGCTCTCGCTCCTCCAAAAGTCCTGGCCCCGGTTCTTCGCGCGGATCGGCGGGCGAGCCTCACAGCTCTGAAGGACTCGAACTCGGCTCTTCTACGCGCTGATCTAAAAGAGCGCCGCGCGGTTTCGCGTGGGCTCCCCGAGGTTGTGGGGCTCCACACGAGCGACCTCTGCAATCTGCGCTGTCCGATGTGTCCGCGGTCGCGTCGGCAGGGGACGCGCAAGCTCGATCGGAAGGTCCTCGAGGGGTTGGTCGCAGAGCTCTTTCCTACCGCTCGCAAGGCGGCGTTGTCGGCGGCTGCCGGCGAGCCGCTGCTGGCAGACTTCGAGTGGATCGCCGAGGCTGCAGCTGAGTGGGATGTCGGCTTGGACCTTGTCACGAATGGGACGCGCTTGACTGGTGAGCTCTACCGCCAGTGCCGGGCGCAGCTCGACCACGTCAACGTATCGCTCGACTCACACGACCCGGAGACCTACGCCCGACTTCGAGTCGGTGGAAATCTCGCGCATGTGCGCGCCAACCTTGAGGAGCTCCGCGAGCTGCGGCGCGCCGAGCCCGATGATGTCCTGCTCTCGCTCAGCTTCGTCGAGACGCGGCTGAACCTGGCGGAGCTGCCGGAGTTCATACGCTTTGCCTCACAGATGGGCGTCGACGGTGTCATCTGCCAGGGCTTGCGGCACGACGTCTTCAGTGCGCGCGGGCTGGACGTTCGGCGCGGTGACGGTCTGGATGCGGACGCCATTCATCATGACGCTGGAGAGGTCGCGCGGGAAGTTGGGATGAACCTGTTCCTTGGCGAAGTGGGTCAGCCGAATGTGATCGTCAGGCCTATTCGCGAGAAGCGGCCTCATCCGCTGGAAGGCCAAGGGCTGTGCTGGTTCGTGGCGCAGTACATGGGCGTGCAACCGAACGGCGATGTGTTTCCCTGTTGCTTGCCGACAGACCATCGGCTTGGGAATCTGTTCGACGAGTCCGCGCGCTCGATCTGGAATGGCGAGACGATGCAGAAGCTGCGGCGCGATCACTTCGAAGGCCGCGGCGATCTGTTCTGCCGCGGCTGTGCTCACGCGCCCCATCTTGGGCCCTCCCATGGGGGGCTTGCACTGGGTGCAGCGCGCAAGACACTCATGGCTGTCAGCCACATTCGGGGCAAGCTCGAAGAGCGCACGCGCCCGAGTTCCCATGTCCCCGCAGGGCGGATCTTCTACGTCTGCAACTGGGCGGGGTATTCCGGTGGCATTGCGGTGCTCTACGATCACGTGCGAGGCCTGCGCGAGCTTGGGTATCAGGCTTGGCTTGCGTCCTATGGCGAGTTCGAGCGGTGCGACTGGTTTGGCGAGCCAGATGGAGAGGCACCCAGTATGTCGCACTTCCTCGAAGAGCTGTTGCCCGAGGACCTTGTGGTGTTGCCCGAGGTCTGCATGTGGGATGAAGAGCTTCTGCGTGTGCCCGGCAGGCAGGTCGTCTTTGTTCAGAACCCCGACCTGATGAGCGCGGCAGCGGATGACCCGCGCTACAGCGGTATGGTGACCGTCAGCGAGTGCCTTGAGCGAGTGATTCGAGACGAGCGTCACTTTGCGGGCCCGCTCTTCATTGCGCACCCCTACCTCGAGTCACGCTACGTTGCGCCGCCGCGCCGGTTTACGGCTGGGCGGCCGAAGGTTCTGCTTGTCGATCGCGTGGATAAGAATCGCGGCGAGCCGCAGCGAGTCCAGCAAGTCTTGCAAGCGCGTGGAATCGACGTGACTCTTGTCGAGCCTTCGATGCATCGGGACCAATTCGTCGAGCTGTTCCGAACGCACGACGTGTACTTCCACTTGAGCTATCGCGAGGGGTTCCCTCTCTCGGTCCTCGAGGCATTCGGTGCTGGCTGCTTGGTTGTCGGGTTTGCGGGGCGCGGAGGCCTCGAGTTTATGCGCGATCGCGAGAACTGTCTCGTGGTGGAGGATGGGGACTGGCGTGCAGCCGTATCGCGCTTCCTGCAAGAGCTCGGGCAGTCTCGTTCCCAACTCGACGAGCTCCTGAACGCGGCTCGTGCCACGGCGGTGGGTTTGGACCGAGGGGCGTTCCTTGCCGGGCTCGAGCGCGTGTATGCAGCGCTCCTTGCGCCGGCCGGAGCCGTGACGCGTTGAGCCGCGTCCATGTCCAGCACGTTCTGAGGGCGCCCCTTGTCGGAGGTAGCGAGCTGGAGGCAGCGACGATCTGCCACAGTTTGCGAAGCGTCGATCACAGCGTTGTCTTTCCGGCACGGCACGCCGCCTGGCCCGGTCGAAACGACGACATGTTTCCCAGCGCGGCTGCACCTCGGCCTGTGCGGGATCTTGAGCTAGCGATGGAGCAAGCGCCGGGGCTCGTGCACTTGCAGTACCCGTTTTTGCTTGTGGACAAACGCGAAGGGCACGACTCCGTTCTTGAGCTCACGAGCTTTCCGCGCGGGCGGACGATCTTCACCGTGCATGCGTCCATGAACGTTCCAAACGTGGACGGCTTGCACTACCTCTTTCACACGCGCGATTTGGCGCGGCGAGTAGCACCACAGCTCGACTCCGCGCACGTAACGATCTGTCCGAGTTTGGTCGTTCCTCCGGCCACCTTGCATGGCCACGGAGGGGAGCGCTTGCGTTTGCTCTGGGTCTCGCGCAACGACGAGGGCAAGTTCCACGACCAGCTTCCTTGGATCTGTGACCGCTTGCTGGCTCTCGAGCCACAGGTCGAGCTGCGCTTGATCGGGCGCTCGCAGAGGTTGGCTCTACCTGAGCACGAGCGACTGTCCATCGTGGACTGTCCCGTGGAGTCGCTCGCGGCGGAGTACGCCGCGGCGGACCTGTTTTGGTACTTCCCGCACTTAGCTCTCGAGGAGACCTGGTGCCGGACCGTGACCGAGGCCATGTCGTATGGACTGCCGGTCGTGGTCGCCAGCTGGGGGGCGATGGCCGAGCAACTGGAGGGAGGCGAAGGGCTTGTCGTCAGCGAGCCCGCGGCCGTCGTAGACGCCGTCGCCCATTTTGTGCGCGACCCTCTCGCGCGAGCCAAGGCGAGTGCGGCGGCTCGCCTTCGAGCCGAGGCCCTTTTTGCAGAGGCGCACCGCACTTTGACCTCGCTGTATCAGCGACTTGCAGATCATGACTAAGCTCGAGCGCGGCGCGCGTCTCCTCTTCATTGGTGACAGCATCACCGAGTGCTCGCGCACCGTTGTCGCTCCGCCGCTAGGTGGCGGGTTCGTTCAGATGGTGCGCTGTTTCATGGAGGCCCGGTACCCCGAGTTGCGCCTGGAGTTCGTGAATCGCGCGATCGATGGAGAGACCATCCGCGACCTCGCCGGGCGCTGGCAGCGCGATGTGCTTGAGCTCAAACCGGATCATCTATTTGTGATGATCGGCGTGAACGATGTGCTGTACCGGGCCCTTGATCCCGATCGCGGTGTCGGGGAGGCCGAGTACGAGGAGACCTTGCGTGGGCTCGTACTTCGGACTCGGGCTGCGCTTGGATGCAACATCACTTTGATGGAGCCGACGCCCCTCGAGGAGGATTTGGAAGCGGCGTCGCACGCACCGATGCGCCGGATGGCGGGAATCGTTGCGCGCCTCGCGGGCGAGCTGGGCGTCGGGCACATCGCCACGTTCGAGTCCTTCCTGCGGATGGTGAAGGCGGCGCCGGAGCGCGGGTGGATGGTGGATGTGCCGCATCCCGATCTGCCAGGGCAGGCGCGGATTGCACTCGAGGTCCTGGACTTCCTAGGCTGGTCCTTGGCTGAGTGCGATTCGTGAGGTGGTAGGCTCTTGGCGCGATGGAACCTATTCAAGAATTCGAGCTGGCGCACATGACCTGGCCCGAGGCCGAGGCCTTGTTTGCGAAAGACCCGATTGCGTTTGTGCCGATTGGCTCGACCGAGCCGCATGGGCCGCACCTGCCGCTGGATGTGGATGTGACGATTGCGTTGGCGCAGGCGCGCGCTGCTTGTCGGCGCTTGGCGGCGGAGGGCGTTGCGTGTGTGATCGCTCCGCCGATCGCGTATGGGCTGACGAACTTCACCGAGGGCTTTGCGGGGCGCCTGACTTTGCGGCCGGGGACCTTGTTCACGGTCTTGGAGGATGTCGTCGAGGCGCTCGGCCAAGAGGGGGCGCATCGCATCGTGCTGTCGAATGCGCACCTCGAGCCCGCGCACATCGAGATCATCCGCGCGCTGGTTTTGGACTTCCCGGCTCCGAAGCCGGGGCCGCGCTCTGACAAGCCGCACGTGATCTTCCCCGACAACACGCGCCGGCGCTGGGCGGCGACGCTGGGTGAGGAGTTTCAGAGTGGCGAGTGTCACGCGGGCCGGTACGAGGGCTCGATCGTCATGGCGTCGGATCCCGGCAGCGTGCGGGCGGACGAGCTGGCGGCCTTGAAGCCGGTGGACCTGCACTTGATTGAGAGCATGCGCGCGGGCAAGAAGAGCTTCCGCGAGATGGGCAGCGAGGCGGCCTACTGCGGCGATCCGGCAGCGGCGACGGCCGCGGAGGGCGAGGACTTGCTGGAGCGCTTGGCCGAGATGCTGGTGACGAGCGTGAGGGAGACTTGGCCCGAGATCGGGTGAGAGGGCGAAGGGGCCTGGATTTCCGCAAGCAAATGCCCTTCCGCGGTCGATAACCGAGGATGTGAAGAAAAGCTGCACGAAGTGGCTAGCGACTCATCATCAAACCCTGATGCGTCGATAGACTTGTGAGCAACCCCTTTGCTTCCTATGAAGATCGCCTCTCTTTACGGCCAAGGCCGTCCTGTTTTTAGCTTCGAGTTCTTCCCGCCGCAGACCGACGAGGCAGCCGAGGAGCTGTTCGAGGCCGTCGCCGAGCTGAAGGACCGCTACCACCCGGACTTCGTGTCCGTGACCTATGGCGCGGGGGGCAGCACACGCGGGCGCGGCGTGCACGTCGTGGAGCGGATTCAGAACGAGATCGGGCTGGCGGCGATGGCGCACCTGACGTGCGCTGGGCACACCGCGGCGGAGCTCGACGAAGTCGTTGACGAGCTGGTGAGTCGTGGCATCGAGAACGTGCTGGCGCTGCGCGGCGACCCCCCGAAGGGCGAGACGAGTTTCGTGGCCACCGAGGGTGGCTTCGGTCACGCAACGGGGCTGATCGAGCACCTGCGCGCGCGGCCGGACATTGGCGCGCGCCTTGGGATTGGCGCGGCGTGCTACCCCGAGAACCACCCCGAGTCGCCTTCGCGGGAAGAGGACATGCGCTGGACTCTGGCGAAGGAAGAGGCGGGCGCCGAGTTCTTCATCAGCCAGCTGTTCTTCGACAACGACGACTACTTCGCGTCGATCGAGCGCGCGCGGGCGGCGGGAGTGACGGTGCCGATCGTGCCGGGGATCATGCCGATCACGAACGTGGCGCAGGTCGAGCGCTTCACGAAGATGTGCGGCGCGAAGATCCCAGCGGGCTTGATGGAGCGCCTCGAAAAACGTCGCGGCAATCCCGGGCGCGTGATGGCGACGGGCATCGAGTGGGCGATTGATCAGAGCATCGATTTGCTCGAGCGCGGCGTGCCAGGGATTCACTTCTACACGCTGAACAAGAGCGAGGCGACGCGCACGATTCTGGCGGGTGTTCGGGCGGGGGCTCGCACGGCGGAGTTTTAGGCATCGACGCTGTTTTCAGCGGAAAAGCTGACACCAAACCGTGATCTGGCGATCTAGAGGGGTGGAGGTCGGGGGCGGTGGGTTCCCCAGGGGGTTCCGGGGGGCTTGCGGTTACCCTTACGCGGATGTCGTCCGACTCTGCCCTCATTGCTCCGCGTGAGCCACGCCTCGCTCGGGCCCTTCTTGCCGGCACTTCGGCCGCGTGCGCCGTGGCCTTGGCATTCCCGGCGTATCGCGAGATCTCGCCCATCGGCGAGCTCGCTTTTGTGGACCTGCACCTAGCCGAGACGGCGGTCTTCGCACTTGAGATGAGCCTTGCCGGCGGCCTAGTGGTGGCGGCGCTTGTGATGGTTCTGCCACGCTTTATGGTCGGGGTCGCGGCGGCTCGCCTGGCCGCCGCGGTCATCCTCGGTGGGCTCTTGGCGACGGGACTTGCGCGTATGCTTTTGGGCGGTGCTCCCTATAGCCAATGGACCTTGGTGGCAGAGGCAGCGCGCTATGCGGTCCCGCTTGCGCTGTTGCTTTTGGCGACTAAAGCGCAGCGGCCCTCGGCCTGGATCTTGCGCATCGGCATCGCGCTGACGTTCGCGGCCCATGGCCGCGAGGCGCTTGCGCACACCCCGCGCTTCGTCGACTTGATCTTGATTGCGGACGGGCATGTGTCGGGCCTGCTCGAGGGGCACCGCTTGTTCGACGAGGCGAGCGCGCGCACGCTGCTCACCGGCATCGGCGCGATTGACCTCGGCCTGGCGGTCCTTGGGCTTGTGATGCGCTCGCGCGCTCTGTGGCTGTACATGGCCTTCTGGGGCTTCTTGACGGCCGCGTCGCGCGTCCTTGCCGGTGGCCTCGATTGGTGGCCCGCTGCCCTCGAGCGCCTGCCAAACGGCGCCGCGCCGCTCGCCCTTGTTCTGCTGGCCGGCTCGCTTGCCCGGTCCCCTAAGTCCTCCGATCACGCACCGCCTGCATGAAACTCTTCCTACAGATCGCCTGCCTGCTGAGTCTGACCGCCCTTGGTTTTGCAAAGGACGACGAGCCCACAAGCGCTCCGAGTGCAGACCCGATCCAATGTCGCGTCATCTGGACGGGAGACCCCGCGCACGCGGTCACGATCTCGTGGTCGACCGACGTCAAAACCGCCAGCAACGAGGTCCTGTTCTCGGACCGCTCGCACGCTGGCGCACTTGACGACTTCGAAGGCAAGGCACTGAGCCATCGCGACGGCAAGTACACGCGCTCGTCCTGGGACTCGGAAGAGACACCTGACGGCTTCTACCACCACGCGCGACTTACGGGCCTGAAGGCGGGCTCGACGGTCTGGTTCGTGCTGCGTTCGGACGATGCCGTGTCGCGGGAGTTCCACTTCCGCCTGGCGACGGAAGGCGACGAGCCGTACGCCTGGCTTGCGGGTGGCGACTCGCGTACGGGGTATGAAGATCGGCACCGCATGAACCGCCTGATGGCGCAGCTGGTGCGTGAAGACCCCAGGATCCTCGCGCTGGACCACGGCGGCGACTACGTCTTCTACGGCCAACGCTGGGATCAGTGGTGGGGCTGGTTGGACGATCTTGCGGAGATGTGCGGCGAGGATGGGCGCCTCCTGCCGATCATCCCCACGCGCGGCAACCACGACTCAGGAGCGCTGTTCGACGAGGTGTTCGACACGCCAGGGGGGCCGGGGAATTGGTACGAGACGAAGATGGGTTTGGGCCTAACGCTGCTGACCTTGAACACAAACGTCAGCCTGGCCGGCGACCAGCTGACTTGGCTGCGACAGCATTTGGCCGAGGGGCGCGCGAGCTCACGTTGGTTGATGGCCAGCTATCACCAGCCGGCCTTCCCCGCCGTCAAGACAGCAGGCTTGGCGCGCATCACGTGGGTGCCTCTGTTCGAGGCGTACAACATGGACCTGGTGCTGGAGTCCGACGGGCACGTGATCAAGCGCACGGCACCGATTCGCGACGAGAGCATCGACCCGACTGGCGTGGTGTACATCGGCGAGGGCGGGCTGGGCGCGCCGCAGCGCGTGCCACGCTCGCGGCGCTGGTACTTGGAGTCGCCGGGCATCGTGGCGCGTGGCGCGCACGTGAACGTGATCCACGTGCAGAAGGACGTGCTGCGGGTCGAGTGCGTGGGGTATCCCGTGGACGACCTCACCGGCCGAGCCGCCGCGGACGCCACGCTGCAGACGTTCGACAGCTTCGAGCTGAAGCGCCGCGAGCCCGCGCCGAAGTAGGGTTTGGCGGGGCGGGACAGCCCTGGTCCGCGAGGGCTAGCTGCGGCTCGTCGGATCGGGACTCACCGCAAACATCTCGCGCTTGGGCTGTAACCAAAGCCACCCCCACCCGTCCACAGGGTGGATGGGTGGGGGTGGTGGGCCCAGCGCGCGGCAGGGGCAGAGGCTACTGCAGGACGGGCAGGCTCATGCGCTCGCGCTTGGCGACTTCGCTTGCGACGCGGCCGGCGATCTCGGCGAAGATCTTCGCCTCGGGTGAGTCGGGGTCCTCAATCGTGATCGGCGCGCCACCGTCGCCGCCCACGCGGACCGCGGGGTTGATCGGGATGCCGCCGAGGAACATGAAGCCATGCTTCTTGACAAGGCCGGCAGCGCCGCCCTCGCCGAAGATCGGCACGACCGTGCGGAACTTGCCCTCACCGTCGACGGCCACGTCTTCGGTGCGCCCGCCGATGTCGAAGTGCGCGGTGGTGTTCGCGGCACCGTCGATGCGGCCCTCGATCGCGAAGCCGGTCATGTTCTCGACGATGCCGAGGATCGGCACGTTGACCTGATCGAACATACTGATCGCCTTGCCGACGTCGAAAGTCGAGACGGCCTGCGGCGTGGTCACCAGCACCGAGCCGGTCATCGGCACGATCTGCGCAAGCGACAGCTGCGCGTCGCCGGTGCCCGGGGGCATGTCGACAAGCAGGTAGTCCAGCTCGCCCCACTCGACGTCGCCGAGGAACTGCTCGATCAGCTTGTGCACCATCGGGCCGCGCCAGATGACGGGCTTGTCGTCGGGGATCAGGTAGCCGATCGACATCGACTTGATGCCGTAGTTGACCTTGGGAATCAGGCGCTTGTCAACGACGTCGGGCTCGCCCGTGCAGCCCAGCATCATCGGGATGTCGGGGCCGTGCACGTCGCAGTCGAGGATGCCGACCTTCGCGCCGGTCGCGGCCAGAGCGACCGCCAAGTTGATCGTCACGGTGCTCTTGCCGACGCCGCCTTTACCCGAAGAGACCGCGATGACATGGCTCACGCCCGGAGCCATCTCGTCCGGCTTGCGCACGCGGCCTTGGACCTTCGCCGTCATCTCGACCGCCACCGAAGTGACGCCGGGCAGCGCGCTCAAAAGCTCTTCCGCTTGGCGCTTCATCTGATCCTTCACCGGGCACGCCGGCGTGGTCAGGTTGATCGTCACTTTGACAATGCCGTCGCAGACCGCCGCCTGCGTGATGAACCCAAGGCTGACGATGTCCTGGTTCAGGTCGGGGTCGATGATCTGGGAGAGGACCTTGAGAAGGTCTTCCTTAGTCGGAGAGCTCACGGGCTTAGCCTCGGTCAGTGTGAATGGTGGGGCTCAAGGGGAAGAGCCCGATGGAGAAGTTGCGCTTTCGGTCGCACAGAGCGGGAATCTTACGCGCACGGGAGGGTGTTGCCTACCCGAGTCGCGCGATGCCGGGAAGATCCTGCTACGAGCCGCGTCCACAAGGCCAATAAGCCCGCCGCTCCACTCCACATCGAAACAGGGATTCCCATGCTGACCTTCGCCGCCCAAGCTGCCTTCCTCGCCGCCCTCGCCTCGCCCCCTGCTGCGTCCCCAGCCGCGCCTGCGCCCTTGCCGGTGTCCCTGCCAGCGCTTCTCAACATCGTGACCACGCCGTCCGAGATGCCGACTCTGGATGCACTCTTTTCGATCGCGCCACAGAGCCAAGACGAGGCCCCCGCGGTCATGCAGTTGGACGGCGACAAGGTGCTGATCGCATTCGCTGACAAGACGAACCTCTCGGACCTTGTCGGGGCCTACGCCCAGCTCGAGGGCATGCGGATCCTTGTCGACGAGCAGTCACAGATGGTCCTCGAGAGCACCGCGCTCAAGATGTTCGGCGCACCGAGTCGACTGACCCGTGACGAGGTGACGCCGTTTGTCGAGGGCATCTTGCGCGACGCCGATTTCATCATGACAGCAAACGGAGGCACGGATTCCTTTTCGCTTTGGAGCCTTCGCGCGGCTCGGGGCTCGCGGCGTGCTTCCGTCCAACTCGCAAGCAACGACATCGCGGCTCTGCGCCGGCATCCAGCGCTTGTCATGCAAACCACGATGACGTTCGAGAACATCGACGTCCGCCAGCTCTCGACCAACCTGCGACCGATCTTCCAGGATCCGGGGTATCAGAGCATCATGAACATGGGTAGCTCGAACGCGCTCTTGATGCGCGGCACAGGGCTCGAGCTCGCGAACGTGATCGAGATGTTGCGGGCCGCCGATGCCGCCGCCGCACCGACCGAAGACCAGCAAGCTGCGCGTCGCGCGCCCAGCCAAGCGCAGCCTCAGACGGCGCAAGCGGTCCAAGCGCCGGCCGGACCCAAGGCCAACACCGAGCGCCCGAAAGTCGTGACACGCATCTTCGAGATCACTGGCGAGACGAACGAAATCGCGAACACGGCCGAGGGCCTCACGCGCGGTCGCTTCAACGTCGAAGCGCAGGGTCTCTTCTTCCAGGCTTCAGAGAACAGCGTCGCGTCGTGGCCCAAGCCGCACTTCTGGACCGACCGCGACACCCACCGCGTGATGGTGCAGGCGCCCGAGCGCGATTTCGCTGGCATCGAGGCCGACCTGCAGCTCGCCGCCCGGCTGCATCGCCAAGACGGCTGACGAAAACTTCACGGTCCGGCCACCCGGGGGGGATGGTGCTGGGCTCGAGGGGACGAGGGAGTAAACTCTCCCGCGTCCCCTCCTTTGCTTATGTCGAATCCCCCTGAATCTCGTGCGGTCTGCCTCGTCTCCGGAGGCATGGACTCCGCCGTCACGTTGGCCGAGGCGCGCGCGCGCGGCTTTGAGACCTTCGCGCTGTCGTTCAACTATGGCCAGCGGCATGCGGTCGAGCTTGAGGCCGCGGCCCGCGTCGCCGCCGCTGCCAGCGTGCGCGAGCACCGCGTCGTGACGCTCGACCTCTCCGCACTCGGCGGCTCGGCGCTGACCGATGCAACCGGTGACATCGAGGTCCCCAAAGACCGCGACTTCGACCCCGCCGGACCCAGCGACACGAGCCCGATCCCCGCCACCTACGTCCCCGCGCGCAACACCGTGTTCCTGTCGGTCGCACTCGGGTGGGCCGAGATCTTGGGCGCGCGCCACATCTTCCTGGGTGTGAACGCCGTCGACTATTCCGGGTATCCCGACTGCCGCCCCGAGTTCTTGGCCGCGTTCGAATCTCTGGCTGCGCTCGCCACGGCAGCCGGCACGGAAGAGGGCGCGCGCTTCTATATCGAGGCCCCGCTGCTCGAACTGTCGAAGGCCGACATCGTGCGCCGCGCGGCCGCACTCGGCGCGGATCTTAGCTTGACACACACCTGCTACGACCCGGTGGTCGAGGCGCGCGCCGTCTTGTCTTGCGGCCACTGCGACGCCTGCGTTTTGCGTCTCGCCGGTTTCCGCGAAGCCGGCGTCACCGACCCGATCCCCTACGCGAGCGATCTCTTATGACCGATGCGATCCCAGCTACCGCCCGCCCGTTTGACGAGCCCGAGTTGCCCGGCGAGCCGCGCCTCGACGGCCTCACGCGCCTGATCGCTGTCGTGGATCGCTTGCGCGCGCCCGAGGGTGGCTGCCCGTGGGACCTGAAGCAGGACGCGCGGACGATGACCGCCAGCCTGATCGAAGAGGCCTTCGAGATCGTCGAGGCGATCGAGGCGCGCGACCTTGCGAGTGATGCTCATGACGAGGTGCCCGGCGAGCTGGGCGACCTGATGATGAACTTGGTCTTGATCGCGCGCTGCGAACAGGATGCGGGCCGCGCGCACTTGGGCGATGCGGCGAACGCGGTCGCCGACAAGCTGATCCGCCGCCACCCGCACGTCTTTGGCACGACGGCCGTCGATGGCGTCGACGACATCCTCGTCAACTGGGAGGCGATCAAGAAAGAGGAGCGCGCTGAGCGCGACGCCGACACCAGCGCGCTGGCCGGCGTGCCTTCCGCGTTGCCCGCGTTGCAGCGCGCTGCGCGCCTGTCGGGCAAGGCGATCAGCGCCGGCTTTCGCTGGCACGACAGTCGCGGCGCTCTGGACAAGATCACCGAAGAGCTCGCCGAGTTGAAAGAGGCTTTTGGCGAAGGCGCCGAGCCCGACAAGAGCCAGCGCGCCGAGCTCGAGGCCGAGCTGGGCGACCTGTTGATGGCGACGGCGATCTTTGGCCGCTACGCCAAGCTCGACCCCGAGCGCGCGCTGCGCGAGAGCCTGCGCCGCTTCGAGGCCCGCTATCGCCACATGGAAACGGCGCTCGATGGCAGCCTTGCGGACCGCTCGCTTGACGAAATGATGGCGGCCTGGGAAGCCGCGAAGCTGGCTCTGGACTAGGCGCCCAGTTGGGGCAACTGCTACGATTGGGGCATGGCCTCCCAGATCTTCGTGGGCACCGTGAAGGGTGCATTTGTCTATTCGCGCGCGGGTGATACTTGGTCGGTTGAGGGGCCGCTGCTGCCGGGCTGGAAGGTGTCGGCGGTGGCGCGCGATGGGGCCGGCGGGTTCGTGCTGGCGAGCTCGAGTTTTGTGTACGGCGCGATGGTGCACCGGGGCAAGACGCTGACGGATTGGGAGATGCTTGAGGCGCCGCCGCGGTACGCGGAAGAGTCGGGCTTCAAGTTGAAAGAGATCTGGACACTGGCCGGCGGCGAGGGCGTCTTGTACGCAGGCGTGGACGAGGCCGGCTTGTTCGAGAGCCGCGACAGCGGTGCCACGTGGCAAGAGGTTGCGGGCCTGACGGGACACGCGACTCGTAGCGCGTGGTTTCCCGGGTTTGGCGGTTTGTGCAACCACCACGTCTTGGTCAGCGGTGCGCGCATCTGGACGGCGATCTCGGCGGTGGGCGTGTTTGAATCCACCGACGGCGGCGCGACCTGGCAGACCCGCAACACGGGCGTGCCGATCCTGATCGTCGACGAGAAGCACAAGGACATTGGCTCGTGCGTGCACGCGATCGTCGCCGATCCAGAGGACCCAAACCGCATCTGGCGACAGGACCACGTGGGCATGTTCCGCACGCATGACGGCGGCTTGAACTGGGACGAGATCCAGACGGGGCTGCCCTCGACGTTTGGCTTCCCGCTGGTGCGCGACCACGCGTCGGGCGCGCTGTTCTCGGTGCCTCTGCAGAGTGACGAGTTCCGCATTCCCAAGGACGGAAAATTGCGCGTCTTCCGCTCGACCAACGATGGCGACAGCTGGGAGCCGTGCGCGGCTGGTCTGCCCGATGACAACTATCACGCGGTGTTGCGCCAGGCGATGGCGGCGGACCAAGCCGGTGGCGTCTACTTCGGCAACGCAGGCGGCGAGCTGTTCGCATCCGCCGACCTGGGCGAGACGTTCGAGCGTTTGCCGGGCAGCCTGCCGCGGATTCTGTGCGTTGAGGCCTTCGGCGAGTCGCAAGGCGCATGACCGAGGTCCAGATCACGCTGCCGGCGGTCTTGACCGTGGCGCTAGGGCTCGAGCATCTCAATGTCGAGGCCGAGACCCTGAAAGAGGCCCTGGAAGCGGCCTACGTGGCCTGCCCAGCCCTCGCACCGCTCCTGTGCGACGAGGCCGGCGCCTTCCGCGAACACGTCCTGTGCCTGCTCGAGACGGGTGGAGAGACCCTGAACACACGCTGGATGTCCGACCTCGACCGCGCGCTTGTGCCGGGCGACCGCATCGTCATCATGCAGGCGGTTTCCGGGGGCTAAGGGCAAAAAAGCCGACTAGGAGGCCTCCAGACCTTGACCCTCGCCGTGGTCTAGCTATACTTCGCGCCCTCGAGTGGGGACGTAGCTCAATTGGTTAGAGTGCCGGCCTGTCACGCCGGAGGTTGCGGGTTCAAGTCCCGTCGTCCTCGCCACTTCCAACTCTTCTCGGCCACCTGCCGGGAAGAGTTTTTTTGTTGGGGCGTTGCCCCCGAATATGAGCTCAGTCCCTTTTAGCGATCCGGCGGACGATCCCGCAGAGCTTCCCGCGCCGATCCTCGTCGAACATGAGGCCGGCCTGGCCGAACTCATGCGCGAACTCGAAGGCCTGACCGAGGTCGGCGTCGACACCGAAGCGGACTCGTTCTACAGCTATCGCGAGAAGGTCTGCTTGCTGCAGCTCTCCGTGCGCGGCATCGACTACCTCGTCGACCCGTTCGCCAACCTCGACTTTGCGCCGCTCGCCAAAGTGTTCGCGGATCCCACCGTCACCAAGATCTTCCACGACGGCGAGTTCGACGTGTCGATCCTTGGACGCGAGTACGGCATGCGCTTCGTGAACCTGTTCGACACGCGCATCGCTGCCGCCGCGCTCGGCATGCAGGCCCCCGGACTTGCCAGCGTTTTGAACCACTACTTCGGCCTCGAGCTGGACAAGTCCGAGCAGCGCTCGGACTGGAGCCGCCGCCCGCTGAAGCAGTCGCAGATCAACTACGCGCGCCTCGACACGCGCTACCTGCACGCCTTGAAGGCGCGCATGCAGGCCGACCTGGCCGCGAAGGATCGCGCGATGGTGGTCGAGGGCGAGTGCACGCGACTTGAGGCTCTGCAGGTCGCACCGCGCGAGTTCAACCCCGATGACTACGCCCGCATCAAAGGCGCGCGCAGCCTCACCCCCGTGCAGCAGAGCGTCCTGCGCGAGCTCTTCATCCTGCGCAACCGCGTGGCCGAAGAGCGCGACGTGCCGCCCTTCAAGGTGCTCGGCAACCCCGTGCTTCTGACCTTGTCCGAGCGCCAGCCGCTGACCGTCTCGGCGCTCGAGGGCCTGAAGGGGTTCCCGCGCGGTCGCATGCGCTCGCTTGGCCGCGACGTGCTCGTCGCGATCGCAGCCGGCAAGGCCGCTGGCCCCGCCGCGCGTGTCAAGCCGACACCCAAGAACGGCGACAAGGCCAAGCGCCTCGACGACCCCGAGTTTGAGCTGCACGAGCGCCTGCGCGAATGGCGCCGCCGCATGGCCGAGACCGAAGAGATGGACTCGTCCCTGATCCTGAACCGCCACGTGATGCTGCGCCTCGCCTTGGCGCGCCCGAAGGCGTCCGAAGACCTCGAGGCCATCGACGGCCTCGTGACCTGGCAGCGCCAGCGCTATGGCGACGTCCTGTTGAAGCTGGTCGCGCGCTTCGAGTCGCAGCTTGCGGAAGGCAGCATCGACTTCGAGAAGCGCCGCAGGCGCCGTTCGTAAGGCAACTCATCGAACGAGCGCTCAACTGCGACACTTGTGGGGCACCCCGCGGCCCCGTTGAGCGAGCTGTGCGCAGCTCCGATCTAACAGCCTGTTGAAGAATGCTCGACTACGATCGCCCTCTCTGCCATCGCTGCACCTGTCTCGTCGAGTCCTGCTCAGCGGCCCGATAGGGCCGCCTCCGCGCCCTCGGCTTCGCCCTCCTTGCGCTGACAAAGGGGGCTACTGGGTTTCGTGTGGAGTAGCGACCTAAGAGGCTGCTGGTGGTGAGCCTTCCAGGTACCATCGATCGATGGATCTTGATGAACTGCTGGACTGTGTACTCTCGTTG
>Ga0316206_1001095_pt1 | contig 27105 bp, 11 predicted proteins | sample 6monthpyrite_MG_FD_204942 | JGI IMG/M metagenome (GOLD analysis project Ga0316206, IMG submission 204942) | Microbial mat bacterial communities from mineral coupon in-situ incubated in ocean water Damariscotta River, Maine, United States -... | ecosystem: Environmental > Aquatic > Marine >... | reverse complement strand
CAGTATCATGTTGACACGGATCATATTATTTTTGAAATCACCGAGCAAACTGCTGTGCGACATATTGAAAAAGCCAGTAAAATGATCAATGAATTATCTGCATTAGGTTGTCAGTTTGCGCTGGATGATTTTGGTGTCGGTTTTAGCTCATTTAATTATTTAAAACGCCTGCCTGTTGATATTTTAAAAATTGACGGAGACTTTATTACTGACATGGTAAAAGATCCGGTGGATCAGGCAATGGTAAAATCAATGATACAAATTGCCAAAACCCTGAATAAAAAAATCACCGCAGAATATGTGCAGGATGCAGCTACCCTGGAAATGCTAAAACGTTTTGGTGCAGATTATGTGCAGGGTTATTATCTGGGTAAGCCGGTTCGTGATACCACGCGTAAGTATTACGACGAAGCACTTGGACATGTCGATACTAATATTCTGACTTTTTAGTCAATGGTTTGTTTTTAACAAAACATCACTACAAAAAAATAATTTTATTAGCGCTAACCACCACCGGCTTTAATCAGAACTTTATCCATCATGCGTGAACTTAAAACCCGTTTTAAATACCCCATTATATAAGTCGGCTTCGTTACGTAATATCGTATCTTTGGTTTTTTAGCTTCTAATGCATGAATCACTTTTTCACAAACCGCATCCGGCCCGAGTGTAAACGGCGCAGCCGGGCCTTCCTTATTTAAGCGTTCTAGCAATGAATCATATTGTGCTTTGTGGACGCTGTTTTTCGCGATTATGTATTTTTTATATGCACGTAATGCATTTTTTCTAAAATCACTGATAATCGGGCCGGGTTCAATTATGCTCACATGAATATCTGTGCCATCAAGTTCCTGGCGCAAGGTGTCACTAATACCTTCGAGGGCAAACTTACTGCTATTGTAAGCGCCTCGATAGGGCATGGCTACAAAACCCAGTACAGAACTGTTTTGAATGATTCGTCCGTAGCCCTGTTTTCTCATGACAGGCAACACTAAATTGGTGAGCTCCATGGTGCCGAACAAGTTTGTTTCAAATTGCGCGCGCAGGGCATCGCGGCTTAAATCTTCTACCGCACCGGCCAGACCATAGGCGCCATTATTAAACAGGGCGTAAAGTTTTTCGCCAGTTTGCTCGAGTATACGGATGAGAGCATTTTTAATTGATAGTGAATCATTCAGATCAAGTTGCAGGCTGTTTAGTCCGAGTTGTTTCAGACGCTCAACATCCTCAGGTTTACGTGCACTGGCGAATACCTGATAGCCCAGTTTATGGAGTTGTTGTGCCGTATAAAGTCCGATACCGGTTGAACAGCCGGTGATTAAAATTGATTTTTTCATTCTCTTTTTTTCGCTTGTGTTTTAGGCGCGGAGTTTGGTAATAATTGATTTTTCTTCATAGTATCTAAAAAACAGGAGTTAAAGTAACTCTATAAATGACAGCCAGGTTAGTTTTTGTAATCTTATAGTCATAATAAGTTCATACATATTTTATTTTTAATTAACATATTTGCAACGTTTAAGGCCCATTATCACATCGTCCATATGGACACTCCAGACTAAGTAAGGATATAACCGGTTTATTCCGGTACGTGCAGGGAGGCTTTTTTGGGGTGCATGGTAAAGAGGGAATGCTGGTAATTAACTCTCATTTAATAATTTTAAATTTTATATATATTACTTTAAATGTTAACTAATAGGAAAATAAAAATGAAGATTAAAACTTTAGTTGCTGCCATGGCTTTGGCTGCTGTTTCTACGGGTTCAAATGCTGCGATTGTTAATGGCTCTTCACAAGTGGATGGTGAATTCTACGTAACTGTTTTTGATGAAGCGGGTCAGCAGTCTTATGCGCTTGATCTAGGTTTCACTTTCAATGAAATGGCTGCTGATACTTCATTGGCACGTTCTTATGATCTTTCTACTGATACAAACTTTGCGGGTTTTATGAACAATACAAACCTGCGTTATACCGTTACGGGTGCAAATACTCAAGTTGGTTCATCGCGTGCTGGTACACCAACTAATCTTGGTTTCATGACAACTACTAGCGGTCCGGAATCAGCTCTCGTTGGTGCGACACCGAATCAAGGTACTGCAGCAAATGGTATTGTTGCTAGCATCACAGATATGGCTCAGAGCTCTAATGCCTCTACTGGTATTGCCTACAGCGGTACAAATGGTGACGTGAATCTTTCTAATATTGCCCTGATTGGTGAGATTGGTTACTACGGTGATGCTTCATGGGGAGATACTTTAGGTAATCGTGGAGTTGTAGCGTCTGATCTGGTTGGTAATGAGATGAATATGTATTGGGCTCGTGTTGATCAAGCTGACACAACTGGACTTGCGCCATTATTATTAGACGTTATTGGTAACTGGAATCTGACAAGTACGGGTCAGTTATCTTACGCCGGTGTTTCTGCCGTTCCCGTTCCTGCGGCAGTTTGGTTGTTTGGTTCAGGCCTTATCGGTCTTGCCGGCATTGCTCGTCGTAAGCAGGCTTAATTAAAGTTAATTGTTTTGCGGTACTCTGGAAGTGTCCAGAGTACCTGAATTTTCTAAAAATGAATTAAAACTCAAGGTGATATTCATGTTAAAAAAACTCACGGTAGCAATTTCTGCTACATTAATTAGCACATCGGCTTTTGCTTTGGCTCCAACGGCAAATGTTGATCTGGAAATTTTTATGTCGGGTGCATCAGCGCAAGATAAAGCTATTGAAGGCCTGTTCAGTGATTTATGTGTAACAAATACATTGGATACGTATAAAGATTTACGTACTGATGGTAAGCGCGGTAAAGCTCACACGGCTTTTTTCTGCACGCTGGATAATACAAAGTTAAGTTCTGCAGCTCAGGCGGCAATGACGTTAACTAATCCCAACGTATTGTTTCATAAACGCTCAGCTGGTGGTTCTGCACAGGGTGTTAACCCGGTTTTAGATTTGCAGGCAATTGATGCTATGGTTATCAATAACGGTAACTGTGTTCAGCTTGCGGGCACAACAGATTGGAATTGCTCAATCGGCAACCCGGGTGATACGGTTCCTGTTATATCTGATGCCGGTGTTTCAGATGTAAACCCTGAAATGTTTATCAAGCAAAATACTCCAGCAGGTTCTTTGCCTGTTGATGGTGCTAAAGTAGCGGCTAATATGGAAGTACGTGGTGCAGCTGCATTAGTATTTGGTATCCCCGTAACAACAACTTTACGTGATGCGCTACAGGTTGCTCAGTTTGGTGAGGCCTCTAACTGTGTTACTGATAAGTATGACCCAACTGTAGATAACCGTGGTGCGGCTGCAGAGTCTGAAGCCTGTATGCCTACATTAAGTAAGCAGCAGGTCGCTTCTATCATGTCTGGTTCTATTCAAAAATGGAATTCGTTTAAGTTTAATGGCGTTGGCTTAACGGATCTTATCCGTGGTTCTGGAACTGCGGCAATTAGTAGCCTTGCTCCTGGGTTCTCTGATGGTACTCCATTTGATGCAGTTCATATCTGTCGTCGTGTAAACGGTTCGGGTACGCAGGCACAAATGAATGCCAAGTTCATGAACTACCCTTGTGCTGACGGTGCAGATCAGCCAGAAGCAACAGGTAACTTTGATAATGGCCCGGTTGTTGTGCTTAATTCAGGTTCTGGTGACGTAACTGATTGCTTAAATGCCTTTAATGATGGTGTGACTATCGCGGGTCAGAATTCATTCCTGGATAAAATGTGGGCAGTGGGCATTCAGTCTACTGAGAAAAATGCCGATCTTGCTGATAACTTCCGCTTCATTAAAATTGATGGTGTAGCACCTACACTGGCTAACGCGGTTAATGGCAGTTACTTTGACGTAGTTGAGCAGACTTTCCAGTGGCGTAAAGGTGCGGTTGCCAATCTTCCTCTTACCGGTGATAAGCTGACTATTATTTCAGAAATTGCAACCAATGCGTCTAGCCCGCTTGAGCTGGCGACTAACACAGGTTTGAACCCTAAGTATAACCACACATGGGGTCAGGCAGGTTATTTAGCACTTTCAACAAATGGTCATACACCAAGCATTCCGTTTGCTGCGTCTAACCCTGTTACACCTTACACACATGTTCGTGGAACTGTACTGAATAACTGTGTAGTACCTACTGCGAATCGAAGCATTCAAGACAACGAAGTTAATTAAGTCTATCTTTTGACGCAATGTCAATAAAGCAGCCAGCTGTCGGTTTCGACAGGCTGGCTGTTTTTTTTCATAAAAATTATTTCTAACATTTGTACAGATGATTAACAGACCTTCACAAAACTGCAAAATCTTGTTGATATAGTTCGCCACCTGAATTTCTGTTAATAAGTTTAATAAATGCAAAACTTTTACTTTTTTATCCTGAATCGCTTTCGACATTTTATATGTATATGGAGTTTACTGGTTATATCAACTACAGCCACCGCAGGTACTCAATATTTTGATATCTGGGAATATCAGGTTAAGGGTAATAGTTTATTAGAGCCAGCAACCATTCAAAGAGCATTAACACCATACTTAGGCGAACAGAAAAACTTGCAAACGGTTGAACAGGCCAGAGATAATTTACAGAACATTTATAAGATCCATGGATATCTGGTAACGGTTAATATTCCCCAGCAAAATGTTATTGGTGGTGTCGTACAGTTGAATGTAATTGAAGGTAAAATTGATCGACTAAAAATATCCGGCAATAAATATTTTTCACGGCGCGAGTTACGCAAAGAGGTTCCGTCATTAAAACCCGGCAATGCGCTTAATATGCAACAGGTTAGACATGAAATTGATGTAGCCAATAAATCAAACCCGAATAGAAGTGTTGTGCCGGTGATTCGACCCGGTCGGTACCAGGGCACCATGGAAATGGAGTTAAAAGTTAAGGATGAATTGCCACTTCACGGCTTTGTTGAAATGAATAATCGTTATACCGCCAACACCACAAAAGTTCGTTTAATGGGCGGTGTAAGTTATGATCACCTGTGGCAAAAGCATCACAGTATAAGTGTAAACTATCAAATGTCTCCACAGGATACGGACGAAGTCGCAGTGTTAAATATGACCTATGCCATGCCCGTGGGTGAGTCATCCCGGCTGGTTTTTTATGGTGTTAAATCGGATAGTCAGGTGGCAACCGTTACCGGGCAGGGAGATGATTTAACGGTGCTGGGTAACGGAAGTATTTACGGAATACGCAGCATAAACCCATTGCCGAATGTACAGCTTTATTATCACAGTCTTATTTTGGGTGTGGATTATAAAGATTTTGGCGAAACTCAAAATATTGCCAATGAAGATGAAGAGTCGGGCTTCAATGTACCCATTACCTATGCGGGTTGGTCGTTATCCTATAATGGCACGTTCAATCAGCCCATTATAAAAACCCAATATACAGTTACCGGTAACTTTGGGTTACGCAGTATTAATGATGCCGACGAGTTTGAAGAAAAACGCTATGGCGCAAAAGCTAATTATTTTTATGTGGGTCTCAGGTTTTCTCAATTTTTTCAACTCAGTGACGACTTTGCCATTAATTATGGCTTGCAGGGACAGTTTACCCAGTCTCCATTAATTAGTAATGAGCAGTTTAGTGCCGGCGGCATTGATACGGTCAGGGGGTATATAGAATCCAGTGCGCAGGGAGATAATGCCTTAACAGGAAGTGTTGAGCTTAATTATCAGGTTTTTACTAAAACAACAACCGCCTCTATTCAGGATATGAGATTAAATCTCTTTATTGACTCGGCACGTTTACGCACCATTGACGCATTACCCAATGCCGAAGGAGAAATAAACAGTACGACCGACTTGATGGGCGCGGGTGTCGGCATAACGATGAGAGCATTTAAAAATACCAGTTTGCGTTTATATTATGCGGAGCCACTTAAAAAACTTAACAGAGAAAGTTTTGTTGATGAGGCGCGTGTGCATTTTAATCTGGTGTATGAGTTCAATTAATATCGCACTTGCGTATTTCTGATTTACTTCCAAATCGATTTAAACCACAGCGCTGTTAAAAATCGCCACAGTCGTGGCATCGCGCATCCGGTTATTGTCAAAAATTCGTAATCTAACTGTCATTTCGTTATGTGAAAATACGTGAGTCGATATTATTAATCAGGCTTATTAACAGGCTTATTAACAGGCTTATTAATCTGGCCGCCTACTTTATTTGTGCGGCTTGTTTAAATTATAAAAAGTAAAATATACTGCTATGAAAAAAATAAACACGTCACAATCTTTCGCTTTCACGTTAACTTTAAAGTTATTCCAAACGTCTGCTCTGGCCAGTCTGGTTTTTGTTTCGGGTATGTCTGGTGTGCATGCGAGATTGCCCGTGGTTCACCCGACTATGCCATGGAGTAATAATGTACGCATTACTCAACAAACGGGTAATTTTTTACAGATTGGTCAGAATGAAGGTCGAGCCGGTAACTGGGTTTTAAACTGGCAGAGCTTTGATATTGATGAAGGTTCCCGCGTACAGTTTGTTCAGCCCAGTGCGACCCATATTGCATTAAATCGTATTTATCAGAGTAACCCGAGCGAGATACTCGGCTCACTCGATGCGAATGGTCGAATTTATTTAATTAATCAGAATGGTTTTACCTTTGGTAAAAATTCCACCATTAACGTTAATTCAATGGTGGCGTCATCGCTGGCATTAAATATAAAAAATGACAGTGATTTTATAAATGGCGAACTCAATATATCTAATCTGGTAAACGATGCACAGGCTGCATTTGATATCGGTGCCATAAAATATGCTTACAACCAGGATGGCATATTAAAAGAAGTTGTGGATGTGGTGACTGACCCGGACACACAGATATCAAGAAGCGAGCTTCAGCCAAACAAAGGAGAGATTAAAATTGAGGCGGGTTTTCTAACCGATGCTGATGGTAATTATGTTTTAGACGAAGCAGGAAAACAAATTCCCGTGCGGGCAAATATACAGGCACAGGAAGGCGGCAGTATTATCGTGATTGCGCCGAATATAGTAAATGCGGGTGATCTTAGCACTAAAAGTGGCCAGGTGATTCTGGCGGCAACAGAAGATAAAGTTTATCTCACGCCATCACAAGATCCGGCGTTGCGTGGTTTTCTGGTCGAAGTTAAAACCGGTGGCTCGATTGAAAATCTGGGTAATATTTTAGCGGAACGCGGAAACATTACGCTGGCAGGTTTATCGATTAATCAAAATGGCGTGTTGCATGCCACCACTAGCGTGTCTGAAAACGGTTCAATTCGTTTACTGGCGCGTCATGAAGCCAGAACCGTTTCGTCATCTCAGGTAAATAAATTAATTCTGGGAGTTGATCTGGATGCCGCTAATACCACTAAATTAAATAATTACATTGTGGCTGGCGAAACCGGTGAGGTTACTCTGCAGCAAGGCAGTTCAACGCTTGTCATCATCGATACCACCGATGAAACTGAAATTACCGATTTACAAAGCATGCAGGCTTCGCGTGTTGAAGTGACCGGTAAAGAGATTACTGTTAAATCCGGTGCGGTTATCGTTGCGCAGGGCGGGCGAGTGGTTAATGAAAAAGATGGCGTGCGCACACAGGTTACCGGCAGTGAAGTGCTGTTACATGCAACTGAAAATGCATTTGAAGCGGCTACTATCGATGGTGATCTGCAAGCAAATGATAACAGTATAATTATTGTAGAAAAGGGTAGCAAAATTGATGTGTCAGGCAATAACGAGGCACAAATTGCAATGCAACGTAATGAACTGGAGGTTACATTAACCGGTAACTTTTTACGTGATGCCCCTCTTCAGCGTGATGGTGTCGGACGAAATGAAAATGTGACCGTAGACATTCGAGAGGGAACACCGCTGGGTGATATAAGTGATTTAACATCATCAACCATTAAGCGGGGAATTAATGAATTATCTGCTGCCGGTGGCAGCATTGACATCATTTCAAGGGGCGGTGTTCTGCTCGAAGAAAACAGTGAACTGGATATTGCTGGTGGTTCTATTGCTTATCTTGATGGCTTTATTAACAGCAGTTTACTTTTAACCGATACCGGGCGGGTGATTGATATTGCCGATGCGGCCCCAGGCCTGCTTTACTCGTCCATCTATGGGAAACTGGTGGTGGACTCAGAGCGCTGGGGCAAAGCGGCACGTAAAGAATGGTCTATTTTTGGTGGAAGCAGAAACGGTAGAAAACGTTTTTATCAGGGCTACACAGAAGGCAAGGATGCAGGCAGGGTTAACATAAAAGCACATGCGGCAATAATCGATTCAACATTGGTTGCGGGCAGTGTAAATGGATCAGGGCAACGCGATAGTTCGCAGCGAGCATCCGCAGGTGAACTCAGTATTGAAATTGGAAGGTCGACTGATACGCAGGGTCAGTCCATCGCCTTAAACGACAACACCATAAAAAATGCTGAGACGCAGCAGGACATAAAAAACTATTTTAGTAGTGCTGATTTTGATGCGATTGAAGCGCGCAAAACATGGCAGCTGGATTTAGATAATGCATTGACCCATGGCAGTGGTATTTCTAAATTAACCTTAAGCACAGCCGGCGATATTGTGGTTAATGAAACCGCAGATCTAAATTTAACCGGTGGGGGAGAACTGACGTTAAGCGGTCAGTCAGTTGCCATTAACAATCATATTCGAATTGATTCCGGAGAAGTCGAGGTCACAGCGTTAAACGGTGACCTGCTAGTGAATGGCATTATTGATACCAGTGGTAACTGGGTGAATGATACAGAGTTTGTTCCTGAACGTGATTTAAACCGCGCAGTCAATTTAAATGGCGGCAGCATTGAGCTGGCACTCAAAGGCAGTAATAGAGGTGAATTATTATTGGCCGATAGTATGTTAAAAGCCAATGGTGGAGCCTGGTTGAAGGCCAGTGGCGAGATGTTAGTGGGGGAAGGTGGCAGCATTAAAATGGCCGTATCTGATAACAATAGTAGCGCAGCGAATATTGAGTTAGGTGAGTTTGAAGCGTATAGCGCAGCGCGTGGTGGCAGTTTATCGATAAGCGCAAATAAATTAAGTATTGCCAGTGAATTTAATACCAGTGCAGCAGATACAGGCGAGTTACAGTTTACCCCCGAGTTTTTTACTCGCGGTGGATTTTCAGATTATGAACTCATTTCAAATGCAGATGATATTACGATTTATGAAAATACAATTATTTCGCCCACCACAGATTCCTATGTTTTCAATAACAATATAAATTCACAAAAAAGCGCCGATAGTTTATCGAACATATCCGAAATAAAACGCCTGGATACTTATGCCGCACCCACAACCAGTTTAACCTTAAGCGCAAATCAGAGAGGACCAAATGAAAAAGGTGAAGGTCTGATAATGAATGACACCGCAATATTAAATATGACTGCGGGCTCTAATGTCAATTTAACAGCGGTTAATAATTTAATTATACAGGGTGATATTTACACGGCCGGTGGCGATGTAAGTTTAAGTTTGAATACTGCGACTACGCCCTATAGCGCAAATTCCGGAATCTGGTTGGATGGCACAATAAAAACTAATGGAAATCTGAATCAGCAGGGTGAGTTTGCGGTAAGTACCTTATTGAAAAATGTTTCAAATGATCAGGGGCTAATAACCGGACGTGTGCTGGCGGCGGGCGATGTGAATTTCATTGCCAATAGCGGTTATATTATTACGACAAAAAACAGTGAAATAAATACCTCGGGGAGTGATTATGATTTAGATTTACCTGTAGAGGTGGTTGATAACACAGTGGTGGAATATCAGCGCCAGGCAGTAAGTAGTGATGCAGGGAATATTAATTTTACAGCGGCGGAAGGCATGTATCTACAGGGTGATTTACAGGCCCATGCTGCGAATGTCGATGGTGCCTCGGGGGGGAAGTTAAATGTTGAGTTTGATCTGGGTAAACGTAGCAGTGATGCGAATAGAGTTACCAAAAATAGCCGGGAAATTCATATACGACAATTACTTGATGATTTACCCGATGATTTTTTTGTAATACAGAATATGCAAGCACCGTTACAAAACTCAATCGTGACTGATATTAATGATGAACATATTGGTAAAGCCTGGTTAAGTGTTGAAACGATAAACAATTCGGGAGTTGATCGCTTACGGTTAAAATCGGCAAATATTAAAGATGGCGGATTAACGGCACAAAATACCGCTGCGATTATATTTGAAGACAATATTGATTTGCAGTTGTCGCAGAGTCTTGAACTGATAGCACCGATTATACGGGCACAAAACGCCTTAACTATTGAAGATTTACCGATACAAAATCAGGTCAATTTATCCGCTGCGTATGTACTGGCCGGGTCAGTAGTGGATTTCGCACCACATAAAGATGTTATGGCAAGTGCAGGTAACGCCTCGTTAAATATTACAGCGGGCATCAATGGTAATAATGGCTTACTGGAAATAACCGGTGATTTATATTTTCAGGGTATCGCCGATTCAAATTTATCGAGCGCAGGCGATATTCGTTTAAGGGGTGTCATTCAAGGCTTTATAGAATCGAAAAAGTTAGCGGGCTCTTTAAATGCACAAGATGAAATGAATTTACAAGCCGAACAAGTTTATTCGACAACTCTCAGCGAGTTTGACATATCCCTAAACGGCGATGAAAGCGCAACACTGAAAATTGAAGCTGGTGCTGAGGCTGCATCCGTTTTATCTGCGGGTAGTGTGCTGAGTTTAAATGCGCCGATCATTCAGCAGCTAGGTGTAATTAAAGCCCCGCAGGGGCAAATTAATTTTAATGCCAGTCAGCAACTTATTTTTGGTGATCAAAGTATCACCTCGGTATCGGCAGAGGGGAAAATTGTGCCCTTTGGTTATACTAAGGGTGAAGAGCGCTGGGTTCATCCATTTGAAAGTGATGTTCGTTATTTAAACGATATTACAGCAGCACCAGAGAAAAATATTATTGTACAAAGTGAGAATATAAAAATTTCCGATAGTGCTGTTTTTGACGTTAGTGGCGGTGGTGATTTAAGTAGCTGGGAGTTTGTTCCAGGCCTGGGGGGATCGGTCGATACGTTGTTAACCGAAAATGCCAATGGTGCATTTGCAATTATCCCATCTAACCCGACTTATGCGCCCTATGATTATTTAAACTGGTTGGGTGAAGAAAATATTAATGTAGGTGATCAGATTTATTTAGCCGGTAAAAGTGATTTGGCTGAAGGTCTTTACACAATTTTACCCGCACGTTATGCCCTATTGCCCGGTGCGCATCTGATAACACCCACTGGTGAAACCCAACTGCTGTCTCAACAGTTTAGCCGACTCGATGGCACACCGATTGTAGCCGGTCAGTTTAGAGTCGCCGGCACCGATGTGCACGATAATTTATGGAGTGGTTTTGTTGTTGAAACATCCAGTCAGGTACGTCAGCGCTCTGAATATTTTGAAACCACCGCTAGCCAGTTTTTCCGCGAAGACAGTTTGCGCAATAATACGCCTCTGCCATTCATGCCAGAAGACGCCGGCTCTTTAAGTCTTCTTGCGGGCAGCGCGCTTGAGTTATCAGGCATATTGCGAGGTAGTGCGGCAACGGCTGAATTTAAACTGGGTAAAGATATTTATAGTGTTCAGGGCAGAGGCTCGTTATTAAATATATCAGGCAATAATTTACGTGTTGTGAGCCATGCAAATATTGCGGCAAATAATGCAGCCAATAATTTAACTAATGGTGATGTGAATGGCGAAAGCGTTATTAAAATTGTCGATTCACAATTAAATGCATTTGGTGCTGACAGCATATTACTCGGTGGCAACCGAACACGTGGTGAACAAGGTGTAGAAATTAGCACCGTCGCAACGGATGTCAGCATAGCTGAAAATGCAAATTTAACATTACCAGAATTGATAGTGGTTGCTCGCAATACCATAAATATCGAAAACGATGCAAAAATTTCAACTGAAAATTTATCCGTTAGTGAGCTGTCAGTGACTGATCCGCAGTTGAATGTAAAAGGCGATGGTGCGCTGTTACGGGTTTCTGTAAATGAGCAGGTAAGGGTTAATCGTAGTGAAGAATCCGCTAGCCCCTCTGAAGGTTTAATCAATTTAGGGCAGGGCGTCGAGATCAATGCATCAAAATCAATTGTGCTAGACAGTAGTGTTGACGTGGTTTTTAAAAACGATGTAGCCTTGCTAAAATCCAAAGCAGAATTAAAACTTAATGGTGGTGATTTAACGCTGGGATCAAGTAAAATTTCAATTGGTGATTTTACGGATCTAAATACCATTGCAGGTGTGAAATTCACCAAAGCTGAACTGGAAGCCATGGATGTCAATAACCTGGTGTTAAGCAGCCGCAATGGCATAGATTTGTATGGCAGTATTGAACTTGATTTAAACAGTATTGAACTGGAAGCGGGCAGCATCAATGCCTTTTTAAACGAGGGTGATGTCTTTTCAATTAATGCAGCTGAACAAATAATTTTAAGTAATGCATCTGCATATCAACCCGGTGATTTAAATACGAATTCAGCGGGTAAGCTGCAATTGGCTTCGCGCAATATTCACCTGGCGAATGGAAAAATAAATGCAGCGGGTATGAGTGACTTAAGTTTAACGGCCAGTGAAAATATTGTAGTGGCAGGTGAAGGGGTATTTGAATTTAACAATGCGGGCAATGTTTTACTGGATGGTCGCATCACCAGTGCTAGCCGTGCTAATTATATTATTGACGTTCAACTTGCTGACCTTTTAATTCAACGCAGCTCAGCAGATTTGATAAACATAAATGAAGCAGTAGGCGGGAAACTCAACATCAGGGCCGACTCGCTGACCCATGCGGGGCAAATAGAGATGGCTTCGGGGTATCTTGGTTTAAGTTCAGTGGGTGAAGATGCAGACCTGATTTTAACCGAGCAATCGGTGATTAATTTGAGTGGTTTTGAACGCGATTTTGCAGGGCAATCTGTTTACACCCCTGGTGGTTCTCTTTCGTTAAATTCTACTACAGCGGATATACAAATGAATGAGGGCGCTTTAATTAACCTTTCTTCAAGTGCTAATGCAGGTGCGATTAAGTTAACGGCAGCCAACGGAGCCATCAATTTAAAGGGCACGTTACAAGCTGCATCCGGTGATGATTTTAGTTCAGCCAGTTTTGCTTCACAGAGTTTAACGTTTGATAATCTGACCGTCATTAATCAGCAATTAAATACGGATTTTAATCAGCGTCGACATATTCAAATTGGGGCAGGTGATATCAATCTGGCAGAAAACACATCGATCATAGCAAAGGATGTTTTATTGCAAACAGATAATGGCTTAATTAATCTGCTGGGAGAAATTGACGCCAGCGGTGATAAAGGCGGGCGAGTTTATCTGGCTGCACAGAAAGCGGGCGCATTAGAAACCGATGTACTGGTTAATCTGGCAGGCCGTATAAATGCAAGCGCAGACGATGTTAGCTCAGAAGGTGGGGATGTATTTATTGAGTCGCGTGGTAATGGCTTAATTAATATGAATGGAATAATTGATGTTACAGGTGGGTCTGAAAATCGCGGTGGAAAAATTACGATTCGCACTCCAAGATCGGCAGCAAATGATGATATTAATTTAAACAGTTTGGCAGTTGATAATTTAACGGGTTATCGGCGTTTAGATATTGAAGGCTATAAATCGTATTCAATCAATAACGTAATTGATGTTTCAAAATTTTCACTGACGGGTGAATATGGCGCTGAAGCGAATAGCTTTATGCAAAATTCTGAGCGCATTAAAAGCCAGCTCGGGTTGGCTACGCAAACTAATGTTCACTTAAAAGCCGGAATTGAGCTAAGTAGTGAAAGCGATATTACATTGGAGACAGGTCTGGATTTACAGGGTTTACGTTTTGGTGATGAAGTTGGTGTATTAAGTCTACGTGCAAAGCAGAATATTAATTTAAATGCCAGCTTGCAGGATGGGTTTGATGTTTTGGGTAATGTGCATGCATTGCAGCGTGGTGAAAGCTGGTCATTTAATCTGGTGAGTGGGACTGATTTAAATGCGGCGTCAGTCAATTCAATTTCGTTAAATACTGAACAGGCATCAGCCGATATTATTCTGGTCGAAAATACATTATTACGCACCGGCACCGGCGACATTAACATGTTGTCCACAGGCGATATAACGATGGGGCCTGATGCCGCTATTTATACTGGTGGGCGACGTGGACAGGAGCTGAGTATTTATCAGGTAATAGAAGGGCGAAGAAGTAGCTTTCGTTTTATTGATAAACAGATACTGGCAGGCTTAGAGTTTCCTGAAAACGGCGGCGATGTTTTTATAAAAAGCGGCGGTGATTTAAGTGCGCCACAAAGTAGTTCTTTATTGGTGACCGACTGGCTATACCGAATTGGGCCGAATTACACTAGTTCACCAACAGAAGGTGATCTTCCTAATATGACCGGTGTTGGCTTTGCGGCTTTCACCAGTGGTATTGGCGCACTCGGTGGCGGTGATATTGATATTGAAACTGCGGGTAGTGTAATTAATGTGGCCGTGTCAGTACCCACAATTGAAAAGTATATCGGTGAAGTTGAGGTCACGCTGGTGGGTGGTGGGCTTGTGTCGAGTTATAATTTTACAGGCGCACAAACTGAAGTGACAGGTAATGGTGATATTAATGTGCTAGCCGAAAATAATATTATGCAAAGTTTATTCTTCAGTGCTAACGGTAATATTGATATAAATGCCGGTGGGAATATTGGTGACTCAACGGATGATTCAGGTATTTATCTGGTGACTGGCGATACTCAGGCCAATGTATTTTCCGCCGGTGATTTGATTTTTCAGGGTGTAACGACAACGAACTTATTACCTTATAGTCAGCAGCAACAAAATTTGTTAGGGGGGATAGATGTTGGGGTACAAAATTTTGCAAACTACTATTCAAATTTTGGTGAAAACTCGGCTGTTGCGTTAACTGCATTAAGTGGTGAGATTGAAATTAGAAATCAGGCCGAAAATGTTTTTTCAACGGTTGTTGGTAATGGTGATTATACCGGTGCGTTAAGTATTTATCCGGGGGAACTCTTAGCCACTGCAATAGACGGTAGCTTGAATCTTAAAAGTAATATTACTCTCTATCCCTCATCATCTGGAGGTATTTCGTTGCTAGCACAAAATGACATCACTGCTTTTAATAGTGGTTCTAATACAGTAATAATTAATATGTTTGATATCGCACCGGAAGACTTGCCGTCAAAATTAAATTCAGTTAAGGAGGCAGATAAATTGATTGATCCAGCTGAAGATCAACGGAGTAATCGTTTGTTACATATTGATGACGAAATGCCTTCACGGTTTGTGGCGAATACAGGAGATATTTGGGCCGTTGATATAAAAAATGTATTTAAAATTATCACTAATGAACAAACGGAATTATATGCGGGGCGTGATATACGGGGTATAGATTTAAGCATTCAAAATACTGCTGAAAATAACATCAGTACAATTGAGGCGGGCAGGGATGTTCGCCACATTAACGGTAAGCAGTTTGACGTCCCAGGCGTGGTAAATAAAATAGAGATTAATGGTCCAGGTGAATTACATGTACTGGCGGGGCGTGATATTAATTTGGGAGACCAGGGTGGAATTGTGGCATTGGCTAATAGTGTTAACCCTTTACTGTCCAGTGAAGGTGCCGAGTTAATCGTTATGGCTGGTTTGGGTGATCAGGCTAATAATTATAATGGATTTATTGAGCGTTACTTTAACGAAGACACTGAGTACGCAAATACATTATTAAATTTTATGAAAAATAAAAATGTAAGTGTAGAAAATTTTCAACAGGCGCTAAGTGAATTTAAATTGCTAGAAGAAAAACAACAACGCAGTTTTATCGTGTCGGCATTTTCAAATGAATTAATTCAATCCGCGACCCGTGCTGCAAAAGAACAAAACAATGCACCTGAAGTGGATGATGGTGAGTTGCTGGGATACACCCAGGGACTGGATGCAATTGATGTACTGTTTCCGGGAACCATTCAGTCCATAGATGAAAGTGTTGATGGTGAGCTCACTGGCGGTGACTTAATTGTAACGGGTGGTAAACGTTATTTAGTGCCAGATATTAATGCGGCGTATAGCGGTAATATTTCAATGGTGGCCAGTACCATTCAAACGCAGGGTAATGAAGCGGATATTTCTATACTGGCCCCGGGTGGTTTGTTAAATGTGGGTTTATCGATTGCAGATGATGGCACGCAAGTTGAAAAAGGTATTATTACTAAAGGCGATGGAAATATCAGTTTGTTTACGCAGGGTAATATTGCGGTGAATCAGTCGCGGGTGCAGTCGCTTAATCAGGGATTTATTTCCGGCTGGTCAACCAAAGGCGATGTGGATGCGGGTAAAGGGGAAAAATCGGCGCTAGTGATTCCGCCGCCCAGAACGGTAATTGATCCTGAAACCGGTGCGTTGACACAGGTGTTTGATGTGGCGGTGCAGGGTAATGGTATTCGCTCTGCCTGCTCTGATGTTGATTGCTTATCCGCGGAAGAGTTTAAGCTAATCGCAGCACAAACCGATGATGTTGAATATCTCAATAGTCTAAAGCGCCCGGGTGATGTCACCCTTGCTGCACCGGCAGGTGTCATTGATGCCGGTGATGCGGGTATTCGATCCGGTGGCAACTTGATTTTAGCCACCGACACCGTACTTAATGCGAACCAGATATCGGTGGGCGGTGACTCAACTGGCGTGCCAGTAGATGCGGGTGCGCTGGGGGTTGATCTGGGTGGACTGGATGTGAATAGCGCAAGTGATGATGCGGCAAGTGAGCTGGTCGCCACGGATGCGTCAGATCAGTTTGGTGCGGGCAGTATCGCGATATTGCAGGTTGAGGTGATGGGTTTGAGTGGCGAGTCAGAAATTGCGCCAAACAATGTGCCGGAAAAAGATAAACGTGAGAAAAATAGTTCGAATAAAAAAGCAAATACGAACAAGCCACAAGATGCGCAAACTGGCATACAAAAAAATAATGAAATAAAATCTGAAAAAAGTGCCGAATTGACAATGAATATGTAGGTTCATTTGTTCTCACCAGGCTTCATCTGGCCGATTCGTCTATTGGAGACAATATACTCTGACGGTAGGCAATGACTTGAACTAGCCAGTAGCGGAAGGTCAAAGTCAGAAGCTGTTTACCGCAAATAAACGCAAAACACGCTAATAAAAGCAAAAGCATTATTTGTTATAGTGCGCCGCAGGCGCACTATAACCAAAAAACATTTGCGTACATTCGCGTTTATTCGCGGTAAACAGCTTCTGCTTTTAAACGTTCGCTTCAGGGGGTTTTGAGACTCCCACCCACTCAATTCCTTAATAATCTCGTCATATCTACATCACTTTTTCGTCATTTAAACGTTCAATAATACGCGCATCTAAAATGTTGAACTGGAACATCTCCCATGCGCGTAAGAAATCTATTGTTTTTATTGTGTTTAATTCCCGGACTGGCGCATGCCTGGTGGAATGAGCAATGGCCTAACCGTGTAATTATTGATGTTAACTCCCAGAGTCTGGCGAGTATGGGTAGTGATGCGGTTAAGGACTCAAGCATTTTATTGCGTTTGCATACGGGAAATTTTGCAGACTTTTTCTACTTTAATCAGGACGTGTCTGATTTACGCATCATTGATGCGGATGATAAAACCCCGCTTAAATTCCATATTGAAAAATTTGATTTAATCAATCAGTTAATGTTTGTGTGGGTAAAAATGCCTTCACTTTCCAGTGCCGATAAAAATAAATTTATCCACATGTATTACGGTAACTCGCAGGCCGTTACCGCCGATGATAAGGCGGGAAGTTTTGATGTTAACCAGGTGGCAGCCTTTCATTTTGATGGATCAAATAATGTGCTGCTAGACAGTTCGGCCTATTCGCAGAAAGCCGAATTAATTAATACTGAGCGTCTGCCGGCTTCTTTAATTGGTGCGGGTATAAAAATGCAGGGCCAGTCATATATTAAGTTGGTTTCATCACCTGCCTTTCAGTATTTGCCCGGTAAAGGGTTTGCTTTTTCTGCCTGGGTAAAACCCATGGGGTCACAGCAAGATGCCTGGATATTTAATCATCAAACTGAGCAGGGTAATTTGGTGCTAGGGATAGAACAATCCGGTTTATATGCTAGCTGGAAAAGTGCTGAAGGTGAAATTTATAAAACCGCGGCAACTGCACCGTTAACACCCGATAGTTGGCAACATATTGCGTTAAATATAGATGAGCAACGGATAGCGGTTTTTGTTAATGGCATAGAAATGGCGTCGCTTAATCACGCATTACCCGCTTTCAGTGCGGGCTTAATCACGCTGGGGGGGAATGCAGAGCAGCATGGCTTTATCGGTGAAATGGACGAGCTGGCAATTTCATCTGTGTCGCGTGCACCGCAGTGGTTTGCATTGATAACAAAAAATCAGGGGCAGGCAGCGAACCTATTAAACTTATCTGAGCCAGAGCAAGCAGGTGGTGAAGGTGGCGTGTCCTATTTTGCAACCATCTTAAAAGGCGTGTCATTAGATGGCTGGGTTGTGATTGGCGCATTGATGTTAATGGCGGCGGCGAGCTGGTTAGTGATGGTGAGTAAAGTGATTATGGTTCGCCGCATGACGATTGATAATGTCGCGTTTATGAATGATTTTCATAAACTCAATATAGGTGAAACAACAGCACTGGACGCTGCCAATGATGAACAGGAATTTGGTCAATCTGATTTCATGAATGTGGTGTTTGGTAAGCATGATCATTACCAGAGTTCACCTAATTATCATTTATATCATCAGGCGGTTCACGAATTAAAGCAGCGCGTAGGAAATTCAGTGGGTGCTCGTGCTTCAAATGTATTATCGAGCCAGTCAATCAGTGCGATTCGTTCTACGCTAGATGCATCATTGGTGCGCGAAAGCCAGAAGTTAAATAACAAAATGGTGCTGCTAACCATCGCCATTGCCGGCGGCCCGTTTCTGGGTTTATTAGGCACGGTGCTGGGCGTCATGATTACGTTCGCTGCTATTGCCGCATCGGGAAATGTTGATATTAACGCAATTGCGCCAGGTGTATCGGCGGCACTAATGACCACGGTTGCCGGCTTAATCGTCGCCATTCCTGCGCTCTTTGGTTACAACTATTTAAGCGTGCGCATCAAGGATTTGATGTATGAAATGGATGTTTTCGTGGATGAATTTATTACAAAAATTGCTGAACTGCATAGCTAGGCGTTGAATAAAAATGGCTCTTAAACTCGACCACAAACCTTACGATGATTTAAATGTAACACCCATGCTGGATGTTGCGTATGTATTGCTGATTATTTTTATCATTATGACCACCGCCACGGTGCAGGGCATTATTGTTAACCTGCCAAAGGCCAGCACGACGCCGAGTTTGTCAAAACCACAAACTAAAGCGGTGACGATTACTCAGGACGGCACCATATATCTGGATACCTATCCGGTGAGTCTGGATGAGCTGGAGTCTTTACTGCGTCAGTACAAAGCCGTTAATCCGCAGCTGCCGGTGGTGATAAAAGCCGATGCGCTGATTCAGTATCAGCGGGTTGTGGATGTGCTGGATATTATGGGACGGCTGGAAATTTCGCAATTAGGCCTGGTTACAAAAAAGCTAGTTAAATAATTTTATGTCATCTGCAAAAAAAAAATCGTGGGCACGATTGTTGCCGACGCTGGTTAGCGTTATTGCATTAGGTGTAACGATTGCATTGTTTTTCATGCTGAAGAACTGGATAAACACAAGCGAAACGGTTGCGCCGAGAAAAAATCATATTGTAAAAATTTTTGCACCGCCGCCACCTCCTCCTATACCTGAAGAGGACCCTCCAGATCCTGAAGTCGAAGAAGAGCTGGAAGAACCAGAAGATGAAATTGCGGATGAGGTACCCGAAGAAAGTGAACCAGCGGGTGCCGATTTAGGGGTTGATTCTGATGGTGGCGCTGGCACAGATGGCTTTGGCTTAATCGGTCGTAAAGGCGGCAGGGGATTGCTCGATGGTAGCCCGTTTGCTTATTACGAAGGTTTGATGGTGAGCGAAATTCAGGATGTGCTGGCTGAAATTGAAGACCTAAAGTCTGATGAATATAAATTTAGAATTAAAATTACGGTGACGTTTGATGGCACGGTTGAATCTATCAAATTAGTAAAGTCTACCGGGAATAAAGATAAAGACAGAATGTTATTGAGCGCATTAATGCGGTTTAAAAAATTCAGTCAGATGCCGCCGGGGAAAATGCCGCCGGTGGTAGATTTAAGAATAACCTCAAGTATATAAAAGGTCGGAAATGAAGTTAGTTAATTTAAGTGCAGGTTTAATAGTTGCATTGAATATTTCAGTAATTTTTTTAGCGAGTTTTTCAGTGTTTGCGGCTGATGTGGAAGCTGAAAAAATACCGCAAGTGGAATTAGAAAACATGCCGGTACTGAGTAGTATGGACGTGATTAATATTCTGGTTAAAGAAGGTGTTATCACTGAGCAAAGAGCACAAGCACTAATTCAATCGATTGCTGTGGATAAATCTGAAAATAAAATTAAAGCAGATAAAAAATCCCATAAAGGTGAAACCCGGCTGGATACAAAAATTGTTCGAGTGCCTTATGTGCCCAATTATGTCAGTCAACAAATTCGAGATGAAGTGCGTTTAGGTTTACGTGAAGATGTGGTAAACGATGTCATTGGCCAGGCAAAACATGAACGCTGGGGCGTGCCCGGAGCATTACCCGACTGGGTTAATAGAATAAAATTTAAAGGTGATTTTAGATTGCGCTATCAGGGGGATTTATTTGCCGATGGTAATGCGGAGCCGTTTAATATTTATGTTGATGCACAAAAAGTTAATGATGAGCGTTCATTTCAGGCTGATCCCTCATTTTTTCATAATATAACGGAAGACCGACATCGTCTCCGTGCACGCATTCGTTTAGCGATGGATGCAAAAATTACCGAAGGCACAAAAGTCGGTATGCGAATTTCATCAGGAAATTTAAATGATCCGGTGTCAACTAATCAAACGTTGGGAAATAGTTTGGCGCCTTACCAGCTCGTGCTCGATCGTATGTTTATAAAAATGGAATCAGAGTATCAAGGCCATACATTTTTGGGTGGGCGCATGCCAAACCCATGGGTCAGTACTGATTTAATTTGGGATAAAGATTTAAATTTTGATGGACTGGCATATAAATATCGTCCGTTACAGTCCGATAATATGTTCGACGAAGATCGGGTGTTTGATACCTTTGTTAGTTTTGGTGTTTTTCCGTTGGATGAAATTGAGCTGTCATCAAATGATAAATGGCTGTTTGGATTTCAAACCGGATTAAACTGGACGTTTAATAGTCAGAGTAAGTTGGACATTGCACTGGCCTATTATGATTACACCAATATCGAAGGGGAACGAAATTCTGCAGACAGTAACCTGTTAGATTATACCGCGCCGGATTTATTGGGGACGGGAAATACGGTGTTTGATATTTCAAATAATACGGTCGATCCCGAAGATATTTTGTTAGGCTTAGCCGCTGATTACACGCTGGTTGATTTGCTGGTTAAATATAAAATTGCTCAGTTCGCACCGATGAACGTAGAGATGGTGATGGATTACGTAAAAAATATTGGCTATAAGCAGGCGGATGTCATTGCGCGTGCGGGAGGTGAAGACGGTTTGTTCCCCATCTATGGCAATTCGGATGGCGAAGCAAGGAATACCGGTTACCAGGTTAAATTAAAAGTGGGTTGGCCGACATTAAAACAACGTGGAAACTGGCAGGCTTCTATGGCATTTAAATATCTGGAACGTGATGCGGTTGTAGATATCTATACCGATTCAGATTTTCGGGGTGGTGGCACAGATGTTCAGGGTTATATTTTACAGGGAAAATATGCCTTTGATGATAATTCATGGGCGTCACTTAAATTTATTAGCGCAGATGAAATTGATGGTGCGCCCTATGGGCGAGATACGATTCAACTAGATTTGGTTACGGTATTTTAAGTGTTTAACAGGTGAGAAATATGAAAATTTTTAAATCTGCTTTTTTGTATTTTGTTGTGCTTTGTGTATTGCCAGCCATGACATATTCGGCTCAGGTATATTCAGCTCAGGCAAATAAAGACGCCCTGGCTAAGGCGCAGTTTATGCTTCGTCAGATGAATGCAGAGTTAAATCAGTTGAGGGCGAGTAAACAAAAGTTACTGGCTGAGAAGTCACAACTCGAGAAAGACAGTGCCAGATTGCAAAAAAAATACGATAAATTAACTCGGAAATCAGCTAATAATAAAACGGCTTTTAAGGGTAAGTTTTCAGATTTAACGCATACATATAATGATGAAATTTTAGCGCACGCAGAAACGCAAAAGCAGCTGACACAATTAAAGTCTGAAAAAGAAAATATAACGGAAATAGCTAATCAGCAAATTCAGAAAATTGAACTTTGCGTAGCTAACAATAAAAAGTTGTTTGATATTAATCAGAATTTACTGGTTAAATTTGAAGATAAAGGCGTTTGGGATAGTATGGTTCAGGCCGAACCTTTTTCGAAGTTAACTCAAGTTGAAATAGAAAATTTGGTAGATGATTATCAATATAATATGGATAACCTTCGTGTTAAGGCAGATATGTGATTCCGCAAGTATTCGTGTAGCGGTTAACTAAATAATCCAGGAAGAACCTGATAAAAAATCTGGAAGAAAATAAGATGAGTGTAATTAAATATATGAAAATACTGTTGTTGATTGTTTTGTTATCGGCGCTTGCTGCCTGTGGAGGAGCCGAGGCCAGAAAAGCTAAATATCTGAAAATGGGTAAGCAATACCTGCAACAGAACAACCTTGAAAAAGCCCGGCTTGAATTTAGAAATGTTTTGCAGATAGACCCTAGGTCTTCGCAGGGATATTTTTATATGGGGCAGGTTAATGAAAAATTTAAAGATTATCAAAAAGCCCTGGGTAATTATAATAAAGCCATAGAGTTGAAAGAAGATTATGTTGATGCCATGGTGGGTGCTGCCAGAATTTATTTGATTGCCGGTGTTGTTGATAAAGTCCTAACCTTATCTGCGAAGGCCTTAAGTTTTTCTGCGAATAATATTGATGTGCTTGCGGTGCGTGCGGGCGCTCTATATCAGACTGATAAAAAAGATCAGGCTATCGCTGATCTTGAAAATAACCTGAGAGTAGATCCAGATCACCTGGCAAGTTTGTCATTGCTTTCGCGTATTTATCTGGCGACCAATCAGGTTGAAAAAATTCAGCCATTACTGATTGCTTCGCTGGACAGAAATCCAGTAAATATTAGCCTGATTGTTTTGCTGGTGCAGTTGTACAGTGATGATAATCAGTATGAGCATGCAGCGTCACTAATGGAAAAGTTAATCAAGCTTAAACCTGAAACCTTATCTTATCGCTTAAGGCAGGCGTACCTGTTGGATAAAACAGGCGACAAAGAACAGGCTCTATTTGTGTTGCAAAAAGCAGTTCAGGATTTGCCTGAAAATATGTTAGCGAAAAGAAATTTAATTCAGTACACAGCAGAAAATATCAACGTTGAACGTGCGCAACAAACGCTGGAAAAATTTATAAAATCTGAAAATACTCCCGAGTTACAACTGATTTCGGCGACACTTTATATTAAGTCCAAAGATCTCAAAAAAGCACAGTCCATATATCGTGACGTGATTCGGTTATATGGTAATGAAGCGGTGGCGGTTAATGCGCAATATGCGCTGACGCGATTATTATTAAGTGAAAACAAAAAAGATGAAGCAGAAGAAGTATTGGCAGCGTTGCTGAAAAATAATCCTGATCACAGTGATGGCTTAATTCTGCGTGGCACGCTGGCATTGGCTAAAAAGGACGCGACGGGTGCCATTTCTGATTTTAGAACAGTGCAAAAAGATTTGCTTGATTCCACCAGGCTGATGGCATTGCTGGCCGATGCCTATGTACTGGATGGGCGAGTTGGACTGGCACAGGAGCAGCTAAAGCGTTTATTACTGATTGAACCAAAGAACGCGAATGCACGTATGGTTCTGGCAAAAATGTATTTCCAGCAAAAACAGTTTGATGATGTATTAGAGCAGCTTGCCATTGTTTTACAAATTTATCCTGCCAACCCACAGGCGCAAGAGCTGCAGTTTAAAGCGTATCTATCTTTGCGTGATTATGCGCAGGCGACTCAACTTGCTCAATTGATCGAAAAACAACAGCCACAAAGTGCGCTCGGCTTGTTTTATCAAGGTCTGGTTTTACAGGCACAGAATAAACTACCTGCCAGCCTCGAACGTTTTGATAAAGCACTGCTGGTGACGTTGGGTGCGGCTAAGCCATTGGGCGCTTATGTTAGCGTGGCACTTGCAATGAATAAGCCTGAGCTGGCAGAAGCTAAATTAACGTCAATTTTAAAACGCCAGGCAGATAACCTGATTGCACAAAATTTGCTGGGTGAAGTACTCTTAAAACGTAAACAATATTCCGCTGCGGCCAGTGCGTTTGAAAAAGTCATAGAAATAGATAAAACGTGGTGGCTGGCGTACCGTAATCTGGCGGTAGCGCAAATTAACTTGCAGCAACCACAGAAAGCGCTGGAGACGTATCGGCAAGGTTATGAATTAACTCAGCAGTCGGAGCGCCTGCTGGTTTTGTATGCTAACCAGTTGTTGCAGCAGAAAAATTCAGATGAGGCGATTGCAGTCTATGAAAAGCATTTGAAGAAACAGCCGGATTCGAGTCTGGCGGCGAATAACCTGGCGGTACTTCTGGTTGAATACCGTGATGATGAGCCTGCTAAGGCACGTGCGATGTCTCTTGTGAAGCCATTTAAAAAGTCGCATAACGCCGGTTATATGGATACCCTGGGCTGGGTACATTATAAACGGGGGGAGTATGATCAGGCGATTCGCTCGCTGTTAAAGGCGGATGATATTTTACCGCAGCAACCGCTAATTTATTATCATCTGGGCAAGGCTTATCTGGATAAAGGGGATAGGTTATCCGCACATAAATATCTGCAGAAGGTGGCGGATTCATCGGCACAATTCAAAGGGCGTGAAGATGCGCTGCGTATTTTGTCGATGCTGGATAAAGCCTGATATTTAAGGAGAGGGTCAACTTGCATTGCCCTCTCTGTCTTTTCTTCTTCGGCATTATCCTCTCTAATAATTCTCGTTGGTATTAGGCTCTCTGGTATCCGTTTTTTTGCTATCACCATCCTGGCGGGCAAGTGGCATCTTAATCAGTTGGCGCGATACGGGCAGTTGTTGCGGACTATTGCGCCAACTCGAATTTGGTTTTTTATTTAACGATTCATTTGGTTAATTCCTCCGCACACCTTATAATATCTGCCCTTTTTAAGGTCCTGTTTTAGCGATTTTGTATTCGTGAGAGGGCTTTTAGTTTAACTTCTGGAATTTATTATGCGCAGTCATTACTGTGGTCAGGTTGATGAAACCCTGGTCGATCAGGAAATAGAATTATGTGGATGGGTTAACCGTCGTCGTGACCACGGGGGCGTGATCTTCGTTGATTTACGTGATCGAGAAGGACTGGTGCAGGTGGTATTCGATCCGGATCGTGCTGGGATGTTTGCGCTGGCTGAGCGGGTGCGTAATGAGTATGTGCTGAAGGTAAAGGGACGGGTGCGTTTACGTGATGAAGCGGCGATTAATACGAATTTAAAGTCCGGCAAAATCGAAGTGCTGGGACTGGAGCTGGAAGTCTTAAATGCCTCCGAGACCCCACCGTTTCAGCTTGATGATCAGGGGGTTCACGAAGATATTCGTTTGAAATACCGTTATATCGACCTGCGTCGCGATGAAATGCAGCAGCGTATGCGCATGCGTTCACAGGTGTCCAGCTTTATCCGCCGCTTTATGGAAGACAACGGTTTTCTGGATATTGAAACCCCAATGCTCACCAAGGCCACACCGGAAGGTGCGCGGGATTATTTAGTGCCTAGTCGTACCCATCAGGGTGAGTTTTTTGCGTTACCCCAGTCACCGCAAATATTTAAGCAGTTATTAATGATGTCCGGCATGGATCGTTATTATCAGATCGTGCGTTGTTTTCGGGATGAAGATTTACGTGCGGATCGTCAGCCTGAGTTTACCCAGGTGGATATTGAAACCGCATTTATGGATGAAAACAGCGTGATGCAAATCACTGAAGATCTGATTCGTGACCTGTTTGCCCATGTACTGGAAGTCGCATTACCCAAGCCATTCCCACGCATGACACATGCGGAGGCCATACAGCGTTTTGGTTCTGATAAGCCGGATCTGCGGATTGATATGGAGCTGGTTGATATCGGTGACCTGATGGAAGACGTGGAGTTTAAGGTTTTTGCCGGTCCGGCCAAAGATCCAAAGGGTCGATTAACTGTATTACGCGTGCCCGATGGCGCGAAACTCAGCCGTAAAGAAATTGATGGCTACACTGAATTTGTCGGGCGCTATGGTGCGAAAGGTCTGGCGTGGATTAAAGTTAATGATGTGGCGGCGGGCCGTGAAGGCCTGCAGTCGCCTATTGTTAAATTCCTGCCGGATGAAGTTCTCGATGAAATTATTAAGCGCAGTGGCACACAAACCGGCGACCTGCTTTTCTTTGGTGCCGGTGATGCGACCATGGTGAGTGAATCCATGGGTGCGCTACGGGTGCAGCTGGGGCATGATTTAAGCCTGATCTCCCGTGAGTGGAAACCCTTATGGGTGGTTGATTTCCCCATGTTTGAATGGAATGAACGTGATGAGCGCTGGAATGCTCTGCATCATCCCTTCACCGCGCCATCGGGCAGTGTAGAAGAGTTACAGGCTAACCCGGGTGAGTGTTTATCCCGTGCCTACGATATGGTACTCAATGGTTGCGAGTTGGGCGGTGGTTCGGTGCGTATCCATGATGCTGCGATGCAGCAAAAGGTCTTTGAAATACTCGGCATCAGTGACGAAGAAGCCAATGAAAAATTTGGCTTCCTGTTAGAAGCGCTGAAATACGGTTGCCCACCACATGCGGGTCTGGCGTTTGGCCTGGATCGCATGGTGATGTTAATGACCGGTGCGAGTTCGATTCGCGACGTGATGGCCTTCCCGAAAACCCAGAC
>Ga0316206_1001094_pt1 | contig 27168 bp, 37 predicted proteins | sample 6monthpyrite_MG_FD_204942 | JGI IMG/M metagenome (GOLD analysis project Ga0316206, IMG submission 204942) | Microbial mat bacterial communities from mineral coupon in-situ incubated in ocean water Damariscotta River, Maine, United States -... | ecosystem: Environmental > Aquatic > Marine >... | reverse complement strand
CCGTTGCCGATCGTTTGCCTGTAGAACAATTGCATGTGTTACTCAATGATGAAGATTATCTGGTGCGTAACACGATTGCAAAACGTTTACCGGTAGGCCGTTTATTCAGTTTGATATGTGATACGGACAGAGAAGTGCGTCGTACTGTCGGCATGCGTTTACCTGAAGCAAGTCTTGGCTTAATGCAGTTTGATCATGATGCTGCTGTGCGACTGGTTATTGTTGAACGCATGGATGATCAGCAGGCCATCGCCATGCTCGATGATGCTGACTGGAGAGTGCGTTTAACAGCTGTACTCAAGGTACCGATGTATACATTGTTGGCGATGATTGATGACAGTGATGAAGAAGTCAGGGCTGTGGTTATGGAAAGACTTCAGAAAGATGAGTTATAAGTTTTATATTTTTATGTTTTTAAATTTTTGAATTTTTGAATTTTATATTGAGTAATGTTTTATAAATAATTTATATTCAAGAGAAGAACGGAATTATCATGATTGAAGAACACTCATTTGCAAATTACATACGCATTTTAGGCAAGGGAAAAAATGGTGCACGCGCATTAACGCTTGATGAAGCCTATGCCGCCATGAAACAGATTTTCTGTTATGACATTGAGCCTGAACAGCTGGGTGCTTTTTTAATGCTAATGCGTGTTAAAGAAGAAACTGCTGAAGAAGTGGCTGGTTTTGTAACAGCCATTCGTGAAAGCATTGTCCTGCCAGATGATCCAGGTCTGGTTGCAATCGACTGGTCTAGTTATGCGGGTAAGCGACGTCAGTTACCCTGGTATTTACTGGCGGCATTAACATTGGCAAAACGGGGCTATCCAATTTTTATGCATGGCATGCATCGAGATGATGAACGTGTTTACACCCATCAGGCACTAGAGGTGTTGGGCATAGCCGAGGCAGAAAACTTTAATCAGGCGAGTGCATCTATCAAGGATACTGGTTTTGCATATATGGATATTAGAAGAATATCATTACTTACTTCACAACTGATTGAAATACGTCAGTTACTTGGTTTGCGTGTGCCCTTACATACTGTTGTCCGCATGCTTAATCCATTTTCTGCACCACTGATGTTGCAGTCAGTGTTTCATCCTAATTATGCTGAGATTCATCAGCAAGCCGCAAAGCTTTTGCAACAACCCGCAGTGCTGGCAATCAAGGGTGAGGGCGGTGAAATCGAACGTATTCCTGAACGTGCGGTTAAATTATATGGCATGACGGATAATGAACTCTGGCTGGAAGAATGGCCCGGTTTATTGCCACCTGACAAATATCTACCGGAAACATTCCCGGACTGGGAGCATTATAAAGCTGTCTGGTCAGGTGATGAAGATGATGCATATGGAAAACAGGCAATTGTTGGCAGCATAGCACTGGCCTTACGGGCACTGGGTGAAGTTGAAGCGCACACAGAGGCTCACAGTCGTGCACAGCAACTCTGGAATGACAGGCATTCATCAGTAAAAGTCAGGGGCAAGAGCGCGCAGGGTTAATAATGAATACAGCTATTTCTGTTAATAACCATCTTGCTAATACTTGCGCCAGTACACAGGTGCAAAGTGATCACCTGTTATTAATGCAGAAATTGTTACATCTGTATCCGGAATTAAATTTTGTACATGTGTTAACACGGGGCGGATGGTATCGCAGCGCTGGAATTATTGATGCTGATGGTAATCGTATTGCAGATAATTGTCGTCAATGGCTGGAAACAGAATCCAATGGCGATGTGCATCAGTTGATTGATCAGTATATTGATTCGGCTTATATCGCAACAGCATTTGTAGGTAACACTCATTACTTTGTGGCGCAGACCGGTGATGCGGCCTGGGACTTTGTTCAACTACAGGTCGAAGAGTTACAGGAAGTTCAGCATCATCTATTGTTTAATGAAGATTCATTTGCTGATGACATAGAAGATATTATTGATCCGGTTGATGTGGGAAAACTGGCAGAAGAACCGATAACAGAACCTCGTTACCTGTTTCGTCGTATAACGTCGATCAGTAATTTCGTGCAGAGTATGGCCGAAAAAAAACTCGATAAAAATAAAACAGCTATCCCGATACAGCGATTTATGCAGGATTGGGATCGCAGTAGTTCAAAAGAGGCGAGGCCCTTTTGTCATTGCTGGGTATTGAGTCTGCAGGAACATACAGACCCCTGGGGTGAGCCGATCATGCAGGCTAAACCGGTGAGTACCTTTAATAAGAAGTTACCTTTAATGAAAGTTCAGGCTGAGCATCGTGGTTCTGAACTGGCCAGACTTGTGCATGGATTTGATCATAATATTGGCTATCCTATGGCTTGGTACTTTTTTATGTTGAGTCACAGTGAAGTGCCGCATCAACTGGCAGAAGCTATTCATAAAGATTTAATGGGAGCTTATGATTATTTGCCAGCCAGAGATTTAAAAGTACTTAAGGACTGGTCAGAAAAACCTTATGGTATTTAACTAACAAACTTTTCGGGAGACGATTATGCAGGAAGATGTATTTCATGAAGTAGCAGATGAATTTATCAATCTCGCGAATGAGCTAGGTGAAGACTGGGCGCAACCACTGTTAAGTGCTGCCATCATGTATGCAGCGGCTCGCTACAATGCCTTTAATTTTAACTCGCTGGATGGTGATGAGAAAAACCTGGATGAGGCTGTTGACTATTACACGGAGCAATATAGCAAAATGCTACGTGAGAATTTAAAGAAAATGGATTAGTTTCTGTTAGCGGGCAAATATGCTTGTTTTGTAATAAATGAATAACAGTAGTTATTAACGGGCAGGTTGAATCAATGAATGTCTGGTCACTCGATAAACATAAAAGCCTCAAACTCTTATTGCTAAGGCTAGATAAGCAGATCGGGTTTAAAAAAATCAGTTTTGCTAGAGATGAAGATGATGATTACCAGACTGTTATGCTGGTAAAACCCGATCAGCCAGATATCAGGGCTTATATTTATACCCATGGGCAGGCTGAGAATATTTATGGTATTCATCTTGAGTATCCCTGGTTTATTGAAAATGAATTTAACGATTCAATCCTGGTATATGAAAATCTGACTATGCAACAGGTCATTAATTCGATGGTCACCCATTTTGATGTTGCCAGTTATGAAATGGTTGTATAAATAAGTATCGCAATAAAAAGTAAACAGGAAAATATAATGTTCTTTGCAATGAATCGATTCAAAATTAAAAAAGGCATGGAAGAAGATTTTATTGATATCTGGAAACAACGTGATAGCCATCTGGATGGTGTGCCCGGGTTTAAAACGTTTAATTTGTTACAGGGCCAGAGCTTCGATGACTACACGCTGTTTGCATCCCATTCAGTATGGGAGTCAGAACAGGTATTCGAGGACTGGACACAGTCAGATGCTTTTCGTAAAGCACATGCCCATGCAGGAGATAAAACAAAAGATATATATCTGGGGCCACCTAATCTGGAATGGTTTACGGCTGTTATCTAGTTGCTATTATTGGCTCATTATATTTATTCAGTGCGTAACTAGGTTATTTAGCCATGAATATGAAATTCTATATGACACCCGACTGATGCAGTACGGGCATTCATATATTGCTTGAAGAGCTGGGCCTTATTTTTGAGGTTTATGTCGTTAACCTGTTACAGGGTGATCAAAATAAAGTTGACTATCTTGCAATCAACCCCAAGGCAAGTATTCCTGCACTGGTTCGTCAGGATGGAACAGCCTTAACAGATTTCCAGGCTATCGCCTGGTGGTTGGCACGTCAGCATCCTGAGTCAGGGTTGTTGCCGGATAATGTTGAAGATGAAGTTAAAATAATCGATGTGATGAATTATGTTATTGGCAATATTCACATGCAGGGCTTCGCACGTATTTTTACAACTGATAAATTTATACCAAATGAAGCCGATCACGAATGGGTTAAGCAGCAGGGGCGAGATATTATTAACAGGGGTTTTGCTGTCGTCAATGAGTTGCTAACAGACAAAGGCTATGTTATCGATTCATTTTGCATAGCAGATGCGGCATTATTTTATGTGGAATTCTGGGCAATTAAAACAGATATTGAATTACCATCAGCCTGTCATAAACATTATCAGTTAATGCTTAATCGTATGTCTCTTCGTCAGGTACTGTATGAAGAAGGATATGCCGCTGATTTGAAATGATCAGGTTTTTTCTTTATTGTGATTCTGGTGTGGATCACAAGCCCAATAACTGATACACCTTGTATTTAACGTTCTTTGCCGGATGGTCTGGCAATTCAGAGTCTGTTTTAAAAACGCTTTCAACATGGGTCAGCTTGATGTTGAAAAATTTTGAGTAAAGCATTTTAACTTCTTTGTCGATCCCCATTGCTTCTTCTAATGTGGTGTTTTCTTCGGCATCTTCGATGGTTAGTAAAAATATCTGGCTTGCTTTGTTTATGATACTGCGTAACTGCTTAATATAAGGTTTACGAATATCTTTCGGTAAGGCAGTGAGTGCGGCTCGGTCATATACTATATCAACAGAACCCAGATCTGTTTTGTGAAGTGAAAAATAATCACCGCAAAAGATGCTGATATTCTCATGTTTCCATAGTGTGAATTCCCCCACTGAATGTTTAACGGCTGGTAAATTATTTTCCTCGAAAAAACCTTCGATAGCAATCGGGCTTAATTCAATGCCAATAACTTCATGCCCCTGTTCGGCAAGCCAGATCATATCCAGGCTTTTTCCACATAAAGGAACAAATACCCGGCTACCTTTTTTATATTCGAGCTGAGGCCAGAAGCGGGTAAGCAGAGGATTGACTGTTTGCTGATGGAAATCAGTCAGTTCATCACGCCATAGCTGTAACCAGAGTGGGTTATCTCGGCTATTCATAATAACTTTTGCATTGATATTCTTAATGGTATTAATGGATATATAAAAAGGTTTTTAAAATTATGACTGCTGTAATCGTGCATGCCAGATTGCTCTCATGTGAAGTTGATTGTTGGCTCATCGAATGGGCACAAAACTTCCTGAGAAGGTACATGCAGACCGAGAAGGTGCTGGTTATCCAGAGGTACTCTGGTCATATAAACAGGCGCATTGAGATGCCTGAATTTTATTTTTTGTTATTTAAATCTATTATCTGAACGTTTTTTTATGATGTCATCTTCACTGGCCTCTAACCATCCTGATGTACTTTCTTTTACAGCGTCAAACTTTTCAATATAGGGTTTAATATCGAGTAAAGGCGTGCCATCAAGAACATCTATACCATCTACTGTGATTTTATTATTTTCAATATTTTTCATTTTAACAATTGATAGACCAATATGGTTGGGTCGCAGGGGTGATCGGGTAGAAAAAATCCCTCTGGGTTGATCGTCCATAAATGGCGTAACAAGTAGCTCGGTTCGTTTTGTCTGATGAAATGAATATAATAAATAAATGTGGCTAAATCCCTGAAGATCATCTAATCCATTCAGATAGTTCTCATCTAAAATTATAGTTCCTTCTGTACTCGCGGCACCTTTAGGTTGAATGGGCATGTCTTCAATTGTGTAATATTGAGAGTGTATAATGCCTATTGGTTGTATTTGATGTGCCATGCTGTTTTATGATTAATCTTCATTATTACCGTGATAGTTTTTCAATCGTTGCTCTGCAGTTACGCCAAGAATTTTTGCAAGCCAGGGAAGGGGTGTGCCACCCATTACTTGCTGGAATTCTTTAATCACCTGTGGTGCTTCACCACCTTCAATTTTCTTCAGAGGGTAAACTCCAGCACGAATTATTTTTGCGGCGGCAGGACCACCCACTGAAACCATATAAAGTACCTCGCAATCTTTAACAATGTTCGCACGATAAGTATTACGGTCATCAGATAAATCTGCTTCGGCAGCAGATCGGATATCGATCAGGCGCATCTCGGTTGCAGATACCTGATAGATCAGAAATCGTAAACAGGTACCGAAATGACCATCCAGGTTGTTAGCGCTATTAGATGATATGCCTATTCGAATAGAGCCAGGGATATCTCCGTCTTCGTAGGTCTCTACTTTTGGCAGGTCATCACCGTCATCTGTTTCCCCCCAGAGTATTCTAACTGCAAGTTTCATCGGCTCCAGTCCTATGCCGATATCTTCACCATCTTCTTCTCCGTCCAGGCTACCCAGGCTGGTTTTTAAATCGGTTACTGTGATACGAGAAAGTTTTACCAGGTCAAGAGGCGCGCCGAGACACTCATCCTGTATATCGATCAGGCTAGTTAACTCTATATCGGGTAGGCTACGAGCCGCTAATGCAATTCTTAATGCTGTGTCACGATCCAGATTTAATGCCATTATGATGTATTTTCCTAAAGCTGAATTTGAATCAGTCCAGACGAGGCTGCCTGTTCCTTTGTGGTTTTGGCTTTTATTGTCAGGGCATGTAACTTACCGAGGGTGATATCTTCTTTAAATAAAGCCAGAATAGATTTCTGTCGTTGCAAGGTATTCATATCATTGAAGCTATCGCTGATGATATAAACTTCAAAATTACAGTCGGCACCGGCGATATCAACAATGGCATCTGGATATTGCTGCTTGATACGCTCAACAATGTCATCTTCATTGATTTTTTCGACGTTCACTACTTTGCGGATTCCAGCATTGGCATCAGTTCACCACTGTTGTACATTTCTTCAACGATATCACTACCACCGATGATTTCGCCTTTAATAAACAACTGGGGAAAAGTTGGGAAGTCGGATACTTCTGGTAGTTTTTCCATAATAAAAGGAGAGGCGAGTATATCCACATAGGCAAAATCAACGCCAGTCGATTTAAGTACTGAGGCTGCCCTTGCAGAAAAACCACAACTGGGTGATTCTGGTGTGCCTTTCATATAAAGAATGACAGGATTATCGTCTAACTGTTTTCTTATTTTTTCTTCAGTGTTCATTGTCCAACCTTTTTGTTTCTGTCGTGAATCCGTGTTATACGCTTTCAGCGGAATACAGGGGTTTAAGATATTTTAAAATTGATAAAGTTGTAGCGCTATCCAGAACAGTGTATCCATCCAGTGTTTGCCTGCTAATATCTGCACCGGCATCGACCAGTTCTTCATCCATGCAGGCGAGCATTAAGGGAGTCATGGCATTTTCGATGTGGCTGTTTATATCTGCACAATCAAAGCCCTGACGTTTAGCCCAGCTTCTCAATACATAGGGTATAGGTGTTTTAAATGTCATAGGCGTATTCATTTAAATTTACCCAAAGGCACCAGCAAATTGTTCATTGAATGCTTGTTGGTTAGAACTTGATAGTATTTGATAATTAGCCCAGGCTTCCCAGCCGCCTACCAGGTGACTAACATTGCTAAAGCCAAAACCGGCTATCATGCATGCAGCATCACGACTGCTATTACCGTGATAACAGTAAATCAGTACAGCTGGATTGCTTTTACGCAAACGAATAAGGTTACCCATGGTAGGACCATCAATATGTTGTGCGTTTTTCAGGTGACCTTGTCTGAAGCTGTTAATGTCGCGGATATCAATAACAACCATATTTTCCTGTTGAAGAAATGCTTCTAGCTGACTGACATAAAGATCTTCGTATGACATACCATTACCTCGCTTGTCTGCTGGGGGATATTTTGATTACTGATATGCATAGCAAAGGCTGTGCCAGACGAAAAAGAATTAACTATGTTGTTGTTTATTAAGACAAACTATTTTTAGTTTAATTATTTTCTCTGTCGCTTATGTAACAATTTTGTGTTGCATGTAAGCAAAAGTAACAATATGAAAGAGCAATGTTATTGCGAGTTTTGCTAACGATGCAGCAGTCTGTTTTTTATTGTACGACTTACCCCATAAAGTTCTGGTAATTGTCACATTTGCTACAAACTACAAAACAAAATAACTATATAAAACAGTCATTTATGACTTGGCACAGGGGTTGCTATCTAACTATTAAGCGATTTATCCAACAAGCCTTATCACCTATAAAGCATCGTTGTTTAGTCAACAAATATGGGTAGCCACTATGAAAGCCAAAGATATAGCAGAATTACTGGATGAGCCAGCCTGCGAACACAATAAGAAATCCAAGTCTGGTTGTGCCAAACCAAAACCCGGTGCGACTGCCGGCGGCTGTGCCTTTGATGGTGCACAAATAGCCTTATTACCCATCGCCGATGTGGCTCATATTGTTCACGGCACCATTGCCTGTGCAGGTAGTTCATGGGACAACCGGGGCACACGTTCTTCTGGTGAAACACTTTATAAAATCGGCATGACCACAGACCTGACTGAACAGGATGTCATTATGGGGCGTGGCGAAAAACGTTTATTCCATTCTATTAAACAGGCGGTTGAAGATTATAAACCGGCGGCGGTATTTGTTTACAACACCTGTGTGCCCGCACTGGTGGGTGATGATGTAGATGCAATATGTAAATCTGCAGCTGAACGCTGGGGTACGCCGGTAGTGCCTGTCGATGCTGCGGGTTTTTATGGCACTAAAAATCTGGGTAACCGTATTGCTGGCGAAGCCATGGTCAAATATGTGATTGGTACCCGCGAACCCAGTCCTTTACCCAAAAAAAATATACCGCAGAACATTAAAGTTCACGACATTAATTTAATTGGTGAATACAACATTGCCGGTGAACTCTGGCATGTACTGCCATTGCTGGATGAACTGGGACTGCGCGTATTGTGCACCCTGTCCGGTGATGCGCGTTTTCATGAAGTACAAAGCATGCACCGGGCTGAAGTGAATATGATGGTGTGTTCTAAAGCCATGATTAACGTGGCGCGTAAATTAAAAGATAAATATGGTACTGGCTGGTTTGAAGGCAGCTTTTATGGTGTCACCGATGTATCTCAGGCACTGCGTGATTTTGCACGGCTGATTAATGATGATGATTTAACACAACGTACTGAAGCATTAATTGTTCGTGAAGAAGCATGCATTGATGAAGCACTGCAACCCTGGCGGGAAAAACTCCGGGGTAAACGGGTTTTACTTTATACCGGTGGAGTTAAATCCTGGTCAATTATTTCTGCCCTGCAGGATCTGGGTATGACTGTAGTTGCAACTGGAACGAAAAAATCCACAGAAGAAGATAAGGCCCGCATTCGTGAGCTCATGGGAAAGGAAGCGGTGATGATCGAGGATGGTAATCCACGGGCGCTAATTAAACTTGTTCGCGAACAGAATGTCGATGTGCTGATTGCTGGTGGGCGTACCATGTACACCGCATTGAAAGCGCGCATACCGTTTCTTGATATTAACCAGGAACGTGATTTTGGTTATGAAGGTTATCAGGGCATGATCGAACTGGCACGGCAGATTGCACTGACAGTGGATAGCCCGGTATGGGAAAAAGTACGTCGTCCCAGTCCCTGGGCAAAAGCATCTGAAATAGCGAATAAATCTTCAGACGTCAGTGAAGCGTCGGATGTTAATCAGGCTGATAGTGGAACGGCTCACACAGAATCAGCTCACACAGAATCAGCTCACAATGAATCGGCGAGGTCTGCGTAATTATGGCCACTATAGAAAAAAGAAAAAAAGCACTCTCAGTTAATCCATTAAAGTCCAGTCAGACCATTGGTGCGGCACTTGCATTTCTCGGCTTTCATCGATCTATGCCTATGTTGCACGGTTCACAGGGTTGCACGGCTTTTGGCAAAGTATTTTTCGTGCGTCATTTTCGCGAACCAATTCCATTGCAGACCAGTGCCATGGATCAGGTGAGTTCGGTGATGGGTGCGGATGATAATGTTACCGAAGGTTTAAAAGTGATTTGTGAAAAATCATCACCGTCACTGGTTGGTGTGCCGACTACGGGTCTGGCTGAAACTCAGGGCTGTGATGTTAAACGGGCAATACATGCGTTCCGTGAAAAATACCCGCAATTTAATTCTATCCCTGTGGTGCCTGTCACTACACCCGATTTTACTGGCTGTATGGAAACCGGTTTTGCTGCTGCGGTTCATGCATTAATAGATGTCATGGTGCCGGTTGCAGAAGACGCGGGAACACGACCGGGTCAGAGAAAAAGACAGGAGAGAAAAAAACAGATCACTGTATTAACCAGTTCCCATTTAACACCGGGTGATCTGGAAGCAATTAAAGACACCATTGAAATGTTTGGTTTGCGTCCGGTTTTAATTCCTGATTTATCTGACTCGCTGGACGGTCATTTAACCGAATCTGATTTTAGCGCCTTAACCATTGGTGGTACAGACGTCGATGAGCTGACAACTCTGGGTATGTCACTGGCGACACTGGTAATTGGTCCTTCTTTGTATCGAGCAGCCGATTTATTACACAAACGAACCGGTGTACCAGATCGACGTTTTGATCATTTAATGGGACTGGATGCAATGGATGAATTTGTTCATGCTCTGGCAGAAATTTCCGGCGAACCGGTTCCACAAAAACTTGAACGCAATCGCGCCCAGTTACAGGATGCCATGCTCGACACGCATTTTATGTTAGGCATGACCCGGGTTGCGCTCGCCGCTGATCCTGATTTGTTAAACGCTTTCAGCCATTTGCTAACCGGCATGGGTGCAGAAGTAGTAGCGGCAGTTGCACCATCTAATGCACCGGCATTAAAAAATGTAGCTGTTGATAGCGTCAAGCTAGGCGATCTGGAAGAGCTGGAAAAAATGGCGAAGACTCATCAGGCAGAAATCATGATTAGTAATTCACATGCAGTTGAGAGTGCCCAACGACTGGGTATTCCTTTATTACGTGCTGGTTTTCCACAGTACGATTTATTAGGCGGTTATCAAAAAGTCTGGGTGGGTTATCAGGGTACACGACAGATTCTTTTCGACCTTGCCAATATGCTGTTAACACTGGAGCGTGGTGAGATTCATCCTTATCACTCAATCTATAAACAACCATCGGAGTTCGATTATGGCGCTGAAAAGGCGACTGAAAATACTGGACTGCAACACTGAGAACAGTGGCATGGAATCGACGGCACTGAAAGTAGCTTTCGCCAGTACTGATATGAAGCATGTGGATCAGCATTTTGGTTCGGCGGAATCCCTCGTGATTTATACAGTTGATCCGCAACAAAGCAAAATGCTCGAAGTGGCCCAGTTTGGTGATTTATCTCAGGATGGTAATGAAGACAAGCTGATTGAAAAAATGACCGCACTTGAAGGTTGTGTCGCGGTGTATTCGCAGGCCGTGGGTGCTTCTGCTGTCCGTCAGTTAAAAACACTGGGCATACAACCGATCAAGGTATCTGCTGGAGCAGAGATTACAGAATTACTGGCACACATTCAGGAAGAATTATCTACTGGCCCGGGAAGCTGGTTAGCGCGAGCCATTGAGGCACAAAAACCATCAAACCCCAATCGATTCGATGATATGGAAATGGAGGGCTGGGATGAATGAAGTAAAGCTTGAAACACCCCTGTTAGAAGAAACAGGAAAAGTGGTTGCTATTGAAGGTGCATACGCAGTGATCGAAACGCAACAACGTTCAGCCTGTAGTAGTTGCAGTACCGGTGATAGTTGTGGCACTTCTGTACTAGCCGGTTTATTTAGTCAGCGTCGCCACAAGGTGCGTTTATTAAATCATTTAAATTTGAGAGTCGGTGAGCAGGCGGTAATTGGTATTAATGAGTCAGTACTTTTATCGACCGCTGTTCTGGCTTATATGCTGCCATTGTTGCTGATGATTTTTTTTGCGGTGTTATCAAGCCTGTCGGGTTTTGATGATGGCTTTAATTTTATTTTCAGTTTGTTGGGGCTGTTTACCGGTATGCAGATTAGTAATCGTATCGTAGGTAATAGAGATTTTGAAAGTCGTGAAATTGTTTTGTTACGCAATGCAGGTGAATCATTTTTAACACATAGAAATAATTAATTATTAGAGGATAAAAACCATGAGTGAAGCAGCAGTGTTAATTCCCGAAAATGATCCAGTTCTTGAATCAGATTTTGCCATTGAAATGATCAGGCAAATGCGTGCCATCGATAGTTATGGTACTTACGATGACTGGTCTACCGCAAAAATTCTTGAGCCATTTGTATTGACCAAAGAAATGAAACGCGAAATACCGATTATTGGTGATCCCGATGAAATCATCCTGGCGCGTGTTAAGGCTTTCTATCATGGCATAGCGACGATGATTGAAAAAGAGTGCGGGCTGATGGCTGTGCCTATGTTGAACTTGAGTCACGAAGGTTTTGGGCGTGTCATTATTACCGTCGGGAAATTACTGGTGATGGATAAAATTCTCCGCGATGTGCATCGTTTTGGTTTCCCTTCGATATCAAAAATGAAAGACGAGGGCGATAAGCTGTTATCTGTGGCACTGGAAATTATTGGCAAGCACAGTGACGTTGCTGGAATGTAAGAGGTTTGCATGATGACACCTGAAGAACTGAAAGCCATAAAGAAACAGGCCAGTAGAGCAAAACGCATAGCCACTGAAAAAGCCGGTGAATTACATGACCTGGTAGAGGATAGTCTGCCAGCGGGTTATGAGGCCTTGCCTGCTATTGCGCAAGAATGCTATGCCGCATGTCAGGCATGGGCAAAAGCGAATGATGAATACCAGGCGGCTGAAAAGTCCGCTGCTGGCCAGGTAGCTACTAACGAGGGGGGAGACAATGGAAAAAATTAGCGGAATAACCCGAGGTGGTACTGAGTGGATACCGGCATTTATTACTGATCTAAATCAGGCAAATTGCATTGGCTGTGGTCGTTGTTATAAAGCCTGCCCCCGTGATGTATTTGAGCTGGTGGATCGTGAAGAAGTGGCCGCTTTAAGCGACGATGATTATGATGACGATTATTATGACGACGATGATGATGGTTTTTCTGATGACACATCAATGGTTATGTCATTAAAAGATCTCATGGACTGCATTGGTTGTGAAGCCTGTTCCAGAGTCTGTCCGAAAAAATGTATGTCACATGAATCACAACCGATGAGTGCTTAAAAATGCCTAAACCCGAAAAACATGTTTTTGTCTGTACTCAACAACGTCCTATGGGGCACCCGCGGAGTTCCTGTGCAGAAAAAGATTGCTCTTCTGTAATGGAAGAATTTCTCTGGCAGGTTCAGCAGAAAGAGTTATTTGATAAAATTCAGGTGACCGCTACTGGTTGCATGGGACCCTGTAGTGAAGGACCAACGGTGCTGGTTTATCCTGAAAGCATTATGTATGGCGGTGTCAGTAAAGATGATGTGACAAATATTTTCGAAGATCATTTAATTAATGACAAACCTGTCGAACGTTTATTTATGACAAAAGATTTCTGGGGTTAAGTTTGAATTCACTTCATGCCTTTGAAGAGCGTGTTGTCTTTGGACGAAATATCCCGCCTAAGGTTAATGCCTGTTTACAGGAGGCGGTCGCTTGTGCCAATGATTTTGAGCGTTCGCGCGAACTTTTGTACCGTGCACGGGAAATGAAGCCGGATCAACTGGAAGTTTATATTGCGCTGTATAAAGTCTGTTTCTATCAGGGTCATTTTGATGAAGCAGAACAGGTAGCGCTGGATGTTTTGCAACAATCAGCAAAGGATGCTGGTTTTGATGAGGACTGGCAGCAACTGAATGCAGACTCAACTGACTGGACAATGGATGAAGGTCCAGCGCGATTATATCTATACAGTCTAAAGGCCCTGGCTTTTATTCGTTTACGTAAAGGTCAGCATGATGTTGCTCGCCAGGTGTTAAATAAATTACAACAACTGGATTTAAATGATCTGGTTGGAGGTTCAGTGATTATGGATCTTGCAGAAGCACTATGACTATATCCGTTGAGAAAAAAATACAACAGCATAAAACGATTGCTGTAACTATCTGTGACGCGTTACGTAAAGAAGTTTTTAATATCGGGCTTCCAGTTAGCTGCATTGATCCGGATACCACTAGGGTCGAGTATAGCCTGAGTAAAGATTGTGCCACCAGTGAAGATTCACTGATTGGCATCTGGCGAGATCCAAAAGGAAATAAGCAGGGTGAAATTCTGTTTAATGCGGATGGCAGTTTCTATGCTGAGTATGACGTGATTAGTAAGCACCCAAAGAAACCTCAATGGTTTGTTGAAGCCGTAATTGCCTGGGGCCGTGACAATATGGTTAAAGCAGAAGCAAAACTTTTACCTTATGCTGAATAATAGATATAAATATGAGCCAGAAATTTAGAGTTATTTTTTTTCATAATCAAGCCACCAGTGCGCGATTACGTTTTTTACGTTTCTCTTATAATAGCGTCTGCGCTTTTGAACCTTTGCCAAAGCTCGCCGTGTTACTGGATGATGGTTATCAACCAGAGGTATTAATACATCCGACGAATATTATTCAACAGGCAGAAAAACAGCTGGGTTTATCTTCTGCTGATTTGCAGGCAGAAGGTGAATATAAAGCCTGTGTTGATATCGCCGGCGGACCAGTCACAATTTTACTCGCTAGATTTACAGGTATCGATCCACCATTTGCTCTGGCAGAAAAATTACAGGCAAGCTTTGTTGATTTACCCGGAGCCAGAGATCTTGCTCCGGTAGAGCTTCAATTATTACGAAAAGCCTATGAGCTGATTATTGGTGATTAATGCTAATTGATCAATTGGGGATTCACGGCATATATTTTGCTGCATTAATGATATATCTATCATTAATGGTCAATCACATTATGAAAAATATAGACATGAGCCAGTTAGCGCAGGAGATTTCTGAAAAAAAACGTTATCTATCTAAAATGATTGCAGATCCAATTCAGGTGATAGCCAGCAACTGTGAATATTTGCTTAATAGTGCTGAACGACTGGATGCTTATTTGCTGCAGGCAATTAGGCGGTTGCCCTACAGTCGTTTGTTATACGTAACGGATAAACATTTTAAGCAAATTTCATCCAATGTAATGGTAGATAGTCTGGACTCAGGGTATCGCAGCCAGGACCTGTCACAGCGCCCTTATTTGCAGGCAACCATCCCTTTGAAGGGGCTGGTTTTATCGGATGTTTATCAGGATAGTTATACATCACAAGCTTGTATAACACTGGTTCAGGCTATACAGAAGGACGGTGAGTTACTCGGCCTGGTGATCGCAGATTTTAATCTGGATGAATTACCCTTGCCGAATAATTTCACTCGCTTAATTACTAACTGGCAGCAGTTTAAAGGTGACCCGGCGATACGTGAGACACTGTTTAGTCAGCAACGTAGTAACAGTCAACTGGATGATAATATTCATATGGTTCACAGCGTTGTGCAAACGTTAATGCTCCAGCATGGTGTGTTTCATTTTAAATTGCACTATTCCAGTTCACGAATCACCCTCTGGTTATATGATCAACCCCATCATTATTGTTTACACAATATTGAAGATTTACTGGATAAAAGCCTTTTTAAACGTTATCCGATACGAGCTTATCCTGAAGATGCCTGTTTTGATGCCCATAAGCTGGGCACTATTCTTAATCAGTTTAAGGCGTTACGCTTTGCCGATGAAATTATCTATCTGCGTTCAGCTTCAATTAATGTGATAAATGGTATGGTCGGGCTGAATTTTTCCTGTGATGGCTCGCACTATATTCCAATAAATGAATTTGTTGATAACGCCATGGAATACTGGCTGGGTTCATTTAAGACCGCCTGACAGTGCTTGTCAGTAATGCTACACACCGTTTTTTACTTCAATCCCATTTGTCGTAAAGCCTACATATTTCACCCGCTATAAAAAATAGCTTTCATAAGTGATTGATTGTCTGAGTATTCATGACTGCTTATAACTGGCATTGTTATTGCCTCATGTAGGTATATCAAGAGAAACAAGAGAATTTTGATGAAGCCAGTTTTTCTACCATTTAATATTATTTTATTTTTATTGCTCTGGATGTTCAGTAGCCATGTGTTTGGCAGTGAGATTCGTGTGGCAGTGGCGAGTAATTTTCTTAAACCTCTTAAATACATTGCCCGGATCTATGAACAGGAAGCAGGTGAAAGGGTATTCATTAGCAGCGGCTCTACCGGTAAGTTATATGCGCAGATTGTTAATGGTGCACCCTATGATGTGTTTCTTGCAGCCAATAGTCGTGAGCCACAGCGTCTTGAGAAAGAGGGGTATGCATCAAACGGCAGTCGCTTTACCTATGCGCGGGGCAAGCTGGCGTTGTGGGATTCAAAAGGTAGTTATCAATACGATACATTAGAACAGGTTTTAAAAATGGCAGACTATAAACGCCTGTCTTTGGCTAACCCATTAACCGCGCCTTATGGTGAAGCCGCTTTTAGTGTATTAAAAAATCTTCAAATAGAGCAGATGCCACAGAAAAAAATGTTACGCGGTGAGAATATTTCACAGGCGTTTCAGTATGTCGCCTCCGGTGCAGCAGATCTTGGATTTATTGCCCTGTCACAAATAAGAGCTAGTGGTAAAAAGCTTACTGGTCATTACTGGGAGGTGAATGAAAATTTACATCAACCCATATTGCAACAAGCCGTATTATTAACCAATGCACGGCAGAAAATTCAGGGCAAAAAATTTCTTAATTATTTAAAAAGCAGTAAAGGGAAGGCGATGATTGAAACGTTTGGTTATGGATTGCTTTAAGGTTTAACAAGATGACATCCGCAACCGTCAGCATGGATCTTATGCCTGTATGGATTAGTTTGCAGGTATCTGCATTAACCGTTGTCTGTCTGTTAATTATCGGAATGCCCGTTGCCTGGTGGCTGGCTCACACCCACAGTCGCCTTAAAATCCCCATCGAAGCCGTTACCGCGTTACCGCTGGTGTTACCACCCACTGTTCTTGGTTTTTATTTATTATTATTTCTTGGCCCCAATGGGCCTGCCGGTCAATTATGGATTTCACTTACAGGCAGTCCACTGGCTTTCAGTTTTAGTGGTTTAATTATTGCTTCTTGTGTGTATTCATTGCCATTTGTAGTGCAGCCCTTACAGGCTGCTTTTGAAACAATGGATAAACGTTCCATCGAAGCTGCATGGACTCTGGGTGCTTCACGATTTAAAACTTTTCATTTAATTATTATTCCACAAATCCGCCGCGGCCTGTTAACCGCCATTGTGCTTGGTTTTGCTCACACACTGGGTGAGTTCGGTGTAGTGCTTATGGTCGGTGGTAATATTCCTGGTGAAACTCAGGTGATTTCCATCGCAATTTATGAAATGGTAGAAATACTTGATTACGAGTCAGCACATAAACTTTCTGTTGGCTTACTGCTGTTTTCATTTGTCGTGTTGTTTCTGGTGTATGGTGTTAATCGACAATGGCACAGGCAGCGGCTTGCATGAACACTCTATATATAGAGGCGAAGTTAAAGCGTGATGACTTCGAACTCAATACAAAAATAAATTTACCTGCTCAGGGAGTAACCGTAATACTCGGGCCTTCCGGAAGTGGTAAAACTACTTTATTACGTTGCCTTGCAGGGCTGGAGCACCCACAGCAGGGCATAATAAAAAAAGATCAAAGTGTCTGGCTAGATACCCGCACAAAAACATTTGTTCCACCACAAAAAAGAAACGTCGGTGTAGTGTTCCAGGACTACGCATTATTTGAGCACATGAACGTGCAGGCCAACGTTGGTTTTGGGCTAGATCGTCTACAGGCTCAGAGCAAAGTTTCTGAATGGCTGGCCAAACTTAAAATAGACAACCTGGCACATCGTTATCCCCATCAGTTATCCGGCGGACAACGTCAGCGCGTCGCACTGGCACGCGCCCTGATTACAGAACCTGAACTGTTATTACTCGATGAACCTTTCTCCGCACTGGATACACACCTGAGACAACAGTTGCGGGAACAATTGTTTGAGGTGATTTCATATTTAAAACAGCCGGTATTAATGGTTACCCATGATTTAAATGAAGCCCGTTATCTGGCTGATCATATTGGCGTAATGATTAATGGTGTTGTGCAACGATTAGATAGCACAGCTAAAATTTTCGACGATCCATGTTCACTGGAAGTTGCACGTGTACTCGGCTGGCGTAATTTTTTACCGGTCACCAGCATCCAGTCACATAGCATCATCAGTGCCTGGGGTTCTATTGCATTGGAAGAAGAACCTTCTATTGATACTGACTGGTTAGCAATTCGTCCGGAACATATTCGCATTAATAGCCAACAGGCAGGTATTGAAGCAGAGCTTATACGGGTAATAGAAATGGACGGCTATAGAGAATTACAATGCCGATTACAGGATGGTACAGCTATTTATTTACAACGACCCTGGAATGAACTCACCCCCCTGGCTGGCAGTCGATTGCAGCTTGAATTACCCGAACAACATATTCGATTGCTGGAAGAGGGTAGAACAAATCTTACATATCAGACAGAGATGGAAAAAAGTGCAGAACAAAAATCAAAAACGCTTGTTGCGCATAAAATTCATAAACAGATAAGTCAGACAGCCTGATCTCTCGACCTGATATTACCCTGCTAAGGCACATCCCCGAGTATAGCAATCATGCGTGAATGATTGCTTCAGTGTGTAGCTACTGTACGAAATTGAAAAATCAATTGGCCTCTTCTGATTGAACTCGTAAGTAAGCGACAACAATCCTGACATAGAGGGATAACAGAAGTTAAATTTAAAGTCGGAATATCCGCAACAGGTATTTTCAGTCATTTAATTTACGCTACATTTTCTACTGAATCATTCCCCAGTCTTTTTAGTAAGTCGGGTTTAATTTGCTCAAGCCATGCCTGAATACGTTCCTCAGTCTGTAGGCTTTGAAAACTGTGATCAATCACCAGGCCAACAAATTTATCATCCACCACGGATTTCGATTCTTCAAAACTATAACCTTCAGTGCCCCATTTGCCTATGAGTGTTGCGCCCTGTTTTTTTAATACAGAATATAACTTCATGAGTGCATCTGCAAAACGTTGTGGGTATTTATTCTGATCACCTAATCCATAAAGTGCTATGATTTTTCCGGTTAAATTTACATTCTCCAGCTGGGGTAAGAATTCTTCCCAACTACCGGCACTGACGCCGGTTGATATTCCTGGTACTGTGCCTTCACCATAGGTGGGCGTGCCTAAAATCAGGGCATCGTATTTAAGCAGGTCTTCTACATTGATGCGATTAATATTTAGGGGTTTGTCTGTAATGTCAGGTCCTAATGCTTTTGAAATCTTTTTTGCTATCAGGCGGGTGGTGCCTGAATCTGTTCCGAAGAATATGCCGATTTTATTCATAGTATTACCTGTTTGAATGTTTAATTGCCTGTTGGTTATTGATTGATATTTCCGCACTGCACCGTGTTCGCACTCAGCATCTGTTCACATTGACATACTATTTCAGAATTATTTATGGGTTGCTGATAATTAATGCCGAGTGTTAGTTTTTTCTGGACTGATTAACTTTTGTAACGCTGTGCGCCAGTGTTCAGCATTAAAGCTAACTTCGCTGCCGATAAAAAATTCACTGGCATTGTCGATAACATCTTCCAGTACCATGGCCAGATAAAACGGGGCTCTTTCTGACTGAGTGATGGTTTCTGGTACGGCGGTTTCAAAATACAGGGTTCTATTTTCATCGGTATAACCACCCATACGCATACCTTCGAAGTCGGGTTTTTCATATTGGCTGGGTAGCATGAAGGTAATATCCAGTATCGGGCCTTCAGGCAGGTGCCCCTGACGTTTCTCAATGGCGATATGAGATGCCAGAAATGTAATGGCATTATCGATTGAGCTTTTACTGAGTTCATTGCCCGGACTGGTCATGCTGATATGTAATGTCATTGTTCTTCTCCTGGGGATTATAATTACATTACAGCAAGTATCAAACCAGTTTTGTAACAGCGTATGAATTTATCTTTCTTATATAAATAATATCTTGTTTTTCAATGGCTAAAGATTTTTATTTCAGTGCATGATGGGCTGATGAAATTAATGGGTAATTTTATTTTGTCGTAAATGCATAACTGGGCAGAGTGTTTGTGTTGCTGTTGTTACAATTTTTATATTTGAGCTGTAATTATTTATGTCCAAGAAGTTCCTCGCGTAGCATTTTTTTGTAGGCTTTCATTATCGGTTTTTCGATGAGTGATTCTGCTTTGACTCGCAGTTTGTGTATTTCAAGAGGCATATCATCCCTTTTATGTGTGCGTGCTGCTTCAATCAACAGATGCGTATTTGTATCTAGTCGTTCACCCGCCTGACTTTTAACTACATCGTAAATGGCCACTACAGCGTTCATATTAATGGAATCCATTTTGCATTTACGATCGAGTATTTTTAATACTACTGCAGTGGTGCAGTCGATCTCAGATGCGCTAAAACATTTCATTCTGGCCCATGTAGCAGCCTGTTTTTCTGTTAGCATTTGTGCAATCTCTTTATCACTCGTATATAACTTTAGCAATTATCATTCCATGCGCACCTGGCCTGTGCTTGCGCTATCCGCGTGGATTTTGTCGTAAAGATTACACGCTGATTGCCTATGTTGTGTCGTTTATTAAACATTTTATCTCTGACTTAGACTTACTGAATAATTCATACCTGCATAAGTGTTTGTAATTTCAGTTATTTATTGTATAGGGTTTTAAGAACCATTAATGGTATGGATTTTGCGATACAGAGGTATCAAACATTTCTGAGGAATGATAGATGGCTTTACAACAGTATGAACAGCAGGGGTTGTTATTTAATACCAATTTTCTGGAAAAAACTAAAGACGAGCAAGCACTGGGTTATCGCGGTGAGCTTGTGCTTATCGAGGGAGAAGTTGCCGATGATAAAGGTCGCACTAAACCACCGGTGGCATTGCTGCGTCATGCCATATTACTGGATAAGGATGACAAGCTAATTTTTGTGGTAGGTATTATCGACAAGCTGGAGCTCCTGCCAACTTTTATTGAAAAATATCAGCAGGACTTTGCCAGTGATATTCGTGTTTTGTTCTATGTGGTAAACCTGACTGAATCTATGCAGGTTGAAATGTGTGGTATTAATTTTGTATTAATACCCATGACAGAGGGCATAGCCTGGAATGAGCTGATTGATGAACTTTATCTGGAAAAGAGTGATTTTAAAGGTCAGTCAGCCGTTGAAAAAATAATGACAGTTTATGATGAGTTTGGCAGTTATGCGCCTAAATATCCTTCGATGGAGTTTGATGCTGCCATGGGTAAAACCGCGGATATTATATGGGAAACTCATGGAGCCGTTTAACTATAGCCGTTTAATTAGATAATGAACATATCTAATCAAACCATGCGGTTTGCAGTGGCCACCAGGGAAGGTCAGGCTGTCAGTGAACACTTTGGTCATGCAAAAGTGTTTTATATTTACGATGTTACTGCATCCAGCTGCGAGCACCTGGAAATACGCGAAGTAGCTCATTATTGTCTGGGTGGGCATTCTGATCAGAGTGCTTTGAGCGGCATATTCGAAGCTATAAAAGATTGCAGTGCGGTATTCGTAGCAAAGATTGGTGATGGCCCCATTGAAAAACTGAAGCTACGAGGTATCGAGGCCGTAGAAGATTATGCCTGGCAGTCGATTGATGAATCATTGCGTGATTATGTTAGTGGTTTAATTCAGCAGGATAAAACATGAGTAAGGAAAATAATCAGTGTCGAATAATTTTCACAATGATCTTATTATCTTGAATTGTATACATTTATGAGTAGTCGCTAAAATTTAATCTGATAATTTACAAAATATTTTTAGATTAAGTCTTACAGTTTAGTATGGAAATTAATGTCTCAAAACAATCGAGAAGCAGACCTCTGATGTCTTAGGATAAACAGCAACAACTACAACCACCCTGAAGCGGTCTTTTTGATGGTTAAAAATCAAAAGAAAAAGAAAACGCAAATAAACGCGAATGCATGCAAATAAAAGCAAAAACCTTATTGTGCAGTGCGCCGCAGGCGCACAAAGAAAATATTTGCGTTTATTTGCGTGCATTCGCGTTTTCTTTTTCTTTTAACGCTTTTGATCTTAAAGGCCAGCTTTTGGCTAGATCAAGCCTGATTCCTCGAAATCACGAGAGTCTCCTTTGCGGTGTTTTGTGACGCTCACTTCAAGATTGAATTGTCAGATAAAATCTGAACTTAATTTGATATATGTAAGATTAGATCTAAAATAATGCATCTAAGCATCACCGTTATATTGACTAAATCTGTTCGATAACTTTTCTATGGAATATCAAGTAGTATCGAACCTTACCCGGTGCATGGGCAAAAATTCCGGAAAGAATAATGGCGCTAAAAATCATATAGGGTTGTAGGTCTGAGACAAAGGCGAGAGACAATATCGCCAGTTTAAGCAATGTCGCCAGACCGCGTAACTGAATTAACCAGATGCCATTCGTCCAGATGTCTATGGCAACCATAGCGCAGCCGGATAACACGGTGATGTATAAATAATTAAGCCAGAGTTCTATGGGTAATTGAAATAGTGCGCCACCCGCCACACCGCCTATACCCAGCAGGTGTGATGTTCTTAGTAAAATATTCACCCAGCGTTGCCCGTGAAATGAACGGGACTGGGATGGAAAGATGATGGTGGTTAGTTTCAATTGAATGTGCGCTGCTGTGGAGCATCACCATCGGGGAAAGACCGCCGCTTTTTGGCGCTCTGTCCCCTTATTGAGACCATCAAGAATTGAGCGGAGTCGTTCATCGCACTGCCCATCTGATCGGAATTACCACATGGGACAGGCGTAAAAAGCACGTCAGTCCCTGATGGAGATGTGCCTTAACAGGGCACAAAACATCGAGTAAATTAATGCATCTAAGCATCATCGTTATTTTGATTAAAAATGACAAATACTACCCCTGTTTATTAATCTGTATTCAAATGCCTGTATTCAAATGTCCATAGGGCGGCAAACTAATCAAACGGGTATCCAGTACCGGTTTACCAACAGCGAAATGATACACTACCTGTAATAAAGTGTTATCTATGCCCAGTGTTTCATGTACCGCATCATCAAAGAAGCAGCCAATACCGGTGGCTCGCATCTCAATGGCTTCTGCTTCCAGATAAAGACTTTGTCCAATCATGCCGGCTTCCCAGAACAGTTGTTTATATTGCCAGGGTTTATCTTTAACGGTTTGATCGTATTCGCCCAGCATAGCAATACTGAAAGCGCCATCGGATGCAATCGCCTGATGACAGGAAATAGTGGCCGCAGCATTCTGACTATTAGCACAGACCAGGTGGAACAGGTGTAACGTTTCCGGGCAAATAGCAGGGCGCGACCAGTCAAATGTTTCGCGCAAATTTTCTCGTAATAAAATTTCAGCGGTATCACTGCGCGGGAAAACATATAAACCGGGTTTGAGTCCTTCTACGCGATGCACAAATAACACAAGATGTAACCGTGGTTGCCATTTCAAAGCATCAAAGGGCGCTGTGTTTTCTCTGGGTAACAGTGCATCTAGCATACGATAGAATTTAGTTAAGGGTAATATGCTCTGTTTATCAAATGCCTGAGCACTGCGGCGATGGCGTATTATTGATGATGCATCAAAATCTGTATCGCATCGCGTGATGTGCGGATAATCTGGCGCTGAGTAGTTCTGAGCTTCTGTTTCTGGTTTTTCACAGGTGGCTGAAATCTGCTCAATGACATCCCAGTGTATGCGATTGTCTTTGCTCAGTAGATTGGCTTTACCTTTCCATTCGGCTTTATGAATACTTTCAAGTAAAATATTTAGATCAGGCATGGCTGCGTTTTTAGATGTGCTTATCAGTAACAGTACGTCGGCAGTTTCTGTCTCTACGCCGCTAAAATCTTCACTACGATTCAGTCCAAGTATTGAAGCAATCTGCTGATCACTGCACTCATTGAGTAATTGCAGGTGCCAGCCCATCGTTGCTGCGGCATAACGCAGAGCTGCAATAGCATGGCCCACATCATGCTGACAATAACGGTAGGCGCGTTCACCATACTTCCAGGCTTCTCTCCAGTGAATAGATGACAGACCAATTAAAAATTGATTGTTATTTAGCACAGATGCCAGTTCATCTGCTTGTGGTTTCAGATTACAACGTTGTTCCAGGCAGTGATCATGACTGTGATAATGATATGTGCCCGCTGGAATTATACTGCTGCCGGCAAACACAAGATAAGCTTCCGTTGGATGTAAATTACCACTGGAAGGATTAATGCGTAACGCCCAGCGATCTTTGCCAAATACTTTCCAGGCAGATAAGCCCAGTGACAGTTCAAAAAAAGCCCCCAGGGTATTTTTATCGACAATTGCCGGTTCAATATGCTCGGCCTGAAATAAATCATTGAAATCGACGATCAGATTATTAGCCGGTAAGGGTAAAGCAAAGCGTGCGCTGCCATTAAAACATCGATATGGGTCTGGCTGGGTGTCCCAGTCGAGTCCATCAGGCCCGCAGGCATATTTCTGCAGGCTGTGTTTACTGCGTTGATGGTATTCATCAACAGATATCACATCATTATTGCTTGCTGTCTGTTTATTATGCATAACCACTGTTCTCGTTAATCAATGTTTTAACTAAGGAACCGCTGATTAAGTCTGGTTGAATTTAAACTGCGATAAAAGTGTTTAGATTTTTCACGAAGTGAGGCGGAATAGTTATTCCATTGCAACGAACTTCGGGGAAAACCTGGACACTTTTAGCCAGTATAAAACAATCACGACTTGATCAGAGGTTCTCTAACACTAACAGGTTGTTCACTAATTTCATCTGGCCAGCAGGCTACGGGAGGTCCCAGTTCATTGGTCTCATCTTCGAAGCGTACCAGGTAGAGAATCTTATTAGGTTGATCCTCCAGGTGGCCCGTATTAATAAGTACACCTCGACTACCTGCGCTGGCAAATTGTGTATCGACTGGAAAGTCGGGTACGCTGCCATCATTTAAAATGTTAGTTGCTGCAAATATCATATCGCCGGGTTGTATATTTTCTAATGCCATCTTACTCACCTTTTCGTTATACAAATTCATGTTAATAATGTGCCTTTACTGAAATGTTTTGCCCAGTTTTTTTACTCTGGGTTTTGTCGCTTATCAACCCAGAGCAAGTATCAGTGTCGCAAGGATTGTTGTGTTTGCGACATAAGCTATCTTTTCTGATATTTATATAGCATGTTAAATCAATAGCTTAGTTTTATTTCACAGTGTGGCACAAGGTTTGCTGTAAAGCTTATAAGTTAATTTGCAATTCACTTGCCAGATACAAGGAGCAGACATGCTGAATTTAACAGATAGTGCACAGGCCGCCGTTAATCGATTTATAACAGGCGCAGAAGAACCCGTTTCTGGATTGCGTATTTCAGTTACCGGCGGTGGTTGTTCCGGTTTGCAATATGCGATGGGTCTGGAAAAAACATCAAAAGAAGAAGACACCGTAGTCGAATGTGGTGAAATCAAAATTTTTGTTGATCCGCAAAGTTTGCTTTTGTTGCAGGACGTGACAGTCGATTTTCTCGACAGCATGGAAGGTAGTGGTTTTAAATTTGTTAATCCGAATGCAACCAACACGTGTGGTTGTGGTTCATCTTTTTCATGCTAATAAGTTCCCCCTGGAGGTGAGACATGTGGGATTACTCAGAAACAGTACAGGATCATTTCTACAATCCACGTAATGCAGGTGCAGTGGAAGAAGCCAATGCAACCGGTGATGTGGGTTCATTAAGTTGTGGTGACGCATTGCGTTTGACGCTTAAAGTTAACGCGGAAACAGACGTTATTGAAGACGCCGGCTTTCAGACCTTTGGTTGTGGTTCAGCCATTGCATCATCATCGGCATTAACCGAAATGATTAAGGGCATGACCGTTGATGAGGCATTGACTGTCAGTAATCAGGAAATTGCTGATTACCTGGATGGCTTGCCTCCGGAAAAAATGCATTGTTCAGTGATGGGGCGCGAAGCCCTGCAGGCAGCAGTGGCCAATTATCGTGGTGAAGTATGGAGTGATGACCATGAAGAAGGTGCGCTGATCTGTAAATGTTTTGCGATTGATGCGGTGCTGATTGAAGAAACAATACGTGCTAATAATCTGACCACGGTGGAAGAAGTGGCGCATTACACTAAAGCCGGTGGTGGCTGTGCTTCCTGTCATGAAGGCATAGAAGAAATTCTGACACTGGTGATGGAAGAAGCCGGTGAGACATTTGATCCAGAGGCTGTTTCTGCACCCGATGTGACGACTACACCGGAAACTCTGGTGGCCGGTACCAGTGGTATGGCCATAATGAAACGTATTAAACGTATTGAAACCATCATTGAATCTATTCGTCCGCAGTTACAGGCAGACAGGGGTGACATCGAGTTGGTAGAAGTGATGGGCGATACTATTTATGTCAACATGACGGGTGCCTGTAGTGGTTGTCAGATGGCAGCGCAAACACTGGGTGGCGTTCAACAGCGTTTGATAGAAGATCTGGGTGAATTTGTGAAGGTGGTACCAGCAACGGAATTACCCGTGTCTAAAACATCCAGTGCAATGGCGGGGGCTTAAATCATGAAAGATGTTTATCTGGATAATAATGCGACCACCATGGTGGACCCCAGTGTGGTTGATGTCATGCTTCCCTATTTTACCGAACAGTTTGGCAACCCTTCGTCGATGCATTCTTTTGGTAACAAAGTCGGCTTTGCTCTGAAGACTGCACGTAAGCAGATTCAGGCATTACTCGGTGCAGAACATGATTCAGAAATTATTTTTACTTCCTGTGGTACCGAGTCAGATTCAACTGCAATTTTATCGGCCTTAAAAGCACAACCAGAACGTAATGAAATTATTACTACTGTAGTTGAACACCCGGCGGTATTAAGCCTGTGCGAACATCTGGAAAAAGACGGCTACAAAGTTCACTATTTGAAAGTGAATAAAAAAGGCCGGCTGGACCTTGAAGAATATAAAAGTTTATTATCCGATAGAGTCGCGGTTGTTTCAGTGATGTGGGCTAATAATGAAACCGGCACCTTGTTTCCGGTGCTTGAAATGGCTGAACTGGCGAATGCAGCGGGTGTAATGTTTCATAGCGATGCAGTTCAGGCGGTGGGTAAAATCCCCATGGATCTGAAAACCAGTAAGATCGATATGTTATCTGTTTCAGGTCATAAGTTACATGCACCTAAAGGTATTGGTGTTCTGTATTTACGTCGCGGTGTGCGTTTTCGTCCCCTGTTACGTGGTGGTCACCAGGAGCGCGGGCGTCGTGCCGGTACTGAAAATGC
>Ga0316206_1001093_pt1 | contig 27179 bp, 22 predicted proteins | sample 6monthpyrite_MG_FD_204942 | JGI IMG/M metagenome (GOLD analysis project Ga0316206, IMG submission 204942) | Microbial mat bacterial communities from mineral coupon in-situ incubated in ocean water Damariscotta River, Maine, United States -... | ecosystem: Environmental > Aquatic > Marine >... | reverse complement strand
ATTGCCATTTTCTTAACCTGAAAGGCCACTCCTTTTCCATACCCAAAAGAGAATATTGCAAAAATAAAAAAATCCGATAATTTTGCTCATAGCTTCCCCTCTTTTTTAAGTTAGAACCACCTAAAGGTGGCAATTTCTAAAATAGCTTAAGTTGATCAAGACGTTTGTCTTCTCTTTCCTGGTTTTTAATATATTCTAGAATCGTTTCCTCATCACGGCCTACTGTTGATGAACAATATCCTCTCGCCCAAAAATGGTGATGATGCTTGCATATTCAACTTCATCATTTTCGAGTACAATTCCTCCCCCGAACCACTGAAGCAACTTCCTGGATATACTTGTAATCAACAATAGGGCTAGAAAGAATCGTAGGCCCATTGAATTTATCAAAAGGAAGATATGGAGAAACGTTTTTTAAAAGCCTTGCAACATATTGAAACTGACCGACTTGATTTTGACATATTTTATAATTTCCACTTTTACGAAAATCAACCTGGGGGGTTAACAATTGCTCAAGTGATACTAACTCAGAGTGCCTAACTCCAAATAGTTTTCCAAGCTTTAGCAATAGTGCTGGCTTAGGAAGCCACTCAGGCTTTAACCATTTTGGGTATTCGGGTATTCGTGCCAGGTATTCGGGTATTCGGGTATTCGTGCCAGGTATTCGTACCATGCACTCGGTGCCCTGTCCAAAGTGCATGGCACGACAAATTTGGCACGACAAATTTGGCACGACAAATTTGGCACGACAAATTGGCACGACAAATTTGCCGACCGCAAGGTCTTAACAGTTCAAGTCTGTTTGGGGGCACCATCACTTCTTTAAAAAATATACATCTGTAATATTTTAAATAATTTCTTTTCTTCATCTGAAGCAACTTTATTAAACTGCTCAGGATCAACTATGGCCTTCTCCAAAAGAACAGAGATATATTCTTCACCACCTCTAACAAATGTGTAGAGAGTTTCAGAGTTTTTATCGACACAGAACTTATCACTTCCTTCCTCTACGACTTCATCATTACAGAATTGAAACTCATCATTTGGGTCTAGCTTTCTCGCATAATGCCTCTTAGCAACCGATCCACTGCCTTGTGGTGGCAAGGTCTTAAGTACAATTTTCTTTGCCTCATCTTTAGAGATAGGTCCTTCACTGCAGTGTTCTTCCCATACTCCTGGAGTACATTTTGTAACACCAAATGCAGGCACTGATTTCTGAGCAAGTTTTAACCTGTCTTTATAGCCACCTTTGGCATTATGTAAAACATTTATAAATCGTGGATACCTCGTTTCTAGCAAGTGTAGAGCTTCATGAATAATGCTACTATTAAATTTATTTTTGCACTCTACTTCATTTGTATTTTCATACCAATAACAATTTGGTGACTTATGAACTCCAATTTTCGAAACTTCAATTGCAGAATAATTTCTCGTAAAATTTGATACCCCCTTCTCTGAAATCCGATTTTTCCCAAGATCCTCTTCCATACGCTGAAGATCATCACTGGGTATTCCTCCACAGTTTCTTCGATCCCATGGACTAAACAAATCAAGATCTAAGTCAGATTCAAAATTATAATTAGTACTTCTATCTCCAGACTCACTAGGAACGAATGCAATAATAGATGAATTTAGCTGAGATAAGACAACAGGAAGGTTATTTCTTAATTCCTGTGGTAAAAATGTTAACTTAGGTATTCCATCATTCCATATATCAACTCCATCTGAACTCGCCCAAACAAATGGAGTCGGTTTAGATTTTTTAATTTTATTTAATATCTTTAGAACTTTCTTTTTATCTTGTTCGGTTAACTGGTCTTGAATATCACACATCATTACTGCATCAATTTCACTGTATCTCTTAAAGTTGATTGCAGGGCTTTTTGAATGATTCAATTCACTTTTAAGATTCGAAATAATAGTTCTAATAGATTTGCTAGAACAATTATTATCTGTCTCAGAGAAGGCCGATTGAGTAATTATTAATGTTAATAGAATAAATATTTTACTAAAGGCCATAGTTCTTTTCCTGTTCTTCCAATATTTTTTCAAGCTTTTCTTTAATATCAACACTTACACTGTCATCGTCAATAAGAGTTGCTAGTGTTTTTACTTCTTTATCGTCAAATTTTCGATATGACTTAAGAGACCTTTCAAAATATGCCATAAACTTTGTTGATTTTCTTAGGAACTGTTTTTTAAGAAATTCAACAGCTTCTTTTTCATCATATTTTAGAAAATTTAGACAAGAAATGAGGGCGGAATTATACTCTTCTGACTCCCATTCAACAGTCTTCTCATAACATGCATCGAACAATGCTTTAGCATCGAAGTCATTATTAATAAAATAAGATTTTTCAAAAAGAGAGAAATTGTAACCATCAATTTTCTCATTTAATACGAGGTCAACTAAATAGCTCTCAACTTTTTTAGACTCGATTATGTCACTAGAATGCAGAGAAGCAAAAATAACGGTATCTTCATCTGAAGATGCCAAAGCATCATTTACAACATCAAACGGGGAATTAAGATGCTCTATCGAATATCTTAGTAAGTCTCCACTAAAGTACCTTGCATTTACATAGTCTTTATTCATTTTAATTGCACTATCAAGATCAATCCCTAATAAAGATTTGTATAAATGAGAATTCAAATCAAATCCGGCATCTTGATAAATTTCAGATATTTCTAATATAAGGTTTCTATTATGAGGATTGAGTAGAAATGCTTGTCTAAGTAGATCTAACTTTTCTCGGATTGAACATGTACTATCCTCAGGATTAACTTGCTTTGCCTTATTCAATAGTTCCTGTGATTCTTTCAAAAAATCGTACGTCTTCTCTGATTCAATTAAAGCTCTTGATTGTGGCCAGTCAGATTTAAGAGCTAATGCTACTTTTGTTAATTTATAACAATTTATTGTTCCTACTCCATTCCTCTTTGTCTTATCATTTGAATTTAATGTCGGTATTGCTGTTTTTACTAATAACCTATTAGCTTCTTCTTGGTTTAGGTCTGGTAAAATCGAGACAACATTCGCCAAACACCCTGCTACAATGGGTTGTGCTCCACTTGTCCCACCAAAAACTTTATGTTTACCTCTTCCATAACTATAATTTCTTCCTGGAGCTAAAATAGTAACACTTTTTCCTTCTGAAGAACTTGCTGAAGGCACTCCTAAGGGTGACAATTGTCCGACGATTATAGAAAGTGATGGCGACGATTGTTCAACACCTGATTCAGGATGCCTATTTCCTGATGATCTAACAGTTATAACACCTGCATCTATTATTTTTTTCAAGTAATCTACTTTATCATCAAAGACTGACTCAGAAGCTTGAAATATTTTAATCCCTTTTTTAATAAATGAATCAGCATTGAGTAAAAATCCATCATCTGTGTATTTAAAAATTTCTGTAGATGATAATTCAACATTTGAGCTTATTCCGATTGGGTAATCTCCTAAAATAATATTATTTACTTTCGTTCCATGACTGCCACCAAAAAATTCATAGTTACTTTCTAATTTTAGCTTTAGTTCTTTGCTCAATACTCTTATTGGAAGTTCTGATAAATTAACCTGTTCAGATGTCGCTATTTTTGTTTTTGACAGCTTTATATCTTTCAAGAGTTTCTGCATTAGATCAATTCCTACAAACTCATAACCCCAGAAGGCCGATAGCTTTCCATTTGCAATATTATCAAAGCCATGCTGATCTACCAGTTCATAATTAGCCTGAATCTCAGCGTTCTCACATCCATTAGATACTGGCCCAAGTATATTAGGGACCTGTGCTTTAGTATTTTTGACAGTGTCTAATAACTCTACACTTACGCCTTGTGCATTAACGTTCGTAACACTAAAAAATGTCATATAAGTTACTAAAAACACGCTAAATTGCTTCATCTAACACCTTATGAGAAATTACTATTACAGGTATATAAGCAAGGTTTATGCCAACAAGTAAGCTTATTAAATTATTTTGGGATAAGTAGATATCGTGGTTACATTTTGAATTGAAACTAGCACCTACAATCTAGCTAATAAAAGCTTTGGCACTCGATTAAATATTTCAAGTATGCGCAGTATGCGCAGTATGCGTGCCATGCACTCGGTGCCCTGTCCAAAGTGCATGGCACGACAAATTGTGGCACGACAAATTGCGACTAATTCTCCTAAAAAATCTGATTAATCCAACCATAAAGCGGATCTTTTTTTGTAAACATAAAGAGATCTTGAAAGCATTGATTATCGCAATCAAATATCTCTAAAACTTCAAACTGACCACTCTGTGCGATATATTCTGGGACATAGGCAACCGAATTAGATTCTAATACTAATGCCTCAATATGCTTAATATCTGAAACGTAAAAACTTATATCTCTTTTATATTTGTCATCTCTCCAACCATCCTGGGACATGGATTCATGAATTTTATCTACAAGAGGAAAATCAGCAGTGACAAATTTAAATTTTAACACATCATTAATCGATACCTTCTTGCCTTTTTTTAATAGAGGATGCTTTTTCCTTACGATTGTTTGCAGCTCATAGGATCCAACTTTGCTCACCTTAAATAGTTTTCTCGAAGGCTTTACTCCTGTGAATCCAATTCCAATCTCACCACTTAGAATCTTTTCTTTTAGTTTTTCTGGTTGATGCAAAAGGTGTATTTTTGCTCCAGTATAGATTTCAGAGAGCTTGCCAACAGTTTTCATTGCCGGTATAGAAATTAATTGTTGGTCGTAGCCAATTTTTATAATTATGCATTCATTGCTTCCCTTTAAGGTCAGTCTAGTATTTTCTTCTAATGCCAAAATAGAAAAGGCCTTTTCTTTTAAAAAAAACCCTTCTTGCGTAATTTTTAGCCCTCGACCCACTCTTTCAAATAATTGAACTGCTAATTCATCCTCAAGTCTTTTAATGGCCTTACTCATTGTCCCTTTAGGAACGCCGGCCGCCTTAGAAGCTAAATTGATATTTTCTGTTTCAGCTACTAAACTAAAACACTTTAAATCTTTTGTTTCCATATGGAAACGAATACATCAATTTTAACACTTTTGTCAACACGATACATTTGCTATTAACTCCTCAACAAAACAAAGGAGAAACTATGAAAACAATCATTTTACTAACATTTTTTTTGACCATTTCCGTTAATGCATCAACAAACACTAACGAACCCAAGTCTTGTCTTAATTTAGAAGCTCATGATTATTCTGATATGCCAGACACCATCTGTGTGAAATTTTTTGATAGAAAAAATGCACGCGTAGAATTATATAGAGATGATCTTGAACTCGATAGCACCAACTTTACGATTAATAAATGGAAACATATTTATTTCGGTCTTGGTGGACGGAGAACAAGTTATTACAGAGGAAGTACGAGTTGGGTGGAAATTGAAATTGAAAATTTAACCCTACATCTTAGTCTGGAGTCTAATTTAAGCGATGGTGAATTTAATTCTTCAGTTGTTTCTAAGGCCAAAATTTTTAACTCTACAACAAATAGAGTTATTAAAGAATATAAAGCACCATACAGAAAACGCCCTGCTTCTTATGGAGGTCCTAGACCTGGGGGGCATTCCAAAGTTTAAACCATATCAAATATTAATAACACGTATCTCGACTAGTTATTAATAACCAAAGCAGAGAATAAAAAACATAAAGCCCATCTCAATATGATGGGTTTTTTCTTTTGTTCATTCCCCACTTTCCATTGTTAAATGAAAGGACAGAGACCCCCGCTACTTGAAATGCTGACCAGTAGGTCATTAAAACAATTATCCTTTGGGAGGATAAAAAGAAATTTGTACAAAGTTGAGCAATATTAACGAGTTTTAAAAATTTTAAGCTATTTAGTATCACTAGATAATACTTTTGTAATTCAACTAGATATTTGCATTGTAGTAGATTACAGGATGCTATCAACCAGGACCGGCCTATATTTCAAAACTTGAAGTGCTTGAGATCAACAAGCAATATGCTGAAGACATAATGGGGAGAATGAGAGTTGTGGGGAAGTCTCCTTAGAAGCAAATGACTTAGGGTATCTATATGATTGTGATAATCCAAGGGGAATGCCATACTTCAAATCAATAGAGCTACCTCTGCTTGGTGGTTCATGGACGGTTTAAGTGTATAACAAAAAATACAGTGTTAATACTAGGTTTGGTCAATGTAAGATTAACGAAATAAAATAAACCCTAGAAAGCTATTTGACCCGCAATATTGGCCCAATACTATCTTTTAAAACTTTGGAAAAATGACTCTAAAGCCTGGCTCTAAAATTTGTCCAAGAGGGTTTTTAGATATTTCATCATTAAACACTGAACTCCTTCTGGCCTGAAGCTCAATCACGGATTTTTTCAAACCCGTTGATATATTGAGTTTTCGCTGAGTCTCATTTATATAATTAGACGCTATCATCTTATGATAGGGTAAAGATTTCTTAGCATTTTTTATATTATCCAATAATTCTAACGCTTCTGTGCTGTCTCCACTCTTAAGGTTTTGGATAAAAACACCAACCCAATTTTGGGTAAAAGTATTTGGTACAAAACGAAGAAGGCCACATCTTTTCTTAGAAAAGAGTGGTTTCTTGAAATCTACTGCTAGCACATCTGCAACAAACTCTTCTGTGACAATGTTCTTTTTTAGCAAAGTTTTAATTAACTCAAAATCTGAGTATCCCTTCACTGGTGCTAACCATGGATGATCTGAGTCAATCAAATTCGTCTCGGGGAATTTCATCCCTAACGAAGCCAACACATCGAAGTAATCATTAGTAATAATTTCAATAGATTTGTTCGCTAAAAATGGATTGACCCAGTAATCACTTGAAATTTTAAAATGATTTAAAGGAGCTACGTTTGAAACGTTTCCAGAAATCAAGTTAATTTCCTGGGTACAAAATAATGGTCTGAGTTGCTCTTGCAATGTCAGGGAATCAGAAAAATTCGCAAATTTTTTGCTTGAATTAAGTTTTGTGATACCTTTTTTTACAGAGGATGCAAATTCAGAAGCGGAAACTAATTCCTTTATCCAGCTCTTGACATCTTCCGATACTAAATTGTTAGCAAAACTTAAAGGCCTTTCCTTAGTCCACCAATCATTATAAGGAAAATCCAATTCTTTCATTATTGGACCACCAGAGGTGTGACAGGCTGAACACCTCATTCTCCTCCCAAACTTTACTCTCCCTGGATTGGGCTGCTTTTTTAGATGCACATTATCCAGATAAGCATCTTTTGAATCGCCTCTGTAAAACCATTGGCCTCCCGAAGAAGTGCCAATTAATTCGTAAAAATTAAAAAGCTTCTTATGATAATCCCATGCAATGAGCTCTATCATTAGTTTTCCTGCTCTCGGCTTTTGATCAAGTTCAACCATACCGTCAGTAAGAGTAGTAAAGTGGCCAAAGAAAAAGTTCCCACCTTCCACTTGATTAGGAAACTTTACAGAAGTCCCTGTGACAGATTCAAAAAAGCTGAAACTGCCAAATTGAGGATTATGTCGTCCACGATTTGCTACCATAGAAGGCTTGATATCTAATCCGTCAGATTCTAATAACCCCACTAGCTCTAGGACATTTTGGGGACAATTGGGTTCCCCAGATATTGATAAAAAGAGGGGGTCTTTTAAAGCTTCTTCTCTTTTATTGTCTCGGTCCAAAATCGTGCACTCAGCAAAAGAGTTTAAAGACAATGTGACTAATAAGATGGTAAATAATATTTTCATGGCGCTATCCTAAAATTAAAAATACAAATTAAACTAACTTTCAAAATTTAACACAAATACAGTATCCTCATTATTCATGTCAAACTCCTTGAACTTAGATTATTTCTCTTCTACTTCTTGCGTCAAATCACAACTCATAGCGCCAGAGGCAACTAGAATATCGCTGTTGTCTCTAAAGCTTTTTGCATAATTCCAAATGAGATTAAACTCTACATCGTTTTCTGATCCACTTTTACTCATATACAACAAAGTATTTTCGACAACAGGAAAGACACCATTATACATAGAAAAAGTGTGTCTGTTGTGCAATTTGATCTCTGGAAATTCAAAAGGATCGGTTCCCACAGGAACAGATGAGCTATATTCAAAAAAATCTGAGAACTTCTTAGCGGGATCAAAGCTCGCATAGTATATTGATAAAATGTTCTGATAGACATAACCACCTTGCAGAAAAAAGCCAGACCCTACTATAAACTTACTAAGTAATTTAGAGGCCGAAGAAAATGAATGATGCTCGCCCTTTGGAAGAGCATCAGATTCAAGTTTGTTGATATTTTTTATTTCACACTTCGCCAATAAATCCTTGGGAGAGGGTGGCGGGCAAGACTCACACCCTCCCCCTCCGGCCATAGCATAAGCGGGAACAATTAATAAAATCGATACAATCATTTTTTTCATCACAATCTCCATGTAGTTATATTTTAAATTTAGTAGCAACAATTCCTTTTTATTTTTGTAATGCCTGATGCTACGTTGTTGAATTTAGTTTTTTTTTGAACTAATGTAAAATTAATTGATTTAATATACCTATTAATAATATTAATATAACCTTAAGCCGTTTTAAGTAGGTGGCTATTCATCCACCTATTATCTGATTAAGTGAGGTCTAAGCCAATAATTCATTCAGAATTGTTAGGCACGAATGATGCAAAATGAATTGCTTTTAGAAATTAAGAATCCCAAATAGCTCCAAAACAGGGAATACCCCGACTCTCCAATTCATAGTTCAAGTGAAACGTGAGTTTTTTATTTGAAATGACGATGACTGCTTCAGCATCAAACTCTAATAAGACTTTCAGTGCTAATTCTACGAGATTAGGACGCCCTAACTTTGATGTATCCCAAATCTTTGTATTTGGCTGAGCCTCTAATATCTCGTTAACTAAATGATCGCCGTAGGTTTCTCTTGGACTTTTTGTAGACCAAATTAATTGTGAAGGCACTTTCTGATCAAGAAGGTGAGGAATACATGGCCCTACCCCACTGCCCGTCGCGACCCAGACAACGCGCTTAAATAGAAGTTCAATATTTCCCACTCCGGCGACTGGGACTCCTTTTACCCAAATATGCTTTGGCCTTTTATCAATATATTCTCCCGTCCAATCCCCTGCTCTCGAAATACAAAGTCGAAACCCAGTTTTTTTTGGAGAGGGAATATTTGCAAATGAGTGCCACTCCAAAAGAGGATTTAAACTCAAATCTGTTGACGAGCCAGCAAATGGAGTAACCCCGTAGTCAAATTTGCTAATAGCAACGTGGCCAGATGGTGATATCGAATTGAGCGAAACCTTCCTTAGGCGCAGCCAGGGAAGAGCTACAAAAAGTGTAAGAGAGGTAAGCACCCATAATTCGGGAGCACGAACAATTTCGACAAATAAATTGGAGCCTTGTTGATTGGCAGCGACAAGGTGAAAAGCTTGATACCAGAATAATAAAAGACTTGTCCAATTTCCAAAGCGGGCAACCTTTTCAAAAGTATTATGATGGGCCTCTCTGAACTTAGGAAGGGCCACATACATGATGGACGATAATAGCGCTAAATGAAACAAACCTACAGTTTTTACTGAATTAGGAACGACAAAACTTTCAAAAGGCTTAAAAATTGCAGTCGCGATGAACACCCCAAACCAAAGAGTTCCTGAGAAATATCCTCCCACATGAACCCCTCCAAAGTGATAAACTTTTCCGAGGGCCCAGCGCACGGATAGTGGCCAGCCCTTGGGGGCACTGGTTGCCACTTTGAATAAAAGATTAATCACTTGTTGTTGGCGTATAAAGATACCGACTCCAAAATTGGCCAAAGTAAAGGAGAGCAAAGTTGGTCCTGAGATATTGTGCTCTAATAAAGAGATATTTTGACTTAGTTGATAAAAGACTGCCGTATTGATGGCGAATACGAAAAGGGCCAATCGGTGATAAGGTCGCAATAATGGGTGCCTCAAAAACCGATAGATGACTCCCTTTTTGCGGGGCAATTCAGCTGTGAGATTTTCTTGCCTATTGATGTCGTAAAAAGGATGAGAATTAAATATTCGTGTCTTCACAGCTGAACCCCTTCTTCATATATAAATTCACGAGGAGTTTTTTCTTGCAGCTCCACCGCCATAACCGTAAGCTTCTTTTTGTCAATTTTTCCTCTGGCAGTTTTTGGAAGTTTCTGAAGAGGAATAATCAATGACGGTACTGAGTAATAAGGCATTCGCTCCTTGAGCATGTCTTTAGTTTTTAAGTAGTCGATTTCCAAAGTTTGGATAAAGGACACCAAGTTGTTACTGTCGAGCTTAATGGTAACGGCTTGTTGAACTCCTGAAATTGATTCTAGAATGGCAGAAATGGAATCTAGTTCCACTCGAAAGCCTTTGATTTTAACCTGATCATCGGTTCGTCCAAAGTGTTCAAGTTCTCCATTTTCATTCCACCTTCCCAAGTCACGAGTGCGAAATATCCTGTGATCACCACCAAGAAAGGGATCAGGCCGATATCGCTCCTTTGTTAATTGAGAATTTTTTATATAACCCTGGGAGACACAATGACCACCGGCCCACATTTCCCCAATTTCACCGATGGAGCATGGATGCATAATTTCGTCTAAAATATATACCGTGTTATTAGGTGTTGGCCTTCCTATAGAAATGCGAGCATCCAAATCTCTTTGCACGAGTTGCATTGTATTGACTATTGTTGATTCTGTCGGGCCACAGCAATTATAAAAGTAGGGTTACTCAAAGACTGAGCTGTAAAAGCTTGGTGAATGAATTGGTAAGGGACCCTTTCTTTAACTCCTAGACCAAAGTCCCAAAACTTACGACGCTCATCGATCGGCAAGTTTTTGAGTAATGGGTGTTTTAAATCAGTCATAACTTCCTCCTTTGCGATGATTTGACTTGGAGTAATAATCGTAAAAAATAGACAATTAGAATATTTAATAGTATCTAAACATAAATTAGATTTTTTCTAATAATAGGAAATAAGGGCACCGCTGTGTTACCAGAAATAGCTAAACATACAGAGAAGCTCTATTATTTCTATGAAGTCGCTCAGGCAGGAAGTCTAACGGCATGCTCTAGGAAACTCAATATATCGGCTCCAACGGTCTCCTATGCAATTAAGCAATTAGAATTAGTGACCAATATAAAGTTGTTTTTAAGAAGCAAGCAGGGAATGAGTCTCACTCATTCAGGTCAACATTTATTCACTTTTTGCAAAAAGTATTTTAAAGAACTCGACGACATTCAATTTATAATGAAAAATCCGAAAGAACGACCCATCACCCGTGTTAGAATCGGTACCTTTCAATCTATCGCCATTTATTTTTGGCCGCTACTTTTAAATCAGATTAAAAAGCAACCTGATATTTCGCTGTCAATTCGAACGAGTCGGAGTCATGCTATTGTTGAATCTTTGATGAATCGAGAAATAGATATCGCGCTCACTGTTGAGGGTCAGCAATACAAAGAAATTATTCGTCATGAACTCTATACGGATGAATACTGCACGTATGTTTCATCAAACTTTAAGCCAAATAAAGTTACTATCGGCCAAATTAAAGATATGACATTGATGTATATTCCTGATGCGGTTGATTGTGACGGAATATCATTAAGACAGCATCTTTATATGACCAACCTGCAATTAAAAGAAGTCTTCGATATGGACTCGTTTGAGGTTATAGCCGAGTTTGTAAAGAGGGGCTACGGTATAGGAATTCTACCGAGAAAGGTCGCTGCAAGCTATGGGAAATCCATCAAGGAGATTCGCCTGCAAGGAACTGCTAAAAAAAACTTTGGGCGTCATCGCTTTTTTCTTTCCTACAGAAACGATCTTGAACTGCCACAGTCGCTAATGGATTTATTTTTAAACTCGGCCCGTGATGCCGTGAGAGACTTATTGTCTTAGAGAGTCTATGCATTTTACATAGGTAAATTTTCTTTTTTAAAGTAAACAAATAAAGTGTATGAAGCAATAACTAATATTGAAAATAGATGTTGAGCACTCAGTGACATTTTTAACCCCAAAATTTCTATTGGGATAAACAATATAATGCATATAAATGTTAAAAGCTCTGCAAAAACAACTGAGTGTTTCCGATATAATTTTAAAGTATAATTATAGATTGCAAACATGACGAACCCCGAGAAGAGCGCTATCAACAAAGAAAAATTTGATATATCGAAATATGTTCCTTGTTTTTGAAAGGCCAACAAAAGGCCAAATAAACTTATCGAAACTCCAGGAACAAGACAAGTTACGGCTTGATTTTCAAATTTACCAGATTTATTTAGCAGTAAGAAGCCAATAGAAATAACGAAAGTACCACTAAGTGCGGCCACATACCCCAAAATATTTTCAGAATTCTCTTTAAAGAAAAATATATGTATCGAGAGAAGAGCAAATGCTCCCAAAGCATAGTAAATCATTCCCTTTGCTTTTTTTCCCAAAAACATAGATATAAAGATAAGAAAAACAACATCAAACTTAAATAAAACAGCAACAGTTGAAGCATTAATGTATTGATAAGAAGCAATCATTAGTCCAAGGCCAAGTCCTGCGATGAAAAGACGTGCAAACTGAAGCTTAGGCTTCTTAGGTGAGATGCTGTAGTTATTTTTATAGGCAAAAAGCAGGGACATAAGAATACATCCCAATCCCCTCACCATAAGTGTCACTTCGGTAGGGACACTATCTAAAGATAAACTTTTTAATAACCACATATTCAAGGTATGCAGAGAAATATATATGAATATATCCATAATCAACTCACGACGCTAACTTCACTATAATGAACTGAACTTAAGTCTATGGATACTTGCCTATCTATAAAATTCTTATATTTATATTCTAGTTTTATCAAAGCAGCTGTTCCAAACTTTTCAAAATCAAGGATAGAAATTAAAACTTTTTCTTTCGATATGTAGTTATCATTTTTCCAGCCAATATGATTTTCAACAAACCGATACCCTAGACTTTCCATACTTTTTATTCTAAGAGAGTTTGCGGTCATAGTTCCAAGAATCGTTTTAATCTTCCATTTTTCAGCCAATTTGAAAAAGAAGAACCTTAAAATAGAAGTAAGACCTTTACCTTCATAATTTGAGCTAATTGCTGCTTTACTAAGAATCATTGCTGGAAAAGAAAAACGATCATAACTCCAAGGACATTCCATCTTCTTTTCCACTATCTCTAAGGTCGTGATAATTTCACTTCGCATAGTAGCTATTAAACTATCTTCCTTATAGACTCCTAAAACTATTGATTGGTCATCAGACCTATTCCAAAAGATTCCTGAATCTTTTACTGCCATACCTTTTGCTTTAGCATAAGCCTCTTTTCTGATATTATTCACTTCGTCCGAATTTTTTCTATCGAGATGTCTAATTTGAAACATTATATAACTCCTTATTTTTAACAGAAATAAGACTGTAGAGAACTCTATCAGATAAAGTTCCCAAGCTACTTAGATTAGAAAAACCTGGGCCCTGACTAATTCCTGAAATCATAGGAAGAAAAATTTTTTTTCTAATTCCCTTTATCGAAAGATCACGACCAATTTTATTTTCAAGATTTTTGTCTACTATTTTTCCTATAATACACTCCAATTCTTTTTTACTATGAATATTTAATTTTGAACTTAGAAGACCAACTTTTTGAAACCCATTGGCCAGAATAACCCTATCGTAAGAATTGCTCGCCTTTATACCATCTTGGAATGTCACTATGACTTTTCCATTTAACTCAGAAGCACCTTTAACAAGCCCTTTTATAATGTTTAGATTAGCTGAACGACTTAAGTCGTTCATAGCCTCTACTGAATAAACCCCAAGATCTGTATGTTTAATAAAAGAAATTTTTTCATCTCTAGTAAGATAATCCCAATGTCCATTATTTGCATCTGTATAGACTCTATTTTCAAAATAACTTTCTCCTCTCGTAATGATCATTCCACTTGGGGTGACAATATTAAAATCAAGATTTCTATTTCCAAATTTTTGATTTATATCAAGAACAATTGTTGCTGAGTTTTCACCACCTCCTACGATAAGAATCTTTTCATTCTGTGAAAAATCTATCTTGGATTTCCAATATGAATTAATATCAAATATTCTTGTGCTCTCAATCGGTTTTTTAAAATTAGATTCTCCTGGCCCAGTTAGCATTAAATAATCTGCACCTAGGGTTTTAACAACACCGTTATTGTCAAAGTCTATACGAACTATTTTTTCATTATAAAAAATCTCTTTTAAATATCCCGTGTGAATATGCACGTAATCTTTTAAGATAGAAAAACCATACTTAAGGTACTGGGCCCATTCAAAATGTGTTGGACTAGGCCTACCTCTATCTATCCACTCAGCATATTTTCCATTATTTATTAGGTACATATCCCATGAGAATGCCCTCATCTCACGGTTAATTCGTGCATCATTTTGATTGCCAAAAATTTTTGAATTATAGGGAAAACCAATATCCTTTTGTGGAGACGTTCCAAGCCTTAAGTTTCCATTTGTAAAACCATTACCTCCGGTCCAATTGGCGCCTACCTCTTTTTTTTCAATAACATGAAATGTAGGCATTGGTAATGCAAACAAATGATTAAGGACGTAGGATTTAGCAACAACCGCTAAGGCTTTGGGCCCAGCTCCTATAATGACAAAATTAGATTGTGTTTTCATAAAAAGATCCAATCATTTGTTTTTTACTTGTAATATGCTCCACCATTTTATTCCCTAAAAAAGGAGAAAATTTAAAGGCACCTCCTCCCCATCCTGCGAGGACGTACACCCCGTCTCTCCCACAAACTTCACCCACGAAGCCATCCCTGCTTTTTGTATAAATATCACTTGCGGATACTTTCTCTTCACTTATTTCATAATCGAGCAGAATCCTTTTTTTCAAATATTTCTTAACTTTTATAAATGAATCTTTAGTTCCTGATTTAACCCCAACTCTAAAATTTCCTTTTGCTCCTTGAAAGCTGCTAGTTCCATAGAAAACTTTTGTATAGTCAAAAAAATTAGGTATATTTACCCTTGTTTTAGTTTGCACCCTATACGTTGTGATTTCTCTCTTTTCTATGCTTTCGTCTTCATATATTTCAGGCAGAATTTTTCTCAATCCAAGACCAGAACTTACAATCACTCGGGGAGATTGAAATAGACCCGCGGCGGTAACAACTTTGTGCATTCCATTTGCGCTGCTATCTATTTTATGAACATGTGTATTTTCAAGAATGTCATCCTCTTCATCTCTATAATGATTAATAAGTTTTTTGGCATATTCTTTTACACATATACTCGCTCCATCTTTTTCATAAATCCCTACTTCGTCAGGAAAAAAATCAAATTCAGGAAATCTCTTTTTTAACTCTTCGTAGCTAATAATCTCAAAATCATTGCAATTTATACCATTCATTTCTTCTTTTGAAATAATACAGAGGGAACCTACTCGAGAAATATTTAACCCTATTTCCTTTTCTAAACTATAGAAAACATTTTGGCTGTACTTAGCGAACATTCTATCTTTCTCTCTTCTATGAAAGACTCTCACCATCCCACCACTCTGAGAGCTAATACCTCCCCCTATTTTTCCCTTGTCAATTAGAAGTACTTTGGTAATTCCCTTTAGTTTCAAAGCTCTAAAAACACTTGCTCCTAGGCAACCTGAACCAATGATTATTGCTGAATAGTTCTTATTTTTATCACTCATGAGAATTTCTCCTTAAATCTATGTTCCAAGTAGAATCAAACTCAGAAGGATCAAACGTATTAGGCAATATTGGATAAAGGGCCATTTTTATAAGTGGAATAAAAATTTTCTTTTCTTCTAGCTTATCTTCGCTGAACTCAATATAAGAAAGATAATCGTCTAAAACTTCAAGAGCATCACTAGCGTATATATTTAGTGAAAAATCTTCACTCATGCTATTTTCTAACGCCAGAATCTTTCTTATCAATTTTCTATAAAAATTTAAGCCGTCTCCTCCTAAAGTAAAACCTCTATGCTTCTCACCACTCTTCTCAAAAGATTTCACCTTATTTAATTTCAAAGTCAGGTTATTCGAAAACATTAAGAATTCATTATGATTATAATTTCCAATTTTTCTTTCAGACCTAGATAATGCAAGAAAAAACCTTAAATTATCCCATTTAAGTTTATGAATATCTTTTACCCATACTGCATGTTCTTTAGAAGTTGAAAACTTTTCCCCATCCAAATAATAAAATTCATTGATTATTACTTTTGTGGGAAGCTTTTCTTCTTCACCCAATGCTTTTAAAATTGAAGGTATTAAAATTAGATAATAATAGGAATTATCAATGCCAAAACAATAAATAAGATCATCAACCTTGTCCGAGTACTTTTTAATTTGGTAAAGCATGCCAAATGCCATTTCACACCAAACATGTATTCCATCGATCCCGATGTCTTCAGGATAATTAAGTGTGAAAAAGCCTAAGTTATCTCTCCATTCTTTTGCTCTTTTTGCAACCTCGCCCTGAAGGTTTAAACTATTATGATATTTTTTAAGAAACTCACGGAACTGATTAAGTTCTAAGGTCAAACATTGATGTGGTTTTAAATTGCTTTTATTAAAATCACTTGCGGCCCCAACAAATCCACAGGATTCACAGCATTGACCTGTAATTTTGCCCTGACACTTGGGACAAGTACCTTCCAAAAATGCTTCATATCTGAAACCGTCTAAAAAGGGAAATTCTACCTCTTTGCTAGAAACAGCATCACTCTTTTTTAGTTTTTCAAATTTTCTTTTAATAAAATTTTTATAATTGTCATCATTGGCGGGGCTCAGAAAATCATCGACTTGTATGGAAGCTTGAACAAAGTCAGTAATAATAAGCTCATGATACTTTTGTGATATTTTCTCTTCGCCTTTAGCATAATCTTTCGCCATTTTATATATATAGGTTTGATGATCATCTGTTGCTGAAAAATGTTTAACTTTTTTTCCTCTTAGCATTAAGAACCTTTTTAGAACATCTGCTGAAAGATAGGGACCCGATATATGCCCTATGTGAAGGTCCCCATTTGGTGTTGGAGGAGCTGAAATGATAAGGCTGTTGTTTTGCTTGGTATCGTTTTTAGTATTAACCCTTGAGTAAACAGAAAAAAATTCAAGAGGTTCATGCCCCACATTTTTGATAATATGCTTCTCAAAGGGATGAATAAGCAATTGATCATTTTGCGCAAGAAAAACCTCTTCATCCTCAACTATGGCAAGGGCCTCGCCTTTCGTTATAAGGAAAATTTCTGTTTCATAATGCGCATGAAGAAATGTTTCACCTAACTTATTGATGCGGCAGAAACTTGGAAAAAAAGATGCACCACTCGAATTGATTGGATCTAGTTCATTTAAGCAACTTATCCCATAAGCTTCCCTCATATTATCACTGCCGTATTTCATCACTTTCACGCCATTCCCTCCAGAATGCCCGTTGGGACACTCTCTAAACTTCTGGATAATCTAAAACTTGATTTAAAATGTGTAAAATGATATGAAATCACCAATATTGTTGAAAAAATAAGAACAAAATGAAAATAGACCAATTAAACTACTTTCTCGAAACGGCCAGGCATGAGCATATTGGCAAAGCCTCAAAGGTACTTGGGATTTCTCCAAGTGCTATCAGCCATAGTATTTCATTCCTTGAAGAAGAAATAGGCCGCCCGTTATTTCAAAAAAAGGGCAAAAATATTTTTCTTACAACACATGGAAAATATTTTGCTGAAAATGTAGAAGAGATACTATCAAGGCTTAATACCTTAAAAGACGAAATGACATCGGACAAAGTTGAACATCAAGGCCATTATAAGATTGTAGCAACTCACGTTCTTTCTGATTTTCTTGTAGCCCCTTTTTTGAGTAAAAGTTTAACAAAACATGAAAAAGTTAGCGCTGAAATTTACTCATTGCGGTCTGCAAGTGTTATTAAGACACTCATAAATGGCCAATATGACTTAGGGTTTTGTTTTAGTCCTCAAGAAAATATCAAAATTGAAACTGAAATTTTACATGTTGGGAAAATGCACCTTTTTGTAAGAAAAGACCACCCAATCCTCAGGGCATCAAATAATAAGACAAAAATAAAGGCATTGAATAAATTCCCTTTGACTCTACCTAAATCCTTCCAAGGAATAGACAACTGTGAGAAACACCCTTCACTCCTAGAGCTTGGAGTGAATCGCACTCCACAACTGCTCCACGACAATGTCTCTGTTTGTATCAACGCACTTAAAAATAGCAATATGTTTTCACTACTTCCCGATTATTACCAGACTCTCTATAAAGACCAAATGACCTCGATTCTAGAAAAAGAGTGTTGCCCTACCTACAATATCTCAGCAATTTGGCCCGCAAATAGAATTCTTACTAAATTTTTAAAAGAAATCATCCAAAACATTAAACTAGATCTGTCATCGAAATCATCTGCCTAATACTCTTGACTCATTTTAGGAAGTCTAACGACAAAACAAGTATTGCTTTGATAAATATCAATTTGCAAGGTACCATCATTTTTTTCAACAATACTCTTAGAGAGAGACAGGCCAAGACCTGTACCTTTTCCAATATTTTTTGATGTATAAAAAGGGTCAAATATTCTCTCCTGAACATTCTCGGGAATACCCCCTCCCGAATCAATGACTTTAATTTCAAAATTATCTTTTTGTTCGATCACATTTATTTTAACCCACTTATCTTTAAGGTTTTCTATTGCATCATATGCATTGCTGAGTAAATATAAAAAAACTTGAGAGAGCTGCACTCTATCTCCCACTATCGTATTATCAAAGGAAAAATCTTCTAAATTAATATTAAGATGAGCACCATTATTTTTAAACTTTTCAGCACAAAGTCCAAGAACATCTTCGAAAATATCTCTTAGTATAACCGGTTCTTTGTTATTATCAGATGATTCTTTGGACACAGTTCTAAGACCAGTGACAATTTTATTTATTCGCAAAACCGTTGTCTCTATATCGTTGACGATCTCATTTAGCATTTCAAGGGTAAGTTTTTTTTTGTCACTCGCTTTTTTAAGGCATTTTACTGATGCAGAAATGACCGCGAGAGGGTTATTGATTTCATGAGCAATGCCAGATGCCATTTCGCCCAATGACGCAAATTTGGCAGATTGAATAAGTTGCAGTTGTGAACTTTCAAGTTTCTTTAGAGAAACTTCTAGCTCAATCTGTGTCTGTTTTTTCTCCGTAATATCAAATCTAATAGCGATAAATTTATCAAGTTTACCCTGTTCATCTTTGATAGGATAAATCGTTGTATCTACCCAATAATAAGAACCACCCTTTGCTTTATTTTTTACTTCTTTATGCCAAATTTCACCATTCCCAATAGATTCCCATAATTCCTTAAAAAATTCTTTTGAATGATGACCAGAGTTTAATAACCTATGATCTTGCCCCATAAGTTCTTCTCGATCATACTTAGAAATCTCTAGAAACTTACTGTTCACATAGGTAATTTTTCCCTTGAGATCTGTCTCAGCAACAATTGCGGAACTATCCAAAGCTTGCTTTTGACTTAGAAGTGAAGCATTGGCCGTAACAAGTTTTCCTTGAGCTTGCTTTAATTTAGAGATCATCTCATTAAAGGAATGACCCAACTCACCAAGCTCATCACCCTTTGAATCTTTTACCTTAACTGAAATATTTAATAAATCTAACAAACTATCCTTCATAGAAATTTTACTTGTGATATCTACGAGCTGTGCAAGAGGCCTGGTAATAGATAGAATTATAAAATACCCAAAACTAACAATCAGAATAAGTAGTAATATAACGATCGTATTTGTGTATTTATATTGAGTAGATGAACTTAACTTTATATTTTCTTTAAATTCATTCACCTCCAGATCCAATTTTTTTACCGCTGAGAGGACGAGAGCATATATAGATTTATCTATCTCTTCCTTTAATCTAAGGGCCGTGTATTTTAAATTTTTTTTCCTTTTTTTTGTCGTTAATAAAATACTTCTTTTATCTATGAATTCAATATATTTTTTCCTTGCCATAAGTAAGTCTTTCTTTATTTCTGGGTTGAGATCTCCAGATATTACATTTAGAAAGATTCGATTTATTTCGTATTCTGTAGATATAATTTCAGATAAATATTTTTTTCTTATAATTTCATTTTCTTCATTAATTAAAAAAGCAAAGAGGGAACTTATTCTGTTAATATTAGACTCTAATAAGATCAAATCAGCTATTCTAGTTTGAATAAATGACAATTTTTTATCAATTTCACTTCCAATGCCATATTTTTGAAACATTTTCCGGGAACTGATTTGAATGACGACAAGCCCAATAACTACCATGGATAAAAGAGTTACTAATTTATATTTTATTTTAAATTTATTAAACATCTTTTTATCAATATCCTAATTATCATTTATGATACTCAATACCTTCCTATGTCGACTTGTAGTTAATCTCAGCTTCATTAATTATTTTTTTAACAACCCAACTTTTTGGTAAACATCTGATGGAATCTTTTTCCCTGGGAAATCTGTTACATTTGGATTGTCCGTCGTTAAATATTTCCTACGCATATTTGAAAGTTCTGAAACTACTATTGATGCCATATCAAAAACATCACTAGGTGTTTGATGCCCGATCTTGACTTCATCTCTCTTAAGTTTAAGCATTTCCACATCTAAATTCTTTGATATGGCCTCTAGGATGGTAATACAACTTAGCAATTCCGCATAGACATTGGGAGACGACTTTTTATTAACATATTTAGGTTCACTTATCTTTAACTTTTTATTTTTTGAAAATTTATGTAGCATAACATTCGCCAAATTAGATGCATCGGAGACTTTTTGAAAAACATCGCTGGATGAAAACCTATAAACTAGCATTAAATTTAATTGCCTATTCATCTGTATAACTCGATTAAATACATCTGTAGGTGTTTTCCCCTTGTCTATTTTTTCCTTGATAGCTTTATCTTGAATATGCAATTTTAATTTAATTCTTTTTACAAAAGAGAGGGAAGCATCAATTAGACCATAAACATCCTTTGGTTGAGTTTCGCCTACGGGGTGAGCAGGGATACTCCCACGCCTTAAAATTTGCTCAAAGCAAAACTTATCCATCTTTTTTAATAATGTTACTGCCTGAAAATAAACTTCTCTTGGGTGTGCATGCTCAATTGGAAGATCAAGCTGGTTATTTTTAGGTTTGCCCAAATACTGACGTAATATTTCTATTTCACCTTGAAGAAGGCCTGCATGGGCGAAAACATGAGCGGGTGTAATTTTTCGATTTTTATTATCGGCGTATGCTTCTCTAAAGTCTGTAAACAACAAACCAATAAAAGTAAGAAAAAGAATATATCTTTTACAGGTATTCATTAACTCAATTCCAGTTCTTTCTTCTTTTGTTAAAAAATAGAGATTTCTCTCAATGCTATTCGGTAATTATTTAATTAATTAAATTAATTTCTCATTTAATTTGTGAGATTAAACATGTCAGTTTCTAAAACACTTAAACTAAAGAACTTCGATTATTTCCTTTGTGGCCTTAGATCTGGGATGAATTGCAAAGTTTAAACATAATTAAATAAATTTTATTGCTGTAAAAAAAAGACCACCAGGAATAAAACCAAAGTCACCCCAATAGTTAGGTTTGCACTTCTTCCCTATTAGTTAGAAGTCCATTAATTTTATCTACTTCGGAAAGTGCGTCTTTTGCGAGGATTATATATGTAACTACTCAGTGACTGGCATTTCTCATAATTCAGAGAACCATTGTCAGTCTTAGAGTTTATAATATAGCCTAACAGATGAACTGCTGAGCTTCCAGCTCTTCTATTAATCTCTGTTTTCCTATTATCTAATTTTCCCCATGAGTCCCATGAGATTATATATTTTCCCCACTCGCCAGCAGTAAATATGAAGTTATCTTTTAATGCTATCATCAGGTTATCAATCACACTTGGAGAATTTACCAATCCACTCAGCAGTTTACAGTCTCTATTCCAACGAACCTCATTTCTAATTAATTGGTGAATTGTTAATAGCGCGTCCCAAACATTTCCTTCATTTAAAATTAAAGATTTTTCAAATATTTTAATAGGCGTAATTGAGTTGTCCTCTTGAGCGAGAATCCAATAACGAAGATTGTTCTCTCGGCCTGTTTCATAATCACACCTTCTCTCAAGTGATCCTGCATAAGCCGCGAGATAAGAGAAGAAATCCGCGTTTTTATATGATTCTTGAAAAACTCTTTGACTGTTATAATAATCATCAAGGTCTGAATAAATTTTTCTTAATGGAAAAGACCTACACTTTAATTTATCTTTATCAAAACTTAGATTTCCAGAGTAATTCTTAATTACGGCCCACATACAATTACCCATTTTTTCTGGGTTAATTGTAATTTTCTCTTTTCTGGGATACCTATACCATTTCCAACGAGATTCCCTGGGATTCTTGAACCCCTTATTTATCGATTTTTCAACAAGGTATTTTTTCAACCCATTTTCTAAACTCACAGAACATTTAGTATTACGCCCTTTCCTTAACCTATGTCCACCTCTAGCTTGACACCATTGATTTAAATTTAATTTGAAAAATCCTCCTATTGGTCCTTGTTGATATTCATATCGATCTTTGCAATTCCATTCTCCCCAAACTCGGCACCCTCTTGAGTTTTTTTTAAAACATTGCCTAGTCCAGCTTCCTCCAAAGGCATTACAATGATCTTTATTTTTATCTGGAATCAATTCAATTTCCATGCCAGCGGCATATTGCATAAACAGAATAAATGTAAATAATAAATAGAGTCTCACAGCTCTATATCGGGGCATCTTTAAATTAATCTAAGATAAAAAAAACGAAGGATTTTTCTCAACTAAAAGTAAGAAAATAAAATGCCAAACAACTTGAAAACAAGGCAGCTCAGTAGATATATTTTGAACATGATCAATCTTCTTTCTCTGAAAGGCCGGTGCAACGAAAAATAACTTTACGTGATGTAAGCCTTTAATATACCTTCAATATCTAAATTGAAAAACAATATGCGTCACATTTACAAGGTTTGACTAGCAAGGAGTTAGAATATTATCCAGCTCTGGTTTAAAGATAAACGTTTTTTACATTTCAGAACAACTCTTATCTTTATGGGCCTGTTCACTTTACTATTCATTGTAGGTTTGATTGCACAAGACAGTCAGCTCTTCGGATTTTCCCATCAATTGGGATTGATAAATCAATTAAGCTTTAATATGCAAGACCCGTGGCGATTGAGGGGAATAACTTTTTTTACAAGTCTCTTTATGCATTTTAATACCACTCATTTTACTCAAAATTTAATTTTTTTTAGTTGGTTTGGATTTTTAACGGAAAAAGATCTCGGTTGGAAAAAAATGTTGGCGTTGGTTTTTATCTGTCATGTCTTAACGCTTTTATTTTTAGTATTTGTCATTCACGGGGAACATAAATTTCTGGGAGCTAGTCTTGCTGCCATTGCTCTTTTCGTTTTTTACACTATCCACAATAAAAAGTGGATAATTTTAATTGTTGCTTTAGGTTTTTTTATTATTTACCCTTTGATAACAGGCGCCGATAAATATTCTCTTTACGCCCACACCATCTCTATTGCACTCAGCGGATTATTTTGCTTTATGGGCGAGAAGTTTTCTTGGTTTAAGCAAACGTAAATGACCTTGCATATCCACAATATACCACCCTTCAGCTGTCACCATAGGACTGGCATAACTCTTATGCCATTGATTTGGATTCTTTGGGTGGGACTTATCTTTATCCTTATTGGGTTTGGCCACCCCATCTTTTGGTAGCCAATGAGAGAGGATCTTTCCTGTATCGGGGTGTAGAACATAAAGGCCATTCATTTGTGAACTATAAACGAGAGTATTTTTATAGGGATCATAGCTAACTGGGGAGTAGGTTCTTTTATTTGAATTATGAGTTTTTTGACACCATTTCATTCTTCGATTTTTTGTATCAATGCGACAAATATTTCCTTGATTATCGGCAAATACAATATCGTTGTTAAGAGTTAAGGGAATGCTAGCGACAGGTGCCATCATCGCATAGATCTGAGTTGGCAGGCCCGACTTTTGGTCGAAACATTGAATACCACCGACTTCCGATTTAAAATAAATTTCACCATAGACAAAACAAACATCTGCTTTCGTTAGGGTCGGTTTCATCCACGAGGATGCGGGGAGCTCTCTTTTCCATAAAGTTTTACCCGATATAAAATGATAAGAAATAGCATAGCTACGATATTTTTTAGCATCACCTTTCTCGCGACCTGTTCCAACGAAAACTTGATGATCTTTGACAATGACAGAAGCGTCGTTATGCCCATCAATATTATGCCATTTAACTTCTAGCGTATTTGGATCGAGAGCATAAACACCATCCCCACCAGCAACTGCAAAAAGCCTTTCATAGATTTTGCCTTTCTCTGAGTATTTAGCAAAAGTTCCCTGCCCTTCAGTATGGCCTTTACTGGTAAAGTATTTTTCCAAAAGGCCGGTATTCAAATCAAAGAAATATATTCGAGCGTTCTGAGTATGATGAACGCCTTCTCCAAAAACTAATTTATTGTTCCAGATTAGCGGGGCAGGTGTGACAAATGTTCCCGTATAAAACTTTCTCTTCGTTTTTAATGTGTTTCTTTCTATTTCATAAACATAGCCTTTCGAAGTACCAATAAAAAGAGAGTCGCGAGTAATAGCAGCTGCTCTGAAGACACCTCCTTCCAATTTAATTTGTTTGTCTAGCTGAGAGGTAAATTTATTGGGAGCGATGTGAGATAGCTTAAATGAATTTTTTCTCTCGTTTATTGACATATATTGTGTATTGGGAGCTGCTTTAACTAGTTTCGCATTAGCGCGGTTTATATTAAACATAAAGACGGGAAGATTTTTAACGTACTTATAAACCCAAACACCTCCTAAAATCGAAAAGTTCAAAATTAAAGCAGACACAAGAATTCTTGGCCTTAATAAAAGCTCCAGCAAACGTTTTGGACCTTCAGCTTTTAACTTTATTCCGAACAAACCAGCAATGAAAGTTGCTACGACACTAACCCCCATGCTTACCATGGTAAGAGGAATTAATACTGTTGGTATGATTAGTAAGTGATAATTACTGTAAGTTAATTCTTCCATTATTCCCATCCACCCAAACATGTTGTCCGTTTTTAAGTTTTTTATGACATTGGTAAATCCCACTTACTGCAGGAATTTTCATTTCTCTCGCCACTATAGCACAATGAGAAAGCACACCACCTTTTTCCGTTATGATGCCCTTTACTTTCATGAATAGAGGGGTCCAACCCGGATCAGTAGCTTCTGCTACTAAAATAGTATTTTTATCTATTGAGTTCATATCTATGGTCGAAATGTCTTCAACTACGAGGACAACTCCCTCTACGATGCCAGGTGATAGAGCATCACCTTTAAAGGTTTGAGCTTTTGAGTTGTCTGGATCTTTTTGTACAATATTTTCTATAGACTTAAGAGCAATAATTTGGGGAAAAGAAAATGGTTTCATATTTTCTTTCTCTTGTTTTCTACGAATTATTTTTTCCTTGAATTCTTTTGAAAGATTTGTCGTCTTAAGGGAAGTCAAAGTAGCGTAGTCGTCACCATCTAACCAAAAAACGTCTTCTCCAATACCTAGGCGATGACCCATTTCAAGGGCCAAAAAACGAATATGAGCATAAGGCTTGAGCAATTCCATTTTCCATTGCTCTCTTAACTCCAACATCTCTTTTAAAAGTTTCCACTCTTGGAGAATAATAGTGCGTTTAAAAGTATTCAGCTCCTCAATTTCAGACTCAACTGACATCTTTTTTTCGAGCTGAGTTTCTTTATGCTCCTCATATTCTTTAACCGATAAATCATAAAAGGCCGATTCTTGCAACTCTATCCAACGTTTATGAGAGAGATCAAGCTCACCCGGTCCTCTATGTCCATAACGTGACATAAAGAATGGGCGGACTTCGGGATAGGCACAGGCTTTTTTAAAATAACGATTCATTTCCATGGTGGCGGTTTCAAGACCGATGCTCATCCACTGCTTTAAGGTTTTTTCAGTTTCCTCTTTGCCCAGCACAGATTTAATAATCGCCGATAAAGAATTAAGTGTCGATTCAGTTAAGATTATGAGAATAAAGGGCCAATGCAAGGCATGAGTGGCAAAGTTTTGATATTCTTTTTGAAAGCGAGTCAATATTGCCTCATCACTCCAATCCTTAAAGATATTGGTTTCCATTGGGCGATCCATCTTATCCTTGAAGGTTGTCAATTCTTCACGACAAGAAATGAGCCATTTCTTTCGATTGGTACTTAGGTTCCAACCAACTTTGAGCATTTTAAATATCGACTGTGGTGTTCTCAAGATGGTGGTTAAATCGATTTTTTTGAAATCAAATTTCAAATGAGGTCGAGGATGAGGCTCGATACGATAGGGAATGGGACCAAAAAATAAAGTCCCCAATTCTTCTAAATTTACGTAAGCATGACCAAATACTTTATCTAGAATAGAAGACTTTATGCCAACTTTGTCATGGGAAAAACTCATATAACCAAGTCTTGCCAGCGCATTGCCAAATGCATGTTGCGGAGAAAAAGCCTGCCTCCATAAATCAAAAGTTATGGGAGATGGGTATCCCGTCCACTCGGCAAAAGTTTGCCCATCCCATACTGTATTAGGAGAATATTTTTCTTTCAAGCGCTTTAATTCTGCTGCAACGATTATTTTGCTATCTACAACCCCCTCTTTATTGAGAGTTGTTATGGGTCTGGCCTGTAATAAATAAAGTTGATCATCATCCCCAACCGCCCACTCCATATCGACTTCATATTTTAAATAATCTTGAACTTTTTCACCTAGATCGGAGACTTCTTTAATTCTATGGGCATCTAATAATTTTTTACTCCAGTCCGCTTTATTATCTGGACAAAAAAAATCTGGAGTCTTTTTCCCGGAGACCAGGTTTTCACCAAGCCCATCTAAGGCTTCCAGTACCCATTGGTTAGATTGACCTCTTGGGTCTTTGCTAAAAAAGACACCTGAGTATTTCGCGTGAACCATTTGTTGAATAAGAACATTCATGGATTGATCGCGCTCTTCGCCAAG
>Ga0316206_1001092_pt1 | contig 27230 bp, 48 predicted proteins | sample 6monthpyrite_MG_FD_204942 | JGI IMG/M metagenome (GOLD analysis project Ga0316206, IMG submission 204942) | Microbial mat bacterial communities from mineral coupon in-situ incubated in ocean water Damariscotta River, Maine, United States -... | ecosystem: Environmental > Aquatic > Marine >... | reverse complement strand
TGATGGAATTAAATAATGAGCAAAAAGCAATAATTGAGCACACCATTAAAAATGGAATATTCTGCGGCGGAAGCAAAGATATGGACAAACTGTGCGAAGGCGGATTAATGGAATCCGCTGGTAAGAAGTCATTTGTGCCAGATGAATACTACCGAGTGACAAGCGATGGAAAGAAAGCCTTAAACAAATAACACAAGGCTAGGCAACTAATAAGCGCACCCTATAAGGTAATAACATGAGTGAATCGTATTTAATTGAGTGGAGCAAGCAAAAATGAGTGATAAGACACAAGAAGCGCGTAAGTACTTAATGGAAATTCCAGAATTTAGATTTTATACGCATTATATAGAAAGAAATTCAAACGGACTTGCTGGCGACTTTGCCTATGATCTTGTTGAATATTTAAAAAGCCTTCCAAAGCCTGAATATTCAGAAGCCGAACAAACTCAATCAATAGCCACCATAAAGGCTGAGCTTATTGAGAAGGTTAGATTGTTAAAAATAGTATCTATAAAAAATGAAAAAGATTTTGGTTATGCTGTAGGAATCAATAAAGCTATTGAGGTACTAAGCAAATGAACCCAATAGACTTTAACCGCAAGATGGCTGAGCTAAAAGGTTTTAGACCATTCGGAACTCATGGAATAATGTGCTATGACGAAAATGAAGATGTCATGCCAACACCGGACTATTACAACGACTTAAATCTGCTGATGCCGCTGGCATGGAAGTTTTCCGTAACAAGTGAGAGTGATCCTGAAGATGACCCAGAATGGAGCGCGTATAAAACAAAATCCAGGGATAGTTATGGGCCATATATTTTAGGTTTTTCACAAAACAAAGACCCTAAAGAAGCTATTCGCCAGTGCTTAATTAAAATCTACGAGGAAACAAATACATGAACAAGCACAACCCAATATCATGGCTAATACTGGCTCTGCCCTGGTTAATAGCGTTCATAATATTAACAGTATGTTCATATTCTAAGCTTGTCGATGCTAAGGTATTTGAGATTAAGCCAATTACCCCTGAAAGCTGGCTAACGAAAGCAGCAGCCCAGAAAAAGTATAACTATTGCAAAGAAAACAAAAAATATTACTATAAGCATATCAAGTGTTCATGGGTGGTTAAGAAGTACGGGAAGGTGAAGAAATGAATAAGCAATTACAGGAATTTGCAAGATCGACGTTAAAGTTGGGCTTAGCAAAATTAGACGCTAAACAAGTCATGCTATTTAAACGCATGTATTCGCACAATGACCTATTAAAGAATATTAGTGATGTTGTCGATGATATGCCAGATGAAAGTCTTGATTGGGCTATGCAGCAAGTTCAAAGGAGTTTAGAAAAATGAGCGCGGAAGATTGGCATGGTATATGTCACTCAAATGGAATGAGCGGCAATTGTGGGCTAGATTGTGAGGCATTTAATACATCTGATTGCGAATGCACCGCAGAAATAGTTGAATCATGTAAACCGGAAGATCTGGAAGAATATGATTTTAGTTATCAAGAAATGTACGATTTCGGTTTTAAAGATTATCTAGTATCAAATATAGCGGAAGTAATTGGAAAGCTACGATATGAAGTTTTAAAGTTGCAGACAAAATATGATTTTGATGAAGGAAAAGAAATAGATAAATTGTTTGGTCATGAGGCGAAGAAATGAAGCAAAGACAGATTGGGATTGTATTGTTTATGGTGGCCGGGGTTATGATAATCGCCCTAATCGTTATAGCAATGACATAATATCGTGCTATAATAAGTTATCACTATCGTGATTCCCGCTGGTTTCTGGCTTCCAAAGGCAAAAAGTCATTTTTTTAATATAAGGGGATTACAATGAGATTATTAATATTATTAGCTATATCAATCTTTATTTTAGGATGTAACCATGAGGTTGACATAGTATCAGGTAGGGACAAAGATCAATATAATTTAATTGATTATGAAACAGAGCTAAAGATCAGTATTGATAATGATGTTATTTTGCTGCATGGTGACATTAACCTGCAAACAATAAAAAGTATTTGGTTTGCTGTTCAAGATTGTACTAGATTAACATCAAATACAGCGCCATACATTGCTGTTGTGAATGAAATACAAGATTATAATGGGCTATATTATAGGCATGATAACGTTATTGAAGTTGAGTATATGCTTGTTTATAGCAGAACAATTAGGCATGAAATGATCCATTACTTGCTTGATGTTAATGGTTATGTGGTCAACAATCATGAAAGTAGTTTATTTGATAAATGTTCTCCATTTTAATATACTGAGGTAGTGCCTCGAAATTACCTAGTGGGTAGATATGGCAGCTAAGAAGAAAAAGGCTAATCCAGTCGGGAGGCCGACAAAGTATTCTAAAACAATGCTTAATAAGGCTAATCACTATGTGGAAAACATAGAAGACTATAATCAGGTTATTCCGTCTGTTGCTGGTTTAGCAATATGCTTAAATGTAAATAGATCAACTATTTATGAATGGGCGGACGGTGATAAGCATCCAGAATTTTCCAACACTTTAAGCGCCCTTTCTGATTTTCAAGAAATGCACTTACTTAATAATGGATTAAATGGCACATTCAATTCAACAATTACAAAGCTTATACTAACTAATCACGGCTATTCAGAAAAGAATGAAGCTCAAGACGACGAACCAGCCCCTCCATTAAGCATAACTTTTGAAGTAAAAGATCCTGTGCAGGAAATCAGCATCACGAATGCTAAGACTTAATGCACCGCAACACATATTCCTTAATGAGCTTAATACTAAATACAGGGCCTTTGTTGGTGGCTTCGGTAGCTCTAAGACTTTCAGCGGTTGCCTTGATCTACTAATATTTGCCAGTAAGCATCCAAAGACACGTCAAGGCTATTTTGCACCGACTTATGGTGATATTAGGGACATCTTCTACCAGACCATAGAAGAGGCCGCGCAGTTAATGGAATTCACGGTTGATATAAAGACCGGTAACAAAGAAGTGCATTTATACAGGGGCCGCGCTTATTACGGGACTATCATATGCCGGTCAATGGATAACCCAGGCTCAATTATTGGATTTAAGATAGCTAGGGCGCTGGTTGATGAGATCGACACCATGCCTAAAGATAAAGCAACATTGGCATGGAATAAGATAATAGCTAGGCTTCGATTAAAGATACCAGGAGTCGAGAACGGCATAGGGGTGACAACCACGCCAGAAGGCTTTCTATTCGTATACAGTAAGTTTGCAGAAGACCCCACGGCTAGTTATTCAATGGTACAGGCATCCAGCTATGAGAACGAAGAGTATTTGCCTGATGATTATATACCATCACTACTTGAGACTTACCCGCCCGAGCTGGTTGATGCTTATATTGGAGGTAAGTTTGTTAATCTCAAGTCTGGTACTGTATTTAATGCTTACAATCGAATAAAGCACAGATCAATAGCTTTTATTGAAGACAAAGAGCCGCTACGCATCGGAATGGACTTCAACGTTACCAATATGAGCGCGGTTGTTTATGTTATGCGGGATAAGGAATGGCACGCAGCCGAAGAAATATCAGGCGCTTATGATACACCGGCAATCATTAAGGTAATAGAAGAGCGATACCCAGAGCATAATGTTCGTGTTTATCCTGATGCAAGCGGAAAGAGTCGAAAAACGGTAGATGCTTCGATCAGTGATATATCATTGCTTGAGCAAGCAGGGTTTATTGTCTACGCAAACAAAGCAAATCCACTAATAAAAGACAGGGTGTTAAGTACTAATGTCGCATTTAGCAAGGGTTTATTGTATATTAACGATATTAAATGTCCTGAATTTGCAAAGTGTATGGAGCAATTAGCCTATGATAAAAACGGGCAACCAGACAAAGCAAGTAATTTAGATCATTTACCAGACGCAGGAACATACCCAATTGCGTTTGAATTACCAATCACAAAGCCGGTGGCTAAACTTAAAGTTTCATTTGCAAGGTAAATACAATGGCTGTCGATACCAAACACGCTGAATACACAAAGAACCGCCCTAAAATAGATATAGTCCGAGATTGTGTCGAAGGCGCACAGGCTATTAAATTACGCACAGGCGGCGGAATGGGTAGCGGGTCGGAATTATGGGGCATGAAAGGCACCCGATACTTACCACCACCCAACCCAGCAGACACGTCTCAGGAAAATAAAGAGCGTTATTATTCATATCTTGAAAGAGCCAATTTTGTAAACTTTACCGGCTTTACCCTTGAGGGCATGGTTGGGATGGTGTTTAGAAAGCCGCCTGTTTTTACATTACCTCAATCTATTGATTACTTGTTAGAGAATGCAGACGGTAACGGATTATCATTAGAGCAAGTAAGTCAATCTATTGTTAGTGAGCTATTACAAGCCGGGCGTGACGGATTACTGGTTGACTACCCGCAAACCGAGGAAGGGCTAACAAAGCAGCAAGTCGCCGATAGGATGGTACGGGCAACAATAAAGTCGTATAAGGCTGAGTCTATAATTAACTGGCGCACCATTACGGTTGGTTCAGTAACCATGATTTCGATGGTTGTGTTGTGCGAGCCGACAGAAGTTGTCACTGGATTTGAAACAAAGGTACTTGATTATCACCGCGTATTATTTTTAGAAAATGGCATATATAAGCAGCAGCTCTATGATGAAAACGGAGATATGCTAGGCGATGAGTTAGTGCCAACAAACAACGAAGGCTCTACATGGAAAGAGATTCCTTTCGTATTTGTCGGATCAGAAGAAAATGATGTGAACGTTGATAAAATTCCGCTTTATGATATAGCAGAAATTAACGTCGCTCATTATCGCAATAGTGCTGATTATGAAGAAAGCTCTTATCAGGTTGGACAGCCTACTCCGGTTATATGGGGATTATCTCAATCATGGGTTAATGCAAATATGAAAAAAGGCGTCATGATGGGTTCCCGCAGAGCCATTCTATTGCCAGAAGGTGGCGGCGCTGATTTACTGCAAGCTAATCCAAATCAAATGCCAGAGCGTGGCATGGAGCAAAAAGAACAGCAAATGGTAAATATAGGCGCACGAATTATCCAAGATACAGGTAGAGCTAATGAAAACGTAGATGCTACCAACATGAGAAACGCAGGCCAGAATTCAAAGCTATCATTGATTGTATCTAATACGAAAGACGCGTTAACCAAGTGTTTACAATGGTCAATGGAGTATATGGGGTCAGACGGCGAAATCGTATTAGAGTTTAATACTCAATTCTATGACAAGACAATTGACCCGCAAACAATTATGGCAGGGATTCAATTACTTGATCGCGGTGTTTACGCTAAAACCGATTTAAGGGCTAATCTACGCAAGGCCAATATGATTGCTGACGACAGAACTGACGAAATGCTTAACGCTGAGTCAGAAGACGTGAACCCGATAATCTAATGTCTGCTGAAGACTTCCTTGTTCAAGCATCGAGCCGTCACCAAGTATTTATACAGCGATACGCGGCGGGACAGGCTAACGATGCTAAAAAGCTACTTAATAGGCTTAGGCTTGATGTATTGGCAAGGCTATCTCAAGAGCCTACCGAATTTAGAGCCAACCGTTTAAACGCACTTAGAATATCACTTGATGGCATTTACTCAGATATGTTCGGTAATATAAGTGACTCGATTAAAAGCAATGCGTTAGATTTTGCTACCCAAGAGACCGAATTTACAGGAAGAATGATTGATTCAGTCACAAAGGAAGGCACTGATATTAGATTGCCAATCTATGAGCAATTAGCGGTAGCATTAAGAGTTAAGCCGATGGTTATTGACGGCAAAAACATTCTAGTTGATGGCGCGTTAAGTGATTTTTGTAAGAATAAATCAAAAGAGATTATGCAGTTAGTTAATGACTCTATTGTTTTAGGTGATACCACACCAGAGATAAGCAAAAAAGTCAGTGAGTTAATGGGCGTTAAGCAAAACCGTCAGATTCAATCGCTAACACGAACAATAATTAATCACTCATCAAGTGTTGCGCGTGAGCTAACCTACGATGAAAACTCGGATATATTAGATGGTTACGAATGGGTATCAACATTAGACAGCCGCACAAGTTTAGTGTGTGCGGGTCGTGACGGTAAAGTTTACACTGTAAAGTCAGGCCCATTACCGCCTGCTCATTTTTCTTGCAGATCAACAACCATCCCAGTAGTTAAAGATGCCTTTACGATAGTCAGGCTTAAAGGTATGCGCCCACAGGTAGGTGATACAACGGGTAGAACAAGCGCAAATACAACTTACGGGGGATGGTTAAAGAAACAATCAAAAGGATTCCAGGATGAGGCGTTAGGGCCAGAGAGAGCCAGCCTGTTTAGGTCAGGTAAGCTTAAGATTGAGCAATTCACCGATGAGCACACCGGGTCTACTATCGGTCTTGATGGTTTAAGGGCTAGATATCCGTTAGTGTTTGGTGATTAGCTATACTTAAGATTAGATGAATTAAAAGAAACATGAACTCTATTTAATTCATCTAATGATATTATTTTTTGTACAATAATAACATCATTCATTGTCATAATAATCTCGCCATTAAAAAGCTTAACGTTATAGCGTTCATTACAGGTAACCATTGCCGAATCATTTATTTCTAATAATTCACCTTCTCCTTCGTAGCTCATAAAGGATGGTATTCTAGTAATTCCACCACTATTATGTATAAATCCGTGTGAATTGGCTGTTGAAGTTACTTCCCATGCAGAAAAAGCAGCGATCAATTCCCCGTCTTTATATAACCCGCCGATATTAGGGTTTGTGTAAAACGATTCAGGAATAACTAAATTTTGAACCGGCTTGAGCTCGATTGGATTATTAGCGTTTGCCGATACATCAGGTATCTTAGCGATTATTGGCGCAGCGCATAAAGCCGATAGTGATTTTAAAAAGTCTCTTCTGTTCATTGTTATTCCTCTATTTCGCCTCTAACATAGTTGACCCCATCAATAGTGCCAATTATCTCATTTCCAATTTTAAGAACGCCGACAGGGTTTATATTAGGGAAAACAAGAGCCGGTCTCTTTCCTTTATAAACAAATCGTCGCTGCCTTCTTTTGTCAATTCGTAAACCATGAGATTTTAGTATCTTTGCGGGTATTCTAGTTATTTCAGCCATTCTAGCGAAATAACTAGATTTAATTTGCTCTACCATTAGCTGCTTAAGCTGGTTATCAGGCAAACTATTTATTGCCTTGAACATGTTGTTGCCTAACTCAAGAGTCTTTTTAATTACAAGTATTTGCTTTAGGCGTTGGCGTTTTTTTAGTTTATTCATATTAGCCTGCCTTTTTCCGGTGATTAAATAAAGCCTCAACATAAGGAGCATTTCGTCCCATAGGATGGCAAGAGCACTCAGCAATTGATATAAATATATTGCAGTGAAATTTCAATTCATTATGTCCATACCATGCTGATCTATCACCATATCCAGCTATCCATTTTATGGAGTATGATATTTGGTCATCAAATCCATCCTGACTATCATTAACTGAAACTTCTTGAATAAATCCCACATTGCCTTTTATGTCGCTTATGACATCATACGGCTTATAAGCCTTTGTCAGCGTGTCTTTGGTTATCTCGTTCATATTCTAATATCCACGTCAGTATTACAAATAGCCCGAATTCTTCGATCGCTATCAACCTTTGTCACGTCGATTAAGTTGATACCGATATATTCGGGGCATTCTCCTGTTTCCTGTACGAAATCATCATACAACTTTGAAACTGCGCCAGTGATATCTGTCGATAGCTTTAGCTTTCGCTTATATAGTTCTTCTGTGTTCATAGTATTAGCTCGCATAAATGATTATAGATTAGCCCTTTATTCGATTAATGTCATGTGGATAACCTGTGTAAATCTTGTGCATAAGTTGTGTATATGTTAATAGGTATGTTATTATTTGTGTATATCCTGTGGATAACTAAAACGGTCAGTGACCAAAGAGAAAATTATGAAATTTAGAAACCAATTCCTAAAATATAAGCTTAATCAAAAAGAAGGCGATGATAGCGGAGATGGCGGAGGCGGTGGCGGAGAAGATCAGACAGCGGTAATCGCTGATTTACAAAGCCAATTAACAAAAGTACTAGCTAAGAATGATGAATTACTAGGCGAAACGAAAGCAGCAAAGAAGGCCAGAGAAGAGGCTGAATCTTTGGCTAAAACTAGCTCAGAAGATGCGCTTAAAAAGGCCGGTGATTTTGAGCAGTTGTATAAATCACAGCTAGAGCAAAACGAAGAGCTTAAAACAGGCTTGACGGAAAGGGACAAACGCGATGCTGACAATAACATCAGTAAAGAGGCGTTAAACATAGCCTTTACCCTGGCTGACAATATCAAGGACGGCGCACAAAACGCAACAATTTTATCTAGCTCTATAAAGTCCCGTTTAAAGTTTGTTGACGGAGAGCTAAAAGTAACAGACAAAGACGGAAATCTAACAGTTTCAAGTCTTGAAGACTTACAAAGAGAATTCGCTAATAACCCAGCATATAGCGGGTTATTAAAGGGTAATCAGTCCTCTGGTGGCGGTGCCAACGGTGATGGTAACAAGGGCGGCGGTGCTGCAAAAGAAATGGCGCGAAGTGATTTTGATAATTTATCTCAATCTGAGCGCAAAAAATTCGCTTTAAACGGCGGCAAAGTAATCTAAACTAGAGGGCTATAAAATGGCTAATGTACTAACAGATTTAGCGGCTGACCTATATAAGGCGGCTGATGTAGTAGGTAGAGAACAGGTCGGCATGGTGCCCTCTGTAACTCTTAACGCTGGTGGGTCAGAACGTGCCGCAGTTGGCGACACTGTACGATCTCACTTCACACGCGCCGCAGTCGCTGGCGACAATACCCCGTCAATGACTATCCCAGAGGGAACAGATCAAACGGTTGACAACAAAACCTTATCAATCACTAAATCACGTGGCGTACCCATCCCTTGGACGGGTGAAGACGTGATGAGCGTTAATAATGGCTCTGGTTACGAGACCATTTACGGTGACCAAATCGCTCAGGCAATGCGCACGCTCACTAATGAAATCGAAACTGATTCATGGGCCGCTGCTTACGTTGCATCATCCCGCGCATTCGGTACGGCTGGAACAACTCCGTTTGTATCTACATTAGTCGGCCCGGCGCAGGTACGTAAAATCTTAGTTGATAATGGCGCTGCAATGTCAGACGCTAGTCTTATTATCGACTCGACAGCAGGCGCAAACCTTCGAACATTAACTAATTTAACCGATGTCGGTGCCTCCGGTACTGATTCAACCTTGCGTCAGGGCATTTTGTTACCATTGTCTGATTTGTCTATCCGAGAATCTGCCAAGATAACAACCCATACAGCAGGTACAGGTACTTCGTACACATCCGCTGCAACGGGCTACGCCATTGGTACAACTTCAATCCCAATTATCACAGGCTCAGGCACTGTACTGGCGGGTGATGTTGTTACTTTTGCCGGTGATACCAATAAGTATATCGTTACAACCGGTGTCGCAGCTCCTGGAACCATTGTTATTGCAGAGCCTGGCCTTAAAGTCGCACTAGCGGCTTCTGCTGTAGCTATGACAATCGGCGCAACATACACAGGTAATATAGCCCTTGAGCGTTCAGCGTTTGAGATTGCTATGCGCGCGCCTGCGATGCCTCCCGGTGGTGATGCCGCAGTTGATAGCATGATGATTGTAGATGACCGGTCTGGCCTTGTGTTTGATGTGTCAGTGTACAAGGGTTTCCAGAAAACTATGGTTAATGTCTCAGCAGCATGGGGTGTTAAAGCATGGAAACCTGAAAGCATTGCTACGCTACTGGGTTAATCAAATTGTTGCCCCTTTAATTAGGGGCGCATTTTAAAAGTTAAACGGAGTCAATCAAATGCTATGTGAAACAGTAAAAATTCAAGCTGATAATGGTCAAGGCTTTATTATTATCAACAAAGAAGACCACAAAGAACAAAAACTATTCGTAGAAAAACCGGCTAAGCCTGCAAAAGCAGAGAAGACGGAAAAAGCGGATAAGTAATGGCTACGATAGTAGTTGAAACAGGCACAGGAAGCGCAACAGCAAACAGTTATGTTTCTGAGGCTGATTGCACTACTTACGCCACAGATCGAGGTATAACAATTACCGGAACCGTTGCGGATTTATTGATTCAGGCAATGGATTATATCGAGTCAAAAAACTTTATCGGCGACAAGCTAACAGAGGCACAGGCTCTTCAGTGGCCGCGTTACGGCGTGTATATAGACCGGTTTTATGTTGATTCTGACACTATCCCACAATTGCTGATAGACGCGCTTTGTGAGGTTGCTATTAGCATTGATGGCGGTACTAATCCGCTTTCTACATTAGGCCGTGAAACGATACGAGAAAAGGTTGATGTTATCGAGGTCGAATATTCAAAGTCGGCCAGTTCAAGCTCATATTTAACCGCGGCTGAAACTAAGCTGGATAAATTAGTTAAGAATATGAGCGGGATGGCTATTCGTGGTTGATTACGCAATATTAGCGAATACAGCTACAAGCCTACTAACCGATAACGGTCAAAACTTAACCTTTGGCCGTGAAACGTCAAGCGGGTTTAATCCTGTGACTGGCGTTGATACAACCGCATCGAGCACATATACAGGTTACGGCGCAGGGTTTGATTATAAGAAGTCAGAGGTTGACGGTGAAGTTATCCAGAATGGTGATGTTCGGTTGATATTACAAGCTGTAACAACGGCCCCATTAATCGGCGATACGGTAACTTATAACGGTTCTGTTTATCGTGTCATGAATGTTAACGAAGTATCCCCCGGGGGAACGGTCGTTATATACAAATTACAGTTGCGTGTATGAGCTTTGGTAAAGACTTATCGAAGTTTAATGACAAGGCATTAGATGCTGCAAAAAAAGTGCTTCAGGGGGCTGCATTAGAAGTTTTAGGCTCAGTCGTTAAGCGTACACCAGTAGATACAGGAAGATTGCGCGGAAATTGGCAAACGAGCCTTAATTCAGCTAGAAGCGGCGAAGTGGACACAGGCGCAAACGTGGCACTGAGAAAGATAGCAACTGAGACTAGCAAGATGCGGCTGAGCGACAGCATATACATGATGAATAACTTGCCATACGCCAGAACAGTTGAATATGGCACGTTTCCACAAGGAAAAGGGAAAACAGATAAAACATTGAATGGATTTTCAAGTCAGGCAGTCGGCGGGATGGTTAGAGTTACAATTGCTGAGTGGATATTTACAGTAATGAGAAAAGCAAGGGATAACAAGTGACTGTGTTTTTTGATATATCAGCGGCCCTTGATACCCAGTTAAACACAATGGCCGGATTGCCGCCCGTTGCATGGCATAATAAAAAGTATACACCGGTACAAGGCACGCTTTTTATCAGGCCAACATTGATACCCGCGACAACAACAGCGGCAACAATAGGCGCAGGCTCTGATTTCAGCACGGGGCTGTACCAGATTGATATATTTTCCCCAGCTGATGAGGGTAAAAACGAAGCGTCTACCATGAGCGATACGATTGCAGAACAGTTTAAACGTGATACTGAGCTGACATATAACGCCCGCACAGTGACAATAAGAAGCGCGTCACAGCGAGTAATCGGCAATAGTGATGGCTGGTATCATTATTCAGTAGACGTGCTTTATTATGCTTACACAGCAAAGAGGTAATTATGAAGTTAACCGAATTATTTTCTCCCAACGGAAAATCAAGCGTCAAATGCGGTGTAGACCGTGTTGAATACATGAAGTCTAACGGCTGGACTGAAAAGCCAGTAACTAAAACCAAAGAAAAGAAGGTGAAAGATAATGGCAACATTTAACGGTAATGCTGGCGCGGTTGAAATTGGGGCAAATGCAGTTGCAGAAGTTCTCGATTTCAGCATTGAAGAAACAGCCAATACAGTAGACGACACAGTTCTAGGCGATACTGCAATGACGCATTTAGCTGGCTTAAATAGCTGGTCCGGCTCAGTTAATTGCTACTGGGATGATACAGATACTAATGGTCAGGTAGCTTTAACCATTGGCGCAAGCGTTACCCTTCGTCTTGGGCCTGAAGGTCTAACTACTGGTGATGCGCTTTACTCAGGTACGGCCACAGTGACCGGTATTAGTCGATCAGTAGCGAATGACTCAACAGTTACCCAGGCTTTTACATTTACAGGTAACGGCGCGCTAACTATCGGTACGGCTGCATAATGGATATCACAAGCTTATACACGGCTGATAGACATAATGCAGGGGCTGAAATGCAGGTTTTGGATGAATTCGGAAGTAAAACGGATTTTTTCATAACTTACGCAGGGCAAGACTCTAAAATCTGGACGGATAACGCGCGTAGAAATCAGCACGAAGCAGTGCGGCGCATGATTACAAAAGATGAAGGCGGCGATGTAGATGAGGAAAATCTAAGTATGATACTTGATGCCACATTAGGGTGGCGAGGTGTTGATCTTGATTTTTCCAAAGAGGCGGCGTTAGTTTTATATCAGAAAGCCCCCTACATTATTGACCAGGCCGTATTGTTTATAAATAACCGTGTAAATTTTATCGTGAGCTAGTCGCCGAATTTATGGAGTACGCCGCATGGATGATTGAGGCGCACACTTGCCAAAAAGGATTTAAACAAACGCGATTAGCTGTACAAATGGAGATAGAAAAAAGAACTGGCAAAGAAAGTTCTTTTATAAGAAATAAGCCTAAATGCCCTTATGAGTTTTTGTATTTATGGGATATATACAATAAAGCCTTAAAAGGCTGTGAAAGGCTCGGGTATATAGAGCTTCAGGCGTTTAATCAGTTATCAGGTTTTGAGTTAACAGGTCAAGAAACCGATATTTTAATAGAAGTAGATATTCTAAGGCGCAAAGGTAATGACTGATATTGCAACCCTCGGTATAAAGATTGAAGCGTCAGATATCAAGCGTGCAGTTGCTGAACTTGACCGCCTTGAAAAGCAGGGCAAAGAAACAGAAAGCCGGGTAAAAAAGTTAAGAAATTCATTTAGCGGCTTGGGCGGTGCAATTTCCGCACTAGGTCTTGCTGTAGTCACTAAAAAGCTAATCAGTCAGGTTAGTGTATATCAAAGTCTATCCAATAAATTAAAGCTTGTCACTGATGGCACTGAAGAGCTTGCACAGGTTCAGAGCCAGTTATTTGATGTCGCACAGGATACCCGCGCAAGTTATGAGGCCACCATTGATTTATATAGTCGTCTTGCTCGATCAACTGAAGAGTTGGAGCTTTCACAAACTGATTTATTAGGTATCACAGAATCGGTTAATCAGGCGGTGGCAATTTCCGGCGTTGAGGCGGCGAGTGCTTCAGCGGCCCTCTTTCAGTTAGGGCAAGGTTTAGCGGCGGATGCGTTAAGGGGTCAGGAATTAAACTCTGTGATGGAGCAAACGCCACGCCTTGCAAGGGCGATTGCTGATGGCTTAGGAGTAGAGATAGGCGCTTTGCGTGAACTTGCAGCAGAAGGCAAGCTTACCGCTGAAGTCGTTACAACCGCGCTAAAGTCTCAGGCTTCAGTATTAGCTACCGAATTCGATCAAACAGAAAAGACAATCTCCCAAGCTTATCAACAGATAGAAAATGCAGCGTTAAAAACCTTCGGAGCGATCGAGGGCGGCGACCTGGTTGAGTCGATGGATGAGTTCAGAGAGATACTTTCCGATCCGGCAATTGTTGAAGGACTACAAAGCATCGCAGGCGTAATGATTAAAATTGTTGAGTTAGGTGTTCAATCGGCTGCTGGCTGGGGGATGATCTTTGGTTTATTCACTGATAAACGGTCAGAAATTGAGGTCGTTTTAGAAAAGATCAAAGAAACTAAGGAGGCAATGGACAGCGCCCTGGATAAAGGCGCAACTGGTATTACCGGTTATGTTGATGAGCTAAAAGTTTTAGGTGAAGAGTATGGTCGCCTTATCGAACAAAAGCGCATATTCGATGCACCGAAAGAAGAGGGCGAAGAGGGCAGCGGCCCCATTGAGTTGAAAATAGAAGAGATAGCTCAATTACAGGAGCTACAGGCCACGGCCGATGCCTTTAGAATATTACAATCACAGGAAACATCACAAGCATTATTAGATGATGAAATATCAAACAATGAATTAATAGCAAATGCAAATTCACTACACAGGCTGAATGAGGAAAGAAGCGAGCGTATACATAGGGAGGCCATGAAAAATATAACAATGAACGCATTAGGCAACCTGTCATCATTAATGAATGCACGATCTAAAAAGTTATTTAAAATAGGCAAGATCGCCTCGTTAGCAACTGCAACAATAAAAGGCTACGAGGCAATTGTTAGCTCATACGCGCACGGTGCTAGTGTCGGCGGGCCTTTGGTTGGAGCCGCCTTTGCAGCTACAGCGGCATTAGCTACGGGCGTTCAGATTCAGAATATAAACGCGCAGCAGTTCGGCGGAGGTGGCGGCGTGTCTGCGCCAAGTGGTGGTGGTGGCTCTAATGGATTACCTCAGTCAGTACCAACGGTTGCACCTGCGTTAGGCGGCCCAGAAGCGGGTCAGAATGGTGGTGGTCAGTTAATTTTAAATATAACTGGCGGTGTAATAAATGAAGAGTTTATGAATGATGAATTAATCCCCGCTTTGCAGGATTTTGTAGACAACAAAGACGGTATTTTAATTCGCAGCGATTCACGTAACGGTCAGGAGTTTTTTGAGGCATGAGCATAACTTACACGGCAAAAAAGGGCTTGAAACTGATAGGTACAGAGGTCGGGGCGTGGCTTGCTGACACTACGGCTGAAACTGTTGTGGGTGCTGAGTTGATTGTTAATGGCGATTTTCCTATTAATGTTAGTGGCTGGATAGCAGGAACAGGCATAACGGTCACACATGACACCACAATTTATACTAGTGGCGGAATGAAGGTAACAATGGGTGCGACTACTGCACAGGGTAGTTCGCAGAGTTTTACAACAGTTGTTGGTAAATTATATGTTATTTCTTGTGATGCTTATGCTCCTAGCTCAAATACAACGGTAAACGCTGCTGTTATTTCAATAGATGCAAACGGGGCTACTGTTGGTGACGGTGAATCAGATCATATTAGTTCTGAAGATGCTTCTCAGGGTTTAAAGTTTGGATTTATCGCAACAGCAATAACAACCACGGTTTATGTCTTTGTACTCAATAGAGGTATTGCATGGGGTGTCTCTGGTGATGTTGCGTACTTTGATAACATAACTTGTAAGCTTGCAGACAACGACCTATCAGCAAACGATCATGATTTAGCATACTACGGTAGTATCACTAAATCACCCGTGGAAACTGGTTCAACCGTTATGGGTTACAGCGGTTTTAGTGCTGCCAATTATTTAGAGCAGAGCTATGATTCTGCGCTTGATTTTGGTGCTGGTGATTTTTCCGTTCGCGGTTGGTTTAGATCATCAAATAAATCCGTTGGGTTATTTGATCGAAAAAGAACTGGTTGGACAACTGAACCTAGGCTTCAAATACAATTAAGCTCAACTGGTTATTTAGGTGTATTTATGACATCAGCACACTTAAACTCGGCAACAGTTGATTATAGTGACAACGTTTGGAGATTTGTAGTCATTACCAAATCATCTAATATATTGTACGCATATGTTAATGGTGTATTAACAGATTCCATAGCAAATACAGATACCAATACTGACGCATCAGCCGTAACGAGGATGGGTGTTCAGATACAGACAGGTGGATATACAAACGACCATGAGCAAGCATTATGGAGCGTACTCCCATCAGCCTTAACCGCCACACAAATAAAAACCATTTATGACTCTGAAAAACACATGTTTAAAGAAAACTCAGTGTTTACGCAGGTTGATGAGGAATATAGCCTTGATTTGTCTTTAGATAGAGTAAACAGGTCAGAGGATATCACCTCAAAAGAAAGCGTATCTATTGGCGGAAATCAGGAAACCGTATTTCAACGTGCTGATGTTTTATACGACATAAATATTAAAAACATACCTAAAGCATCGCTTCCAGCTTATAGGGTATGGCTTCAATCGGTTAATGCCGGTGAGACGTTCACATTCGACCCATACGGAACAATAGCAAGTGAAGACGACCCTGTTAGTGTTATTGCCGATGGTGGGCACAAAGAATCAAGAAATGGCACATTAGAATATTTCAATATTTCAGTTAAGATGCGTGAAGTATGAGAATAGATACAGCTAATTTTTCAGCTAAAAATACCAGTGCAAGCAAAAAGCCGCGTTATGTTGTGCGGATTTATTTTGATAATGCAAATACTGATTATGTTGAATTCACATCACATCCTAATACTGAGACATCAGGCGGAACGGTTATTTCAGATGTAGTTAGGGCGATATCAGGAACTTCTCAAAAAATAAATCCAGACCGTGGAAATTCGACCATTGGTGGCTTTAGCTTTTCTCTAGTTGATAAAGATAGCGCAATAACTGAGTACTTTAGAGATAAGTCAAATTCCGGTGACGGGCTAAGGCACAAGCGCGTGCAATGCTATGTTGGGTACCAGGATCTATTATGGGAAAAGTACAGCTTAATATTAACGTATATAATTGATAAGCAGCCAACTTATAATAATGGTGTTTATAAAATAACGTGCTCAGACATTCAAAGAATTGTCAGAAAGGATATATTTTTACCTGAAAAAACGACACTAAGCCAAACGGTTAGTAGCACACAGGACTTTATTCCAGTAACGCTATCAGATTTAACAAAATACCCAACAATATTACATGATTCAAGCTATTCAGACAGACCGAGCGAAAATGTTAATTATATAATCGTTGATGATGAGATTATTTGTTTTTCAGGGATATTCACGCATACAGACGCAGGGCCATCTTTTCAGGTGGTTGAGCGCGGCGCATTGAACACGCTGGCTGCTGTTCATGAATCAGACACAGAAAAATCGGCCGGTAATCGAAAAAAGGTAACAGAGCATATATTTATAGCTGGCCCAGCGCCTAAAGTTGCTTACCAGCTTTTAACCGGGCATGTATCCGAAAACTTGCTTCCATATTCAGAGGATTTTATAAATCCTGCTTGGGTACTAGCTGGGCCCACCTTAAATGGGAATGCGGCTGTCGCGCCAGACGGAACAACCACAGCCGAAAGGCTAAACATGAATGCAGGACTTGGAAATCATGACATATACGACGGATCTACAACGGCCTTAAATTCGATTGTCACAGGTTCCGCGTTTATATCTAATGACGGGTCAAGATATGCAGCCTTAACTTTACAAAATGGTACGGTTTATGCGGGGATCGTTGTTGATCTTGAAACGGGGAGGGTAGTATCGACTGATAGTAGTTCGGGTGCGCTTGTCATTAGGTACGCCGCGATAAAGCATAATACTTATTGGAGAATATATATAACAGGTAATTTAGTTACAGAAACATATGTAAATCTGTTTATAGGCGGCGCTGATGGGCCATCACCAACATATACTAATTCAAGGCCATATTATACTGCTGTTGCGGGTGAGGATTTATTTATATGGGGCGCACAATTATCAGAAACTAATTATTTTATACCTTATGTAAAAACGGCCGGGTCCGCACAAGCAAAAGAAAGCCTACCAGACAACTGGCACTTGGGCGTGAGCCTAGATCTGGTTAGACTAGAGGACTATACGGACTTGGGCGATTCCATGTGGAACCAGTTCACAGATGAAGGGCGACACGTTCGATTTGAGGGGCATAAAAAAACAGATGGAAAAAAATTCATAGAAACACAGATTATGTTGTGGCTGGCTGCATTTATGCCGGTTTACTCCAATGGTCAAATAGGCATAAAATTACTTTCCCCAATATTAAGTGATTCAAGTTATATAGAAGAGTTAACCGCAAGAAATGTAGTCAGTTATGGTGATTTAAAGCACGACTATGAGTCTGTTATAAACAAAATAGTAATTGATTGGAATTATGTATTTGGCAGCAAAGAGTACACAAAAACATCAGCATTACTAGATAGCGATTCAATTTCAAAACATAATGACGCTCCAATAAAATCATTGAAACTGCGCGGCGTTCATACGGCAAGCCATACAGATGAGAATTTATTAAGTTATTTTAATTCTATGCGGGATAGATACAGCGGCCCCCCTGAGCTTTTAAGCCTAAAAGTTTTGCCGTCACTGAATACGCTTGAAGTTGGCGATGTGGTTAATGTTGATTTAGATCAAATTAGAGATTTTAACGTTGATTCTGGCACAAGCTTAAACCGTGCGTTTGAAATACAGCAAGTTTCCACAAACTGGATGACAGGCTATGTAAATTTAAAACTTTTCGGCTCTAGCCAGAAGGCAGGAGAGCTAACAAGAAGCGCATTAAGCAGTGTACTAGATGATAGCTTTTACACCAGTGACGGAACAGAATTAAGCACAGTATTAACTATTGTTGGTAGTTCTGTGACCGTTAGCGGATCACTTACGGGCGGTGATACGATGGCTGAAGGAATCTATTATTATGACGGCAATTTAACTATTGATTCTGGTGTTGTTATAACTATTGATAAAAACACTCAGTTAAGAATAAAAGGTCATTTAACTATAAACGGGGACATAGACGGGAAAGGGCAAGGCTATTCTGGCGGCGCTGGTGCAACTTTGTGGAGCAATGGCACCACAACATTTACCGGTGATCATCTTACCCATAATGCCGGAATAGGTGTGGCCGGGTATATTGGCACGACAAGACCATGCGGCGACCTTCCGCCATCTAACAGGCTGTTTTATGGCTTTTATGATAATGACCCAACCGTGACGGCTGGCGATGCCGTTAACTATTTTGATGTCGTAAACAACAGTGCATCACTCACGGGATTACCTGCTAACTTAATGGGCAGTTCAGGCAGCGGCGGCGGCGTCACTAGCTTTGGTTCAAACAGAACGAGAACTATTGAGGTTGTCGGGACGGATGGCGGGAATAGTGGCGCCGGATTGTTGATTATATCCAGGGGTAGTTCATTTGGGATTGGTGGCAGCATTGATTTATCCGGCGATGATGCAATTGAAAATAACGGGAGCGCGATCAATGCCAGCGGATCAACAGCGATAGGCTCACCTGGAGCAGGTGGAGCAGCAGGCGGATTGCTAATATTAATTGATGGAAACAGCACGTCTCCAAGTATTGGGGCAAACTTTATAGCTAATCATGGCAATAGTCCATATAGAGGCGATAGAAGCAACACTTCAAGCTATCAAGATCCGTATAGCTACTCGCCTTTGATTGGGTTTGCTGGCGGCTCAAGGCTTAAGTCGTCATATCGTTTACAGTATTTGCCTGAATCCGAAACCATAGAGGAAGAGCAAAAAGATAAATTTGTTATCGGCGAGGCTTTTTTGCAAAGCTGGACAGCTAGAAGATCGGCCGCACAGGTTAATTTTTTAGATGTTTCATATGGCAATGGTTTGATAGTTGCGGTAGGCTCTAATATCGGCGGTACGGCTGGCATAATTCAATCATCGAGTGATAACGGGAACTCATGGACGGCTAGAACGGTGCCCGGTACGGTAAGCGCTGTTAATGGGACTGCTTATGGTAGTGGCTTATTTGTTGCAGTAGGGCAGAAAGACGGGGTTGACGGATACATTGCAACATCGACAGACGGTATAACCTGGGTGGAAAGAACTAACCCACAAAACTTGAATTTATCTACTGTAGCATTTAATAACGGGCTATTTGTAGCGGCGGGAGAATCAAGTGCCGGTGGGCCTATAACTTACATCGCAACATCGACAGACGGTATAACCTGGGTAGACAGATCGCCTGCCGTTTTTTATGGTAATTGCTCTAAAGTTATCTGGGGAAACAATGAGTGGATTATTATTTCATCTGTTGTTCTTACGTCCCCAGATGGTATAACTTGGACACAAATCGGCTCTACCAGTGTAAGCTTATATAGCGATCTTGTATGGGATGGTAAAAACTATGTTGCTACATACCAAGCTGGCGTGTACGGCGACGGTATATATGTGTCGCCAGATGGGGATATTTGGACAGGAAAACCAACACCACATGACACTCCATTAAGGGCTATTGAGTATGCGCAAGGTGTTTACGTTGCAACGGGTGATGAATTTGCATCACAGACAGTTATCCTAACGTCAAAAGATGCTACTGACTGGACAAATATAAATGTCCCTGCAAATGTTCCAAGCACAAGAATGACAGCGATCACCTTTATAAATAATAAATTTGTTATTGTTGGTCAAAATGTAGATGCGACCTATGGTGGCGCGGTTTTAACATCTGTTAGGGTTGATTACTAAATCATGGTATATTTAACTAAATTTAGGAGTAATTAAAATGGCTAATGACCCGCATAATGGCGCAACTCTTGGGCTATCTGAAGACAGTGTAACCGGTGAAATAAAGAATAACCTAAGCTCAGTCGGTGCAGCGCATGTGCACCTTGCCTCAAGTGATTTAACATGTATAAAAACAATCACAGAAAAAATATACTCTGATACCCTAGTCGGCTCACGAATTACTGAGGGCGGCCTTGAAGATTGCAGTTATTTTCAATTTCAAGTGACGGGTGTCGATGCTGATGATGACATTTCTATCGCTATTTCGTTAGACGGTGTTAATTTTGTAACCATTCCAGTTATAAACATAGCTACAGGCGCAGAAATCGCAGCAGGAACGAATATTGAGGCCGCAGGAATGTACCGGTACGGAAATGAGCCAACAGCAACTTCATTGCGTGATGCCCCAACAGGTTTGGGTGTTTTGTCTATAAGGATTACAAGGGAAACCGCCACTGGCTCAAATCAGGTTGATGTAACCATGAGGGCCAGTTAATGTCTTATAATACTTATGATGTAGACTTTAGCAAAGCAAAAGTGGGTGTTGACGGTGTTTTGTATAAAGCCGGATGGACAACAACTGATGATACGCTTGAAGGGCTTGGGCGTGGCTATGATGGCAATAGCTGGGTAACCCCTAATGGTGCAACTATTGTTAACGGTGGCTTGAGAGCTACAGTTGCAAATAAAATAGATTTAACAATGGCAGATGCAGCAGGGCGCTATTCTGCAATCCGATCTGCATACATGGCTCGTGGCGCATTGCAAATAAAAATACATTTAGCAGATTTGTATGCAATTGGTGCATCATTAGGCATAGTAATTCAGAGTACACCAGTCTCTGGTGGAATAGGTTCTCCGGTTATTGTCAGGGTGCAAACCTCAGCATTAGCAACAGACAGGTATAATCAGCTTGTATCAGATTATGACGGCAATGAAGCGTTAACTAATCCTTGTTTTGATCAGGCAGGATCTCAGGTTTATGATGCCGTTGATGCTTATACAGTATTCCATGCAGGTTTAGCTGATGGTGCTGGGTATGTAAATTATGGTATTGATTGGGTCGGGAACGTTCAGCGTATATTTCTGAACGGTTATCTGGTAAATATTAGATTTATCGACACCTACGACACTGAATTTAATCTGATTGATTTTCAGCGCAGCCCTACGCAAGTTAGCATGAAAGAGCTGGTAATGATTAACCGACCTTTCACACGAAGCCGAGCCGTGGAATGCAGAATTGCAATGGTGGGTCACTCATACGTTGACAGGCAGGCTTTAAATAGAAAATCATTTGATAATGGTATTGCGGGTGGATACCCAGGCTTAATATATGAATACGGAACTGTAGACTCTTTGAATCCATCCATTTTAAAAAACCTAAATATTGAGGCTGAAATATTTTCGACTGGGTATTCTGCACAGGCTATTGCCTATCAGGAGTCTCGCATTATCAATGGCACTGCCACTGCATTTACTACGGGCACAGGCAATGATCAGGATCAAGTTAAACGCCATAGACCGCATTTCTGTGTGATGTTCGGTTCCGTTATTAATGATGGAGCCACAGCATCGCTCACGCTAAGGACATCAATACATGATATCTCTGTTAACCTTATGAGCGAAGGAATCATACCTGTTTGGTGTGTGGAGTGGGATAATATCGCCCTCAGTGCGACAACAGCCCAAGGATATGTTGAATCTGAAGTTGCAAGACAGCAGGCAATAAATGATATGGGTATTATATATGGCTCTGTTAAATTCGGTGCAGACCCTGATCATTCCCTGTCATCGTATGAGGTATCAACCGGTCGCCATCCAAACCTTAAGGGTCAGGCGCTTTGGGGTGAATATATTGCCGATGAAATAAATAGATTGATACTTAATCCGCCGAACTATTCAAGGCTAGCTGGTGGTGATGGACAGTATATGGCTATAGCGGCCCCAAGTTAATGCAATATAGTGGCTTTAAAAATTGGTATCGACAATACAGCATAACCGGCACATTAGCAGACCGGTTGCGTATTTACGACTCTTATCTACACTGGACAAACGAAAACGATTACCGCCATGATGTTGCCGTGATTTACTATTAACTCATACGGGTGATAGCAAAATGTTAAAAGTGTACTAAACTAGCATAAGGGCACTTGCCTTATGAGATTTTTTAACAGTAGGAAGGTAAAGATGCCGATTAGTGATCCAGATGCAGTAAAGGGCAGTGTTGGTATTATTGGATTTCTGGCAGCTTTGTTAATTAGAAGATCAGGGGCAAAATTTAAAAGACTTGAGGAAAGGGTGGACGTTATCGAAGCTCATTATGCGACAAAGGACGACATTAAGGACGCTTTAGCAGAGTTCAGGGCTGGCAATAATTATCTCAGTGAAAAGCTCGACAATAAAACAGAGTCAATAACTTCCATGTTCAAAGATGAGCACAAAATAACAAGGGATTCAGTGGTTGAGACTCAAACATCTGTCGCCACAATGCATGGAATGCTAGAAATCTTGATAAAGAAATCATGAAAGGCATAACCACAATCTTTGCAGAAAAGAAGTGGGTATTCTCGTACATTGTATTAACACTGAGCTATTTCAGGTTTGATGATCCAGGGCTAATACAAATACTGGTCATCCTAATACCTTCAGTATTCGCACTAGCCGCCGCAGATAAATACACTAAGATGCCTAAAAGCTAATACGGTTTTGGCATTGAATTAAAAATACTCATCACATCTGTGAACGGCTTATGTTTGATCGGCTTACGCTTTGCCTTCAACGTGCGTTTAATATGCGGGATTTCATCAGTAACACGGTTATAAGTGTATTCCTGTTTGTCCGTACAGGCTGATACATGTAAATCTGTGATCTTTAGGATATGAATTAATCATATTTATAGCTCGGTTTTCAACAATCATATATCACCCACCATAACCATGATGCAGGTTAATATTATTAATATGCTAATTAGGGTAGCAAATATAGCGTCTATCTTTGTTTTTAACTGTCCAAACTGTTCATTATTCATATATCACCTACCTTTCTAGTACTATTTCATTAAAATACTGCCACATATACCGGTAACGTATTATTTATGTTCTGTTATGCACAATAACCGTTAATAAATCGGTTGTTTTCAATCTGACTTCTCATATCGGTTAGAGCTAAATAACGTCCATAAGCGATAGGTAGGTGTATTCCTTTGTCATCCATGTCAAGCGCAGAGTTATATTCCATATTAAAGCCGTATGAATCTTCAAACCAATTAATCTTTCTTGTTAGTTCGTCTTTTAATGCCGTTTTTGTTAATTTCTCAGCCATTACCTATCCCCTATTATGTGATTGATGTTACTGGTTCACTATTTTAATTAAACCATCCAATATATCTGGCTCTCCGCCGCACAAAATAGCAAATATACAAAGCCAACTGATCATTATAGCTACCATTGCGTTCTCATTCATTTTATCCACCTATTCATCTACACAATCAAACCAGGATTGGCTGCATTCTTTGTTAATCGACTCAGTAAACGCCTTCTCAAGCTGCTCTTTTCTAAGCTCTGCCCACACCTCATCTGTCCATACACCATCACAAGCCTCAGCACCGCAAGCAAATAAACAGATAGCCAGTAGTAGGCCGTGTATTAGGTTATTCATTTAAAACCCCGTAAATTCTTTAAGTTTCAAAAATTGATCTTCTGTTAGAACTACGTCTTCTTGTCTTAAATTCATAGAGTCAAATTCGTCAGATGACATGTATCCGTACTGATTCTCACAAGTATCTATAAATCCATCGCCGGAATCAGGGTCAAATAATCTGATATATCTTTTTGCTTTGTAGTCTTCGCACTTTGGATGATGGTTAGGCACAGGAAACCTTCCGTTTTCTGTTATCTGGTCAAATATCCAGCACATTGTTACGCAATCACACATAATTTTATATCCTAATTATCTTTGAATTCTCGGCGAGTACATTACCGATCTACCATTTATCATTCTTACTCCATCCAATCCGGCCCCAACGGCTCTACCTTCGCATGTTGCGCATAAGGTGCCGTTTTCGTGAACTTCACCATGCAAAGTCCCTTTATCACCAACAAACCCAATGCCACCACACCAAAAGCTAACAGATGTATGAGAATATTTTCCATTGCGCCAATGATTAGATGATGATCTTACCCGATGGAAATATTTCCCAAGTCTCGCTATATAAAATGGTAACGACAACTTGACCGGTTTAACGCGTTTATCGCAAGAGAGTGCGGTAATTGGAACTTCCAGCTCTATCTTATTCACTTCGTCACCCCATCGTGATTAAAGGCATTTCTTAAGTCTTCCTTAAAATTCTTATCCTGTAGTAGCGTCATTAACTCTATTTTAGGTTGATCAGATTTAAGATCACCCACACAATGCTGACAGGGTTTGTTTTTAACTTTTTGGGTATCGTTGCAGTATTCACACATCACTCAAACCTCATATAGTCAGTTATTACTCTTTTAGCTTCTAGCCAGTCATAGCACGTATGCGTTAGATAACCAGCACGATGCACGTTATTACCAAAGTCTTCTTGTTTGTCGCTTAGCGTGTTCTTACCGGCCTTCATTTCGATAAATAAGCCGTGATAGCCATGCTTAGCAACGGGCAAAAATATATCCCATACCCCAGGCTTTAAACCGGTGGCCTTAAGTGAGTTCATCTGTCTAGCTCTTTTGCCCTTGTCACCTGCTAAAACGGCTCCGTTAGGTATAGCAAACATCCATTCTAATTCGGGTATGTGGCTCGCCCATTGGAATAATGCCTTTTGGTGGTCATGTTCTAGGTGATTTCTCAACTTTCCAGCCTCATTAGTGTCGCGGCCAATAGATGCAGCTCAGAGCCATAAACATTCGTAAACTGCTCCTTACTCATGTGAATCGAGAAAGAGCCTCTATGGCACTCTAAACACAGCGGAATGGTAAGAAACGGGTCTTTTATGCGCTCAGTCCTAATGTGATGCACTTCGACTGGCGAATTATCACACGCTGCACAAGATAGACCGGCCACTCTTCCCATGTGCCTTGATGCCTTACTCACTTATCAGCCTTTAAATTAGTGCCCTCATACAAGCTTTTTCGTAGTTCTGGCTTAATCAATTTAATTGTTCCATCACGGTTTAGCTTTGCTAATGCTTCGATTTTCTTTTCTTGTTGGTTGCTCATGGCTTTCTACCTCTTTAATGTTCTTTAATCTTAGTCGTTATTCGCTAAAGTTGAATGCCTCGAACGGGTAAGTGTCTCCCCCGGCAATGACTTAAGAAACAGCTTACTTTCATGCGCCATAAAATCAGCTAATGGATTAATCCCACGGCCCTTTGGTCTATGGCGGGTAACCGGCTTATCTGGCTCGGTTAGGCTTTCTGGTGTGTCTTTGTATTCCATAATATTCACCCCGATTTGGATTTACTCCACTTAAACTGCTTTTTCGTTGTTAAGTGCCATAATCCGCAATATTTGCATTTATATGGACGCATCTTCTTACCATGTTTTGGCTTACTAATTTTCTGCTTCTGTGTTCTGGATGACTTTGTAATAAATTCAGCATCCTTTTTGGCTTCTTGCTTTGTTTCATAGCCAACCTTATTGCACATAATCTATCCTCTTAAGAAGCCCTCCCCCATTAGGAGAGGGAATTACTACTATGACTCGGTTAAAATGGCGGTTCGTCTAAATCATTGAAATTTACATCACCAGAACTAGGCTGGTTTTGCAACTGTTGCTCGGGCTGATTCTTTGCCGCACGAATACGAATGCCACCTGTCAATTTGCCCCCAAATGAAACGTTTGGATCATTAAATAAAACGATCTTCTTTCCAGGCCAGTCATCAGTATTTTCCGAGCCTGTAGCCTGGGCACATAGCTGTATGTTAGTCCAATTAAGCACAAACGGCTTATTTGTACCGTCTGATGCAATATTTTCCTGAATAAACATTACCCATTTCATTTCTGGGGGCTGGTTTTCCATTGACAAATCTTCTTGTACGACTCTTGCAATAGTTACCAGCTTGTCAGGCGTACAATCTTCCTTCTTAAGGTACTTAGTTTCTTTCATCTCATTGATGTTCATATCAGTTTCCTGTTTTATGTGTATGCTTTTAAAAGAGAGCAAACGAACTCTATAAATTCAAGTATTCTTTTAGCATGGTGTTTAATTGTCTTTTGTCATATCTTAAATCTTTTAACCTGTTATTTAGCATCATCTTCTCATCGGCTGACAGGTCAAAATACACCATCTTTAGTTTTTCAGCGCATTGGATTTCATCTTGCGTATCATTATGTATCTCATCAAAAACACTAGCTACAGCCCTGTTAATCTTCTTATAATCAACAGGATCATTGTTGATGAGTGTTGTCATCTGGCTTATATGCATTATCTAACTCCACTGTTTCAGCAATTAACGCCTCTAATGATTCGTCACGCTGGCTTGTTGTTGGTTCCAGTTCATCCAGCCATTTCTGATAATCTGGCGGTAGAACCTCCTGCATGTCTTGGATATCTTGTGGTATGTAGTTCATTTTAAACTCCCGTAATCATCACAGCCTTGGGGCGGCATTCCAAAATCCCAGCTCTCTTTACTCATAACCGGTCCATAAGCCGCCCTATCTTGCGCCCCTCTAATTCTTCTTATGAGAAGGCATAGACAGTTCTTTGCGTGGGCTTCCGTCATATCCGACACTAGAATCTCTCTGCCATCTTTAGTTTTCCATGTTTCGTCTGTCATATTCATTCCCCCTCAGTGAATGGTTTTGGTTTATTTTTTGATCTTTTCCTACGGTTATTTGCTTGCTCTTTTCTTGTTGCCCACCGGCAGTTATCTGGTTTATAATCTCCATTATTATCTATTC